>Ga0114967_10001146_pt1 | contig 22196 bp, 40 predicted proteins | sample M_130628_MF_Meta_FD_92639 | JGI IMG/M metagenome (GOLD analysis project Ga0114967, IMG submission 92639) | Freshwater microbial communities from Lake Montjoie, Canada to study carbon cycling - M_130628_MF_MetaG | ecosystem: Environmental > Aquatic > Freshwater > Lake | place: Lake Montjoie... | reverse complement strand
CGTCAAAAGATACTTCACGGTGGTAGGCAAACCAGAAACCAAATATCTCAACAAACATAAACATCAAGAACATGCCGTATGTAATGGCTGGTCTCACCATAGCTCTAGCGTTAGTAACCCACTGAGAAGCCCCTTTGCCAATCTCGATGTCGTGAGCATACAAAGACGCCCTTTCTTGGGCTTGGGTCTGCATCTCAATCTGTTGGGTCTTAATCTCTTCTACATGGGCTTGGGCTGCAAAGCCCCGCTCTGCCATCTGTAGTTCCCGTTCTGTCTGCAAACGAGCCATCTCCATCTCGTGCTTCTTGTCGGACTTGTCTTGGAAAAACCCTAATAGGCTGGGTAGTCCGCCGGAAAGAAACGAAATTAGTGTTGTAAATAAAGTAATCATTGTTTAGACCCCCATACTACGTAATAAGCAATCCAGCCTGCTGCCATAAAACACCAGAACTGCACCCATTTAACCTTTGATAACTCTGCATCAAAGTACTTCTTGTCTTCTTTCTCAAGCCGCTCAATCTCGGTCTTAATGTCTATTAGTTTCTGCCACTCTTTAGTGCCGTACTTCTTTATAAAGTCCACCCTTAATTTGTACTCTTCATCGCTTATCTTTTTGCGGTGCTTGTACTCTTCAAGGGCTTTAAATATTGCCCGCTCTTTCCTTAACTCTGCTTCTCTACGCTCACGAATCCTTGCGTTTGCTTGCTGTTTTGCAACATCTACTGCTTCTTTTTGAACATCCTCGATGTTCTTGCCAATCTCTTTGCCAGCCTCTCGACCAGTCTTAATTCCTTCGCTGATCCCCTTGGCACCAGCCGCTAAACCAAGTTCGTCTGCCATGATCCACTGTTCGCACCTTTAGGTTTTGATAATAAAATTAATGGCAAGGTAGGGCGGTAAGTTAGCGCCTGTACCACTTACACCTGTAGAAGCATTGGTTGTTGCTACTGTAATGCCTGTAGATGCATTATTAACGTTTTGTCCGGGAATAGCACCGAATGTAGTTCCCCAACTATACGCATCTCCAGCTCCTAAACCATTTGGTGCACGACTAGATGGGGTTCCATGAGTATGGGTTGGATCTGTAACAACAGAAGTCGCAACGTGGGTGTGGCTAACTACAACGGCATCGGCGCTACCACCCGTTGCTGCTAAGGCATAAGAACCGCTTACACCAATAGGCATCCTGCCACGGTAATCGGGCAAAGTAAACGAAGCACCGCTACCACCAAAGGTATACCCAACCACTGCAAACAAAGCCGCATAGGTAGTTGTTGATACAGACGATCCGTCACAAAGCAAATACCCAGTCGGTGCAGAAGCAGTGGGCCACATTTTTATTTCGCCTGGTATTCCAAACGCTTGTACAAAAGCTGTAGTAGCAACCTGAGTTGTGTTAGTTCCAACCGCAGCAGTTGGTGCAACTGGTGTTCCAGTTAAGTTTGCAGACGATATTGTTGGGGCAGTACCAAATACCAAAGACCCTGTGCCTGTTTCATCGGTTACGGCAGCCAATAAGTTTGCTGAAGATGGGGTGCCTAAAAATGTAGCTACACCTGTTCCTAAAGAAGTTATTCCTGTACCGCCAGAAGCCGGTAAAAGAGCGTTAGCTAATGTAACAACTTGAGAAGAACTAATAGAAATAGCATTAGCCCCACTAGTCTGGATAGTCATTGCCCCAGTAGTGTCGGTTGTTATGTTTAAGGCGGTTGAGGTAGTAGTACCTGCATTAATTACGGTTGCCATATTAAGTTCCCGATGTAGAAGCTAATAAATAGTAAGTTGTGCCGCCAATATTGATAGCTATTTTGTTAGTTACGGTATTTGTAGTTGAGGCAGACACCGCCGTAGAAGCTAAGGCATTCCCAGAAACAGCCGGAAAAGTAATAGTCGTAGTGCCAGCTATTGCAGGGGCAGCTAAAGTCAAAGTTCCGCTAGTATCGCCAGTAATAAATATTGAGCTCATGTTATCTCCTTAAGCCTTCATAATGTACGCAAGAGCGTAGTAGGGTGGTAGGTTGGCGTTTGTACCGCTTACACCAGCAGTGGCTACTGTAGTTGTGATGTTTGCAGTGCCTGTTTGGATCATTAGAGTAGACGTAGTGACGTCATTTCCATCAAACGAATTTGTATATTGCGTTCCAAAAGCTGAGCTTCCGTTTGTTTTTGTAATCGCATTGTGCGTATGACCAGAGTCTGTAGAAGTCGCTGTATGGGTGTGGCTTACAACAACAGCATTAGCAGAGCCACCGGTAGCAGCAACGGCATAAGTAGTTCCTGCGCCAACAACAAATCTATCCCGTAAATCAGGCGTTCCGCTAGAGCCGTTACATAACAGCCAACCACTTGGGATACTAGCAATAGAGCCCGACCACATAACAATAGCTCCTGATGGGATACCGTTAGCTAGGGCAAAAGCCGTTGTAGCTATTTGAGTTGTATTTGTTCCGGCAGTGGCAGTCGGCGCTGTGGGGGTTCCTGTAAGAGCAGGGGAGGCAGATAAAACCATACTACCCGTGCCTGTTACAGAGTTGGCAAGCGTTACACCGCCGTAAGTTAAAGCCCCTGATAAAGCCGCTGTGCCGCTTACCGTTAAATTACCGCTTATAGCAAAGTTACCTGCCGAGCCAGTCTGGGAGGAGAAAAAGTTAATGCCGTCGCAGTAGACTTGGGCTGTTACGCCGTTAGGAATAGACACCGTGGAGCCAGTAGCCCCGCCAATTGTGATAGCAAAACCGCCTGTAGTGTTGTTAGTGACAATATAGGTCTTGTTAACCAAAGGGCAGATAATTTGACGCACTGCACTATTTGAGCCTGTAACCACCAAAACCGCATTGCGAGCCTCGTCCGATACCCCGTTAAAATTGGATAGCGTGTAGTTGGCGTTAACCATAACAATGCTTTGAACGCCCGTAACTGCTTGTTCTATAATGGTTCCAAGGTTGTTATTAGTCGTGGTGCCCCAAGTTCCGGACTGATCTCCGTTACCGATTAACTCGATGCGTAGTGACGGTGAAAATGTACTTGCCATAATTTATCCTTACCCTTGCGAGTTGTCTATTTCTATCCAGTTGGGATTTTGACTGTTCCCAATGTCTTGCCAAGTGATGCTCTGCGTGTTGTTAACAGCCTGCCAAGTTACTGTCTGGTCATCATTAATTCTAAACCATCCCCTTGGAATTTGCGAGTCCAGCAGGCTAAAGCTCTCAGTAATAGCCTGTAAGAAATTAAAGGTTTGGGTGCTAAAGTCGTTTAGGTTGCTGTTCTCGGTTATTGAGTTTAAGAACTGAGCATTTACGGTGTTCAAATCACCAGATGTCAGTGGCTCAACCCTGTCCAAGAAAAACAACGAAATAATGGTTACTACATCCGCCATTGAGGTAGCCTCAGCAATACTAGCGGCAAACTGAGCAGAAATAGCGAGGGTATCAGCAGAAGTTAATGGCTCGGTAATGCTTGAGGCAAACTGGGCTGTAATGGTTTCTATATCTGCTAGGTTGCTGTTTTCCGCTATGCTTTGACCAAAAGTAGACTGCTGGGCGCTAGAGTCGGCTACTTCATTGATTGGTTCTGTAAGATCTTGCAGTGCAGCAAAATAGACTTCGTATACATCAGCAGGATTAAAGTTTTCGGCTCGGCTAACAGCAAACTGGGCGGCTATGGCTGGGGTATCTGCTGGGTTAAAGTTTTCGCTAAGGCTAGATGCAAACTGGGCGGTAATGGCAGGGGTATCTGCCATCGTAACAAACTCATTGATTGAACCAAAGAACTCGCCTTGATGGGCGATGATGTCGGCTAAGTTAACGTTTTCGGTCAGGCTGTCCAAAAAGTTAGCGCTAGCAACGGATGCGTCGGCAAGCCCAGAGTTTTCCGTAACAGAGGCGTCATGGAATATGTTTGCTAAAGAAGCAAACGGGGTTTGGGCAAATGCGCTTATTCCAAACATTACTTAGTTTCTTCTGCTGTTTTAACTTCGTCCCACTTAGTTACACATGCGTTTGCCCAAGCTGGTAGGGTGGTACCCGCCGAAGTTCCTGCTGATATTGTTGATGGCATAGTTATGCTCCTAAATAAACCAAGTTACTATAGAATACCGTGTCCCGCTCGTTACCGGCATTATCTCATGGGGGTACATAAAATTGGAAGGGAACATAATGCACGACCCCTTTTTTAAGTTATACCAATTCCCGGTCAAAAAACGCAAACTCGCCGCCTTCGTAATTGTCATTTAAAGCAAACGAACAAGACACTGCACGGGGGCGATCTTTAAATGAATCTGTATGGGTTGTATAAAATTGCCCCGCTTCATACCTTAATAAATCATAACCAGAATCTTGTTCTATATTGCAAAGCAAAAACTTTTCTCTGTATTGTTTTATTGCCTCTGACGCAGAAGCAAATAATTTTTGGTCTATTTTTTGCCTTGTTTCTTGATTTTTTTCTATGATGCTACTGAAAGAAATACCAACCGTTTGACAATTACGAACGTTTAAATTTTCACCATTTTTTATACCAGCGTTGATCCAATCACCACAGTTTTTGTACTCGGCAAGTACAGCATCACATAGTTCTAAAGGAACTACATTGGGCACAACAATAATGTAGTCTTTTAATTCTTTCATTGCTCTGCGGCTAATTTTGCTGCCGCTGCTTCTTCTGCGGCTAATCTTGCTGCTTCGACTGCGGCTAGTCTAACGGTTTCGGCTTCGTCCCATTTAGTTACGCAAGCATTTGCCCAGCTTGGGAGTTCTGTAATGGCCTCATTTTGTGGTTTTGTACCATCATCGTTATCTGTAAACTCAATCCAACCCTTGGTGTCTTTCCATTGCAAAGCATGCACGTTACTAGGGGCGGCAGCTAGATTTAGCCCGCTATAAGAATAGCCGTCTTTGTATACAGCACCGTCAACTGGAATAATTGTCAGTTTCATTATTTACTCTCCAAAATCATCTGTTGCGCTTGCTGTGGTACACCCGCAGCTGCTAATAAAACTCGTTGTCCTACTTCGTTGGACTTCACCATCTCATTTCTAAAGCTTTCTACTGCCGCACCTGTTTGGCGTTGCTGTTGACTATTCTCAATCATCAGTACAGGCAACCATGCCATCGAGCAACCCCACTCATCAATATCTGTACCGTCTTGAGGGTTTTTGCCTTGTATCTTCATAAACCAAGCGCACTCAAGCTGACGGCATGGATTAAATCCGTCTAAGGGGCAGTTGTTCTTTGGTTCAATCTTCATTAGTTCTTAGTCGCTGTAATTACGTCAAGATACTGAACCGCTAAGTTAATAGCTGTACCTGTGAAAGAACCTGTAGCAGAACCTGAAATGGAGTGGTTATGTGAACCGCCACCGCCTGTAGCATTTGTTGATTGACTACCGACGGGCGAATTATCGGTTAGCTGAGCCCCACCAGGAGATCCCCCACCAGTAAACAACGTAAAACTATGACTATGGCTAGGAATTTGTGGGGTAGTCAGCGTTGTAGAACCAGCACTTAAACCCGATGTATTAATTGATACTGAACCTGCTGGAGTCTGTGAAGCAAAAGCCGTAGTAAACGCTACCGATCCACCTGTACTTGCTGCACCTGTTACAACACGTAAAGCATAGTTGTTGTAGTTAGTAGTGTCTTTAGTCCAACCAGTCGGCGCAGTAGTCTGAGCAAACAACATTCTAGTACCCGCATCAAATGCAGCGGCGGCGGCAGAAGTCCAAGCAGATCCGTTAGAAGTTAAAACGTTACCCGCTGTTCCGGGCGATGTTAAACCAGTACCCCCACTAGCTGGCTGTAATACACCAGATGAGTTTACGTTTGAACCGAGCGCTGCTAAGTTATCTGCTTGTGACATGACTATACCTTTGCTTTCAATGCAGCGATTTCGGCTGCTTGTGCGTCTACGATTGCTTTTAGTTCTTGGATTGATTTCATTAAAGCGTATTGCAAGTCTGTTTGGTAAATAGACAGCCGCATCTTAGAACCATCAGCATTTTCTGACCAATCTGTTTCATCTATCAATTCAGGCGCAATTGTTTGAACATCTTGTGCAACAACTCCAAGAGTTTTTTCTGTATTTGTTTGGTCGATATAAAGAAATGTTTTTACGGGGATCTGGCAAATTTTATCTAGGTAGTTGGGTGCAAGCTCAATGTTTTTCTTTTCACGCTGGTCAGATAAGTTAACATCGTTTCCTGAATAGTTAGCAATACCGCCATTACTATAGACACGGAAACGCAAATTGCTAAACTCAATACCATCAAATAAAAAACTTGTTGTATTAAAAAAGTAAGTAGCTAAGTTTGCTCTAATACCGTAGGCATTTGAAGAATTAGTGTTGTTTGCATAAATGATAGGAAACTGCCCTGATTGTGTTACATTTAATCTTTCGCTATCAACAGTACTTGTAGTACCTACCAACAAATTACCACTAGAGTTAAGACGCATCTGTTCTGTTGTGCCGTTATAAAACACACAAGTATTTCCTGAACTTACGCTTACGCCATTAAATGTTAGCCAAGTAGATGCATTTCCATTATTAGATACTGCCCTGATAATTGGGTCTGTGCCGGTATTGTTTGCACTTTTTACATCTACTTTTGCTCCGGGGCTACTAGTACCAACCCCCACATTACCCGTGTTGTAGTAAATATCAGAGCCAGTAGTAGTCCATTGGCTAGAAGCCACAGAAGCCCAAGTGCCATCACCTCGTAAGTATGTGCTAGCTGATGGAGTGCCAGTAGCGGGATTTGTAGCTGGCGCAGTAGTAGAAGAAAGGGGTGTGCCTGTTGATAGCCCAGTACCGCCCATGCCCGCTTGTACAATTGTTAATGGCATTATGTGTTCTCCGCTGGTTCGGGTATATTGCCTTCAGACAGCCATTTTAGGTATGCTTGGTAGTCGGTGTTGGCTGGGTCGAATGGGATATTTGCTCCATCCGATAAGCGAATAACAATATTTGGTCTAATTCCTAATTTATACATAATCATAACTCCGCAGAAGCTGCCCAATTACCAACGATGGAAGATGCTTGACCGCTACCTAGATTTCCTGATGAACTTACATATATACTAAACCCTGTCATTATTGCCCTGTTAGTTTGTGTTGCAACACCATTAGCCCAAGCAGAACCCGAATTTAAAAACTGCCATTGCCCAGCAGTCGGACTACCAACTTTTGTTGACGAGTAATAAGTCATTGTTGGTGCGGCTCTTTTATATACTTTAAAACTAAATTGCTGAGAGTCTTGAGCACCAAAACTTGCTATGCCCTCAAAGTTATCGTTTACCGCATTTGCGGGTGCAGTACCAATATCAAAGGAAGTTTCGTAGTAGCGTTGACACAAAGCCAATTCAGTACCATAAGGTCTGTAATCAAAACTAGTAGCTGTACTGCCTACCTCTAGCTGAACTCCTGTGATGTACCATGTAGCACCGTTTGTGCCGACTACGGATGTTGCTCCTGTGGCTGAGTAAAAAGTAGAGCCTGACCATGAACCAGCAGTTCCGCTATATGTTGATCCTACACCAAGACCAAAACGAATTATTAATGCTCCAGTATTACCTGTTTGCCAAGTTCCTGATGTATCGCCAGCAATAGTAATTGATTTTTGTTCCCAAGTATTTGCAGATGAAATAGTGTAGCTAAATGGATAACTACGACTACCGTTATGATTATTTATAACTCCACCAAATGTTGCTGGATAAGTCAGCCCACTAGAGCGAACCCAAAAAGATACTGTAATTGTTTTAGCATTGGCAGTACCCCAGTTAAAATCTGCACAATTAAAACCTTCTATGGGTTGATTAAGCAAAAACAAATCACTAGATGTAATAGAGTATGCTGAAGACGAAGTAACACCAAGATAGTCATTAAACCCTGCTGGGGCTGTTATTGCACCAGCGTCTTGTTGAACAGTTAATTTGGAAGACTGGCTTAGTGATACCTGCCATCTATCAAGTGTATAAGCTCCGCTTGCTGGAGTAACACTAGCACCAGCATTCCTCTGATCGAAAGTCATCGCACCGTTGATGATGCGGTTTTTAAATCCAAAGCTACTATCGGAGTTAAACTCTCCAGCCTGTGTAATTCCGTTTGAGCCGTCAATCGTGATTGGCATTATTTAACCTCAAGTTGTTTTAGCTGCTCAAGCGTGGTGGCTGCATCAGCTAGTTTGGTAATGTTTCTTAAACGTTGCTTCTCAGCCACGATAGCGGTTGTATCTTGGTTAGCTTCTGTAGCCCGCATATAAAGAACGTCTTGCGCAACAAGTAATGGTGCACGTTCCTGACGCAAACGGTCTTTAGTAATTGCCTTGGCTTTATTTAAGTTAATCGTAATCATTCTGTGTACTCCCATGCGTCTCTAAATGTGCGGTCAGTAGGAATGTCAGCAATATCCACAATCTTGTATGGTTTGCCAGCAGGTATGTCTTTCATCGCTAATTCTATAGACACTGCTGGAGTAATGATAGCCACACCGCCGTCATCTGTTGGGTAAATAATTCGTTGGTTCATTTATTTCTCCTAACGGAATACCTGAACAAATACATATGCGTAGTCAAAAAAAGCACTACTACTTCTAGTTCCAACCCTAAGTGCAGAAGTAGTTGGGGCTTGTCCATATGGAGCAAATGCGTTATTAGGATCAGCGTACGCACCTACACTAGCAGCCCAGTTTCCAGTTATAGCGGCTGAATAATTAGCGTCAGGCATGGCATTAGTGAAGTTAATTGTAAAGTCACCTACTCCGTTATCTGTAATAGAACTTACATTACCGCTACCACGAATAGAAGGTGTACCAGAAGAAGCATCAAAGTTAACCCATGAACGACATCCATATGCTGTAGCCACTGAGCCATAGCCTGAGTTAAATTGTAGATTACCGCTATCAACAGTTAATGCATTTGTTCCATTGTTTTGGAGTGTAATTACTCCGCTAGTATCAGCAGTCTGAACCAACCCTGTGCTGGTACTCGCATTTATAGTTACAGCCATTATGCTACTCCTTTGGGATACTTAGCTTTTACAGCTTGGACTTTAGCAAGCATTGCTTCGGCTTCTGCACCACCCTTCCATAATGCGTCTAGCTGGTCGCCAATGGGAGGATATTCTGAAGCTCTTTTACGCTGATATTCTTTAACATCGTATTCGGCTTGTAGACGAGTTAATTCGGTTTCAATCTGCTCATCTGTAACTGGTGCAATAGATGGACTTATCCACTCAACTATTCCACCTCTTACTACAAATTCTGCATTTGGTACAAGCGATAGAATTGCTGTTGATTTACTTATTCCAATCATGCTGCAATCTCCATGAGGGTAATATACGAACCACCAGCAGGATAATTTACATAAACTGTTCCCATCCCTGATGTTCCTTTTGCACATTGAGTTTTATATGTTACAGAAGATGTAGTCGCTGGGGAATCAAGATAATTCATACTAACAATTGTCCATTGTGCAAGATATCCAGAAGATGGAGCAGCACCTGTTGAATATCCAGTCGAATATTTACCGCCACTATCGCTGTCTGGGGTAATCAATGCAGTAGCTCCTCTAAGTAATCTAACTCCAGAAGTTACTTGAAACCCGTAACCTACAGAAGCCCCACCAACAGGATTAACACTTTGAGATACAACAACTAAAATCTTGTTGCTTGAACTACTTGGTGTAATACTTGCAGATAAACCTGTATCAGTGTAAGTTGTTGATGTGATTTCTGTATATGTGCCGTAACCCACATTTACCACCTGAATCACATTACCAGCTTTAGGCGATGTGGTTGTAAGAACAGTTCCTGTAACTGCTGGCAAAGTTAAAACAGTAGACCCAGAAACGGCCGGTTCTTGTAGTGTGATACTTCCGCTAGTTGAGCCAATTAAAACAATACTCATAGTACTACCCACCTTTGTCCGCTTGGAACCGTAACCACCACGCCCGAATTAATCGTAATAGGCCCAACACTAAATGCGTTTTTACCAGCAGTTAAAGTGTAATTTGAACTAATAACTAGGCTGTTCTCGTACATCGTGCCATTAGCCACAGCGCCAGAGGAAGGGCTTGATATCCAGTTTGTGCCGTCTGATGTAAGGACATTGCCTGCTGTTCCGGGGGATGATTGACCAGTACCGCCGTTAGCTACGTTTAATATGCCTGCAAGAGTTACAGCACCTGTAGTAGCCGTTGCTGGGGTTAAGCCTGTGGTGCCACCACTAAATGATGCGACTGTTGTAGCCGATGGTACGCCCAAATACCGAACAGAAATGTTGTTAGTTCCTGTTGGTGGAGCTGGACTAAATGTTAAAGTTGTGCCAGCTACTGTATATGTTGATGGCTCTTGGGTAACACCAGAAATAACTACCAATACAGATGCAGCGCTAGCTGGGGATACCGTCATTGTAAAGGCTGTTTGTGAACCATTACCACTAAAGGTATCAGCCGTCATACTGCTGTACAGATTAAGCGCACTAAATACTTCTGCTTGGACTATATCACCAACGTTGGCAGCGGTAGCTAGTGTGAATGATGTGCCGTTCGTAGCAGTAAAGTCTGCTGTGGCTAACTTAACACCGTTGCGGTATACATCAATTAAGCCAACCGAGTAAGTAACGCTAAATACAGTCTGCCCAGCCGTTGCCGTAAAGTCCGTGCGTGTAATCGTACCAGCGCCCGATGAAGGTGTTGACCATACAGTTGTTCCACCACTAACTGTTAATACTTGACCTGTTGAACCAATACCAAGGCGAGTTGCACTATTTGTGCCGTTACCGACAATCAAGTCGCCCGTAGTAGTAATTGGACTTAGCGCATTAAACGCTGCACCTGCTGTGGTTTGCCCTGTACCGCCGTTGCCGATTGGTAGTGTGCCTGTTACACCAGTAGAAAGTGGTAAGCCAGTAGCGTTAGTAAGTGTTGCTGAAGACGGGGTTCCTAATGCTGGCGTTACAAGTGTTGGGCTTGTGGCAAATACTAAAGATCCAGAGCCTGTCTCGTCCGTTACCGCAGCGGCTAAATTAGCAGAGCTTGGTGTACCTAAAAATGTAGCAACGCCAGAACCTAAACCAGACACGCCAGTAGAGATTGGCAGACCAGTAGCATTAGTTAAAGTAGCCGAAGAGGGTGTGCCTAAAGCTGGAGTAACTAGAGTTGGCGAGTTGCTTAATACAACAGAACCCGTACCAGTAGAAGTTGTAACCCCAGTACCACCAGCAGCTACAGGCAAAGTACCAGCAGTTAATGTAGTAGATCCTGTTGAGTAGAGCGCATTATTAGCGCCAGTAAATGTCGTTAGCCCCGTACCACCATAAGGTGGCTGAATTGTGCCCCCCTGCCATGTGCCCCCAGTAACAACCGTAGAACCCATATTAAGCGCATTGGTGCCCCAAGTAACGCCTTCAGGAAGATAGGCATGCAAGTCCCATGTACCGCCAGTAGTGGCGTTATTTGTTAAAAATACTGCTCCCGCCCCACCAGTGGCAATAGTGCCAATTGTTGCAGCAGCGTAATCTTGAATTGTTAGAGTGCCTGTAGCAAGATTGTTAAATAAAAACGCTACCCCAGTAGTTAGAGTAGTAGCATTAGGCAGTGTATATGTCTGCCCTCCAGTACCCACAAGAGTCTGGATATAGCTTGAAGCGGCTGTTAGTGCGGTGGTTCCACCAGCGGCTGTAGTAGTTGTATTAGCTTGATTAACCCGGTTTACCGTTATGTTCTGACTAGAGTCTCTTAATACAACAGAGTTAGCACCAGAAGAGGCTGTTACGCCCGTACCACCATAAGCTACGCCAATCGTAGTTCCCTGCCATACACCAGAAGCAATAGTGCCTAGTGGCGATACGTTACCAGAGGCATCTTCATATACAGATTGCGAAGAAGGATAAGTAACAAATACTGTTTTAGTACCAGCCGTAAACGGCACCAAGCTACCGCTATTGCTAGACGATAGAACAGTAGTACGAGCAAGAGTCGGCCCAGTAGTGCTATAGGTACCAATACCTACTTCCCAGTTTGCTCCGCCTTGATCGGCAATGGTGTAGTAGGTTGTATTGCCGTTACCAATAACAGCAAAGGATTGATACCCGATTACTGCGCCTGCTAGAGTAACCGAGCCTGTACCTGTTGATGTCGTCGTCTCTTGGACACGATCAGCTAAAACCAGAGCCATTTAAGCTCCTTATGAAGTAGCGGTAGTACTATAAGTTACAGAAACAGTATCACCAGCGGTTGTAATCTTAGCTGTCGTAAACGCACCAGCGCTATATAAAGTACCAGACGTGTTGCCTTGTGTTGAAGAAGCGCCTGATCCAGTAACCAAGAAACATCCACCAACCGTACCGCCTGCGCCCGTAATCGTATAAGTGATTGCCGTAGCAGCAGAAGTAGTTACGTTAGATGGGGTTGTACCAGTTGAGGTTGCCGAAGCAAATACAGCGGTTCCACGAACAGCCGAACCACCAACGGTGTAGTTAGTAAACTCAGTCCAGCCACCATGCGAGGCCATTGTGTCAGACGCTGCAAAGGTTGGGCTAGCACCAGAAATCAATCCTAAGAATGGACCAACCACGGTGTATGAAGAGCCTTTTAACAAAGTGTCCAGCATAAGCTGTTTGCCTACGGCATTGACTAGATTAGGGAGTTGCTCTTCCCATTTAACGTTACCGTCTTTATCACGGCAGACAACGTGGTATACACCTTCCATACCAACAGTCTCGTTACCAATAGCGTTTGCTTGTAGGGTAGCTACAGCATGGTCGCCACAACTTGCTAATTCTTTTTGCATGATTACTCCTTAAGTCAATCTAATAATGGCGTTTGCTGCGTTCGCCGTTGGGAAAGTTACAGTAAACGTATTTGTAGCTGTTTTATCTGATCCAAAATCCAGCACCGCAACTGCCGCATTCGTAGTGCTATTGTAGATCAAGGCACCTCTAGCAGTAAAGCTAGCGGGGCTCCAAGTAGTGTTTTGAAACGATATGTAAGCTACTTGATCCTCAGTGGCTGGAACGATTCGAGTTAGCGTATTACCCCCAGCGGTATACCCTCCTGTACTACTTATTTCGTTAGTCGTTGTATAAACCAACGTTGTGTAGTCTAGGTTTGCAAAAGAGGTATAAAGCGCAATCTTATAGGTATACGGTGTGCCAGCCGCAAAGTTCTCTAAACCGCTTAAGCAGTTCTTTTTGAAAACGGTACATAAACCCTGTGATATTGGCATTATGGGTTAACCTTAATCTTAGCTTGCCCATCACGGTAAGCATCGCCACGCTCAAGACCTGTACCAAGACGGTTAAGCTGTGCCATGGCATCTTGAAATTGCTTTTCGTAATAAGTGACCATGTCTTGCTCACCTTTTTGGAATATAACGGCTTCACGCAACGTACCATATAACAGGCATGGGTCGTAGTTATCGCCAAGCCAAGACGTGCCAGCAGCATTATCTACAGAGGTAACGGTGTATAAAAAGCCCGTACCAGAGCCACCAATATAAGAAGAAGACACTGTTAAGACATCCCCGGTAGTGTAGAAATTGCCTTGGTTCTTAATGTTTACGCTAGTTACAGCATTGCCACTTACGACAATATTTGCCAACACGCCAGAGCCTTGACCACCAGATAGCGGTACGTTGCTGTAAACCCCGTTTACGTAGCTAGAGCCACCAGTAATAGTACCTAGAGAAATAGCGCCCTGCACAATAGAAATGGGGTAGTAATAGTAGTGCAACTCAACTGTGTAGTTGCCGTCTGGGGTTGGTCCTAGGATAAAAGACAGTTCGTTGGCGTTAGAGTATTGCGATCCAAATAAAGCGTAATACTTAGGCAACCCAGTAGATGTGGGGTTTGGGTACGCCTCACGGATAAAGTTAACATCTTTGTTAAGTAGGTACGTATAGTTTTCGTTAGCCGTGTTGTAGCCTTCAATAACCGCCATTGAAAAAGTAGACAAGTAATCATTGGGGCAGCTTAAATACTTATTACTAGCCGTAAGAGTACCTGTCACGTTTTTACGTAACGATGGGATTTGTACGGTGTTATATACCCGCTCCTCTGCCTGACGGACAAAAGTAGCGATATTGTTTACAAAGAGTTGCTCTGTAGACTCCGCATAATCCTGAACGGCTTGATATAACTGAACGTAGTTCAAGCCATTGGTCCTCTAGCAATACGCCCTTTAGTAGCAGCTCCGTTACCACGAGTCTCAATACCCGATGTCTTTACGCCTTTACCAAGGTTTTTGCTCAGCTTACCCACAGAAATGTCGAGCTCATCTATAACTTGCGCACCAGATGTATCTTTGATAGCACCAGCAACAGTTACTTTTTTGCCTGACATAGTATGTGGCTCAGCATACACAGACGCTGGACCTACCTCTTTACCATCACGTTTCATGCTGTACTTAGCCATTATCGACCTCTTCCTGCGCTTTTGCGCATCATTCCTTGGTTAGCTATTTTAGCCATATTGCGACCCATTTTTAACATTTGCTCGTTGGTTTTACCACCCGTACCACCTTTGCCACCCTTTTGGATGCCAACGCTTGGGCCTGTATCACCTAGGTTTGTACCCTTGGTTTTACCTTTTTTAGTTACACCATCTGCGCCTTTTTTAAACATGTCTTTCTCCTATGTTGTCGTTACCGTTACATTACCCACTTGCCCTTGTGAAAGCAAGTAATTTGGCGTTAATGGGGTATCAAAACCGCTTGCTCCACCCACGGGTGCCCAGCCCCACTGAAACACTCTGCTACCGCCTGTAGGGTCTCCAAACCCAGTAAGCGTTGAACCTGCATTTTGATTTAACTGCAAGCCCGTATAGCCACCCTGATAGTACGTATTATCCGGTCTTGGATGCCGTAATGCTTGCGGGTCTTCAACAGGGTACATACCCAACTGCAATTGAGGATGGTCAGGATCCCAGCACGCCTTACAAACGTATAGCTGGTATGGTTTAGTCTTGATAATCTCAATGCGCAGCTCTTTTAACTGAAACCTGAAGTTACAGCGGTCGCACTGCGATATAGCCCGTTTACCAGATGCAAAGGTGTTTGGCATGGCTAGCTCTAGGTAATATACATCCGGCGTGGTACAAAGCGGTCAGGCGACTTATCTCTGTCTTCTGTAGCCGCAAACTCCCAAGCCTCGTCATACTGTTGTTTAAGAACGCCTAACCTAGCATCCGCACCCGGAATCTTTAACGCCAAGTAATAAGCCAGACCGGCAATCAAACAGGGCAAAAAACGAAATGGTATGTCCATTGTGTTAGAGCCATCGCCAGCGTCATGAATACGGCGCAGTCGCCAGTAAACAAACGTGTAATAGGGGTCTAGGGCAGTGCCTTGATCTGGGGTAGGCCAGACAACAATCTTAGGGTAATTAACGCCTGCTGGTGGGGTAGAACTGCTTGTACCTGCGTATGTTGCTCCAGACTGACGATTTACCCATACCTGAATTGGTCTAGCTTGCTGCAACTTGTTGGGGATTGTTGCGTATGTAGATACTGAGATGCGTGAGATTGTTAGGTCTGCCTGAGTGTTCTGCACCCCAGGGTTTGTACGAATAACGTGCTCAATCAAGTCTACAGTATCAAGTGGTAAGTCATAAGTGTTTGTACCTTGTATCAGCGGGATCTGCCCCTGCTCAATTGTCCATAAGTTAATGCCTCGGTTTGCCCAGTCAGCAAACAACAGATTCAAAGAACGACGGGCTGTACGCAAATCATAACCAGAACGAAGCTCTGAGCCACAGCGCTCAAACGCTTCTTCGACCATCTCCGAGAGGTCAAGATTAAATGTTGCATTGGCAACTACGGTCATCTTTTATTTAACCTTTCTGTACGGTTTTACTTTTGCTTTTATTCCTTTGGGCTGGGGCACGAACTGTTTTCCCTGTGCTTTTCCGGCTCGCTTGGCTCTTGTTGTGGCTGCGTACTCGCTTGGGCTTAACGCTTGTATTGCTTTCTTGGGCAGGTATCGCTCCCCCGTCTCGGACGACTTCTTCCCTGACTTGGTTGTCCACTCTTGGTCGCCCCAAGCTTTTAAAGAACGTTGCGATGCGGCTAAACCACCCCCTGCCATTTTCTTCTTTTTGCTGGCGCAATGGGCTTTCTCCGAAAACCCCTTTGGGCTGTCGCAGTTGATTGATTTTTTGCGTTTGTCTGACCATTTCACTTATAGCCCCCGCCTTTTTCTTTATAGCGTTTAGCTAGGAGTTGTGCTTTCCTAGCAGACCATTGACCCGCCCCCGTACCATGCGTAGCAGACGCTTTGATACTCTCAAATAAAGACTTGCGCATACCGGGCTTGGTGTAGTTACCCGCTTTGTTAACGCTAGACGTCTTACCACCTTCTGCAAACGTATCAGCCGCAGTTAACGAACCCGGCTTCTGTAGTAATTTCTTTGCTATAGCAGAAGCTGTACCGCCTTTGGTAGTGGTAACGCTTTTACTAACCTTACCGCCCTTGGCGTACATATCTACATCGTCAGGATTATCCTTACGCTTAATGATTTTCTTACCCGGCATTTTGCTAGGCATCACAGCGCCCATGCCTCGACTAGCTCTCATATCATGCGTCCTTTAGTTTTGCCCCGTACAGCACAACCATCAGCACGGGATGATGCACTAACCTTACCGCCCTTCTTAAAGTCATAGGGCTTTTTACCAGTCTTAGGGATACCAGCACCACCACCACCACCCCCTTTAGACCGCTCAAAGATCTCGTTGATCTTAGCCATCTCGGTTTGCTGTATCAACTTACTTCTTTGCTGGCGCTTGTCCTCAAACTCTTTGTTCTCAGCAGCTTTAGCTTTCTGATCTTTCTCTGGTGGGTTGTACTTCTCGTGTACTTCTTTATACCCCGGATCTGCTGCTCTACCCTTTTGTACTTGCTCAGGGGTACTGCCAAAGCCCAAATCTAATTGGGCGGCAGAAGAAATAGGGTTAACACGAGAACTTGGCATTTAGCAACTTCCGCCGCCCGCCATCTTAACCATTTTGCCTTTGGTGTGACCCTTCATAACGCACCCATCAGCACGGGTTACGCCACCGCCAGCCATCTTGTGCATACGTGCCTCATGACCTTTAACTGCCTTAGCAGCTACTTTTTTCATCATTGGCATATCTTTAGCAATATCTGAATGTTTCATATTAGCAAGCCTTTCCGCTTTTCTTTTTAGCCATACCGCCGCTCATCATCTTCTTAGGAGCGCTTGCTTTGCCACCTTTTTTCATAGGCATTGCAGCCGCTTTAGCTGGCTTTTTAGCAGCAGCTTCTTTTTTCTTTGCAATCATTTCCATAAACGGATTTGCTTTTTTCATAGTCCCACCTTCTCTAAATTTTTTGCCTTTATCGGCAGTTAAAAATTCCTCACCAACAGAGCGAGGGATACCTACTTTCTTAGCAAAACCGGGGTTTTTAGCCACGGCAGCCATGAAATTGTGTTGTTTCTTACTTACGCTTGGCACGGCTAATCCAGCCTTGAACTGTCTTGGTTTCGTATATACGAATTAATGTCCAAACAATCGTAAATAAAGCCGCTACCGCAGGCAATAAGTCTGTTAGTGTGCCCACCACTGTAATTAAAGATAGACCATCTACAACATGTTTAGTGCCTTCGGTTAAATGCTCTTTCATACCATCCGCCCTTTAGTCTTGCCTTTAACTGCACAGCCATCGGCACGTTTGGAAGCGGAGGATACTTTTCCGCCTTTTTTCATTGGCACAACATCAGTTGCTTTTGTAGCTGCTTCATAAGTATCCGGTCTAATTCCACGAGTAGACTCACGGGTTTTTTCGTCTTCAGCAGCTTTAAAAGCTCTTCTGGCTTCGTCCGGAGTAAATGAAGAATCTTTTCCGTACGTTTTTAAATTACGATAGTCTGAAGATTTATTTGACTCAATTGCTTTGTCAATTTCTTTTTGCCGCGCTTCCGGCGTTTTTGCTTCAGCTATGGGTTTATAGCTTTTGTTTACATTTCTTTCGGAAGCACTAAAAGAAGCATCGCGTATACGTTCACGAATTGCTTCATCTTCTTCTCTTGGGGTGCGCACTTTTTTTGTCATATCATCTTTCCTTTAGTCTTACCACGAACTTCGCATCCACCACCACGAACTTTGCCACCTTCGTTGCAGTTCCAAGCACGTAATGACTTGTTGATGCGGCTATCTGGGTCGTTAGCAGTTTTAGCGCTGGTTAATTTTTTCTTCATACCTTTCATGCGGGCACAAAACGAGTCACGTCTTGAACCACCTTCTGGTTGTGGTCGTTTAAGCCCAGGTTTACCAGGATTAGCAGCGTTATAGGAGGCTCGCCCCTTAGCGTTTAGACCGCCTTCGGGGTTTTTGCCCTCTTTGCGAGTCCATGCGGGGGTCTTAGCCATAATAAATTTGTACCGAATCCATATTGGAAATTTCTGCATATACCGATGTATTTGCACGTATTCCTTCACCTGGAATAGTTGGTGTATTACTAAAATAATCGCCAGCAAAGCTTTCGTAGGTAAGAATCCACCGACCAACTGCATATATAGCCGCAGTACTTGTAATTGTGCGTGAGTTAATATCGGTTAGCGTAAAGGTATCTGCACCCGTTCTAGTAATGGTATATGTACCATCAGTAGCAGAAACACCAGAACCATTGGCTACAAAATGAATGCCAATAACTGTGCCAGTAGTAAGCCCATGAGCAACTTTAGTTACCGTTACGGTATTGCCACTTTGAGCATAAGTAACGCTTGCTGACACGGGAACGCTGGAAGCATCAAATAAAGTTACATAGCCAGCAGAAGCTCCACCTGTAAAAGATATTCCTTTGACCCGTGTACCATAATCTACAAAATACCCGCTAGAATTTAAATGCGCTTGTTTTACGTCATATTGCATCATAATTAATCTCCTAAGATGTTAAGTGGACTAGGGTTTTCCCTAGTCCGCTAGATTAATTAAGAAGTAGCAAACGGAGTAGCAACAGTACCAGAACCTAGCACTGTACCTGTAACCATATACTTTAATGTAGTAATTGCGTAGATCTGTACAAATGTACCTGCAACACCACCAGTAGTTGTACCGTTAAAGTTAATAAAGTCATCACTTGCACCAGCCACAAAACCACGGGCTGCATCTGTTGAATCAGTGTCAATAGACAATATAGCGCCTACATACTTGTCTGTGCCGTCAGTACCAATCTTCAAGGAAGAAGTAGAGATTGTGGTTGGAACCCAGATTGTGTACACAACGCCTTCATTGTTGGCGGTGCTTGGATCTTGACCAGGACCAGATGTGACTGGATTGGCTGAGGAGTTGATGGTTGGTAGTGTTAAGGTTAAAGCAGCAGCTAAAGAACCACCAATGGAAATAATACGCCCGCCGTGATCTTCTGGATTTAATGTGGTGCTGGTTGTAATTTCAACAATAGTAGCTGGACCTTGTTGATAAATGCCGCCCAATGAACGAATTGGACCTTGGAATGTGGATCGTGCCATGTTAATTCTCCATACAAAGTAAGCCTATCAATCGTGTATGCGTCCGCTGGGGCGGTTTGATAAGCGATTCACCCAGATATACAGATATTACTACTTTTTCAACTTTGTGCAACATCTTTTTGTTATAAATACAATGAAACATAATAGGGGTCTTTTATGAGCGCATGGTTAATTATTGTTACAGGCGTGATCTATATCTACATAGCTGCTGAACAGGCATTTAAGGGAAATATCGGTATGGCAATTTGCTATGCAGGGTACGCTTTTGGTAACGTAGGTCTTTATTTAATGGCTACTAAATGAATAAAATTGAAATCGACCTCAAAGCCTTACCAGTAGACGTTCGGGCGTGGGTTGAATTTGAAATCATGTCTAGTAACGCACATGACATAGCGGTACATATTCAACGTAAAAAACAAGTTCGTATGGATGGCGTAATGGTCTCAGGGTTTTTTTGTAGCCACACGGACCGACTATTTGTAGCGGGATTATCCAAAGACTGGATACCCATTATGGTTCATGAAACTTGTCATCGAGATCAGTATACTGAACAGGCAAAAGTATGGAACCAAACCATACAAATTAATGGGGAAAACCATGACCCCCTCACTGTTTTTCACGAATGGCTAGATCATAAAATAGAGCTTGGACCCCGTAAAACAAAAGAAATGCTACAAGGGTGCTTAAATTTAGAGCTCGATTGTGAAAAACGATCGGCTAAAAAAATCGATCAATTTTATCTACCGATAAATCTCAAAGAATACATACAAAAAGCTAACGCATACGTGTACTTTTATCTTGCAATGCAACATACCCGTATATGGTACCCCAAGGGTAAAGCCCCATTTGCGCTTCCAGAAGTTTGGACTAAAATGCCTGCTGACTTTGATAATGATTATGCAAAATTACCTAAAAAAATCAAAGACTTAATACTTAAACATTCATATAATAAACGTGTTTAATGCCTTATAAAGACCCAAACGACCCCAGAAAAAAAGAAAATTTACGAAAATCTTCTGCTAGGTACTACGCAAGCAACAAAGAAAAAGTACAGGCAGCAACCAACAAAAATAAAAAAGATAATCGTAAGTTATGGAATGAGTTTAAAGCAACTCAAAAATGTAGTAATTGTGGGACTAATCACCCAGCAGTTATTGATTTTCATCATGTAATCCGTGACCATACAAAACAAAGTGTTCATCACTTGGCTAAAAATGGACAATATAAACGAGCCCTAGAAGAAATAAAAAAATGTATCCCATTGTGTGCAAACTGCCACAGAATCCACCATTATGAGGAACGCAAAGCTAAAAAAGCAGCGAAGAAAAAATAAAAAACCCCTCCGAAGAGGGGTCCAAACACTATAGTGTGTTTATTAGGCGCCTGGTGAACCAAACATTCCGAGTGGATCAGACCAGCCAAACGAATAACGCTCACGAGACTTGTAACGTACGTTACCAGTGTCGAAATCGCCGTCCATTGAGTTAGCCAAAGGCATACGCTCAAAGTGCTTCATGCCGTTAGGTACATCAGTACATAAGAACCAAGCATTGGTGTCGGTCAAATAGTGGTTAATTGCGTAACCTTCTGGGATCGAACCATTGTTCTTCAATGCGTTGATGTCGTTGTCAGTGGTACCAACACGGAGGTTAGTCTCAAGTAAACGAGTTGCAACGAACTGTAGTGCTGGTGGGATGATCAACTTACGGGGCATTGCTGCGATGAGCAAGCCACGCTCGTCTGTCCAAGCTGCGATTTGAATAACTGCGTTTTCCAACGAAGTCTCATTCAAGTCAGAGTTAGTGGAAGGACGGTTGCTGTTAACGCCACCAGAAACCAACGGATGTGAAGTAGAGAACAGAGGTACACCGTCACCGCCGTAATACTGGGCAGAGTTGGTAAAGCCGTTGTTCAATACAGCCGCAGATTTAACTTGCTTGGTGTAAGCCATAGCACGAGCCAAAGCCTTGGTATAACGACCAGAGAGGCTGTCATACAAGTTGTCCTCGATTGCCTCTTCAGTGATGGAGAAGCCGAGGGCAATGGTTTCGTGGTTATAACGTGCTGTAAAAGCTTCTTGTGCATTGTCATAAGCGATGGCAGAACCTTCGTTTTTGACTGGTGCAGCAGAAAAGCCGGACAGCTTGGTTTCTTCTTCAAAACTACGTTCTGATTTCTCAGTTTCGTAGATCTCTTTGTGCTCTTCGCCGTAACGCTTGTACTCTAAACCGAACAAAGCGTTTAAGCCTGGGAGCAACTCTTTCAGTAGTTGTGCACGTGAAATAGCCATTTTTTAAGCTCCTTATACGCCAGTTGAGTTGTTGTACTGATGCATAGTTGCATTTATCTTTACGATAAACTCAACAAATGTGTCAGCGCCAGTTGCTGTATCTCTTACCACATCAATAATGCGGATAGGTAGAGTATTAGTAGTAGCTTGCGTACCTTCATCAATTGCTACAGCGGAGTTACCAGTAACGGTAGATCCAGCGTTTTGAATTAGGGCAATGTTATTACCAATAGCAGAAATGCCCATGCCAGCAACAGTTGTACCTGAAGAACAAGAAACTACTTGAAACAGCGTATCAGGATCGTCTGCAACTACAGCGAAAATTTTACTTCCCGAAGCAATTGCTTGGCTGGCTGGATAATACTGTTGTTGCTGTACTTGACCAGTTGACTGGTTAGTAAAACTTACACCTAAAAATACACCGCAAGGCGTAGCT
>Ga0114967_10001144_pt1 | contig 22228 bp, 21 predicted proteins | sample M_130628_MF_Meta_FD_92639 | JGI IMG/M metagenome (GOLD analysis project Ga0114967, IMG submission 92639) | Freshwater microbial communities from Lake Montjoie, Canada to study carbon cycling - M_130628_MF_MetaG | ecosystem: Environmental > Aquatic > Freshwater > Lake | place: Lake Montjoie... | reverse complement strand
GGCGAGCGACGGGGTAGGTTGTCCCCTGCCGTCGCGGAGGTCCGATTGGCGGTCTCAGACTTTTTGGACCGTCACCCCGTTTCGGACGGCTCTCTCGTCCTCGTTGCATTGAGCGGCGGAGCGGACTCTCTCGCTCTCGCAACAGCAACTCGATTTGGTGCAACGAAAAGGGGACTGCGGGCGGGCGCGATCATCGTTGATCACGGGCTCCAATCCGGAAGCGCCGAGCTAGCCAGTGCGGTTTCGGAAACGGCAATCTCACTCGGACTGGATCCGGTCGAGGTCGTCCGCGTCGTTGTTGGAACCGAAGGTGGTCCCGAAGCGGCCGCTCGCGACGCGCGCTACGCCGCTCTGCGGAGCGCCGCCGAACGCCACGGCGCTGCGGTTGTTCTGACGGGTCATACCCGGAACGACCAGGCAGAAACGGTCCTGCTCGGACTTACTCGGGGAAGTGGGCCGGGGAGTCTTCGCGGAATGGCAGAACTCGATGGACTCATTGGCCGACCGCTACTTGACATCACACGCGAGTCGACACGCGCCGCGGCGCTCGCCGAGAGACTAAACCCGTGGGACGACCCGCACAATTCGGACGAGCGCTTTTCACGTGTCCGTGTCCGCAATGCCGTTTTGCCGCTGATGGAATCGGAACTCGGCCCGGGAATCGTCGACGCGCTCGCGCGAACGGCCGACCTCATTCGCGACGACGACGACGCACTGGACCTTCTTGCGGCCGGAATGGCGCGCCAGATCATGACCACCGACCCCGTGTCGTTTGCCGTGGACGACGTTGCCCATCGTCCGCGCGCGTTGCGAACCAGAATCATTCGCATCGCTGCCTATAACGCCTGGGGCACGACCATTACTCACGTTCAAACTCGCGCGATTGATGCGCTTCTGACCGACTGGCACGGACAGGGAAAGGTTGATGTCACCGGCGGTAGTGTTGTCAGACACGATGGTCGAATCCAGTTCGACCCCGCCAGTTAGGACGACATGCGGTACGACGACGTTTCCGACCAACTCGACGAAATCTTGGTAACTGAGGAACAACTTCTCGCGCGAATCGCCGAGCTCGCAATTGAAATCGAGCGCGACTACGCCGGCCAGGACCTCTTGCTTGTCGGTGTGCTCAAGGGCGCTGTCATGGTCATGAGCGACCTGTCTCGTGCGCTGACAATTCCCATCACGATGGACTGGATGGCGGTCTCGTCCTACGGTCACGGAACGACCTCGAGTGGCGTGGTGCGAATCCTTAAAGACCTCGATACCGACATCGCCGACCGCAACGTTCTCCTCGTCGAGGACATCATCGATACCGGTCTGACGTTGTCGTGGTTGCGCGACAACCTGATGTCTCGCGGAGCCGCAAGCGTCAAGATCTTCGCCGCTCTTCGCAAACCCGACGCCGCCAAAGTCGACATCGTTGCGGACTATCTGGGATTCGACATTCCCAACAAGTTCGTCGTCGGATACGGACTTGACTATGCCGAGAACTACCGGCACTTGCGTGACGTCGCCGTGTTGTCCCCACGGGTGTACGAAAGTTAGAACGGCGCGTCGTAGGGGGAGTCGGTTGGAATCGACGGTTCGGACAACCACGGATCAATTGCTTGGGCGTTCCTCACTGGCGGTGGTTCTGGCGGCGAATGAAGAGTTCTATTCTCCTGGATTGATTCTGAGTACCTGCATTTGGGAAATTGTTGGCAACTGAAAAACTCAACTTTCGTATCGTGATTTGTCTTTCTAACTAACAGACCATTACATTTTGGACAATGTCGATTTGAGGTGACGATTTTTCCTCCAGAAATTGTTGGAACACTAAAGCTTTTTGCAATCTCAGCAAGAAATCTTGATGGAGTCGATGCATTGCCGAGGAGGTGCACGGTTTCCTTTGCACGCGTGAGAGCTACGTAAAACAGCCGTCGTTCCTCTGCGAATTCCAACGCATCCGCTTTCGGCATAACCAGGCCAAGAACCGGATCGTCGTCCACCGCGCTCGGGAAACCGTACTTGTTGTCGCTATCCATGCCTACTACAACGACATGATCTGCCTCAGTTCCTTTGGAACCATGAATCGTACTTTTCCTGACCGAAAGCACCTGCGTCACCTCGTTTGGCAGGGGCATGTCATTAATCTCAAAGTTGTAACGACCTAAGACGAGGACTTCATTCCCTTTACGCGACTTATCGAGCGCGATTCGTTCTAGCACGCTGTTCAATGCGTCAATCCGAAGTTTGCTTTTCTTTTCCGAACTTTCACCGTTTGGGACAAAACTGATCAACACGTGGGCGTCTCGCGTGTTTGGGTTACCAAGAACCTTCTTTTTGATTTGTTGACCATTACGCATCACAAAATTGCTCGATATGTCACATATTTCAGATGGACATCGAAAGGTTCTCGTCAGTTGGAATTCGAGCGATTCGCCGAAATACTCCCCGAATTTTGTAGCAATTGTGACGTCAGCCCCCGCGAACCGATTGATGCTCTGCCAATCATCGCCAACAACGGTCACTTGCACACCGGGCCTTTCAGCCAAGGCGCGGACTAGTTGCATTCTAGAAACCGAAGAATCCTGAAATTCATCCACCAAGACGAGGTCATATTCCTTTCGTGCGTTTGATGTTCCCAACAGGTCGCCCGCCTCGCACAGCATGTCGTGAAAATCTATACATCCCCCCGATTGCAGCTCCGCTTGCCATTCAGAGTAAAACTTTTCGAATACGTCAACAAAAAGGGAGTGCCGGCTCCACGAGTCCGACTTTTCATTACCTAATTTCGACCGAATTTCTGAAATCGATAATCGCCCGTTTTTGGCGTGCGAGAGGAATGTCAAAAGATTGTTGATAATCAGACGGTCATCGATCGGTGTGCGACCAATGAATGGGCGATCGGGATCGAATTTCAAAGCCAAACCGTTTTCAGCGAACATCTTCTCGAGACGCTCAAATGGACTTCGAGAACGGATCTCGGCGGAAGTCGTTTCAAACAATTTCGTTCCAAATTCTTTGTGTTTTGTCCTTTTCCATAAAACGCCTTGCATGTAACCCTTGAACTTGGCTGGCGGCTCACCATCCGAACCCAGCGCGAAGTGCTCGTGGTAGACGTCGATCTCGGGGTAGAAAAAGTCAGGTCGGTACTGGGAATTTTGCGGGGTTCGCGTATCAATTTCGTAGTCCCGCTCATATTGGTAAGAAACCCCATGTAGGTAAAGCCAATCGGCGATTAATCTTTCCTCGTCAGATTTAACCACCTCGTTATTGAGCGTGCGTTTACCAGTTTTTCGCGTTTCCGGATCCCAGTAATCCGAAGTTTCCTCGTCACCGAAATTCGCAAGATCCGCGATGAATATCGTTTTCAACAACACCCAATTTAGGGAAAAAGTTTTGTCTGTCGAACAAAGCCGGGAAATGATTTCAGCAGATTTCGCAATTTCGTTGGGTCGAGTCGTGGCCCATTCCGCTACTCGAGGTTTTTTCCCTGAGATCTCACCGATCATCCGGAGTCCGAAGGCGTGAAATGTCGATACCTCAATTTTTGAAGTTTCGATGCCAAATTTAGAAAGATATCGGTCGATGCGTTGCCTCAGTTCAACCACCGCCTCTTTGTTAAAGGCCAGTAAAAGCACTCTCTCCGGTTCGACTAAACCGCGGTGAATCGCATACCCCGCCTTCGCGACCATTACAGAGGTCTTTCCGGAACCCGCCGCCGCAACAACATTCACGCGGTTTTCGAAACAAATCGAGGCATCAACTTGCTCGTCTGTTAGAGGGCTTTTTTCAACCGACCGGAAAAAACTTTTCATTTCCTCCCGCTCGGCCGACATCAACAAGGCATTTAGCCGAGCACAATGGCGTTCCACTCCAAGCTCCCAAATTTCCCGCAAACCGCTGATTTTGGATAGAAGACGTACCTTTTCTTGCTCGAGGCGTGCAATTTCTTCGTCGCTCGGAAACTTACCTTTAGGCTTTGATTTGTTCCATTTCGCCCGAAACTCGCGGTTGAGCCATCGATGATTCGCAATCTCATCATCACAACGACGCTCGAACCGCGAAACCCAACCGACGACTTCCGTCAAACGCTTTTGTATCTCGGCGTTTGATTGCGGCTCGGCTTTCGGGGGGGAACCTTCAGCCTGTTTTGGACTCGAAGATTTACTTACCGCCCAAAAGAAGACTGCAAGCCCAATTAAACCCAAGAAGACTGATCCTGTTGCGTCCAAATCCGCGCCACCTTTTATTGAGAAATATTTGTGAAAAGTACCATGGTGCTGTCCATTTCGACAACGGTCGGATCCTCGTGTCTACGCCGAAAGCGAATAGCCCCGATGTGACCGCGTGCTAGCGAGTACGCTGGCAAGACGTGTTGTAGAACAGGAGCAGGTCGCCGAATGAAGAATTTTCTCAAAGGACCGTGGCTGTACATTGCCGCCGGTCTCTTGGTCGTGTGGGCGGGCTTCTCATTCCTCACGACCGTCAATTACGCTCCCGTTTCTACTAAAGAGGGATTGGCATTCATCGTCGACGGCAAGGTGAAAGAAGCCACCATCACCGACTTCGAACAGCGTGTCGACCTCACGTTGAAAACCGCTGACACGACATACGGGGAAACCGTCCAGTTCTATTACGTTGCGCCTCGCGGTGCCGAAGTGCTGCGCGCAATCACGACGGCCAACCCCGAGAAGTTCACTGACGAGGTGCCCAAGGAATCCTGGTTCATGTCGATCCTTGGGTTCGTCATTCCGTTCCTGATCATCGGTTTAGCGTTCTGGTTCATCTCGTCCAATGCGGGCGGCGCTCGCGGAGCGATGCAATTCGGTCGCTCTCGAGCCAAGCTGTTTAACAAGGAATCTCCGCAAGTGTCGTTCGCCGATGTCGCCGGTGCGGACGAAGCAATCGAAGAACTGCACGAAATCAAGGAGTTCCTGCAGAACCCCGAAAAGTTCGAAAAGGTCGGAGCGCGCATTCCGAAGGGCGTGCTGTTGTACGGCCCTCCCGGAACGGGTAAGACACTTCTCGCGCGTGCGGTAGCCGGTGAGGCATCGGTTCCGTTCTATTCGATTTCTGGATCAGACTTCGTCGAAATGTTCGTGGGTGTTGGTGCGAGCCGTGTCCGTGACCTCTTCGACATCGCCAAACAGAATTCCCCCGCCATCATCTTCATCGACGAAATCGACGCCGTCGGTCGTCACCGTGGTGCGGGAATGGGTGGTGGCCACGACGAGCGCGAACAAACCCTGAATCAGCTCCTCGTCGAAATGGACGGCTTCGAACCCGGTCAGAACGTCATCATGATTGCCGCGACGAACCGTCCGGACATCCTCGACCCCGCTCTTTTGCGTCCCGGCCGTTTCGATCGGCAGATTCAGGTGGACGCCCCCGATTCGAAGGGCCGCGCCAAGATCCTCGCCGTGCACTCGAAGGATAAGCCAATGGCAAAGAACGTTGATCTTGAGGTTCTTGCGCGCAAGACCCCCGGGTACACCGGCGCAGACCTCGCCAACGTCATCAATGAAGCCGCGCTCCTCACGGCTCGTCAGGGCAAGAGCGAATTGACGAACGAGATTCTCGACGAGGCTGTTGACCGAGTCATGGCGGGACCGCAGAAACGGTCTCGCATCATGAAGGACAAGGAGCGGCTCATCACCGCGTATCACGAGGCTGGCCACGCTCTCGCCGCCGCCGCAATGCGCCAGACCGACCCGGTGACGAAAGTCACGATTCTTCCCCGCGGACGCGCCCTCGGATACACGATGGTTATGCCGCTAGACGATAAGTATTCGATCACGCGCAACGAACTGCTCGACCAATTGGCGTATGCCATGGGTGGTCGTGTCGCCGAAGAAATCGTCTTTCACGATCCGACAACGGGCGCGTCGAACGACATCGAAAAAGCGACCGGGATCGCTCGCCGTATGGTCACAGAGTTCGGAATGTCGAACGCCGTGGGTTCCGTCAAGTTGGGTTCGGGATCCGGCGAGATGTTCCTGGGACGTGACGTCGGACACCAGCGCGATTACAGCGACGGCGTTGCCGAACGCGTGGACGTTGAAGTTCGTGCACTGATTGATAACGCACGTGACGAGGCGTGGTCGGTGCTCACGGCCAACCGCGCAATTCTCGACCAACTCGCGAAGGAACTGCTCGAGAAGGAAACGCTCGACCACAACCAACTCGCGACGATTTTCGCCAAGGTCAAGAAACTTCCCGCACGTCCCGTGTGGAAGTCGAACCCCAAGCGGCCCGTGTCGACGAAGGGACCGATCAAGGTTCCGGCCCGTATCGCGCTTGACGCGGACGCGAAGCCAACCGTGAAAGCGAAGCCAACCGCGAAGGCGAAGCCTGCCACTAAGGCTAACGCCACGGCGGCAGCGAAGCCCGCGGCAAAGCGGACGAAGCCGGCCGCGAAGTAATCTTCATGGCTATCGATCGGGACCGCATCGCCGCGGCTGTGAGGGAAATCCTTGAGGCCATCGGCGAGAACCCGTCGCGAGACGGTTTGCGCGAAACCCCCATTCGGGTCGCCGACGCAATGGCGGAACTGTATGCGGGCGTTGGCGCAGATGCGACCGCGGGCTTGGGTGACTCGGCGTCGACCGCGGATGTCGTGTCGAACGACCCCGTTATCGTCCGTGACCTCGCCTTCCGATCCATGTGCGAACACCACCTCCTGCCGTTTCACGGTGTTGCCCACATCGCGTATGAGCCAACCGACATCGTCGTGGGGCTCGGGCGTCTGGCGCGGGTGCTCGAAACTGTTTCAGCTCGACCCCAGGTTCAGGAACGGATCGGTTTAGAGATCTGTGACGCGCTAACGGCCGGAGCCGGAGCGAGCGGCGTGCTGGTGGTTCTTGACGCCCGTCACGAGTGTGTCTCTGCGCGAGGCGCGAAACAGACCGATGCATCTGCAGTCACTGTCACCGCAACCGGCACCCTCGCGATCGAACCGACGCGTTCTGCGCTCCTTACCCTGATCGGCCGGGGAGATGGCTAACCGTCCCCTCGTTTTCGGTGTCCTGAATGTGACTCCGGATTCGTTCAGTGATGGCGGGCTGTGGGATTCGCCCGACCGAGCAATCGAACACGCACGTGCGATGGTGGCGGATGGTGCAGATGTCATTGATGTCGGCGGAGAATCTACCCGTCCGGGAGCCGTTCGAATCGACGATGGCGAAGAGCGCCGGCGAGTCGAGCCGGTGATTCGCGCCCTCGTGGCCGACGGTGTTTCCGTGTCACTTGACACGATGCGAGCCGAAACCGCGCGACTGGGAATCGACCTCGGTGTCGATTACATCAACGACGTTTCGGGCGGACTGTCGGACCCCGCAATGCTCGGTGTCGCAGCCGACGGCGACGTGAAGTACATCGCGATGCACTGGCGAGGCGAGAGCGACGTAATGGACGGTAACGCGAACTACGGCGATGTCACTCGCGATGTTGTGGCCGAATTGCGTGGGCGAATCGACGCGGCGCAGGCCGCGAGCATTGCTCCAAGAAAACTGTGGATTGATCCGGGCCTAGGGTTCGCCAAAACCGCCGAGCACAACTGGCAACTTCTGCGGGACCTCAACCAATTTGTCGCGCTGGGCTATCCCGTCCTCGTGGGCGCGTCACGCAAACGGTTCCTCGCGCCTTTTGGCGAAACGCCAGAGGACCGCGATCAGGCGACCGCAGTCATTAGCGTTATGTCAGCCGAATCGGGCGTGGCCGCGGTGCGTGTACACGACGTTGCCCGAACTGTCGAGGCCTTGCGCGTTCGAAACTCCTGGTGGGAAGGCGTCGCATGACCGACGAGATTCGCCTGCGCGGGCTTCGGGCATTCGCACATCACGGCGTGTTCGATGACGAGCGTGCCAATGGTCAGGAATTCATCATCGACGTCGATGCCCGGCTTTCACTGTCGGGTCTGGGCGACGACATCGCGCAGACGATTCACTACGGCGAACTCGCGGTTGCAATTGTCGATGCAGTCGAGACGGACCCGGTCGACCTCATCGAAACCGTCGCCGAGCGCGTCGCAGCAATCGTTTTGGGGTTTGGTGCCGCCTCCACCCGTGTCGAGGTTCACAAGCCCAGTGCGCCGATTACGGTCCGATTTGATGACGTATCCGTTGTGATCGAACGGACTCGCGCGTGATCCGCGCCGTGATTGCGATGGGGGCGAACCTTGGGGACCGCGCCGAGACAATCGCGGCTGCGATCGAATGCTTGAAAGCGACCGACGGTGTTGAGGTCGCCGCCGTTTCCGGACTCGTGGAAACCGTCGCCATTCGACCCGACGGGCCTGATGACACTCACCCGGACTATCTGAACGGCGTCGCGATTGTCGACACAACCCTGTCCGCCGCGGGTCTTCTCACGATTCTGCACGCGATTGAAGGCGATTTTGGGCGGACTCGCACCGAGCGCTGGGGTGACCGGACTCTCGACCTCGACCTCATCGTGTTCGGCGACTTGGTCGAAGACGGCAACCTCGTCATCCCTCACCCACGTGCTCATGAGCGTTCGTTTGTGCTGGGACCGTGGCTAAGCCTCGACCCCGACGCGACCATCCCCGGACGGGGATTCGTGCGCGACCTACTTGCGGCGGTGGTTTCGTGAAAAAGACGAATCCACTGGTCCTCATCGGGCTCACGCCGTTCGCATTCGGCGTAGGGTTCGCGCTCGATTGGGCACTCGTCAGCACCGGTCGAGCCGCCATCCCCGTTCCGTGGACGCTGTCAATTTGTCTCGTCCTCATCGGCATCGCTGTGCTCGCGCTCGGCGCGCGTGTTCGCTGGGCGGTGAAACCAATTAAGGGTCGCCGCATTGATCCCATCGCGGCGGTGACAATCGTCCAGTTGGCGAAGGCATCGGCTGTTGGTGGAGCATTGATGTTCGGCGCAACCGGTGGTCTGCTCGCGTTTTCTGTATCACGGCCCGTTGTCGTCGAGGCCGTTGTTCCGTCTAACATTGGCGGTGTCGTGGCTTCCTTCGTACTCGTTGTCGCCGCGCTCGTTGCCGAGTGGTGGTGCGTGTTACCCCCTCAAGACCCGGACGGAGAACCAGCGTGATGACACCAGGTCGGCTCGAGGTCGGACTCGTCGGAACCGCGCCGGAACTCGCGATCATTGGACTCGCTCTAGCCGGGGCCGGACATTTCCCGTGGACCATTACCGAGCCCGCCCCCGCAGACCGCGAACGGGTCGTGTCGTTGTTGCGCGGCGTGTCGATTCAATCGCCCGCGGAGGTCGTCGCGGCCACCCAGCTGGTCATTATTGGGGCTGGGGAGGGCGAGACGGTCGCCGAAATCGTTGAGTCGCTCACCGATTCCTGGCGACCGGGCCAGATTGTTCTGCACACCTCGGCCGAACACGGCGTCGGGGTTCTCGAGCCAGCGACCCGTAAAGGTGCGATTCCACTCGCCATTCACCCGGTCCTCACCTTCACGGGAACATCGCTCGATTTGCACCGCATGAAGGACGCCTATTTTGCGGTCACGGCACCGAGCGTCGCTTTGCCCATTGCTCAAGCCTTGGTAGTCGAAATGGGGGGCGAGCCATTCGTCATCGACGAGCACGACCGCGCAGATTTCGCTGACGCCGTTACGACCGTGGCCGAATTCTCGAGGGCGATTGTCGATCAGTCCACGTTCCGGCTCCAGGAAATCGGGGTTGAACACCCTGGCGCGGTTTTACGGGCGCTCGCGCACTCGGCGGTCGAAGAAGCTCTGCGGGCGTCGTCGGATGGAGCAATTGACCCAATCGGTCGTTGGCTCGACGACACCACTTCCGACGACGAAGACTGAGCCCGAACGCGGCTCGACGAACCTGCCAATCGGCAGTGCACCCGAACGGTAACCTTGACAGGTACCAGAAGGGGCGCCATGACTGACGAGACCGAACTCTCGGCCGACGAGATTATCGAACAGAAGGCTGTTCGTCTCGCTAAGCGCGCCACTCTTTTAGAAACCGGTGAGGCATACCCCGTGTCGGTTCCCGTCGTCGACACGATTGCCGCGGTTCGCGCCGCGCACCAGGGGCTTGACGTCGACGTTGCGACCGGTGTGACCGCCAGCCTCGCTGGCCGAATTGTCCACTCGCGCAACACGGGAAAACTCTGTTTCGCTGCTCTGCAATCGGGCGATGGCGAGCGCATTCAGGCGATGCTGTCTCTCGATGTTGTCGGCGAGGACGCGCTCGAACGCTGGAAAGAACTCGTCGACCTTGGTGATCACGTGTTTGTCAAGGGCGAGGTCATCACGTCGAAGCGTGGCGAGTTGTCGATTCTCGTGTCCGAATGGCAGATGGCGGCAAAGTCGCTGTTGCCGTTACCGAACCTGCACGCCGAACTGAACGAAGAGACGCGCGTTCGTCAGCGATATCTCGATCTCATCGTGCGCGACCAGGCCCGCCAGAACGTCGTGACCCGCGCTACGGCGATGGCCTCGCTGCGCGAGACGTTCGCCAAACACGGCTTCCTTGAAATTGAAACCCCAATGCTGCAGACGATGCACGGAGGCGCTGCCGCCCGCCCGTTCGTCACGCACTCGAACGCGTTCGACATGGAGTTGTTTCTCCGCATCGCTCCTGAACTGTTTCTCAAGCGTGCGGTTGTCGGCGGAATCGAACGCGTCTTCGAGATCAATCGCAACTTTCGCAACGAAGGCGCTGACTCGACGCACAGCCCCGAATTCGCGATGCTCGAGTTTTATCAGGCGTATGGGGACTACAACACCGTCGCCGACCTGACCCAGGAAATGGTTCAGAACGCAGCAGTCGCTGTCGCCGGTTCGCACGTTGTGACCTGGAACGACGGAACCGAATATGACCTTGGTGGCGAGTGGGCGCGTATTTCGATGTACGAGTCACTCAGCACCGCTGTCGGAACCGAGATCACTCCGGAGACTCCGACGAAGACTCTCGAAACGATGGCCAAGGCTGTCCAGGTTGAAGTTCAGCACCCCACTCACGGAAAGCTTGTCGAGGAACTCTGGGAACATCACGTAAAGGTCGATCTCATCCGACCCACCTTTGTTATGGACTTTCCCATCGACACGAGCCCGCTCGTGCGCGAGCACCGATCGAAGCCCGGTGTTGTCGAGAAGTGGGACTTGTATGTTCGCGGATTCGAGCTCGCAACCGGTTATTCCGAATTGATCGACCCCGTCATACAGCGCGAACGATTCATCGAACAAGCGAAACTCGGTGAACGCGGAGACGTCGAGGCGATGCGCCTCGACGAGGACTTCCTGCGCGCACTCGAGCACGGAATGCCGCCGTGTGGCGGGCAGGGCATGGGAATCGACCGACTCCTCATGGCGCTGACCGGCCTCGGCATTCGCGACACCATCCTGTTCCCGTTGGTGAAGTAGGCGACCGTGATTCAAGACTTTTGGGGCAATGCGATTTTCTCAGTCGTCCCGACCATCCTGATCGGACTGATTTTCTGGTTCATCATGCGCAGCATTTTGCGCGCCGACCGTATCGAACGTGACACCCTCAAGAAGTACGAGGCCGAAGAGCGCGCTCGCCGTGGGCTTCCGCCCAAGAAGGACTAGCTCGAACCCTCAGGGACAGCGACCTTCCACAGTAGTTTGACGGGAACATACGTTGTGAGCCACACAGACGAGTCTGGGCTGGTTCGACCGACGGGTTCAGGAAGAGCCTTGGTTTCGATTTCGAAGAGAGCGATGGGAACGTTGCCACGCTGACCGACCTGAACCGCACGCATTGGGTCTTCTGACAGATGAACGAAAAGTCGTTTTTGGGGCAAAAGACCCTCTCGTCGATCCAGAATTGCTTCGAGGTTGTACTCGGGCGTCGCGTGGTACAAATACTGCGGCACAGTGTCGGTGTCGATTAACTCAATTTCAACATTTGGTTGGCTATGCCCATAAAACGCGCGCGCCTTAGTTCCATCAATACTGAGTTCAAAGCGGTCGTTACCGCCCGGCCCGACTTCGCGCACGACGTCATCCACCGTGACGTCGATGCCGTCCGCGGCGAGCCGCGTCACGATGTCCTCCAATGGAAGCCACCCGACTGAGTCGAGATTGACGTCGGTCGCGTGACGCAAAATGAAGGCGATCGCGCCACCGAGACGCGGAGAGTTGTTGCGAGCCATTCTTCGAGCCTACGGTTTCGCGTCGACGCGACCTGCCAGCCCCGTTTTGCCCTCGGCGAAATCGCCCCATCGGTCCCGTCGACGGGATTACTCTCGCATTAATGACCCACGCACGTGCGTGAAGGAGATGACGAGATGTTTGAACGATTTACTGACCGGGCCCGTCGAGTAGTGGTGCTTGCCCAAGAAGAGGCAAAGCAGCTCAACCACAACTACATCGGCACCGAGCACATACTGCTCGGTCTCATTCGCGAGGGCGACGGCATCGCTGCCAAAGCGCTCGCCGAACTCTCCATCTCGATTGACAACGTCCGCGAGCAAGTTCAAGAGATCATCGGTCAAGGCCAGACGGCTCCGACCGGACACATCCCGTTTACGCCTCGAGCCAAGAAGGTGCTTGAACTGAGCCTCCGCGAAGCGTTGCAACTCGGGCACAATTACATTGGCACCGAGCACATCCTGCTCGGTCTCATTCGCGAGGGTGAGGGCGTCGCTGCTCAGGTCCTCGTCAAGCTCGGCGCTGATCTCACGCGCGTTCGCCAGACCGTGATCCAGTTGCTCTCGGGTTATCAGGGCAAGGAATCCGCGGTTGTCGGTGGAACCGAATCGACGTCGTCCGATAAGGGCTCGACGATTCTTGATCAGTACGGTCGCAACCTCACCCAGGCGGCGCGCGACGGCAAACTCGACCCCGTCATCGGGCGCGAGAAGGAAATGGAACGCGTCATGCAGATTCTTTCCCGCCGCACCAAGAACAACCCTGTCCTCATCGGCGAACCTGGAGTTGGAAAAACCGCTGTCGTCGAAGGACTCGCGCAGTCGATCGTCAAGGGCGAGGTCCCCGAGACGCTCAAGGACAAGCAGGTCTACACGCTCGACCTCGGCAGCCTCATCGCCGGTAGCCGCTACCGAGGCGACTTCGAGGAGCGCCTCAAGAAGGTCACCAAGGAAATCCGCAACCGCGGCGACATCATCGTGTTCATCGACGAAATTCACGCGCTCGTTGGCGCGGGTGCAGCGGAAGGCGCGGTTGACGCTGCCAGCATCCTCAAGCCCATGCTTGCTCGTGGCGAACTGCAGACCATCGGTGCGACGACCTTGGACGAGTACCGCAAATACTTTGAAAAGGACGCGGCACTCGAGCGTCGTTTCCAGCCCGTCACGGTGAACGAACCGTCGGTCGCACACACCATCAACATCCTCAAGGGGCTTCGGGACCGCTACGAAGCGTTCCACAAGGTGTCAATTTCGGATGGCGCGCTGACGGCCGCGGCGACGCTCGCCGACCGCTACGTGCAAGACCGATTCCTTCCGGACAAGGCTATTGACCTCATCGACGAAGCCGGCGCGCGCTTGCGTTTGTCGATCCTGTCGTCACCGCCTGAGCTTCGCGAATTTGACGACAAGATTGCCGTCGTTCGCGCCGAAAAGGAAAAGGCCATCGAGAACCAAGACTTTGAAGGAGCGGCGAAGTCCCGCGACGAGGAAAAGAAGCTGCTCGGTGAGCGTCTTCGCCTCGAGAAAGAATGGCGCAAGGGCGACAAGGGCGAACTCGGAACCGTCGACGAAGGAATCATCGCCGAGGTTCTCGCTCAAGCCACGGGAATCCCCGTCTTCAAACTGACCGAAGAAGAGAGCGCTCGCCTGCTCATGATGGAGAAGTCGCTGCACCAGCGGGTCATCGGACAGGAAGAAGCCATCGCGGTTCTATCCAAGACCATCCGTCGAACACGTGCCGGGCTCAAAGACCCGAAGCGTCCATCGGGTTCGTTCATCTTTGCGGGTCCAACAGGTGTTGGAAAGACCGAGCTTGCCAAGGCGCTCGCCGAATTCCTGTTCGACGACGAAGACGCACTCATTTCGCTCGACATGTCCGAGTATGGCGAAAAGCACACGGCGTCTCGTTTGTTCGGCGCCCCTCCCGGATACGTTGGATTCGAAGAAGGCGGTCAACTCACTGAGCGCGTCCGTCGTAAGCCGTTCTCGGTGGTCTTGTTCGACGAGATCGAAAAGGCGCACCCCGATATTTTCAACTCGCTTCTGCAGGTTCTCGAAGAGGGTCGCCTGACCGATGGCCAGGGACGTGTCATTGACTTCAAGAACACCGTCATCATCATGACGACGAACCTGGGGACGAAGGACATCACTGGCGGTCCCGTCGGGTTTACGTTGCAAGGCGACTCGGAACAGACCTACAAGGCGATGCGTTCGAAGGTCATCGAGGAACTCAAGAAACACTTCAAGCCAGAATTCCTCAATCGCGTCGACGAGACCATCGTCTTCCCGCAGCTGTCTCAAGACGAACTGCTGCAGATTGTTGACCTGTTCGTCCGTCGTCTGCGCGAGCGCATGCTTGACCGCGACATGACGCTCGACGTCACGGATGCCGCACGTCGCCAGTTGCTTACCATTGGATGGGACCCGATGCTCGGTGCCCGGCCGCTTCGTCGCGCGATTCAGCACGAAGTCGAAGACATGCTGTCGGAAAAAATCCTCAACGGGGAACTAGCGACCGGCCAGCACGTCCTCATCGATTTCGTCAACGACGAGTTCACGGCGGTCATGACTGGCTCGATTCTTCCCACGGAAGAGCCCGTCACGGGTCGCTCCTCGAAACCGGCGAAAGTTCGGGCGGATTCGACACCCGACGTGGCGGCGACCGATTCTGGAGAAGACGCGCCGTCGGAATAGGCGCCAGCCTAGACTTACGGAATGTCTGTAACTGTTCGCCCAGCCCGCACCGCGGATGTCGGCGCGATCGAATCGCTGATCGAGCCATTTGTCTCGCGGCGAATTCTCTTGGGGAAAGACGCGGTCGTTCTGTACGGATCTATCCAACAGTTTGTTGTAGCCGAAGACTCCTCAGGCTCGATTGTTGGTTGCGGCGCACTTCATGTTTTATGGCGGGACCTCGGAGAAATTCGAACCGTGGCGGTCGCCGAATCCAGCCGGGGCACAGGCGTCGGAAAAGCCGTCCTATCTGCACTCGAATCCGAGGCACGAACACTCGGTCTTGAACGACTGTTTTGCCTCACTTTTGAAACAGGTTTCTTCGGAAGTCTGGGATTTGACGTCATCGGCGAGGTTGGGTCTGAAACCGAAACACCAAACATCGTTACTCCCGAGGTGTTTGTTGAACTCGCGCGGTCGCATGACGAAGGCGTTGCCGAGTTCCTCGATCTAGCTCGCGTGAAGCCGAACACCCTAGGGAACACACGCATGCTCAAGATGTTGTAGGTTCGGCGCGTCATCCGAATCGCTCGTTCGACGCGCGTACCCTCGGAATATGAACGCGTTTCTTGATCCCGCGGGACCCCTTCCCCCTTCGGTTTATTGGCGTCGGCGGGCTATCGCGCTCGTCCTCGCCATCTTGGTGTTCTCGGGTATCTGGACACTGTTTTCGGCATTCAACGCGGGTACAACGCCCACCCCCGTTGCGTCCCAGACCGCGGGAACGGTCGTCGCATGCAATTCGACCGACATTGCGCTTCGAGCCGAGACGGACCAGGAATCCTACGCTGCGGGTGAATTCCCTAAATTTTCGATGACGATTACCAACGCCGGCACCACGGCGTGCACGCTTGACGTCGGGACGGATAAGCAGAAGTACGTCATTATGAGTGGAACTGACCTGATCTGGGATTCGACCGTGTGCCAGATCTCTCCGCTACCCTTTAGCCAGACATTCGAGGCGGGACAGTCCCTGACGACGGATGCAGTTGAATGGGGTCGGGCTCGGAGCGACAACTGTGACAGTGGAACGCCGGCTGTCGGCGGCGGAGCGTCCTATCAGTTGACGGTCTACGTGGGCGAGATTAAATCCGCCGAAGCCAAGCAGTTCATGCTGTACTAGTGTCAGGAGCATGACCTTTCCATCGAGCCGATTGATCGCCGCGAGCGTCGCGTTGTTGTGCGCGTCAGCGGGCGGCTTGACTGAACCAGCAGCAGCCGTCAATGGCCCGCAGCCAATCATCGGCGGTGATAACGCAGACATCAACGACGTTCCGTGGCAAGTCGGGCTCATTTCGCCACGACGAAAATCAGCAACCGTGTATGCCGGCCAGTTCTGCGGCGGTTCCATTATTAACGAGCGCTGGGTGATAACGGCAGCGCACTGCCTCTACGATTTCAAGGGAAAGAAGTTGGGAGTTTTCGCTGGCAACGACAACCTAAACGTTCCGGCGGGCACAGATGTCTACAGCGTGGCCAGTTGGAAGATCCACCCCGACTACTCTTCTGGTCCTGATCGCGATGTTTGGTTCAACGACATCGCACTCGTGAGACTGAATGCGACGCTCGACTTCGCTGGCCTAGTGATTGAACCAATCGCGCTCCCCACCACCGTCGACCCGGCGGACGCACCCGCTGTAGGAGACTCCATCGGAGTTTCGGGTTGGGGCGCAACTTCGCGATCGAAACGTCGACCGGGTTACCCATACCTCCTCAAAGAAGCGACGCTCGATGTGAAATCGAACGGTGCAAGCGCCTGCGGTGACTACGCGGCGTCCGACTGGAATAGTCTTTACGAAATTTGCATCGGATACACGGGTTTAGTAGCCAAAGACACATGTTGGGGCGATTCGGGTGGGCCGTACGTCGACCAAATCGACGCAGACGGGGACGGAAACACCGAGCCCACGCTCATCGGAGTTACCTCGTGGGGAAACGACTGCGCTGATGCGAACTATCCCGGGCTCGCTACACGCGTCACCTCCTACCTCGACTGGATTGTGCCGCGCTCACCGACTTTCACGGCAACCGAGTCTGGGTCGAATACCTTGGTCGCCTGGAATTCCCTGGCCAACCAGTTCCTTTCTTATCCCGTGACCGGATACCGCATCGAGTACTCTCTCGACTCAGGATCGACCTGGGCGCTTGGCGGAACTGTGTCCGCCGAAAACCTTTCGTGCACCGTCTCGGGCGTGACTAGCGCCGTGTGGCGACTTGCCGCCCTCAATGCAGTCAACGTCTCAGGTGGCCCCTATCTGTGGTCGGGCGACAACGACGTCGATACGGCACGCCTCGGTGCCGAGCCGGACGCCCCACAGTCGTTCGACCTCGTCTATCAATCTCGACGCGGGTTCAACTTTGAATGGGAACAGCCCAGTTCGATAAACAGTTCGGCGATCTGGGATTATCGCATCTATCAACAACCCGCTATCGGCGCCCCGCGATTAGTGGAGACTGGTCGTTCGCAGTGGCCCGCCGCCACCGTCAAATCGAATTTCGGATCGGGAATGTACTGGGTTGTCGCGGTGAACAACTTCGGTGAATCGGTTGCATCCAACTCCATAATCATTCCCTAACGGCGAAAACCGGCGAGGAATATTCTTCGCTTCTCGGATTTTTGAATGCGCCGTTGGCAACGCCTGATGCGTTGCTGGACGACATCACGTCAGAGAACGCCGAATAGCCTCTGCGAGGGTGTTCACCGAGTGATCGATGACCTCGGTGAACCCTAAGCGAGTTGCTTCTGCGGACCGCAGTTGGTGTGCGGTGACGGCCCGGATGTCTCCGGCGAGACTGATTTCACCCGTCGCCACGAGGGTCGGCGAAAGCGCAACGTCTTTCGCCGCGCTGGCGAGGGCCAGAGCGATGGCAAGGTCGGCGCCCGGTTCGGTGACTCGAATGCCACCAACCGTCGACACATAGACATCGGCGGACTGGAAGGGAAGTTTGGCACGGCGCTCGAGAACCGCGAGCAGCATGGCTACACGGGACGAATCGACGCCGTTTGTGACGCGCCTCGGCTGTGGTGCGCTCGAGGGAACAATAAGAGCTTGAATTTCGACCGGAATCGCGCGGCGGCCCTCCATCGTGATGGTGGTACAGGTCCCACTCACCGGGGTCGTCGTGTTCGATCGAAACAGGGCGGACGGGTCAGGGACCTGCTCGATTCCGCTTCCGACCATCTCGAAACAACCGACCTCGTCGGTTGGGCCAAATCGGTTCTTGAGTGTGCGAACGAAGCGAAGTGCGGTTTGGCGATCACCCTCGAAGTGCATGACGACATCGACGAGGTGTTCGAGAAGCCGGGGACCCGCGATTGTTCCGTCTTTGGTGACGTGGCCGACGAGGATGACGGGAATCCCCCGTTCCTTTGCGATGCGAACGACCGTGGCGGCTACCTCCCGCACTTGTGCGACGCCCCCAGCGAGTCCGTCGACTGTTTCTGACGACACGGTTTGCACCGAGTCGATGATGACGAGCGAGGGTTTGACCTCGTCGATGTGACCGAGCACTGTTCCAAGGTTTGTTTCGGCCGCAAGGAAGAGCGTGTCTACCAGCGTGCCGGTTCGCTCGGCGCGAAGTCGCACCTGGCCTACGGATTCCTCGGCACTGACGTACAGGACAGTGTCTCCGCGCATCGCGACGCGACCAGCGACATCGAGAAGAAGAGTCGATTTGCCAACTCCCGGCTCGCCGGACAACAGAATCGCGGCACCAGGGACGATTCCACCACCAAGCACTCGGTCGAATTCGGCAATTCCGGTCGGTCGATGCTCGGCGTCGGTCACTGTGATCTGGGTGATAGGAACGGCAGCACGGTTCGACGGAACTCGGGTCGCCACGGTTCGTCCGCCGAGGGACTCGGTGCCAAACTCGCGAACGGTATCCCATTGCTGACACTCGCCGCATCGGCCGACCCACTTGTTTGTCGTCCACCCGCATTCGACGCATTTGAAGGGAGTTGTCACGCGAGCCATGGTTCAAGATTAGGCGAGAGGGCCGACCTCACTGACGTTTTTCTCATGGGTTGTTTGGCGTGTAAGATTTCCCTCGGTGCCGTGTCCGAGCGGCCGAAGGAGCATGTCTCGAAAACATGTGTGGGTGCAAGTCCACCGTGGGTTCAAATCCCACCGGCACCGCCAGCGCCCCCGAGGAGACTCGGGGGCGATTTTACGCCCCACCCGCAGCGGGGCTGGAATCCCTCACCCATGAAATAATGTTCGCTTCAACGAACATTTCGTTGTATACTGAACCCGACCTTTTCGAAGGGGGTCAGTGAGCCGGAACCGCCAAGCGGGACTGGCTCACTTCATTTAATCGGCCGATTACGGCAGTAACCTGTTGGGCCCGCGGAACAGATACGTCGTTTCGCGGATGGACGGCAAACCGAGAAGCAGCATGAGGAAACGGGCGAGTCCCATTCCGAAACCACCGTGCGGGGGAACGCCGTGGCGGAAGAAGTCGAGGTAGAAATCGAGTTCCTCGGGGTCGAGCCCCTTATCTTTCGCCTGGGCCGTCAATACGTCAATTCGGTGTTCTCGCTGAGCGCCGGTCGAGATTTCGGTTCCGTTGTACAGCAGGTCATACGAGTTCGTGAGGTTCGAGTCGCCCTCGTGACGCATGTGATAAAACGGGCGGATCGACGTGAAGTAGTCGGTAACGAACACGAAGTCGTGGCCGAAGGTTTCCTTGACGTACGCCGACAATTGCCGCTCGCCCTCTGGGTCAAGGTCGCCGTCGGCGCGGGGGACGGTGTAGCCGCGGGCTTTGAGGATCTCGTGCGCCTCGGCGAGTGGGATGCGGGGAAACGGAGTCGACGGAATGACAACGGGAAGTCCGAACGCTTCCTCGACCTGCGCGCCGAGTTTCTCGGCGACTGCGGTTAGCCCTGCAACGATGACCGATTCGTGCATGGCCATGACGTCTTCGTGCGAATCGACCCACGACATCTCGGCGTCGATCGAGGTGAACTCGGTGGCGTGACGCGACGTGAACGACGGGTCGGCGCGAAACGCAGGGGCGATCTCGAAAACCGCACCGAAACCGGCGGGCTGCGCCATTTGCTTGAAGAACTGCGGGCTCTGCGCGAGGTACGCCGTCGTCTCGAAGTACTGCATCTCGAACAGTTCGGCACGGGATTCAGAGGCACTCGCCATCAGTTTCGGCGTGTGAATCTCGATGAAACCGTTGTCGACCCACCAGGTTCGCATCGCGTGTTCGAAAACGGTCTGGACTCGGAAGATGAGGTTCGCCTCGGGGCGACGAAGGTCGAGGAAGCGCCAGTCGAGGCGCTTGTCGATGCTGGAGTCTTCGGCGATGGGTGGTTCGGGTTGCGCTTCAGCCACGACCTCGAGCGCCGCAATCTTTATCTCGAGTCCACCAAGCTTGACTCGCTCGTCGTGCGCGAGTTGACCCGTGACACGAATGAAGGTGCCCGCGTTGAGTGTCCCGATCAGTTCCGTGAGCGCGAAGCGTTCCGCCGAATCGGCTACCTCTGGGTCGAGTTCACGAACCGCCTTGGTGACGAGCTGAACGGCACCGGTTTCATCACGCAAGATGACGAACTGCACCGCCTTTTGGTCACGGACGGTGTCGACCCACCCAGCGACAACAACGTCGCTCTCGGGGAGAGCGGAAAGGGATGCCACAGTTGAACGCTTTGCCATAATGTCCAGCGTAGCGGGCGGGTTGCCCACAGTTTGCGCGGTTACAATCGGGAGGGTGAGTGCCGAGCGTGTCCATCTCGTGCGCCACGGTGAGGTGAATAACCCCGGTGGCGTTCTGTACGAGCGCCTGCCGAACTTTGGACTCACCCCCAATGGCCGGATTCTCGCGGAATCAGCGGTTCGCCGCGTATCCCTTGACACCATTTCAGCGCTTGTCGTCAGCCCGCTGCAGCGTGCGCGCGAATCGATGGCACCGTGGGAAACCGCAACGGGTTTGACCGCAATCGTCGATGACCGAGTGATCGAGCCGTGGAATGAATTCCGTGGTTTGCGACTCGACGGCGGGCGATCACTTATGTCGCGACCGGACCTCTGGAAATTCTTGGCGAACCCGTTCCGTCCGTCGTGGGGCGAGCCGTATCAAGAAATCGCTCAGCGGATGCTGGCGGCGATGCGGGATGCGGTTGACTCGGTGGACGGCGGTGACGTCGTCATCGTGTCTCACCAATTGCCCATTTGGATGGTTCAGCGGGCGATGGCTGACAAGCCGTTGGCGCATTGGCCAGGCACCCGCCGATGTTCATTGTCGTCGGTCACATCGTTCCAGGTACACCCCGCAGATTTTGTCGAATATGACTATCGCGAGGCAACCGACGTCGGCCACGCGGTGGATTCGGGGGCGGTGTGACGCGCCTCATTTTTGCGGTGAGCCTTGCCACTTCACTCGTTCTCCTGGGCGGATGCGTCGCGAACGACCCGCTCGCTGTCGATGCCAACAACGAGAATTTCACCTCGGCAGACGGGAGCGTGACCGAAGTTGCGCCGGCGAATCGCGGGGATGCGGTGTCATTCGAATCGAGCGACACTTCGGACGGCTCAACTCTCAAATCCGAGGATTTTCGAGGATCGGTGCTCGTCGTCAACTTTTGGTATGCGGCGTGTCCGCCGTGCCGAGCGGAGGCCCCGGACCTCGCAGGCCTGGCCACCGACTACGCCGACAAGGGTGTCCGATTCCTCGGGGTGAACGTTTTTGACAACGCGTCGGGTGCGCAATCGTTCGAGAAGTCGTTCGACATTCCGTACCCCAGCATTCTGGACTCGGATACCGGCGAATTGCGACTCGCGTTCGCGAGCGAGCTCCCGCCGAGCGGAATCCCCACCACGTTCATTGTCGATCGTGACGGACGTGTCGCGGCTCGGATTCTTGGATTCCTCGCGGACCGTTCGATGTTCGAGGACATGCTTGACCGAGTCGTGGCTGAGGCCGCACCGTGATCGATAACGTCGGCGAAATCATTTTCTCGGGCGACATAGTCTTCGCGCTGCCCATCGCGTTCCTCGCAGGGTTGCTCGCGTTTCTGTCGCCGTGCGTCATCCCTCTCGTGCCCGGATACATCGCCTACGTCTCTGGTTTTGCGATCACCGCCGACCCCACGGGGGCTGATCGCCGCCGAGTCCTTCTCGGAGTTCTCGGATTTGTTGCGGGGATGGGCGCTGTGTTCATCTCGTTGTCGGTGATGTTCGGCACCCTTGGGCTTTTCTTGATTCCGTACCTCGACATCGTGCTTCGGGTGTCGGGCGTTTTTCTTATCCTTTTGGGCGTCGTCTTCGCTGGCGGACTCCCTGCGCTGCAGAGGGATTTCCTTCCTCAATGGAAGACACGTGCGGGTGTGTGGGGTTCGCCATTTCTCGGAATCGTGTTCGCCATCGGTTGGGTTCCCTGTGTTGGC
>Ga0114967_10001143_pt1 | contig 22228 bp, 25 predicted proteins | sample M_130628_MF_Meta_FD_92639 | JGI IMG/M metagenome (GOLD analysis project Ga0114967, IMG submission 92639) | Freshwater microbial communities from Lake Montjoie, Canada to study carbon cycling - M_130628_MF_MetaG | ecosystem: Environmental > Aquatic > Freshwater > Lake | place: Lake Montjoie... | reverse complement strand
ACTAAATTCCTGCATATGGTATATTGATACCCCCCCTATAACTACATCTGGTATGAAATGGCAAAAGTAAATACAAATGTTGTTGAGTTGCGTTTGCGTGAAGCCAATTTATCGCACTGGCTTAAAGACTTGTCTTTGTGGGACAAGGAAAAGTTTGCGGGAGAGGTTAGGCAAGCAATGCTTGAAGCGTATGGTGTGGACGTTGAGTTTGACCAACACATAATTACTTTGATTGCCGACCAGATGGATACTTACGTTAAAGCAACCAATGCTATTTTGACCGAAGGTTTGGTGGAGTTGGCAAACAACGGTGCGCGGATGGCTAACCCTAATCAAAAAATTCGGGACTCGGCTTTGGCAAGATTCATGCAACTTTTAACTATGCTTGGCTTAGTTCCTAGCGGCAGACCAAAAAGGTCTAATACGCCAACTGAGATAGACGAACTGTTAGAAGGACCAAAGTTCGCATGAAATGGGAAGATGGAGTTCATTACGCAAGAGAGGTTTCTCTAGGTAATATAGATGTATGCAAAGATGTTCAACTTGCCTGTCAGAGATTTCTTAATCATTTAGAAAATAAAGAATGGCGGTGGGAATTTAATCCTAAACCTGTTGAACATGTCCTTAACTTTGTAGGAAAAACTAAACATGTAAAAGGCAAGATGGCAGGAAAGCCAATGGTTTTAATGCCGTTTCAAATTTTGCTTATTTGCGCGATATACGGATTTAGGGATAAAAAAAACCCAACTATCAGAATGGTGCAGGATGTTTTATTGTTTATTCCTAGAAAATCATCTAAGTCTACTTTGATTTCTATTATTTCACTTTATGAACTACAGTTTGGTGAAGCAGGACCGGAGGTGTATTGCACTGCGGTAAACAAAGAACAGGCTAGTATTGTATTTGAAGTTGCTAAAGGTATGATTGAAGGTATGCCGCCACAATTGTCGGCACAGTATTCTGTTTATAGGTATGACATCAAAAAATCAACTGACAATCAAAGTAAATTTATGGCGTTAAGTCGGGAAAGTAAAAAAACTGGTGACGGTAAAAATCCATCTGTTTCAATTATTGACGAAGCCGCACAAATCACGGAAAGAAACTCTATTGAGGTTATTCATTCTGGAATGGTGGCTCGATCTAATCCATTGCGTATTTACATTACCACCGCGTCATTTACTAAAGAGACTTTGTTTTTTGAGAACTATCAATACCTAAAATCTATACTTACTGGTAAAGCCGAAGATAACCCAAGGTGGTTTGGATTACTTTACGGGTTAGACGAAGGTGACGATTGGAAAAACCCTTCTACATGGAAGAAAGTTAATCCCATGTATGGCATTTCGGTAAACGAGGAAGCCATTGCACAAAAGGTAATGGAAGCGCAGTCTAAACCATCGTCTATAAATGAACTTCTCTGCAAGACGTTTAATGTTTGGGTATCTGCTAACTCTGCGTGGATAGAAACCAGACATTGGGAAGAATCATCTAAAGTTAAACCTGATGCACCAGAAGCTACCTTTATTGCATTTGATTTGGCGGCTACCCGCGACCTTAACGCTGTTTGCACTTTACACAGATATAGCGAAGAAAAATATCATGCAGAATTTAAATTCTTTTTACCTGAAGATAGTTTAGATTTTATACCTAGTCATTATAAACCAATCTTTTCACAAGCTGTAAATCGAGGAACTTTGAAACTTACCGAAGGTAACGTAACTGACTACACTGAAATAGAAAGTTATATAAAAGATCAAACTGTTAAATACGAAGCTAAAGAGATTGGGTTTGATGCGTGGAACGCGGCGGCATTAGTAAGTAAGTTATATGAAAACGGTATGCCAGTTAAAAAGATTGGTCAGGGGATGGCGGTTTTAAATAATCCATCTAAACACGTAGAAAAGTTAATACTAAGTCATGCTATTTCACATGACCATGATCCGTTTGTTTTATGGCAACTAGGTAACTGCGAAGTATATGAAGATGTAAACGGTAATAAGAAAGTAAGAAAAAATAGTGCAGACCCATCAGCAAAAGTTGACGGTATCATTGCTATGATTATGGCTTTCCATTGCGCGTTAGATAATCCTATGGTAAATAGTAGTTATGGATTCAGAAGTTTTTGATATAGAATCGGTAAAAATTGAGAGGTTATCATGGGTATATTAGACATTTTCAAACGTAAATCCAATGTTCAAAACGAAGCAAATACTGTTTTAGGACAGTTACAACTTGGTAATCAAGTTATTGCTAACATTGGTAGCAAGCAAGTTCCATCTACTCAATTACTCTATGTAACCACTGGTAGTTCTACTGTTGCAGGTCGAACTGTAGATATTACGTTACTGACTCGCAATTCAACAGTAATGGCTTGCGTAGGCACTAAAGCTAGAACTCTCGCGCAATTACCCATAAGCATTATGTGCAAGATGGATGATGGAACTTTTACTGATGCTTTAAAGTCTACTGATACGTCTAGCAGAGATAAAGCCAAAGCTAAACAAGTTCTTAACTTATTGACTAATCCTAATAACTTTCAATCTACTTACGAGTTTTGGTATCAGTGGTGCATGTGGCAAGATATATCTGGCGAGACATTTACTCTTTGGTGGAGAAAAGACCAGAAAGACGCAAGTCAGACTCCGGTTGAAATGTATAACTTGGACTCAACTCTTATAACAGTTCAGTTGACTCCTGCCAGATACCCGTCTTATAGACTTTCTACTTCTTCGTTTGGATTTAACAAAGAAGAACCACTTGCGGCACATCAAGTTATGCACGTTAAAGAAGCCGCGTGGCAGGGTTCATCTGGTTTTAACAAAGGTATTCTTGCGGCTGAATTAGTAGCGTTAGATCAGGATATAGACGTTTATGCTAACTTTATTATGCAAAACGGTGCAAAGCCGTCTGGTATTTTTACTACCGAACAGGTAATACCTGATGCTAAATACAAAGAAGTAGCGGCTCGGTTAAAAGAAGCGTGGAACGCTATGACTGGCTCTAGAAATGTAGACCCGTCAAAAGCAGGTCAAGGAATGTTATTAGATCAGGGTATGAAATACACTCCAATCAATATGCTTACCCTGCAAGACGCTGATGCGGCGGCATTAAAGACAATGACCATGAAACGTATTTGTGGACTGTTTGGAATTCATCCGGCGATGATAGGCATTGAGGATGGAAAGTTTAATAACACTCAAACCATGCTAGATGAGTTTTATAAAACAACTATGTATCCAATGGTTATAAGTGTAGAACAAAAATTAAATCAACATTTGTTAAAAGGTTATCCTAATCTCTGTGTAAGATTTGATACTAAAGATTTCTTAAAAGGTGCGGCACTAGATCAAATGAATTTTGCAGTGCAAGGTGTAAATAATGGTATCATTACACCAAATGAAGCAAGAGAGTATCTCAACATCGAAAAAATAGACGGTGCTGACGAGTTAAAACAAGACAGTAAACCGACTGAACCTATGCAAGGTCAGTCTCCACAAGATACGGGTGGCGGTGGTGGTAGTCAAACACGTAAGATGAATATAGGTAAAACATGAAGCCTATAACTAAGGCTGTTTTAGCTTTGACTTCACAAATTCGGAAAGTTAGTGTTAAACTACCGAAAAAGCGCATTAACCCCGACAAAATACAAGACGATAATCAATCTATCCATTATGGGGTAATTAATGAAAAACTACACTCTAATTTGCGAAGCACAAGTTAAATTAGGTATTGACGCTGATGAAAGCGTATCTCCTACAGGCATGATAGAAGCTGTTGTTACCTCATGGGGTGCGCGTGAAGGTGGCGATGGTCGTAGGTTTAACTATCAACCTGAAGGTTTCGCGCAATGGGCGGATGAGTTTTCAAAAGGTGATAAACCTTTACCCATGTTTTTAAATCATAACGATATGGGTATGCCTGTTGGTCAATGGGATGAATTTAAGTTTACCAAGACAGGTATGGAAGCCAAAGGCAAGTTGTATATGAATACCGTAGGCGGTTCTGACTTGCATGAAATTTTAAAGAGTTCTCCTAAAATGTTTGGCGGCGTATCTGTAGGCGCGTATGCAGATGAAGCGCATATGGTAGACGAAGCAGGTATGCCTATGGATGATGACTCAGAAGAAGAAGGATACTTTCAGATTACTAAAGGTGGATTGAGAGAAGTCTCAGTAGTAATGTATCCAAACAATCCAAATGCTGAAATTCAGCGATTAGAATTTTTTAGACCGGATGGCTCGGCTAATTTAAAGATTTTGGAACAGGCTTTGCGGGATGCAGGTCTGTGCAAAAAGGATGCGGTCACTTCCGTATCCATTCTCAAGAAGGCACTGGACAAACGGGATGTAACTCCAGAGTTGATTGAAAAAACGGACGCTAAGAGTGATTCTGATGCGGATGTGACCGAAGCAAAAATTCTTGAAGCATTAGAAGCCAGAGAGTTGATGCAATTTCTAAATAAACGTATTTAAAGGAAATATCATGATTGAAAAAATTACCGAAAAACTAGACCTTATTGAAGCCAATCAACAAGTTAAAATTTCTGAAGCAATTGAAGCAGTAAAAGTAGAATTAACAGAACAAATTAGCGCACTGGAAGCAAAACTTTCAGAAGTGCAAGCACCTGCCGTTATCAAGACTTACAAGACTCTTGGTCAAGAAATTAATCGTTCTGTTAAAGAACAAATCCGCGATTTTTACAAATCTGAAGGTCGCAAACCAAAAGAAATTAAATTGTTTGAGTCTATAGATCAACATGACGCTTATGTGCAAGAAAGTTCTTTGCTTGGCAACCCTGCCGGTTATGGTTCTGGTTACAATGTTGGCGGTCGCACTGGCTATGACCCTGTGTTTGTGGCTTTGCGTCAAACCAATCCATTGCGCGGTGTTAGTCGCACTGTTGCTACTGATGGTTCTGCCTATCAGCTAAGACAAAAAAAGGGCAACGCTGGCGCGGCTTGGGGATATGCAATTCAGAACAATGGCGGCGCTACGACTCAAGACACTTTAATTTGGCAACTAATTTTACGTGACTTGAACTGCCAATTTCCTGTTCGGACTGCTACGCTTGATGACATTGATGGTTTGGAAGGTAACATTGTTTCCGACATGCTTGCCGAATTTGGTCAGGCAGAGGGACAATCAATGATTTTAAATAATGACCAAACCGATTCACCTGCTACGTACGGTGGAACAAATGGTCTGCGTGGTTTAAATCAATACGGCTACACTAGCGCGTTTTCGGGAGGTGTTTTGCATGGCGTAACGCTTGGTAATAGCGGAGTTGCAACTAACAATGGATTGTCGGTAATTGCCACTTATGACCAATTAACCACTAACGGCAATTCAGCAACAACTAATAACATCACGTATAAAGACGTTATTAATTTGATTTACAGTTTGCCAAATCAATACTGGACTGACTCCGCTAAATTTTTAATTAACCCTATTGAATTGCAAGCAATTCGTGGTTTAGTTGATGATAATGGTAGACCTATCTATGTTGACGGTTTGGCACGTGCTGATGGCATTGTTGGTCAATTGCTTGGGTTTGATGTTGTTGTAAATAAATATTGCGATACACCAAATTATGCCGGTGTAGACAAAAATAACCTATATCCAATTTTCTTTGGAGATTTTGCACGTGGTCACGTTATTATTGATCGGCTAAACATGGTATTACGGCGTTACGATCAAACACAACCCGGATTTATTACTTTTTACGGGGAAAAACGTGTGGCATCAAGTATTGTTGATGCTAATGCAATTGTTGCATATCGTTCAACATACAACGCGAACGATTAAAGGACGGGGGGTTACTCCCCCCACCTTTTTAACTTAATTTAGGATTTAATATGAGTCTAATTCTTGAAGCAGTAAAGACTGCACTGGTTGAAGGTAAATCAACTGTTAATTTGCGCGAAGCGTCTGCATTGACTGGTTCAGGTTCAGGAATAGGCGGTCAAGTAAATTATGACGATTCTTTTGCCGCATTGCGGATGGCTAATCCTATTCGTAAAGCAGGTTCTAGAATAATTAACACAAATGATTCTGATGTTCAGTTTGTAGCTAAAACTGGAAACATTACAAACATTCAAAATGGGGCAATAGTAACTGCATCCATAACTTCATCAATAATGACAGTAACAGCAGTAGCAAGTGGAGTTTTAAGAGTTGGTCAAACACTTTCAGGTTCAGGAGTTAATGCAGGAACTTATATATCTTCTTTAGGCACTGGCACAGGTGCAACAGGAACATATAATGTTGTAGGTGATAACACAGCGACATCAACAACAATTACTGCTACAGGAAATCCGTGGGGATATTATCCTATCAATAACAATAATGCAGTAACAGGACTAAATACTTCTATATGGCAATTGCCTGTAAGGGCAATTCAAGCAACTGTTCCGGTTCGTAATGCTTTTTTAGATGATGTAAATAATATTGCAGAATCTATTGTTATGGACATTGCCCTTGAGATGGCGCAACAAGAAGCACTTTCTATGATGTTTAATAACGACCAATCTGGTTCTACTACTGGATACTACGGCGCTACTATTGGTCTGAGAGGATTAAATAGTTACGCATCTTCTACTTCTGCGGCGGCTTTTGGTTCTAGTGGTATTAATATTAATAATGGTCTACATACTATTTTAGGTGTAGCGGCTGAATCGGCTAGTGCAATTTCTTACAACGATATAGCTAATCTTGCAGGTATTTTACCTGCACAGTATTGGGCTGACCCATCTACTTGTTGGATGATGCACCCAACTACAATTAGAAATTTACGAGAATTAACTGGAGGAACTACTGGTTTGCCTGTATTTTTAGAAGTAGGTGATGTAGATGGCGGTTCTGTAACTAGAATTTTTGGTTTCCCTGTTATTGCAAATCCATACATGAGTACCGCAGGTGCTAACAACATTCCAATTTATTTAGCCGCATGGAATCAATTTGTTACTATTGCAGACAATGAATTAATGAGTATTAAACAGTTTGAACAAACAAGTCCAGGCTTTGTAACAATGTTTGCGGAAAAAAGAGTTTGTAGCACCGTAAGGGACCCATTTGCTGGTGTTCGGTTAGTTAATCCTGCATCGTAAGGAAATAAATGCCAAGTCTTTTAACTGCGTCATTAGCAAACGGAAATACTAGAAATCCGTTTAGCTATGCAAGTTTTGAACAGGTATCAAGAGATCAAGCTACCGAGTGGCTTACTTTGTCTGAAATTACTAATCAGTTAAATTTGTTTCAAGACGAAAGCCAAGACGAATATCTGTCTAGTTTAGAATTGGCTACTAGATTTGCAATAGAAGATTATTTGGGGTTTGCTATATTTCCAGTTCAGTATCGTGTTTACTACGGTAATACTGGTCTTTTTTCAACTGCTATATTTTTAGATTTGCCTGAAGTATCTGCGGGTAAAACAGGCGTAACAATTAACTCAGTATCTTATTACACTAATGACCCAAACCCAGTTGTTACAGCGCTACCAACAAGTGCATACTATTATGATCCTACAGGCAATCGTGTGGTTGTCACAAGTATACCTGATACGATTTCTGTAAACATAGCTAATCCAATACAAGTTTTATACACGGTTAATGCCAATCCTATTGGTCAGTATCCAGTAATCAAACAGGCAGGATTATTACTATTAACACACTTATACAATCAAAGATCAAACACTACAGAAGTAAGATTGAATACTATACCTTTTGGCGTGGATACTTTGTTAAGACCCTACAAACCTTTGGTAATGTAATGGCAATTTTAAGAAGTGAAAATGTAACAGTTAATTCTGTAACTAATTCGGTTAATAGTTTAGGTGAATACACTACAACTATTATTCCAGAGTTTACATCAAGAGCAATTGTTGCAGATGTAGCAAACAGTTTAAGAATTTCAGAAAGATATAGGGTGTATCAGGATTTAGTTAATTTAACTTTTAACTATACGCCTAATTTAAAGAATATTGTTGATAATCAAAATTTGTTTAGTATTACGTGGCGTGGATTTGATTGGCGTATTACAGATGTTCGAGAGTCAAATGATAGAATGAGAGTTACTCTACTATGTTACAGAAATGACCCAACAACACCTGTATGACACAGCAAAATCCTTATTTATATGCGGAAGCAATCCAGTATCAACTTGCGGACATAGTTGACCCTGTTCCTGTTTACGCAAACTTTAATAGAAACTATGCTACACAAACTAAGTTTTTAACATGGCAATTAAGAAATGTGCATCAACCAGTTTACACAGGTCCGAATCAAAACAACAAAGGTATAGATACTCCTACCTTTCAGATAAGTGTTTTTAGTCAGACAATGGGTGACGCATTTAATTTAAGTAATGATATACTACAGGCGTTACACGGTTATTCAGGTTTGTTTGGTGGTGTAGATGGTTTTTACATTTCCAAAGCAGATGTTAGTTGGTTATACAATACATATGATAATGAATTGGGTTTAAATCAAATAATACTTGATTGTGAACTGCAAATTCCGACATAAGAAAATTAACTCTTAAAAAGGATTAAATTATGGCACTTCCAAGTAAAGTTTTACCCGGCTTTAGCGCGGCAATGTATGCACAAACAGGCGCAACTCCTACACCTTTGACATTGGCAGGTTTGTCAACATTAGGTAGCGTTCAAGCCATTGCTACGTCTAATTATTTGATGAACATCGAAGCAGTCCCTGCATTTGGTCAAGATGATGCAGTAGCGTCTTTTGGCGTAGCAGGTAGTCGGCAATCGGACAAGATTCCAACGCAGTCCGCACCCACTTCAATGACTATTACTTCAGCATGGAATCCATCTGATACAGTTATCACTCAAGTTCGCACAGATGCTTATTCTGGCATCACCGAAAGAACTTATGTAATTACTGCTACTGATGGCGTAGGCACTGTCTATTACGCTTTTAACGCACGTGTAAGCGAATTTAAAATAGATTCTGCACCCGGTGCTGAAGCGAAGGCTACGTTCACAATTCATCCTCGTGGAAATATGTATGGTTGGTCTAACACTGCTTAAAAGGAATTAATTATGGCACTCCCAAATAAAGTATTACCTGGCTTTTCGGCTTCGATGTGGATGCAGACAAGTTCTACACCTACTCCATTAACGGTAGCAAACTTATCGGTTTGGACAGCGCAAGTTACTACAATTGTAGGCACTTCAGCTAACGGAACCGGCGGGTCAGGCACCCAACTTAACGTGGAAGCTGTCCCTGCGTTTGGTCAAGACGATGCTGTAGCATCTTTTGGTGTGGCGGGTTCGCGTCAGTCCGATAAGATTCCAACTCAATCTGCACCAACGTCTATGACAATTACTGCGGCTTGGAATCCATCAGACGCGGCATTGTTATTGATTCGTGGTGACGCTTACAGCGGTGTTATTGACCGCACCTTTGTGGTTGCCGCTGTAGAGGGTTCTAACACCGTTGCATACGCTTTTAACGCACGTGTAGGCGAGTTTAAGATTGATGCCGCACCCGGCGCTGAAGCCAAATGCACGTTTACCATTCATCCTCGTGGCAATCAATACGGATGGAGTAATAACACATGACCTTAGACGAAGCCGTAGAAATACTAAGCACTACCTATCAACCCCTAGACTTAATTGCTAGGGGTTTGGTAGTTGACCCTACAGAAGTTAGTGAAGCACTTGCAAATGCTGAAGAAGATACAGTAGAGAAATTTGTTTTAACTATATTAGCAAAATATAACCCACAAGAGATTACAAATGGCAACAATACAGAACAGCAACGACCTGCTGAGTTTTCTAATCAGTCAGTCGAATAGCGGTGTAAAAAATTGGTTTAATTTTCACGAGCAAAAGATAACAGGTATTAATTTAGTTCATGAGATCGCAAGAAATCATGCAGACACAATGACACCTGAAGAAGTAGTAGATTACGTTATAAAACTAAACAATATTATTTACAATAGAATGATAAAAGGTGACTAAATGAGTTTCTCTAAGAAACTAGGTTCTTCGTATGACAAAGTTAAAGACCAAGCAAAACTTAAGACAATAAGTATTAATTTAGGTGATGTGCAGTTTGATCTTAAAGTTAGGATTCCACTTAAAAAAGAAATGGAAGCATTAACTGAAAGAATAAACAATCCTGATAAAGATAGAATTGATATTATTTTTAAAAGGTTAGCAGAACCAATTAAAAAGATAGTAGAAGATAGTGGTGATGAATTTTTGAGTGTAGTTAATTCAGAAAAGCAAACTATTACTATTACAGATGATGATGTTGTTTTAGATGGTTCTTCAGTTAGACAGGCGGCTACTTTAACAGCAATGTGGGAAATTAAAGTAGAAGAATATTTCCATCTGCTAGAGTCTGAAACTGGAATTCCTGTTAATGAGACTTTTGAACAAATAAGTGAAGAATTACCAGATATTGCAATTAAAGAAATTTTAGAAGTAATAGAAACTTCTATTAAACCTGATTACAAAACAGCAAAAAAAAACTAAGAAGATCACTCCGTAGCCAAGTTACTGCGGCTATGGTTTTTAACGGTCATACAGAACAATATATTAACTCTCTCGATGAAGAAACATTTACGGAGATTCAGGTTATGTATGCTGATGGGATGCTTGGAAATAAAGGTATATTTGATGCGTTAGCACCCATCACGACCGCTGTATTCAATTACATGCGCGGTGCAAATCAATCTGCATATAAACAAGAACAAATCTTTCCTTGGGTTAATGAATACTCTATTAATCCAGATTTTGAACCTAAACCTGAAGAAGCCGTTAATACAAGTTTATTGGTATACTTAAGTCAGGCGCAAGGATTCAAAAAGGAATATTTTAAAAATGGCAGTTGAAAGCAAATTTTCTATAGATGGTTTTCCAGAGTTGTTTAAAGCAATGGAAGAACTTAAAGAAGAAATAGGCAAAGGTAAAACAGATAGAATCTGGCGTAAATGTTTAGGTTACGCTTTTGAACCTGTTTTAGAAGATTCTAAATCTTTCGCGCCAGAAGATACTGGACAGTTAGAAAAACATATTTATTTAAAAGTTCAAAGACCACAAGCAAGAGATAAATCTTCTGCCAGTTATCGTGGTGAAATATACATGGCTAGAGTTAGTGTAAGTCCAAAACGTGATGATGCAACATTACATACTGTTATTAATAAACGTGGAAAAGAACAAAGAGTTTGGCGCGGGTTACGACCGGTAGGTGTTTCTCAAGAATTTGGTAATGCTAGAACTTCACCACATCCTTTTATGCGACCTGCTTTAAATAATAATATAGATAGAGTTATTAGTAGATTAGGATGGTCAATTTGGAATGAAGTTAATTGGGGTAAATACGCAAAAGGTAAATCATGAGTGTAATTGGTTCATTATCGGTTAAATTAGGTTTAGTTACTGTAGATTGGGATTCAGCTACAGAAAAAGCTAAACGTCAGGCTAAAGATTTACAAAAATCTTTTCAAGATTTAACTGGAGAGTTAAAAAGTATTGCTTCTGCGTTTACCAGTTTTGGTGGCGTATTAAGCACTAGCGCATTAAGTTTTGGCGCGTTAATGTCAGCAACTTTATCTTATGCTAATGAAGTAAAAGATTTAGCTGAAGCGTATGATTTATCAATAGAAAAAACAGTTCAATTTAGAAATGCTTTACAGACTTCTGGTGGTAGTGCTGAAAAGTCTGGTCAGATGTTAGCTAAGATGTTTAGCACAATTGGTCAAGGTAGAGAAGGCACTGAAAAAACTATAGCTTTATTTGAAAAAGTTGGTATATCTTTTGAAGAATTAAGAACTTTAAAACCGGAAGAAGTTTTAAAAAGAGTTGCTAATGGAATAAATGAAATAAATAATCAAGCAGAAAAATCTAAAGTTATTAAAGAAATGTTTGGTAGAGGTAGTGCTACTTTAATTATGCAAGATTTTGCTAAAGCAATAAGTGAAACTACAGCAGAAAGCAAAAAACAAGCCGAATCCATTAAACGATTTGGTGAAGTATCAGACAATTTAAAAGTTACAATGGACAATTTAAAAATTGCTTTTGCAGAATTGTTTTCACCATTTTTAGGCGAAGGTTTAATAAACATAGAAAAATTTAAAACAATTTTAGTCACTATGGCTAGTGCTGTAATTATTAGCAATATAATAAAATTAACAACTGTAATTATTGAATTAACAGTTGCTTTAAAAAGTGGTGCTGTTGTTGCGGGTGCATTAAGTTTATCTATTGGAAATATAATAACTCCATTAGCAATATTATCATCATATTTTATTGCAGATAATTATTTTTCTGATCCAATTAAAAAGTTAAATGACCAATTAAAAGAAACAGAAGAATCTTTAAAGAAAATTAAAGAAGGAAGTTGGTGGAATTTTTTCGCACCTAAATCTGGAAGTGCGGCAGAAAAACAAACTATTGCTGAAATAGAAAGATTAAAAAAACAAATTCAAACTGAAAAAGATAAAAACAAAATTTCAGAATCTCCTGTTAAAGTTGAAGATGAGAAAGCTGTAGAAATTGCTACTAGAGAATCTGATGCTATGGCGGCAAGAATTGAATTACAAGGAAAAATGTTAAATATTACAAAAGAAATAAACAGATTAAAATTAGATGAAATAAACAATGATAAATATTCTATTCAGCAACAAATCATAAAGCAAAATTATTTTGCTGATGTTGCTAAAGCAGAAGCCGCAAGAAAAGAAGCATTAGCTAAACCAGAAAAAAGCGCAAGAGAAATAGGATTAATTGGCAGTCAATATAGTGCGGCAGTTGCAGAAGCTGAAGAAAAACGTGCGTCTGCTGTAGCTATTCTTACCGCTAATCGTGATAAAGAAATAAGAGATACTTTAAGACAAGTAATATTGTCTAAAGAATTATTTGCATTTGATAAAGAAGGATTTAGTATTAAATTAGATTCTTTAAAAATTGGTTCATATGAAATTCAAATTCTTGAATCTCAATTAGCTACAAAAAAACAAATTGCTACTCTTGAACAAGAAAGTCAGCAACGCATGATGTCGGTTACAGACCCTAAAAAATTAGAAGCTGAATCAATAAAATTAATGAATGATATAACAAAAGCAAGAGAATCAGGAAAAGCTAACATTGATTATATTAATGCGGCTAGAGAAAAAGAAGTAAATTTAATTAGACAACAAATATCATTTGCTAAAGAATTGCAAACTTTTGATATTAAGCGTTTAGGATTAGAAGAACAAAGATATTACATGACTGTTTACGAATATGAAAAGCAAAGCGAAATATTAAATACTCAAAGACGATTAGTAGAACTTGAACAACAAAAAGCAGATATAGTTTCCAGACAAGGAAAAGGCGAAATATTAGATGCCGAGTTAAGTAGATTAAACAATCAAATATCTTTGGAAAAAGAATTGGCTGTAGTTCGTATGCGCGGAGTTGATGCGGCAGAAAGACAAAGAACTTCTTTTAGCGAAGGATGGGACAAAGCGTTTAGAGACTATTCTGAAAATGCCAAGAACTATGGAAAGGTAGGAGAAAGTGCGTTTAATTCTGTAACAAGCAACATGGAGTCTGCTATAGATAGATTTGTTAAAACAGGCAAATTAGGGTTTAAAAGTTTTGCACAATCTGTTATACAAGATTTAATTGCTATTCAAATTAAAATGCAAGCTAGTAGATTGTTAAGTATGGCATTTGGTGCATTTTCTGGTAGTTTTGGTATTAGAGGCGGGGGTGGCGGAACAGCTATGGCAGGTAGTAATTTATCAACATTTCCTATGGCGGCAGATGGTGGAGATATAGGCGGACCAACTATTGTTGGTGAAAGAGGACCGGAATTGTTTATTCCTAAACAACCCGGAACAGTTATTCCTAATAACCAAATGTCATCATTTATGGGAAATCAACCGCAGGTAATTTATAATGGTCCTTACATTGCATCGATGTCTGCAATAGACACGCAATCTGCAACACAGTTTTTGGCAAGAAATAAAAATGCCGTATGGTCGGCTAACCAATCTGCGGCGCGTGGATTGCCTACTAACAGGTAAACAAAATGAGTCTTACTACCATTTTATCTATAACAGAATCAGTTGGCATTAACGACCAAAGATTTATTGGTCAAATGCTATCTAGAAATCAAAGAATCTCTACTAGCGAGATTTTAACGGTTGTTCCGTTTCAATTTACAATGAAGCCAAACAACTATCAACTTTACTCACAATCTAGAAGTCTGCTAAACAGTTTAAGAATTCCTGATAAAAACTTAGAACAGTATCTAAACTTTGGCGCTACAGGATGGGTTAATTACATTGCGTATCAGGGCGAAATGACTTCAGGTCAAATAGCTTCATGCGCGTGGCAAACTTCAAGCGCAAACAAGACTTTGGTATTAGGTTCTCTGCCTAGCATATCGTCTGGGTCTTACATTGTTAAGGCGGGAGATTTTTGTCAGGTAGGACGATACGCATACATAGCAACTCAGGACGTAACAAGAGGTGCAAGTTCAACAGTAAACATACCAGTTCACAGAACTCTATTAACAACAGTTACTAGTCCTACAGCGGCTGTAATAGGTCAGTATGGTGCAACAGTATCGATGGGCGGAAGTTCATACACTGGAACTACGTTTCCTGTAATCCTTAAAGAGTATCCTACTTACACGTTAATTCCCATGACTAATGACAGTTTTATAAGTTGGTCTGGAAGTTTTACTGCATTTGAGGCGGTAGTATGAACGTAATTGCGCCAGTAGAAAATACAAACAATATTCGATACGCACAGTTTGTAAGAGTAACTACAGCGGCTACTGTTTATAGATTTGCCACAACTCCTGTTGCGATTACAGTTCCTGCGGTAGATGCCGAACCTTTTGATGCGGTTGGCGTTTTAATGGCTATAGGACAAGCGCAGAGAGATATTAAGTCTACCGCTAACGAGACTACCTTTACTTTAGTAGGAATCGATACAGCAATGCTAGGATGGGTTCTAGGTCAAAATGTAAAAGGCGCACAGATAGAAGCGTGGAACGGTTTTTTTAATTCAGACAATGAGTTAATAACTGGAGGCGGAACTGGTGGACTTTATCAATTTTTTAACGGTTACATAACTTCATTTTCTATTACAGAACAATGGATGGAAGAAGTAAGAATGTTTGTTGGAACTATAACTGTTAGCGCATCTTCTATTCAATTGATTCTTCAGAATCGTGTGGCAGGTAGATATACAAACGATAACTCCTGGCAATTCTTTACTCCGGGCGATACTTCAATGGATAGGGTATCTGCGGTTGCTAATGTAAATTATTACTTTGGAAAAACTACATGATAAGACAAGCTACAAAATACGATAAGAATCAAATAATACAAATGATGTTAGAGTTTAAAGAAGAAAGTAAAATTCAGGCTTATACAGATATAAACAATTTACTTTATTGGAATAAACTATTAGATAGTATTCTTGCAGGACAAGGCGTTATTTTTATAGAAGATAACGTAGGTTTAATTATGGGAATTATTACCCCGTCAGTTTGGTGCGATAAAACTTTATGTTTACATGAACTTGCGTGGTATGTTAAACCTTTATATAGATATAAAACTGTTGGATACAAACTGTTTAAAAAGTATATTGAACACGCTAGAGAGTTAAAGAATTTAAGAAGAATTAAAATGTTTACTATGGCTAAATTACATAACAGTCCTAATATTGATTACTCAAGATTTGGCTTTACTAAAACAGATGAAAATTGGATAGCGTAATGTATAAAATTATTGCGGGTCTTTGGTTACTTTTAATTGCAAGTCCTGCTTTTGCTATTGGAGTTACCATTGTAACTTGGGCAATAGGCGCGGGTGCGGCAGGATTTGCGGCGGCGGGTGCGTGGGCAGTAATGGCGGCAATGGCTGTAAATATGGTAGTAGCATCAGTTATTTCTAAAGCCTTTTTTTCTCCTACACAACCTACTAACGGAGAACAAGGAAATCCCGGAAATAGAAATACGTTAGCACCTGCAACCGATTCTAAATTACCTATAGTTTATGGTTCTGCTTATGTAGGTGGAAATAGTATTGACTTGAGTATTACTGAAGATAATCAAAATGAATATTTTGTAATTGCGCTATGCGAAGTAACTGGTAATGGAACAGATACTATAACTTTTGGTGATGTGTATTACGGAAATAAAAAGGTTGTATTTAATGTTACTAATCTTTATAGCGTAGATTCTTTATTAGATGAATCTACCGGCGAGTCACAACCAATTAACGGAAACATTGAAATTTATCTTTATAGGGACGGTAGTTTAACTCCTACAAATTCAAGTTTAACTGCTATCCAATTAATGCAATCTGCCGGTCTTGTTTATACTTGGGACAGCCAAAAGCAGATGACTAATTGTGCGTTTTGCATAGTTAAACTTACATACAATAGAGATTTAAATGTTACAGGTTTAGAACAAATAAAAGTTCAAGTAACAAACAGCAGAAAAAAGCCGGGCGATTGTATTTATGATTATTTAAATAGTTCAGTTTACGGTTGCGCTATTCCTGCATATCAAATAGATACTGATTCACTGGATGATTTAAATACTTATTCTGATGAGTTAATTCAATACACTACTTATTCTTCTACGGTAGCACAGCAAAAAAGATACCAGTTTGATGGAGTATTAGATACTTCTCAAAACGTAATGACTAATCTTCAAACTATGGCTACTTGCTGTAATGCTTTAATTAAATACAATGAAATATTAGGTTTGTGGGGTGTTATTACTCAAAAACCTACTTACACTATAGCAATGGATATAAATGATTCAAACATGATTTCTGCTATATCTGTTACTCCAATAGATTTAGCTAATTCATATAATATTATTGAATGTAAATTTGCAAACAATACAAGTCAAGATTCTTTTGATACGTCAACATTTGATTTATCAATAATTGCACCGGAACTGTTATTTGCAAATGAACCTGTTAATAAACAATCGGTTACTTTGTCGTTAGTTAATGATAGTGTTCGCGCACAATACTTAGCAAACATAATGTTAAAAGCCGCGAGAGAAGATTTACAACTACAAGTTAAAATTAATTATGTAGGATTACAATTAGATGCGGGTGATGTAGTAACTGTTACTAATGTAAATTACGGGTGGGTAGCTAAAGAATTTAGAATTACTAAAATTATTCAAGAGTTTGCTGAAGATGCAACTGTTAGCGCAAGTTTAATACTTTCAGAATTTAATGCTACCGTTTACAGTGATGTAAGCGTTACTCAATTTACTCCTGCACCTAATACTGGATTGGCATCTCCGTTAAATTTTGGAACAATTCCTGCGCCTGTTATTGGTTCACAATATCCAACAAATACAAATCCATTGTTTCTGGTTTCACTTACTGCATCAAGCGTAGGCATTATTCAGTATGCAGAGGTTTGGTATTCTGCTTTCTCTAATCCTACCGCTGAACAAAGGATATTTGCGGGAACATCATCTATTCAATCTTCTGGCAATCCTTATTTGCCAGGTTCAACTATACCTTCGGTTACTTTGACTAATATTCCATCTGGTAACTGGTATTTCTTTTCTCGAATGGTTAATAGTCTAGCAACCTCTCCGTTTAGCAGTGCGTCTACTGTATTTAATTGGAGACCTAGCACATTTCAATATACAGAACGATACGTAGTGGTAGCTTACGGAACTAGCATTACTGGTTCTGGATTTAGTTATAGTCCAACTAATAAAACTTATTACGGATTGTTAAATCAAGCATCCTCAACGCCAAGTCCTACAGCGGCAGACTATACTTGGTATCTAGCAGACCCTAATTTCGGAACTAATAAATTTTTAGTTTATTCAAATCGCACAGGTAGAAAATTCAGCTTTGCTACAGGCTTTGCGGATTACGCGGCAGGAACTGCGGGATTTGTTCCTACCCAAACAAATATTTTTGACCAAAGTATATGGTCAGCATTGCCAGATAGTATTAATTTTATAGATTTAGATTATTCAACGGGTCAAGTTTTAACTACTGGGACAACAACTACCGGAACTGGCGAGATTGCTATAACTAACAATCCAGACGGAAAGATTGTTGCCTCGCTTGCACAGTATTTAGACTTTGGTGGCGATTATCAAAAGACTAGCGCGGTAGCTACTCTTACTGTAGATATTTACGGAAGGGTAGTTGGCTTTGAAACGCCAGATGCTTTTTACTTTACCAAAGAAACATTTACCGCGACATCTGCACAAACTGTATTTACCGTTACTCGCGCATCTAATTACATATCTGGACAGTGTTTAGTATTTCAAAATGGTCTACTATTGGAAACGTCTTACTACACTGACACAGGCGGTTCTACGGGAACTGTTACATTTGGAACTGGCGTTACTCTCAATGATATTATTACCATTGTATCGGTTAGAAGCGTTAATAGTTCCACAGGTATATACGCATCTTTTTCACGTAATACAGCAGACTTAACTGGCGCAAGCACTTACACTGCATCAGGTTTTACTTTAGATTCAGGCTATGAGTTATTGTTTTTAAACGGTGCGGTAGTTAATGACCAAGATTACGATGTGATTGGTCAAGACATTACTAACTTTCCTGCTTTGGTTACTGGAAAGCTAACAATCTTACAGTGGACTGCTAATAATCTTTCAACTCCTAACGGCAATCCGGTAAACGTATTAATTAATACTATTATTGGACAGGTAGGGTATTCGTTTAATTATGACGTAGACGCTTTCAACCTGTATCAAAATGGCATTTTATTAAAGCAGGGAACAGATTACACTACTGCGTCTAACGCGTTTACACTAGCTAATTCACCAACAACTTCTATAACAGTTTTACAACAGCAAACTTTTGCAAGGACAGGTGCGGCATGACCCAAGCATTTAATCTATCGCAACTCGGCAACCGAGTTAATTCTTCTGGTCAAATTGATGTAAGTTCTGCTTTAACGGGAACAGTTCCCATTGCCAATGGCGGAACAGGCACAACTTCTACAACTTTTACTAATCTGACAACCAATGTAACCGGAACTTTACCTGTAGCGAACGGCGGAACAGGTTTAACCGCTACGCCAGCCAACGGTCAAATAGATATAGGTAACGCCTCTGGGTTTACCAGAACAACTATTACAGCCGGTTCTAATATGACCGTGACTAATGGCGCAGGAACTATTACATTAGCGGCGGCAGGTAATATGACTGTTGACACCAATACTTCATCGGGCGCAACAACTTATAACATCGGAACTACCATTCTTGTTGTAAGCAATACTTCAGGTGATAGTCCAATTTCTTTAAATTCAGCACAAACTATTTACCAAGATGGTACGTATTTTTCTACTCAAAATATAGGGTCATCATTAACGGGAACTTGGAGATGTAGAGGTAATTCTTTTCCGTTTAGCGCGGGAGAAGGCGTAGATAAATACCTTTATTCTTTCCAAAGAACTGCGTGATATAATGTAAAAAACAATACATGATAAAGGTTCTGTTAGTGAATAGAATCTAACCGGAAAAGGAACTATCATGGCTGTATTTAATAAAAATACTCTGTATCAAATTAGTGGATTTGACAATCCTATTATTGCGGGTGAACTGGTATACGCACAACAGGTCTTTTGGAACTTAGATTTTAAGACTGATGGCGAACCTGTAGACCTATCTGACGCAACTATTGACGCACAGATTATTCGTAGGCAAATCTCAAACCTACGTGATACACGCTATGGTCTTACCTTTGATATTGCAGACTATATCTCAGACCCTGCACCAGAACCTATTAATCTGACCATTACAAACGTAGATGGTCCGGCGGGTAGCTTTACTTTAGTCATGGATGAAAGCGCGTGGGATGTAATGGCTAATGACCCACAGTTAAACATTGAGATTAATAATTGCGTGGCTTTCTCTGGGCGCATTAAGATTGCCTTTCCTGCAAGCGGGACAAGTCCTGCACAAGATTCTATTATCTTTTTACTTTTCCTAGTTCGTTCAGATGGGGTGGTGAACTAATGGGTATCCAAGTCAATGTCGTAAACGACAACAATATTAGTCTTGAAATTACAAAGCCACCTTCACTTGAAATTACAATTGACCGAGGTGTAAAAGGCACGTCAGGAAATTCAGGATATAGCGGTATTTCTGGCTATTCTGGTTTTTCAGGAATTTCAGGATATTCTGGTTTCTCAGGAATTTCAGGTTTTTCAGGTATTTCTGGCTATAGTGGCATTAGCGGATTTTCTGGGGATTCGGGAATCTCAGGTTTTTCAGGTCATTCAGGAATTAGTGGTTTTTCTGGCATTAGTGGATTCTCTGGCGATTCGGGAATTTCAGGGTTTAGTGGTTTTTCTGGTTACTCTGGAATTTCAGGATTTTCTGGAATAAGTGGGTATTCTGGAATTTCAGGTTATTCTGGCATTTCTGGTTTTTCTGGAATTTCAGGTTATTCTGGCATTTCTGGTTTTTCTGGGAAAAGCGGTTTTAGCGGCATTTCTGGTTACTCAGGCATTTCAGGTTTTTCTGGAATAAGTGGTTTTAGTGGAATTAGCGGTTATTCAGGATTCTCTGGAAAAAGTGGTTTTTCAGGAATTTCTGGATATTCTGGTTTTTCTGGAATAAGCGGTTTTAGCGGAATATCTGGTTTTAGCGGCATATCTGGTTTTAGTGGAATTTCTGGTTTTAGCGGAATAAGTGGATTTTCTGGAAAACAAGGTTCTTCTGCTAGTTCATTTTTGTATAGATCACACACTACGGCTTTTAGCGGTCAACCTCCTGCGGGTAATTTGCTGTGGAATAACTCTACCCAAACAAGTTCAACTCAAATTAATGTAAATCATTTTGATGATACCGGAACTGACATTGATATATTTTTGGCATTGTTAGCGCAAACTGAAACTTTTGTTATTCAAGATAGAGATGTTAGCGGAAATTATCAAACATGGCTTATTAATGGAACACCATCAAATGTAAATCCAAATACTGCAAACAGTTACTGGGTTTACCCTGTTTCATTAGTAAGTTCTGGAGGGACAGGAACAAGTAATTTTGCAAACAACACTTCTGTAATTCTTGCTATTGTTAATGGTATTAGCGGAACGTCTGGGTTTAGTGGTTTTTCTGGTTACTCTGGAATTTCAGGATTTTCTGGATTAGGATTAAGCGGTTACAGCGGAACATCTGGATTTTCTGGGATAAGTGGTTTTAGCGGAATTAGTGGTTTTAGTGGTTTTAGTGGCATGTCCGGCTATTCTGGATTTTCTGGTATTTCAGGTTTTAGTGGATTTTCAGGAATCAGCGGTTACAGTGGCAGTGGTATATCTGGTTATAGTGGCGCAATAGGCACTAGCGGCTTTAGCGGCACCTCTGGCTACTCTGGCATCTCTGGATATAGCGGTAGCGGCATTAGCGGTTTTAGCGGCATATCTGGCTATTCTGGTTACAGTGGTCGTAGCGGTTATTCTGGTTCTGGAATAAGCGGATGGTCTGGTTACAGCGGCATTTCTGGATTTAGCGGAATCTCAGGTTATTCAGGTTCCGGGATTTCTGGATTTAGCGGCATATCTGGATTTTCCGGTATCAGCGGATATTCTGGTTCTGGCATTAGTGGATTTTCTGGCATTAGCGGATTTAGCGGTTATTCTGGAATATCGGGTTATAGCGGTTCTGGAATCAGCGGGTATAGCGGCGCAGTAGGAACTAGCGGATTTAGTGGAATATCTGGGTTTTCTGGTATTTCGGGTTACAGTGGAATGTCTGGATATTCAGGTTCTGGAATAAGCGGATTTTCTGGGTATAGTGGTAGCGGTATTAGTGGATACAGCGGTTTTGGAATTAGTGGTTTTAGTGGTTTTTCTGGCATTTCTGGTTATAGCGGCAGTGGCATCTCAGGATACAGCGGTCAAGTAGGAACCTCTGGTTTTAGCGGAACCTCTGGATTTTCTGGCACAAGTGGTTTCAGCGGTATTTCTGGATACAGCGGTTCAGGCGTTTCAGGTTATAGCGGTTCAGGCGTAAGCGGATTTTCAGGATACAGTGGCAGAAGCGGATATTCAGGTATTGATGGCGTATCTGGTTTTAGCGGCAAAAGTGGATATTCTGGTTCTGGTATTAGTGGTTACTCTGGTTCTGGTTTGTGAGGATTTTCTGGTAGCGGCGTAAGTGGATTTTCTGGAATTAGCGGATTTTCTGGTTATTCTGGAATTAGCGGATATTCGGGAAGTGGTGTT
>Ga0114967_10001142_pt1 | contig 22231 bp, 18 predicted proteins | sample M_130628_MF_Meta_FD_92639 | JGI IMG/M metagenome (GOLD analysis project Ga0114967, IMG submission 92639) | Freshwater microbial communities from Lake Montjoie, Canada to study carbon cycling - M_130628_MF_MetaG | ecosystem: Environmental > Aquatic > Freshwater > Lake | place: Lake Montjoie... | reverse complement strand
TCTTTGGATATTACACATTAATACCTATATTTGCACCCACAAAAAAGGCCTCGTGGCGCAACTGAATAGCGCATCTGATTACGGCTCAGAAGGTTACTGGTTTGAATCCAGTCGAGGTCACTTAAGAATGAAAAGCCTGCACATATTGTACAGGCTTTTTACTTTATATCTACTTACAACTTGTTAATGTAACTGCTGTATAAATCCTTAAACTGATAACCTTCCTCTACTCTATCTTTACTAAGTTTATCATATTCTACTAAACCCCAAAGCACAAACTCTTTTAAGAAATACTTATCTTCAATGGCAACCTCTGGTTGGTATTTTTGAAGTAAATCCTCCAAAGGCTTTACCGCGTCTAATTGCTTTTTATAATCTACTTCAGAGGTATCATCCAACAATTCAAAACCGGTTTCTGCAAAAAACCATTCTAAAATTTTAGCATACGGACTAGCATCAAGGTCTTTTTCTAGCTTTTCTATTTTTGGAAAAAAAGCAGGGAAAAACGTATGGATAGCATCGCCAATCAAATGTTGAGCAACCACAGCTGCTCCTTCTTGTTCGCCTTCGTAAACCAATTCTACTTTTCCAGTAATAGCAGGAATAATACCCATAAAATCAGACAATCGGACCGTGGTATTCTCTTCACCTGATTTCAAAGCGCGACGTTCTGCAGTACTTACTAAATTCTCATATGCTGTAATCGTCATTCGGGCGCTTACCCCACTTTTATGATCTATAAACTCACTTTCTCGGGCTTCAAAGGCAACTTGCTCCAGTAAATCTTTAGCTAGTGCGGGAACGTAAACCAGCTGGGATTGCTGCTCTTTCAATTTAGCTTCTTGATGGGTAATGGTTCTTGCGACAGCAATGTTTTCGGGATAATGGGTTAAGATTTGAGAACCAATACGATCTTTCAACGGCGTTACGATACTACCGCGATTCGTATAATCCTCTGGATTGGCCGTAAATACAAATTGCATGTCCAAAGGCATGCGCAACTTGAAACCGCGAATTTGAATATCGCCTTCCTGCAATATATTAAATAAAGCTACTTGAATTCGGGCTTGTAAATCGGGTAATTCATTGATCACAAAAATACAGCGATTGGCTCTCGGAATCATTCCAAAATGAATCACCCGATCATCGGCATACGATAATTTTAAATTAGCCGCTTTTATGGGGTCCACATCTCCTATTAAGTCGGCAACGGTAACATCGGGTGTCGCTAGCTTTTCTGAAAAACGGTCGTCTCGGTGCAACCACGAAATCGGTGTAGCATCGCCTTGTTCTGCAATTAAATCTTTAGCGTATCGAGAAATAGGATGGAAAGGATCATCATTAATTTCGGAACCCGAAACGAAAGGAATGAATTCGTCCAACAGTTCAACCATCTTTCTCGCTAATCTTGTCTTTGCTTGACCTCTAAGACCCAATAAATTGATATTATGCCGTGATAAAATGGCTCGTTCTAATTCGGGTATAACCGTGTTTTCAAACCCATGAACCCCTTCAAAAGTGGGTTGCCCTGCTTTGATTTTAAATCTGAGATTATCTCTTAATTCGTCTTTAATACTGCGAGAAACATATCCCGATTTCTTTAATTCGCCTAATGTTTTTATATTTTCTGTTTTCATAGTCTTATTTTATTTTCTTCTTTCTATTCGTTTCATAATCCTCAAAAATCATTTCTCCTAATCCTTTTAACCCCGTGTAAAAAGCCTTTCCCTGATTAGCTTCCGTAAATCGATTTACAAATTTTTGCAGGTAGGGATCATTAGCAATCATAAAGGTCGTAATAGGAATGTGCAGTTTTCGGGCTTGTGCTGCTTGATTATAACATTGCTCGACGATGTATTCGTCTAATCCATTACTATTCATGTAATAGGTTCCATCTTTTTCCCGCACACAACTCGGCTTACCGTCCGTTATCATAAAGATCTGCTTGTTGGTATTACGCTTTCTCCGCAGCATATCCATCGCTAATTGAAATCCGGCTACCGTATTGGTATGATAAGGCCCTACCTTTAGATAGGGCAAATCCTTGATGGCAATAGGCCAAGCATCATTGCCAAAGACCAAAATATCAATCGTATCTTTTGGATAACGTGTGGTAATTAATTCTGCCAGCGCCATAGCTACTTTCTTGGCTGGGGTTATGCGATCTTCTCCATACAATATCATACTGTGGCTAATGTCAATCATCAAAACAGTACTCATTTGTGCCTTGAATTTTGACTCTTCCACAATTAAATCGTTTTCTGTTAATCGAAATTCATCAGCCCCATTATTAATCTGAGCGTTTTTTAAACTTTCGGTCAAAGAAATACTTTCTAAAGAATCTCCAAAATGGTACTCCCTGTACTCTCCTGTTTGTTCATCACCACTTCCCGAATGTTTAGTTTTATGATTTCCCGAGCCAGAACGTTTGAGATTACCAAATATCTGATCTAAAGCTTGCTGACGTATGGCGCGTTCCGTTTTAGCAGTAATACCGGTTCCTGAAGTACCATCTTCCTTCAGTTCCTCCCTAATATACCCCTTTTTCTTTAAATCCTCAATAAAGTCATCAATAGTATAACTGGAATCGGTGAGTTTGTATTCCACATCCAGTTGCCGCAACCAATCAATAGCTTCCTCAAAATCACCGGAAGTATGTGTAATCAGTTCTTTGAATATTTCAAATAACTTATCAAATGGGGATTGAAAGGGCGCCTCGTATTTTTTAAATAAAAATCCTTTTTTAAGATACTTTTCCATAAGGTTTAAAAGTACACTTTAGCGCTCATATAGGAGTTAGAACGACTATTAATTTTTAGTTAAAGTCTAAATTATTCCTGCTTCTTTTCCTCAAAATCAAATTCCCGCAACTGTGGTGCTTTGAAAAAAGTAAAGGCAATTACGCCCATCGTCAAACATCCTCCAACGACTACCGCTCGGACGGTACCCAACCAATGAGCCATGACCCCACTCTCAAAGTCACCAAACTCGTTGGACGAGCTAACAAACATCGTGTTTACCGCCGAGACTCTGCCCCGCATCTCATCTGGGGTGACCAATTGTAGTATCGTGCTGCGAATCACTACACTCACCGCATCAAACATCCCCGAAAGGATCAACATAGCTACCGACAAATAGAAATTAGTCGATATCCCAAAAACAATAATCGACAAAGCAAAACCCGTGACACATAAAAAGAGTTTGCGCCCTGGCTTATTTTTCAACGGCAAAAAGGCCAATAAGCCTAAAGTCAATAGTGCCCCAATACCTGGTGAGGCCCGCAAGATTCCAAATCCCATTTCATTCACATGCAAAATTTCTTTTTGATAAACTGGTAATAAAGCTACCGCACCGCCAAACAAAACAGAAAACATATCCAAACACTGAGCCGCTAACAACGTTGGGGTACGCCATACAAAACGCAATCCCTCCGCCACACTTTGAAGAACAGGCTCCTTTACTTTATTCATAATCGGTTTAACTGAAATAGTCAATAAAGGAAAATATAATAGTACTTCTATAAAAAATACAGCCAACAAGCCCGCTGCGATGCCTTTCCAAGCAATAAATACTCCAGCAGCAAGCGGTCCTAGTACCGAACCCATTTGCCAAGACATACTACTCCAACTAGTAGCATTTGCATAATGTTCTCTAGGAACTACTAAGCCAAATAAGGAAAACATAGACGGACTAAGAATCGAGCGTAATACCCCGCCTAAAAACACAAAGCCATAGATGAGTAATACTAATTCAGACAATGGAATATGAGCGGCGATATTCGGCACTGCAAGAGCAAACAAACTCACGGCCAACACCAAATAGCCGGTCAAACACCAAAGCACCATCTTGCGCTTTTCGTTCAAGTCCACGAAGTGACCAGCAAAAAGCGAGCAACCAATAGCTGGAATAACCTCAGCCAAACCTACATACCCTAAGGATAATTTGCTATTGGTGATATGATAAACCCAATAATACAAGACGGTCGATTGCAAATTCAACGCAAAAATCAACCCAAACCGCGTGGTCAAAAAGGCTCTAAACTCCTTAATCTTTAAAGACGGATTTTTGTAAAAGAAGCGCGAAGGTGCTGAAGTTGGCGTTTTAGACCTCATAAAAGTTGCTAGTAATTCGTAAAATTAGTCTTTTGATTAGAAATGGCGAACTTACACCAACATTTTATCACAATGAAATCATAAAGCCAATTTATTAATGGAGGCCTAACCAAATAATTTAATTAGTTTTACTGATTATTTACAACTTATGTCCTCAGATTATATTTTAGACCAAAAAATAGAAGACGTCTACTTCTTAGAAGCCGACATCAAATTCAAAGAATACGAAAATTGCAACTTCCACCACTGCGACTTCACCGAATGTACCTTTCAAAGTGTGCACTTCATTGACTGCAACTTCTTTGATTGTAATTTTAAAGACACCAAAATCAATTATGTTTCCCTAAGAGGGGTACAGTTCACCCGCTGCGATTTTACCGCCGTGAATTTTGCCATGACCGACCAAGTGATCTTTGAATTTCACTTCAAAGATTGCTTACTTGATTACGCCAAATTCTATGCCTTAAAACTCAAAAAAATGCAATTCATTAACTGCAGCCTCATTGCCGTAGATTTTATGGGAAGCGACCTGACCGAAGCGCTATTTGACAATTGCAACTTAAGAAGGGCGGTCTTCATAGACACCGTAGCAAATAAAGCCGATTTCTACACCAGCTACGATTACACCATAGACCCGGAGAAAAACAAACTAAAAAAAGCCATCTTCTCCACTGACGGTCTCAAAGGCTTGCTAGAAAAATACGACATCATCGTAAAATAAGGAAATAAAAAAAAGGATGTTGAAAACCAACATCCTTTCTACATTGAGAGTATAAACTACTAGTTGTTTACCCATTCAGTTGTATCAGCTACTCCTCCAACATAAGTTGTCCAAGTTCCGCCGGTTGCAGTCCAAACAATGTAATCCGTTTGTTCTAATGGGTTTCCAGAATATATCGTAATATCTCCCGCATAGTTAGCATAAGTATTCATTACATAGTGGTAACCAAAAGTACCCATATCAAAAGTCATATCGAAATGATAGCCCCCTAAGTCATTAGTATTCCAATCAAAATTTACATTGTAATTTCCGCCATTTGGATCTCCCAATACCGCTGTGTTGATAGTGTAATCCCAAGAACCTGCTGATCCATCCACTGCTTCCCATCCCGTTACACTAAAACACTCTTGGCCTTGCGGGTTAGTTCCAACATAACTAAAGGTGTATTCTGTACCATCATCACTATAAGAGTAAACAATAGTATACCCTTGACTAGTCCAAGTTCCTGAAGTAGAACCTGTTTTTCCATTTGGATTTTGCATATATGCAGCAGGCATCGCCATGAAACCACTCATTTGAGTTAACATACCGTAGGCCTCTGGATTTGCGTTTTGCATTCCTGCTGGAGCAATTTTTGTTACATCAATAGTAGCAACTTTTGGAGTAAACGTTTTATTACTGCTGCTATCATCTTTACTACAACTTACAGTAGCAATAGCCAAGCATAATACAGTGAATTTGATTAATAATTTTTTCATAATTGTTTGTTTTTTTTAATGTTATGAACGCAAATAAAAAACAATTTTAGTTGTAAAACAATTAACAATTGTTAATTTTAAGAGGTTTAATCATTAAATCACAAATACTTAACCCTATTTTCTGAGTATTCTTCAATGCGGTCTCACAAAACAATCTTACCATCTTGCATCGTAATCGTGCGTTGCGTACGGGAAGCAAAATCAGTATCATGCGTAACGATTAGCAAAGTTTGTTGGTGCTCTTGGGTCAGCTCCTTAAAAATATCAAAGACCAAATCACTGTTCTTCTTGTCCAAGTTTCCCGTGGGCTCATCGCCCATAATCACTAAAGGATTATTGATTAATGCCCGAGCAATAGCGACGCGTTGTTTTTGTCCGCCGCTCAACTGATTCGGCATCTTCAAAGCCTGATCGGCCATATCCAAGGTTCTCAAATGATCCATAGCATGCTGCTCGACTTCTGCTTCAGGTAATTTATTAAGCTTCAAACCGGGCAACATCACATTTTTCAATACATTGTATTCGGCCAATAAATAATGGAATTGAAATACAAAGCCTATTTTTTCATTTCTGATTTGCGCCAATTCTTTATCCGTTTTACCAGTAATCAAAGTATCCTCCAGGTACAACTCTCCCTCATAGTCAGTATCCATGGTAGATAGAAGATACAGCAACGTCGACTTACCGCAACCGGATTTGCCAACAATAGAAACAAACTCGCCCCGACTGATGCGCAAATCAATCTCCTTCAGCACCTGAAACTTTACAGGGTCGGAAAAATACTTTGTCAATTTCTTTGTTTCTAATACAATAGCACTCATGTAAATCTAGATATGATTTTGGGGTTAACGCCCCACGCCTATTTTCCGCGTATAATTTCAACAGGATCAATCTTACTGGCCTTCAAAGCAGGAAACAAACCAGCGATAAAGGTGGTCAACATAGCAAACGCTATCCCAATAAAATAGTACATCGGATTGTAATTAATGGGATAAGTCTTGACCGTAGGCAAAGCGGCGGTATTAAAGGGAATAACATCAACTATACTCGATAAGGTGTAGCCAAACAACAAACCAAAGATACCTCCTGCCAATCCAATAATCATCGACAAAGCAATAAAAATCCACTTCACATCACTACCCGAAAATCCAGTGGCTTTCAAAATCGCAATACTATCCATTTTCTCAAAAATCATCATGTTCAAAATGTTGTAAATTCCAAATCCAGCAACAATCAATAAAACAATACCCACCGCATAAGAAATCAAACTTCTAATAGAACTTCCGGTCTCAAACTGGGAATTCGTAGTCTGGTAATCGATGGTGTCTAAACCAAATTTCTCTTTAAACTCTTTAGCCAGCGCCGGTGAAGTTGTAATATCATAAGTCTTGACTTGTATGTCAGTGATATAGTTAGTAGGCTCTCCCAGCAACTTCTGGGCAGTAACCAATGAAGTATAACTCATCGTATTATCGATATCCGCAATCCCTACTTGCGAAATCCCGACGACCTTTAAAGAAGTTAAATTTCCTTTCGAGGTTGTCACCTTGATGATGTCACCTTTTTCCAACAACATTTTATCAGCCAAACCTTTTCCAATAATGATGCTGTTGTACTGCAACAAATCGCCTACCTGACCCTCAATAATATAATCGCTGATCTTAAATAACTTCTCTTCAGCCAACACATCAATGCCGTTAATAATCCCTGCAATTTCTATGGTACCCGAATTGAAAAAGACAGGCACCGTCACCTTAGGAGCTACATCAATTATGCGAGGATCTAGTGTAAGGGTGTGGATAACCGACTTGCAATTATAAATCGCCTTACCCCTATCCTTGGGTTTCACGGAGGAAATAAAGTTGGTGTTGTTTTGATACTTTTTTGAAAACGAAATAGGCTGCTGATCAGAGGGTTTGATTTCGTTATATAAACGAACGTGTGGAGTCCGATTCAGCATCAATCCATCCAACAAATCGTTCATTCCATTCATAAAACTGACCAATGTGATAAACATCGCAATCCCAAAAGTAACCCCCACAGCGGCGACGATTGTTTGCTTCAATCGCGCCCTGAGCAAATGCAAGGCAATGTTCAAAATGAGTTTAACATTCATTACTTCGGCTTGTATATCGTTTCGCCAGCATTTAATCCATCAACTATTTCCACATGCTGATAATCACTTAAGCCAACAGTTACCTTGCGCTTTTCATCGTCATTTACCAAGACATAGGTTTTGTCTACTAAATAGGATTTCGGTATCGTCATTACATTCTTTTTGGTACGGATTACAATATTGGCCTCCGCCGTTAAATTTGGATACAACTGCTTGGGAGGTGCTGTAAAATGAGCTTCTATTTTGAAGGTTCTAGAGCGCTCATCCATAATCGGATAAATTTTATCTACTGTAGCCTCAAAAACCTCCCCCTTATAACTGTCCATCGTAACTTCCATCAACTGCCCTATTTTCACCTTCACCATATCATTCTCATCCACATCAAGTTCTAAGACATACGAATTCTTTTCTCCTATAATAGCCAAGGGAGTTTGCGTCGTAATCAAAGTGCCCTCTTTCACTAACACATCAAACAATTCTCCCGAAAAAGCACTTTTAACCGTAAAGTCACGCTGCGCTTTTTCATTGATTTTCAAAGTAATGTTGTTCCGACTTTGCTCATTTTTCAATTGGGCTCGCAACTGCGATAATTGCTTTAAAGCAGCTTCATAATTGGACTTGGAATTTTTATAGGCCAGCTCCACACGCTCATAATCCACCTCCGAAATGACATTATATTGCTTGATGTTTTTGTTCCGGTTATAGACAGATTGGTCGAGAGCCAACTTGTCTTTGGCGACCTGAACCTTAGTCTCCAACTCCCCTATCTTGTCCTGTATATAACGATTGCTCTCCTGACTCAACTGGTAAGCTAATCGTGCATTCTCCGTATTCAAAGCCGCTTTCTCACTTTCGATCTGAAACAAAAGCTGTCCCTTAACAATGGATTGCCCTGGCGTAACAGTAATCTGCTGTAACACACCATTAACGGTTGAATAAACCATGTACTGATTTTCTGATTTGACCACCCCCGATGCATAAACGCTCTCCGTCACAGTGCCCATCGTAGGCTGCAACTCACCCTTGTCTTTTTTAGAGCAAGAAACTACAAACAGTAAAAAGAGCAAACCAAATAAAGTAACTGATTTCATGCGATAGGCTTTAATCTAATTTTCACTTTCAAATTTACGACATATAAGCTAGCTATGGACTAACATTTATCATAAATAAAAAGACCTCCCAAACAGGAAGGCCTTCTCTTAAGTCGTATTTCAATAAAATGCTCTTAATACACAAAAATAGCACGCTCACTCATCATCTCATTCACTTCATCCGCTACTTCTTCTAACAGGTCTTCATTCGTATGATTCATCAATACTTTATCAATCATCGCAACAATCGTTTCCATATCACTCTCCACTAACCCGCGTGTCGTAATAGCCGGAGTCCCAACACGGATTCCTGAAGTCACAAATGGCGATTTGTCATCAAACGGCACCATGTTTTTATTCACCGTAATTTCTGCCTTGCCTAAAGCAATCTCAGCATCTTTACCCGAAATATTTTTGTTGCGCAAATCAATCAACATCATGTGATTGTCCGTTCCACCCGAAATCAAGTGATACCCTCTTTTAACAAACGCCTCAGCCATAGCCTTAGCATTCTTTTGCACTTGCAGCGCATAAGTAAAGAACTCATCGGATAATGCCTCACCAAAAGCAATCGCCTTAGCCGCAATAATATGCTCTAAAGGCCCACCTTGATTTCCAGGGAAAACCGCCATATCCAATACGTGCGACATCATTCTAATTTCACCCTTCGGAGTCGTCAAGCCCCATGGATTTTCAAAGTCTTTCCCCATCATAATCATTCCGCCTCGTGGTCCACGCAACGTCTTATGGGTCGTAGTGGTTACGATGTGACAATGCGGAATGGGATCACTCATCAATCCTTTAGCAATCAAACCGGCTGGATGCGAAATGTCAGCCAATAATAAAGCTCCAACACTATCCGCTATCGCTCTAAAACGAGCAAAATCCATATCACGAGAATAAGCCGAAGCTCCCGCTATAATCATCTTAGGTTGCTCTTTCGTAGCGATCTCTTGGATCTTGTCATAATTCAATACACCCGTTTCTTGGTCCACCCCATAAAATACGGGACGGTACAATTTTCCAGAAAAGTTTACAGGCGAACCATGAGTCAAATGCCCTCCGTGGGACAAATCAAATCCAAGTATTGTATCGCCTGGTTTCAAACAAGCCGCAAATACTGCCGTGTTGGCTTGCGAACCCGAATGCGGTTGCACATTAGCATACTCGGCACCAAATAAGGCTTTGGCGCGGTCAATAGCGATTTGCTCAATCACATCCACTACTTCACACCCACCATAATAACGTTTGCCAGGATACCCCTCTGCATACTTGTTCGTCAATACAGAACCTGCCGCTTCCATCACTTGATCACTTACAAAGTTCTCAGAAGCAATAAGTTCAATTCCGTGTATTTGTCTTTCTTGTTCCTCAAGAATAAGGTCAAAAATCTGTTCGTCGCGTTGCATTTGAATTTATTTCGTTAAATTAAGTCCAAAATTACAAAAATGGTTTGTTACTTTAAGACTAAATGATATATTTGATTGCTAATTTTTCAACAATAAATCAACAAAAAAATGCCCATAACTACCAACAACCCTATCCGAAAATCTTGGCTCTCTGTTCCCGAAAACAGTGACTTCCCTATTCAAAACATCCCGTTTGGTGTCTTCCTTACTAAAGAAGACGTCATCACCATCGGAACCCGCATCGGCGACTATGCCATCGATTTAGGAGCACTCCAACAACTCAATTACTTCGAAGGAATCGAATTAACCGACGATATGTTCATGCAAGATACCTTGAACGACTTTATTTCGGATGGTAAAAAAACCTGGCGCCTTGTACGCAACCGCATCGGAGATATTTTCGACAGCAACAACCCCAAACTAAGAGACCATAAAGAACACCGAGACATCGTAGTCTTCAAAATTGAAGACGTAGAAATGCAATTGCCGGTGTTGATTGGGGATTATACCGACTTCTATTCGAGCAAAGAACATGCCACCAATGTAGGTAAAATGTTCCGCGATCCGGAGAATGCATTGTTGCCTAACTGGCTGCATATACCGGTAGGATACCACGGAAGAAGCTCCACTATTATTCCTTCTGGCATTCCTATTCACCGCCCAATGGGACAAACGCTACCTAATGGGGAAACGTCTCCCGTATTCGGACCCTCGCGCTTGGTGGACTTCGAACTAGAAACAGCCTTCATCACCACGGATGCCAACTTCATGGGGGAAAATATCCCCGTAAATGAAGCCGAAGATTACATTTTTGGAATGGTACTCCTCAACGATTGGAGCGCGCGCGACATCCAAAAATGGGAATACGTGCCACTCGGACCCTTCTTAGCCAAAAATTTTGCGTCTTCGATTTCCCCTTGGATTGTAACGATGGATGCCTTGGAACCTTTTAAAACCAAAGGACCAACGCAAGAACCAATGCCGTTGCCCTACCTCCAACAAAAAGGAAAACACGCCTACGATATTCACCTAGAAGTGTATATCGAACCCGAAAATGTAGAGGCTTCTTTAGTGTCTAAATCCAATTTCAAATACATGTACTGGTCCATGTCCCAGCAACTTGCACACCATACGTCCAACGGTTGCCGGGTAAACTCAGGCGACATGATGGGCTCAGGAACCATCTCAGGCCCTACACCAGATAGCTATGGCTCTATGCTCGAACTAACATGGGGGGGCAAAAATCCAATTACGATGAAAGATGGTAGCGAACGTAAGTTCATCAACGACAACGACACGGTAACCTTTAAAGGATATTGCCAAAACAATTCCATCCGCATCGGATTCGGTGAGGTAACAACCAAACTATTACCTCCCTTCGTAAGAAAATAACAAACACTAACTATACTTCAAATTTTAATAATGAAAAATACTGCTTTATCGCACATCCACGAGAGTTTAGGAGCCAAAATGGTGCCCTTTGCTGGATACAACATGCCCGTACAATATGAAGGGGTGAATGCCGAACACGAAACCGTACGCAACGGCGTGGGTGTCTTTGACGTATCCCACATGGGTGAGTTTTTAGTAACGGGAGAAAATGCGCTGGCACTAATTCAAAAAGTTACTTCCAACGACGCTTCCGTCCTAGAAATAGGGAGAGCTCAGTATTCTTGCTTGCCCAATAATGACTTCGGAATCGTAGACGACCTAATTGTATACCGCCTAAAAGACCAACAATACCTATTAGTAGTAAACGCTTCCAATATCGATAAAGATTGGAACTGGATTTCAAGCCACAACGACTTAGGAGTAGACATGCGTAATATCTCGGAAGACTATTCTCTTCTTGCCATCCAAGGTCCTAAAGCAGTAGAAGCCATGCAAGCCCTAACATCAGTGGACTTGGCCAACATCAAATATTACCACTTCGAAGTAGGTCCGTTCGCCGGCATAGAAAACGTAATCATCTCCGCTACAGGTTATACCGGTTCAGGAGGATTCGAAATCTACTGCAAAAACGACGAAGTAGAACAGGTATGGAATAAAGTATTCGAAGCAGGGGCTGCCTTCGGAATTAAACCAATCGGACTAGCAGCGAGAGATACCCTGCGCCTAGAAATGGGATTCTGTCTCTACGGAAACGACATAAACGATACCACCTCTCCACTTGAAGCAGGATTAGGGTGGATCACCAAATTCACCAAAGAGTTCACCAACTCCGAAAACCTAAAACAACAAAAAGAAGCGGGTGTGACCAAAAAACTAGTTGGCTTCGAATTAATCGAAAGAGGTATTCCAAGACACGACTACGAAATCGTAGATGCCGACGGAAATAACATCGGTATCGTAACATCTGGAACCATGGCTCCTTCCCTAGGAAAAGGAATCGGAATGGGTTACGTGAAAACGGAATTTGCAGCGGTTGATAGTGACATTTACATCCAAATCCGTAATAATAAAGTAAAAGCAAAGGTGACCAAAATGCCTTTCTATAAAAAATAAGACCGTGAAAAGAAGCATCTTGGCTTGCCTCCTGTTTCCTGTACTGCTCTCCGGACAGTCGGACAAAAATCCCTGCGGAACACTGGCCAAAATCAATGCCATGATTGCCAATCTTCATTACAAACCCAAACCGATAGACGACAGTTTGTCGGTTTATGTTTTTAAAACATTCTTGAACCAACTCGACGAAGAAAACCGACTCTTTCTCGACAGTGAAGTAAAAGCCCTTGCAAAATACAAATACAGCATAGACGATGCAATTGCTTCGAATAACTGCGACTTTCTACACGAATTTTATATAGCCTACAACAAAACGGTGGAAAGGTATAGTGCGCTAATTGCCCAACTGGAAAACGAACCCTTCCCCCTCTCTAGTGAAGAAAAGGCCCTGTTTTCTAAAGACCCCTTTCCCTATGTTAAAGAGCCGAGCGAAATCAAACACCTCTACAAAAAAAGGATTTTATTCAGTATCCTTCGGGATATAGCGCAGGTAAGCACCAATAAAGATTCCTTGGCGGCCAATTTTGACTCCTTGAGCCAAGGATTCAAAAGCAAAGCCTTCGAAAAAGCCAAATGCAAAATCGAAAGCTACCACTATACGGAAGCAGAATTCCAAGCGCTGTTCTTCAACGTTTATTGTACCTACTTTGATCCGCACACCGAATTCTTTTCGGCCAACCAAAAAGCGTCCTTCTTCTCGAGCGTTAGCTCTGACAACATGACCTTTGGTCTCTACCTTTCGCTAAACGATAAAGAGGACATGGTCGTGAACGAAATCATACCGGGAAGCTCCGCTTACGAGTCCAACAAAATCGACAAAGGCGATGAATTACTCAAGATCAAATCGGGTACCGACCAATTCGAGGTGGGTTGTGCCTCCCTCAAAAAAATAGATGAAATCATCAACTCTAATGCCTACAACGCTGCCGAGCTTACCCTACGCAAAAAAAGCGGCGAAGTATACAAAGTCAACCTAATAAAAAAAATACTACGCGATTACCAAAACAACGTCTACAGTTTCGTGCTGACTTCAGCCGATAAGAAGTTTGGCTACATCCGCATCCCTAGCTTCTACTCGACCTTTGAAAATGGAAAATCCAACGTTAGCAATGATGTGGCTACGGAGGTAGCTAAGCTCCAAATCGAACAAGTAAATGGGATCATCATCGACCTAGAAAACAACGGCGGAGGATCCATGGACGAAGCGGTAAAATTATCAAGTCTGTTTATAGACGGAGGCCCTTTGGCCATCATGGACAACAATAAAAACAAAACGTCCCTGCTAAAGGATACGTATCGCGGTGCTCTGTACTACGGACCCATGGTCATCATGATTAACGCGTTCTCGGCCTCCGCCAGTGAGTTTTTTACCAATGCAATGCAAGATTACAACCGTGCCATTATCATCGGGAACCAATCGTTGGGTAAAGCAACCATGCAACGGGTTTTCCCATTGGATCAAACCAACGAAGAGTTTCTGAAAATTACGCTAGAGAAGTTCTACCGCGTTACGGGCAAAAGTAACCAATACTCAGGCATCACCCCCGATGTAATCATCCCATCACTGTTCGACAAACAAATGCCCAGAGAGGATAGCATGCCCACAGCCCTGCGCAACGACGAAATCCCATCTACGCTAAAATACGATCGATCTGTGGACGAGATTTACAGTAAGGCTGTGGAGCTCAGCAAAAAACGAATCGAATCCAGCGCGGAGGCTAAAAGCATTACGCAACTTAATGAAAAAATAGCGCCCTTCTATGACGAAGCCCTACCACCCATTACACTCCAATTCGATTGCGTGTTCGACGACGTATCCAAAATCAATACGCTTTGGAAAACCATCAAAGCCGCCAATGAAAAAGAGTACTCCATCAATTTAAGACAAAACGAAGTCGATCAGCAAGAACAGGAAACAGACGAATTCCTAAAAAGTTGTACCGCCGAACGCATAAAGGCGGTGAAGCAAAGTTTCCATACGCTTGAAGCCATCAATATTTTAAGGGACATCAACCAAAGTCACTAGCAGAATAGATTGACCTACAAATTGTAGTTTATTGCATTTGCATTAATCGAATATTACCTTATTTTTGCACTGAATTTAAGACCAATATAATACCGCTTAGAAATGGGAAGAGCATTCGAATTTAGAAAAGGAAGAAAAATGAAACGTTGGGCTGCTATGGCAAAAGCGTTCACTCGTATCGGGAAAGACATCGTCATGGCTGTTAAAGAAGGAGGTCCAAATCCGGAAGCCAATTCGCGCCTTAGAGCCGTAATGCAAAATGCTAAAGCGGCCAATATGCCGAAAGAGAACGTAGAACGCGCCATTAAAAAAGCAACCGATAAAGATACGGCCAACTATAAAGAAGTACTGTTCGAAGGCTATGCGCCACACGGAATCGCCATCCTTATTGAAACCGCAACCGATAACAACAACAGAACCGTTGCCAACATCCGAAGCTATTTCAACAAATGCAACGGTACGATGGGAACACAAGGCTCGGTAGAGTTCATGTTCGACCACACTTGCAACTTCCGTATTCCGAATACCAACATTGATATCGAAGAAATGGAATTAGAATTCATCGATTTCGGAGCGGAAGAAATATTCGCCGATGAAGACGATATCTTAATCTACGCACCTTTCGAAAGTTTTGGAGCCATCCAAAAAGAATTAGAAAACCGCGGCATCGAAATCCTATCTTCGGGCTTCGAACGCATCCCGCAAATTACCAAAGAGTTAACCGCCGACCAAATAGCCGACGTAGAGAAACTTCTAGAAAAAATTGAAGAGGATGACGACGTAATGAACGTGTACCACACCATGCAAGAATAAAAACATTCTATCCTATATCTTTAAAATCCGTTTAGCACTAGTTGAACGGATTTTTTTATTTAATTGATTTTTAATCACTTACAAATATTGTATTTTTTTTGTAGGGTTACTTTGTAACATTCCTACAAGCCCTCCGTATAATTACAGATTTTTGTCCAAGAAAATATCCCAAAATAACGCTACAAAGCGATACATCAAATAACATAATTTGATACCAAGTTAATTTTCTGATACCAACTGTACTAAAAATCCAAACAAGATTTTATAACCTAATACATAACATAATGACATCAGTTTTTGATTATTGGTGGGTATTTTTACTAGTACTTTCCATCTTGCTTTACAAATTCGTTTTAAGAGTGTTCTTCGGTATGGTCATCGTACCCGAAGATAAAATTGGTCTCGTAACCAAAAAATTCGTCCTATTCGGAACCGATAAATCCCTACCCGATGGCCGCATCATCGCTACCAAAGGGGAAGCCGGATTTCAAGCTCAAACCTTAGCCCCCGGACTCTACTGGGGAAAATGGATCTGGCAGTACGCCATCGATATGTCGCCCTTTACGATTATTCCAGAAGGTAAAATCGGTCTCGTACTAAGTAAAGACGGAAAAGAAATCCCAACGGGTAGAATCCTAGCGCGTAAAGTAGACAGCGATAACTTTCAAGATGCCTCTGCGTTCTTAAATAACGGCGGTCAAAAAGGACGTCAAACAGCATTCATCACCACAGGTTCTTACCGTATCAATACATTCTTATTCGAAATCGTAGTGGTCGACCAAGTCAAAATATTCGAAAACCAAGTAGGAATTGTAACGGCTTTGGATGGCGAACCCATTCCTATTGGCCAAATTGCAGGTAAATATGTAGAGAACCATAACAACTTCCAAGACTTCGACTCGTTCCTAGAGCAAGGAGGAAACCGTGGACTCCAACCCCAAGTAATGCTAGCCGGTTCGTATTACATCAATACATGGGCCATCCAAATCGAACAAAACCCCATGACCGACGTGCCTATTGGATATGTAGGAGTTGTGATTTCCTATATTGGAGAGGATGGACAAGACGTTACGGGCGAACATTTCAAACACGGGAATATCGTGTCGAAAGGCCAACGCGGAGTGTGGATGGAACCCCTAGGTCCAGGTAAATATGCGCTGAATAAGTATACAACCAAGTTGGAAGCCGTGCCTACAACCAACCTAGTCCTAAACTGGGCTGATGCCCGAAGTGAGTCGCATAACTTGGACCACAACTTGTCAACGATTACCGTTCGTTCACGCGATGGGTTCCCGTTCAACTTAGACGTGTCGCAAATCATTCACGTGCCGGCCAACGAGGCGCCAAAAGTTATCGCACGTTTTGGTAGCATGACAAATCTAGTGTCGCAAGTACTCGAACCAACCATCGGGAACTACTTCCGTAACTCAGCCCAAGAGAGCGATGTGATCTCCTTCTTGAGTACCCGTAAAGAACGTCAGGAATCGGCTCGTAACCACATCAAAGTGGTATTGGATGAATACAACGTAAACGCGGTAGATACGCTTATTGGAGACATCGTACCACCCGATTCACTAATGAAAACGTTGACCGACAGAAAGATAGCGGAAGAGGAACAAAAGACGTACCAAACCCAAAAAATGGCACAAGAACAACGCCAAGGGATGGAGAAAGAAACCGCAATTGCGGATATGCAGAAAGAAATAGTACGCGCCTCTCAAAGCGTAGAGATTGCCCAACGTACCGCTGACGCGACCGTTAAAAAAGCAGAGGGTGACGCTACCAGCTTGAAGTTGAATGTGAATGCAGAAGCCGAAGCCACTAAAATGAGAGCCCAAGCAGAAGCCGAAGCTACTAAAGCCAGAGCGGGAGCCCAAGCGGAAGCGACCAAACTAAACGCCAGCGCCGAAGCAGAGAAAATCTCCAAAACAGGTCTAGCGGAAGCAGAGAAAATCATGGCCATCGGTAAGTCAACCGCCGAAGCCTACCAATTACAAGTATCGGCTATGGGTGGCGACAACTTTACCAAATACAAAATCACTGAAGAAATTGGTAAAGGCAACATCAAAGTAATCCCTGACGTCCTAATCTCCGGAACCAACGGCTCCGAAGGAGGCATCAGCGGCCTACTAGGCATGAAACTCATGGAAATGATGGACGCCAAATCCGATCCCGAAACCCCTAAGAAAAAATAAGCGTTTCATAAACAAACAAAAAACTCCGAGCCAACCTCGGAGTTTTTTTATATAAATCAATTCCATCTTTTGTCATTCACGCGAAGCCACCCATTGTCATTCACGCGAAAACCTACCTTTGTCATTCCCGCGAAGGCGGGAACCCATAACGAAAACTGAAACTGAAAACTGAAACTGAAAACTGAGACTGAGACTGAAAACTGAGACTGAGACTAAAACTAAAACCGCCTACTCTTTAATAATTCTCTTAGTAATCACACCCAATTCATCTTCTATCTTCAACGTATAAAGACCAGAAGCGATTGTTTCTATAGGTATAATTATGGTACTCGTATCGAAATACTTAGCATAACAAACTTTTCCATCTAGTGAAAGTAGGGAGACTTTTGAATTTCGATTTAATCCAGTTTCTATGGTAATTTCATTTTGGGCCGGAACAGGATATACTTTTACATCGTTTCGAATAAAGCCGCCATTACCTAAATTGGAGTATCGTTGCACTGAAAAGCTAGCATTATCCGCTTCAATTTCGCCAACGTTAACAGGAAGTATGGAAGTAGATGCCGTATTGTCGATTGTATGGTATTCAAAAAGCGTGCTAGTAAAGTTTTCATCAAGGGTTACGAGTATATAAGTTCTTGTCCCTTGGTCAAATGTTGTGGAACCATTCTGGATCGTCATTAAATTGCTGAAGGTGTATAAACTAGTAAAAGTACCGTCCAACGGACTTATCTGAATAATTTCTCTAGTAGTAAGCGAAGTAACTTCGTCAAAAGTAGTCTTAATCGCTAAGATCTTGTCCGCTTGCATGTCATAATATAAACCCGATAAGTAATAAGGGATATCTTCTGCCGGTAATACGATTTTCTCATAGGTAAAACTTGAACTAGCGGTACTCATCTTATACATACTGAGTTGCGAATTACTATCATAGCCTACAAAATAATAATCGGAATCATCAGAATCATAACAGGTTCCTTCCGAAAGTGCAATGGCGGTAATCGGCTCTGCCAGGGTACCAAGTTCAATCATGGAGTTATCCTCGAGATTTAATTTCACTAGCGAAAAATAAGGCGAATCGGGATTGGTCGTCGCTGGAATTTGACCTTGCGGAAATATCGTATAAATAGCGCCGTTAGACATGTCAATTTCGGCAGCACTATTAAAACTGGTTTCATCATGCAGGGCAACCAAGGAATTATTTTGAAGTTTAAAGGAATTGAGCTGCGTGTCTGATCTAAAATAATAGGAACTTCTTTTAGCATCAAATAAAGAAGAACCTAATAAATACGTTGGAATATCAATAGGAAAAACTTCTGATGTTTCCGGGGTGGAGGTATTCCATTTAACGATGCTGAAAGTACTATTTTCATCCGTGTATCGTATTCCAATCAAATTTATTTGTGCAAACATTGGTGCAACGCAAAATAAAAACAATAAAGTATATTTTTTCATAGGATAAAATTTCAATAAGTAATACAATCTAGTAAAGAGATTTAACACCGTTACGAACCTTAAGGTAAGTCGAGTACAAAATTAAATCAAAAAACCGAGCTATCACTAACTCGGTTTTATGTGTAATAGCGTAAAGCTTAGTCTTTTTGTGACTTAACAGCCAACGTATAGATTACTAATCCAAAACCAATTTTGTTAATAGCATCCGCAATATTGTAAGCAACATCTACATTTCCTTTCCCTAATATACTAGTATACCATCCTTCGGTACCTAACATATAACCAAGTGGGTAGATGGCCCAACCTACTAATACGAACCAACATAAAATTTTGTGAGCAGCTAAAACATTACCTCCAGCAGCACTTGCAAGTTTAGAAGCTTCACCTAACCATATTTCATAAACGATGGCAAAATAAGCAAGACCAGAAACTAATCCCCAAATCCAAGCATTAGAAGGATCTACCGCTTCTCCGAAATATCCGGTAACCAACATGATTACAGAATAAAGAATCATTTTCCATAACAAACTTTGTTTAGCACCAGCTACCTTTAATACTAGGTAAAACTCTAAACACATCAATGGCACAGTTAAGATCCAATCAACATAACGGAAGAACGTTGGAGATTCTTGAAAAGAAGCCCAATAATCCCTCATGTAAAAATAATGTACGGCAGCAATAAAGGTAATCAATCCTGATACTAATACTGAAGTACGCCATTTCTTATCAAATTGGTTTAAGGATAAGAAGAAAAATGCTGAAGCGGCCATCATTGCCATACAGCCTACAAAAAAAGTAAATCCAACATAATCTGTTGGTAACATTCTCGCTGTTAAAGACGAAAATAGAGGTAAATTTGTCATAATGAATTTGTTTAAAGTTGTTTAAAGTTGTTTAGATTAAAATAAATAGTTCAACTAATTTACTAAATAATTAAACAAAACAAACATTTTGTTTAATTTATTTATATTATCTTTCAACAAAAAGAGCGCTTTTTCATGATCAAATACCCAAATATCGCCATTATAGCTAGCTTCTTCGGATTATGGATAAATTCATATTTTTCAAACGAGCTCGAAATTATTATAGGATTTATATTAATATTATCATTTGGAATTCTGCATGGCGCAAACGATATAGCACTATTACTGAATGCAAATACCGCAAAAAAATCGTCTAATTTTTATAAAATCCTTAGCTACTACCTAATCATTGTGCTCATAGGAGCCATTTTATTTACGATACTCCCCTGGTTGGCCCTAACCTTATTTATTCTATGCAGCGGCTATCATTTTGGAGAACAACAATGGCACTTAAAACTAAATGCCGTTAGTGCGACCCCAGTACGATCTTTATTTCAAGTAGTCTATGGTCTATTGCTGCTGTTTATACTGTTTGTGTTTCACAGTGCCGAAGTGCAGAAAATCACTTTTGCCATCACGTCCATTACTATTCCGGAATGTTACTATCTATTGATTTTAGAAGTTTTACTACCGGCCTACCTCCTGCTGAGCCTCTACCTGTACTGTCGTTACGAAGCTTTTAAAAAGGTGGTATTTACCGAATTATTTTATTTGATTTTGTATGCCGTCTTATTTAAAGTATCCACCCTAATATGGGGATTTGCCCTTTACTTTATCCTTTGGCACAGCATACCCTCCATAATCGATCAAATAAAATTTCTATATGGTAAAGCGTCGTTGGCCAACTTCAAACTATATTTTAAAACTGCTTTTATATATTGGATGACCTCGCTAATCGGAATTTTAGTGCTTTACTTGCTATTCCGAAATGAAAAAATATTCAACGCCTTATTCTTTTCTTTTTTGGCCTCCATCACTTTTCCCCATGTAGTGGTCATTCAAAGAATGTTCGGAAATAACAAGTAGCCTTCCTTGGTCATCCTTTCGAAGGAGGGACCAAATAAACCCGAGCTAGCATTCACGATAAGCCCTAAAGAAACATACATAGTGTCGCGGTATTTTGTCATGCCGACGAAGGAGGGAACACATCAACCTAAGCACGCATAAGTGATAACTCCAAAAGAAAACAAATTACGATCCCCACAATACTACTACCCACTGCGACTGAAAACTGCGACTGAGACTTCTCCCCACACCTTGTCATGCCAACGTAGGAGGGAACACATCAACTTGAGCTAGCAGAATTGATAGCCCCAAAAGTAAACAAATTACTATCCCCACAATACTACTAACCACTGAGACTGCGACTTTAAACACCCGAAAGCGCGGATTTGACACGAGGCGCAGCCGACTGCCGTAGGAAATCCGTGCCCACAATCTACTTCCTCCTCGCTCCCCAAAGTCTTCAGACTTTGAGGCAGCCCCCACTTATTTTCTTTTCCTATACAAGGTCATTAGAAGCACCCCATTCTTACCCTTTTCTCCATAAATAGCGGTCGCAGCATCACCTTTAAATTCATTAATAGACTCAATATCATTCGGCTCGTATTTTTCAAATTCCGACTTACTGACAATGATTCCATTTACAACATATAGCGGATTCGGTGTTGATAATTTAATAGAAAAAAAAGCAATTAAATAACATATTAGTATGAGGAAAAGAAAATTTCGCGCCGACTTCTGTTTGGTCCTTTCGTTCTGAAGGTCTGTTCTGCAAAACCTAATTAAGACCCACCATAGAGTTCCACCAAAATTTACGATATATCTTGCACTTGCTTCGGTCATATAAATATGAATGCTGTTTTATAATCCTTTTGGATAATTAGTGAATAGCTCCTCCAACTCTTCGATAGGATGAAAACCATTTTCAATCTTTTCAGGCACAAAAAACCCCGTAAGCGCGGATTTGACACGAGGCGCAGCCGACTGCCGAAGGAAATCCGTGCCCAAAATCTACTTCCTCCCAGCGCTACAAAATATTCATAATTTGAGGAATAATTTAAACTCCCTAGCTACAATGCGACTGTCCACTGCGACTGCGACTTTATACATCCCACAAGAGTAGCGCATTTCTCTCAAAGATAAAGATTTTTTTAAAACCACCATA
>Ga0114967_10001141_pt1 | contig 22238 bp, 19 predicted proteins | sample M_130628_MF_Meta_FD_92639 | JGI IMG/M metagenome (GOLD analysis project Ga0114967, IMG submission 92639) | Freshwater microbial communities from Lake Montjoie, Canada to study carbon cycling - M_130628_MF_MetaG | ecosystem: Environmental > Aquatic > Freshwater > Lake | place: Lake Montjoie... | reverse complement strand
TTCCTAAAACCCGTCTACCCCAACGAAAAAGTAACCGTGATCTCAGAAAAAATATATTTCCGATTCGGCAAATTAAAATGCCGGGTCAAAATGCTAAATAAGGAGAACGAAACCGTTTGTGAAGGCACGATAGCCGGTATAATACAATGAATAAAAGAGTAGTCATAACAGGTCTGGGCGTAGTCGCTCCCAATGGGGTTGGCCTTAAAGCCTTTTCTCATGCGATAAAAAACGGAATATCCGGGATAAAACACGATGCCGAATTAGAACGACTGCAGTTCGCGTGCCAATTGTCGGGAACCCCCAATATCTCAGAGGAGCAAATCAGACAATGTTTTACCGAACTTGATTTGCGCAACTTCAATTCAAGCGGAATCCTATACGGGGTAATAGCCGGTATGGAAGCATGGCGAGATGCTGCTTTACCTTTAGCAAATCAAGAGGAACCCGATTGGGATTCAGGAACCATTTTTGGCGCCGGAACTTCTGGAATAGCCAAGTTTCGAGAAAGCATTTACAAAATTGATGATCTTCAAACAAGAAGATTAGGCAGCACCGCTGTAGCGCAAACGATGAACAGTGGCGTCAGTGCCTATCTTGGGGGAAAGCTTGGCTTGGGGAATCAAGTCTCGACCAACTCCTCGGCATGTACTACCGGTACGGAAAGTATTTTGATGGCCTACGAACGGATTAAGCTCGGACAGGCCAAAAGAATCTTAGCAGGAAGTACCAGTGATAGTGGCCCGTACATTTGGGGCGGATTTGATGCTATGAAAGTTTGTACCTTCAAACACAACGATACACCCCAAGAAGGATCCCGACCCCTGTCAGCCTCCGCCTCAGGTTTTGTGCCAGGCAGCGGCGCAGGAGCACTAGTGCTCGAGTCCTTAGAATCGGCCTTAGCACGTGGAGCCAAGATTTACGCCGAAGTGCTTGGGGGTAATGTCAATTCTGGCGGCCAAAGAGGTACAGGCTCCATGACCGCCCCCAATAGTGTAGCCGTCCAAAAATGCATTCAAGCGGCACTGCAAAACGCAAGGGTTTCGGGAAAAGACATAGATACCATAAATGGTCATCTAACCGCCACAAGCAAAGACGCCCTCGAAATTCAAAACTGGAGTGAAGCCCTGCAAAGAGAAGGAACCGATTTCCCGCTAATTAACTCTTTAAAATCGTTGGTAGGACATTGCCTCTCCGCAGCCGGTAGTATTGAAAGTGTAGCTACGGTATTGCAAGTATACGAGGGATTTGTTTTTCCAAACCGCAATTGCGCTGATTTAAACGAAGCCATAACCGCCATCATAGATCCTTCCGTAATCCCTCAAGAACTTATCATCAAAGAAATAAATATTGCCGCCAAAGCGAGTTTCGGATTTGGCGATGTGAACGGCTGTGTAATTTTTAAAAAATATAAAAACAATGAATAGAGCGGAAAGAATCAACACCCTAAAAGCAATCGTAAAACCGTTTGTAAAGAACCATGAAGCGTTTGATACTTTGACAGAGGAAACCGACTTCATCAGCGATTTAAACATTAACTCCGCAAATTTGGTAGATATTGTTTTAGACGTAGAAGAGGCCTTTCATATTGAAATTGACAATGCCTCCATGGAAAAAATGCTGACCATCAAAGCGGCTTTAGATATTATAGAAACCAAATTAGCCGAAAAATGATAGGGAACGATATCATCGACCTAGACCTGGCAAAACGAGAAAGCAATTGGCAACGCAAAGGTTATTTAAACAAAATAATGACCACCGGCGAACAAGAACTTATTCATAATGCCCAAAACCCTCATGAAATGGTATGGTATTTATGGAGCCTTAAAGAAGCGGCGTATAAAATCTATAACCGTCAAACCCAGCATAGAGGTTTTATTCCACTACGATTGGAATGTAAAGAATTTGAATGGAATGGAACTGATCACTATGCCAAAGTTTATTGTGGTATTCATGAATTTTGGACCCAAACAAGGATTACTAAATCTTGTATTGATACAATAGCGGTCGGTGAAAAAGACAATCTTAAAAAAGTGGTTTCGCTTCATTCAAAAGCCGGAATTGAAAAGAAAAACGGCATCCCCTTTAGAATAGTGGATGCCGTTTTAAAACCAGTGTCCATAAGCCACCATGGCCGGTACGAACGTATAGTGTCCTTAATAGAGTAACTGTTTCGATACCGTCGCACCGCTTTCTAAAGTTATTTTGACTACCAAAGCTTGTTGCGCAATAGGAAGCGCTGCAATAGTATAGCTTTTGCCCTGTATTCCATGAGTTTCAAAAAGCACACGACCCAATAAATCAAAAACGGTTACTGCGGTAATAGTTTCAGTAGTGGATTGAATTGCAATCTGCTGTTCGACTTTAAATACTGCAACAGTAGCGCTACCACTTTGCTTATGATCATCCTCATCCTCCTCACCTTTAAAACGCAATTTAAAGCGGTTGTTAAAAGTGCCTATGGCAGCAGTAAAGGAATAAGGTTTTATTTTTAAATTCTGAATTTTGCCGGTAACTTTGTCTTCTAAGTAAACATTTTGACTCGAGTTCGTAAATAAGCCATCAAGTGCCCCAATATCAATAGAATAACGGCCAGCACTAATGATCTTAACACCGATTGACATATTCTATAATTTAAAAACCCTAATCAATTGTTAAAAAAAAGTGCATTTCATCGTCATTTGACATTGTTCTTCTTTGAATCATGGATAAACATCGTCAGTTCTTGAGTATACAAATCGAGAGAATTGATAGAATTTTTGACGTATCCTATTACTTTTTCCAACTCCTCTTTGCTCATCGAATAATCCAACAAACTCTCAATTCCCATTATTTGTGTAACCGGATGACGCATTTTATGCGAGGTAATAAACATCATGGCTTCAAGACGGTTGATGTATTCTTGATTTTTTTGTTCAGCAATTTTCAAATCGGTGATATCGTAACCGGTTAAAATGAATTTTCTATTCCCCTCCAAGGGATGCAATATTCGCAACATGTACTTTATGGTACCATCTTCAGCAGGGATTTCATCCACCCATTCCGTGTTTTCTCCGTTCTTTACCATTGCAAAAGATTCATGTCTCTTTTCAGCAATACTTGAGTCTAATCCTTTGATGTCACAATAGTCAAAATCCGTTTTACCAATAATCCATTCGCGAATCTCAGGATTTTCAATTCCTTTCGGATTCACATATAAATAATGCTCTTTGGCATCATAAACGGCGATCTCGGTAGGTATTTTGTTTAAGATGTCATCGGTCAAACGTTTCTGCTTTTCAACTTCAACCGTTCTTTTTTCAACTCGTTTTTCCAGATTATAGTTCATCCGCTTAATATCATTTTCGGCGCGCTTTCTTTCGGTAATATCGATAATCGAACCAATGTAAGATAGGTTCCCGTCTATTTCCAGTTTTTCAATAGAAAATATGATATCAATCTTACGTCCATCCTTTAGGGTTAATTGGGTCTCCATATTTTTTTTATGGCCGCCCGAATGAAGTAAAGTCGAAATAATACGATTGGATTCTTCTTTGTCAATTAATTTTAAATCGAGGGAACTATTCCCTATAAGTTCAGATTTAGCATAACCCGACATGGCACTGAAAGAATCATTGACATAGGTGATTTTTCGAGTGACGGTATCTGTAATGACAATGGAAACAGGAGTGGATTCCAAAACCTGGTAGAATTTACTATAGGAGGCCGCTAGAGCTTCCGCTGCAATTTTACGCTCCGTGATATCTCTCCCTGTGGAATAGAGCAGGTCACCAACCGGAATAACATTCCACTCAATCCACTTATAGTCTCCATTTTTGCATAAATAACGATTTATAAAATCGGTAGAAGTTTGCCCTGAAGCAAGTTGGTTTACTTCATCAACGGTTTTTGCAATATCATCCGGATGGATGTAATCCATATAACTGCGAGATAAAAACTCCTCTTTTGTATACCCTAATATTTTTTCAAAGGCGGGATTAACATTTTTAAAAAAGCCATCAATACCAGCAATTCCAATCATGTCAACCGATATATTGTAAAATAAATCACGCTCTTCAACCGCTTTTTTTCGTTCGGTTATATCCCTAAAAATCAAAACAGCTCCAATAATCTCACCATCGCGTCTATGAATCGGGGCCCCGCTATCATCAATGTAAATCCTACTGCCATCTTTTCGAACCAACATCGTATTCTCTTCCAATAACACGATACTTTTTTTCTCAAGGGCAACCAAAGCCGGATTTTTTGTGCGCGCACCAGTAATCGGATTAATAATTTGAAAAACCTGCTCTAAAGGTTCTCCGACGGCATCATACATGGACCAGCCACTAATCGCGCAAGCGGCTTTGTTGATCATCGTAATTCGACCTTCAACATCAGTAGTAATAACCCCATCTCCCAAACTAATGAGTGTTTGAGAAAACCAATCGTTCTGAATAAACAGGGCCTCTTCATTGCGTTTTCGGTGCTTTATTTGCTTCATCAACGAAAAGAAAGTCAATAGAAAAACAAATACAATAAATACGACACCAATCAGCAAAATGATTTTTATCGTGCGAAACGACCGCTCTTTCTTAATCGACCGTTCTTGTAACAAACGGGTTTCTTCCTGATCCAAGGCTTTAAATTGGAATCGCAAACGATCCATCAAGGCTTTTCCTTGTCCTCTGCTGACATACTCGATAGCATTCTCAAGACCATCAACCTTTCTCACGGCTATAGCAGAGGCTAGTGTGGAATATTTTTGCCGAATTAGGGCATCGATTTTACGAACTCTTTCGCTTTGAATTGGATTTTCTCGCGTGCCACGAACTAAGCGCTCAAATAAACTGTCTTTTTGGACGATCGACAACTTAAGGGCCTCTAAGTATTTTGAATCTCCAGTAATGATATACCCGCGTTGAGCAGTTTCGGCATCTTTTACAGTGGATAGTAATAAGTTACTGGTTTGTAGTACTTTATAAGTGCGACTGACCCAGTGGTCGTTTTCGTTATTTTGCTTAAAGGAAAGAATCGAGAAAACACTCAAAAAGATAAGGACACTAAGAGCAGTGAAAAAACCTAAGTAGGCCAACTTTGTCATACGCATCCATTTCATAAACAATAGTATTATTAAGCCAAATAGTTTGGCTTAAGATTAGGTTGTTTAATATTGTGGTGGTATTCTAGGTCTAAAGTAATAAGAATAAATGATATATCCAATTAAATTGGTGATTATTTTATCAAGTCACGACAAAAGCGATCTAGAAAATAAATCGCAGCCCAATACGGGAATGAAGGAAAATTAAGAAAGTAACCAGTAATAAAGAAGCGCCCAAACGGCAAAAAAGAACAACCCCGGATAAACAACTTGGGCCAAGTTTTGTTTTAGTTCTTTTTTAATCAAAGCCAAATAAAGGATGTAAATCAAGAACAGTGGACCTAAAAGTAACGGAAAGTAAAGACGCATAGTAAAGACCAAGTTTAATTGGATAAGTAATGGAATAAGACTACTACTTTTGTTGAACAACCAGTCCAATGCCACTTTCCTCCAAATTGAATTGCGTGGTAGTACCGCGGTGTTCCAATTGGATTTTTAAAATACTGTAATGATTTTGTGGGGTACCAATCAATAATTCGTCGGTAGCGTCCACAAACTGCCACTGGGCTTTTACTAATTGTCGAGCCAACATGGACATGTAAATGGACTGGTCTTGCACCAGCAATTCAAAACGATGGTCAGCATTCAAAACAAAAACACTGTTTTTAAATCCACCCACGACCTTAAGCTGCGCATCATTATTAGGTTTAGTAGAGACCACCTCATTTACGGTCCACCGACCGACAAGGTCTTTTTCAGTAAATCCTTGAGCACCGATGAGCTGGGTCAAGAATAGTAAAGAAACAACAAACAAAGATGTATTTGTTTTCATGAGTGCTAGTTTTAAAGGTTATTCAAAGATAAGGTTTTTATAACTCGTTCTTGAGTAAGAGCTAGCAAGAATGATACCAACCTTTACAGTCAACTATATATTTTTAGTTCGTTAGTGGGTTTGGCCCTACAATACGGCATTTCCGAAAATCCGCAATTTTATAACTACACTTTCAATTAAAACACGAAATCGTCCAATTAGTACGGGAACAAATCGGCGCCGTGGCAGCGCTTCGAGGGGTGGTAATGGTCCAACGACTCCCCAAAACACGCTCGGGTAAAATCCTGAGAAAACTACTTCGAAGTATAGCGGACGGGGATCAATTCCAAATCCCATCAACCATTGATGATGAGACGATTATAGACGAAATAAGAGCCGACTTCGAAAAGGATAAGATCGGAAGCTATAAATCATAGCTATACCTAATTAGCAAGAAATTTAAACCTCATAGGGACATTATACTTATATTTACCATTAGAAAATGATTATTAAACAAGATTAACAATGAGTTACTACAAAATACTAAATCTAGAGCATTACTTCAAAATGTATAAAAAATCCATCCGCGAACCACGAAAGTTCTGGGATAGGATTGCCGACGAAAATTTTACTTGGTACCAAAAATGGGAAAAGGTATTCGAATTTGACTTTCAAGAAGCTAAGTTCAAATGGTTCGTTGACGCCAAAGTCAACATCACCAAAAACTGTATCGACCGCCACCTAGCAAGAAGAGGAGACAAAACAGCCATCATCTTCGAACCCAATAATCCGGAAGAAGAGGCACAGCATATTTCGTATAACGAACTCTACGCTAGAGTCTCGAAATTGGCCAACGTACTGCGCGAACAAGGGATTCAAAAAGGAGACCGCGTGTGCATCTACCTACCCATGATTCCCGAACTTTCCATTGCCGTGTTAGCGTGTGCACGTATTGGTGCCATTCACTCCGTAGTTTTTGCAGGCTTCTCTGCCTCCGCAGTGGCGGCAAGGATCAACGACAGCGAATGTAAAATGGTAATCACCTCCGACGGCAGCTACCGCGGAAATAAAGCCATCGACCTAAAAGGGATCGTAGACGACGCCCTAGAAAAATGCTCGTGTGTGGAAAAGGTATTGGTGGTTAATCGGACCAACACCCCCGTAAACATGAAAGAAGGTCGTGACCAATGGTTGCAACCGCTACTGGACGCTGCCGTGCCAAACAATGTGGCCGAAATCATGGACGCCGAAGACCCGTTGTTTATCTTATATACTTCGGGATCCACAGGCAAACCAAAAGGGATGCTGCACACCACCGCAGGATACATGGTTTACACCGCCTACACCTTCAAAAACGTATTCAACTACGAAGAAAACGACATCTTCTGGTGTACCGCCGATATCGGTTGGATCACCGGCCATTCCTATATCTTATACGGACCGTTGCTAAACGGAGCTACAACCGTCATCTTTGAAGGGGTACCTTCTTATCCCGACTTCAGCCGCTTCTGGGAAGTCATCGAAAAGCATAAGATAACCCAATTCTATACGGCTCCAACAGCCATCAGAGCCCTAGCCAAAGAAAACTTGGACTACGTACAACGGTTCCCATTGAGCTCCTTAAAAGTGATAGGGTCGGTGGGCGAACCCATAAATGAAGAGGCTTGGCACTGGTACAACGACCATGTTGGAGGAAAACGCTGCCCTCTGGTAGATACTTGGTGGCAAACCGAAACCGGCGGAATCATGATTTCGCCTATACCTTTTGTGACGCCTACTAAACCTACCTATGCTTCGCTGCCACTACCAGGTATTCAGCCGGTACTGATGGACGAATTGCGAAACGAAATCGAAGGCAATCAAGTGACAGGAAGCCTATGCATCAAATTCCCTTGGCCGTCCATGGCTCGCACCATCTGGGGCGACCACCAACGATTCAAAGAAACGTACTTCTCGGCCTTCCCTGGTAAATACTTTACAGGCGACGGCGCCCTAAGGGATGAGGTAGGCTACTACCGCATCACCGGTAGAGTCGATGATGTGATTATTGTATCCGGCCATAACCTTGGTACCGCACCAATCGAGGATTCAATAAACGAACACCCAGCGGTGGCAGAAAGCGCGATCGTAGGGTTCCCACACGATATCAAAGGAAATGCACTCTACGGATTCGTAATCCTCAAAGAAAGCGGGGAAAGTCGTAACCAAGAAAACCTAGCCAAAGAAATCAACCAGCTAATTTCCGACCAAGTAGGACCGATAGCCAAACTAGATAAAATCCAATTCGTCTCAGGCCTACCAAAAACTCGCTCAGGCAAAATCATGCGCCGCATACTTAGAAAAATAGCCGAAGGGGACGTCTCAAATTTCGGAGATACTTCGACCTTGCTGAATCCAGAGATTGTGGACGAGATTAAAAATGGAAAATTATAGTCAAACCAAACAACACACAAGCAAAAGCCTTCTCATCGAGAAGGCTTTTTTATGGGTGCATTCTTCTATATGTAGTTTTTCGCTATCTTTACCAATGAATTCAATATCAATCCTATGAAAAAAATACTGCTGTTGGCAGGTCTAGCCTTTCTAAGCCTCCATTTTTCTAGTTGTAATCCAAACGACGGCTATTCAGGCCTTGGCCATCCCGCCGATTATACTTTCGCTCAAAATTTTGGAGCCAAAATAACCCGCGATTTTGTGGGCCAAATTGTGGATGCGGCTAACCAACCCATACAAAACGTAACAGTGGCAATCGGAACCGCTACGGCGCAAACCGATGCTAACGGGGTATTCATCATCAACGGTGCCAGCGTTCGCACACGCTTCGCCTACATTACGGCAAAAAAAATGGGCTATATAGATGGATCCCGCAGCATGGTGCCGACCAACGGGAAAAATCATGTGAAAATAATGTTACTCGAAAACGTACCCCAAGAAACCATTCAATCGGGTGCAGCCAGCGAAGTCTCGATTTACTCTGGAACTAAAGTGGCCTTTGATGGTGCTTTTGAAGACGAAACAGGCGACGCCTACACTGGTGCCGTTTCGGTAGCAATGTTCCACCTAACGCCGAGCGAACCCAATCTAGAGTACCTAATGCCCGGAATGCTGTTCGCACAAACAGCCGAAATCAAACAAGCGTCCTTAGAAACCTTCGGAATGCTAAACGTTGAATTAAGAGGGGCAGACGGACAAAAATTAAACTTAGCCAAAGGACATACCGCCGAAATCACCATGCGTATCGATGACGACCAACTAGCAACCGCACCCGAATCCATTCCGCTCTGGCATTTCGATGAATCCACAGGCTACTGGAAAGAAGATGGTAGCGCCACCAAAGTAGGAAACTACTACGTAGGGACCGTAAGCCACTTTTCTTGGTGGAATTGCGATATGCCTAACTCCTCAATCTTGCTTACCTTCAGTTTTGTGGATAGCAATGGCAACCCCTTGTCGAATTTAAACATCAACATCATCAATGCTGCGGGCTATCACGCTAGCGGATCAACGGATAGTAACGGACAGTTAGCCGGTATTTTACCTGCCAACCAAGCCTTCACAGTGAACGTATATTCGCCTTTCTACTCTTGCGATTCTGGAATTATCTCCACGACGACGGTCGGACCCTTCACTATCGATACGGTGGTGCCCAACATCGTGGTGCCAACCTCTGTAAGCATCCTAAGTACCACGGTTTCTGGAACGCTCTTGAAATGCGATAATACTACTGTAACCAATGGTTACGTCCTCCTGACCAATAATGCTGGAGTGAACGCCATCGCAACCGTAACAAACGGTTCGTTTACCTTCAACGAATTGTACTGCGCCAGCAATACGCAGTTCTCCTTAATCGGTTTTGATTACGACACTTTTCAAAGTACAGGCACTATTAATTATAACTTTACTTCACCTAGTACCGCTGTCGGGATTCTAACGGCTTGTACGGCCGTAAATGAGTTTATCTCGTACCAAATTGACTCCAACCCACAAGTAATTATGCTGAGCAACATCAATGCATTTTCAGGAGGGATTCAAGGAGCTCCTACCGGTGGGATGACCATTTCAGCGTCCGATGCTACAGGAGGTATTTATTTTATGGGGAACACGGTGTTGCCCGGAATATATACCTCAGCCGACTTTTCCATTGAAGGGGGTGGTATTGGGTACATCGCCGCTACCACAACCAATACAGTGCAGTTTAATTTATCCAACTACGGCAACGTAGGCGAATACATTGACATGACTTTCTATGGTACCTACCAAGATTCGTCAACTACGGCAATACACACGGTTACCGGAACAATTCACGTGCTAAGAGATAACTAAGATCAGTGTACTTCATAAAAAAAAAAGCCCCGAACAATCGGGGCTTTTTTTTATCCTAAAACTTGACTAACCTCACTTTTCAAAAAGGTCAAAGCCACATTCGTAGCGGCCTCATCCTGCAGCTGGTCACTCAAAATCTTTTCTCGTAATTTGTCGGCATTAGGTACGCTAGTATCCATAGCCGATTTACGAATGTTCTGAATAATGGTGTTCTTGGCCTTCAATAGAACGACCCAACACTCATCCGTTACATAAATCTGTTGTGTAAGGTTGTGCTCAAACTCTTGCTCAATGTGATGGATTAGTAAATTCTGATAATCCATCTTGTCCTCCTGCAAAGGAGCCACACGGATCAAGAGCTTAGCGGGATTGATACGCTCCAAATACAAAGCCAAACGCTCATAGGCCTGCAAACGCAAGGGCAACGCTTGTTTCTGATTCTCACGCATCAAGGCAAAATGACGCTTCTTTTCTTCATTGCCCATAAACATTTGAAAGAAATAATAAGAAACGCCTCCAGTAATGACCGCAGGTAAAGTGTAAAATGCTAATTCTAAAAGTTTATCAGTATCCATAATAAGTGCGCTTAATTTTTGTTGACAAATATAATAGAAATACCGCTATTTGTCTATTGCAATTCCACCTTAGGAACGTTAAATTTGTCAAATTAGATTTTATAACGCAGCCGCCCAGCCGCTCAGTAACTTAGCTACCTTTAAAATGCAACAGTATATAGCCCAACTCAACGAAGCGCAACAAGCTCCCGTATACCAAAAAGACGGCCCCATGATCATCATCGCTGGTGCTGGCTCAGGCAAAACAAGGGTGCTAACCATGCGCATCGCCTACTTAATGAGTTTAGGAGTAGATGCGTTCAATATTCTTGCGCTGACGTTTACCAACAAAGCGGCGCGCGAAATGAAAAAACGGATCGCCGATATCGTAGGGAATAACGAAGCCAAAAACCTCTGGATGGGGACCTTTCACTCCGTGTTCGCCCGAATCCTTCGAAACGAATCCGATAAACTAGGGTATCCTTCAAATTTTACCATCTACGATACCCAAGACAGTGTGCGCCTTATTTCAGCCATCATCAAAGAAATGCAACTGGATAAAGATATCTACAAACCCAAACAGGTTCTCGGCCGAATCTCATCCTACAAAAACTCACTCATTACCGTAAAAGCCTATCTAAATAATCCCGAGCTCCAAGAACAAGACGCCATGAGCAAAAAACCGCGCTTGGGGGATATATACGCCAATTACGTGGACCGCTGCTTCAAAGCCGGAGCCATGGATTTTGACGATTTGCTGCTGAAGACAAACGAACTCCTAAACCGCTTCCCCGATGTCCTAGCCAAATACCAAGACCGTTTCCGCTACATCATGGTAGACGAGTACCAAGATACCAACCATTCACAATACCTGATCGTTAGAGCACTGTCCGACCGATTCCAAAACATCTGCGTAGTAGGGGACGACGCCCAAAGTATCTACGCCTTTCGCGGAGCCAACATCAACAACATTCTCAACTTCCAAAAGGATTATGATAATGTCAAAACCTACCGCCTCGAACAAAATTACCGCTCCACCAAAAATATTGTGGAAGCGGCCAACTCCATCATCGACAAAAACAAAACCAAACTCGATAAAGTAGTATGGACCGCCAACGACTTTGGTCCCAAAATCAAAGTACACCGCAGCCTGACCGACGGGGAAGAAGGCCGATTCGTAGCAGGGGAAATTTTCGAACAAAAAATGCGAAGCCAACTCATGAATGGGCAATTCGCAATACTTTACCGCACCAATGCACAATCTCGCGCCATGGAAGACGCCCTCCGAAAACGCGATATCCCATATCGCATCTATGGAGGCTTGTCGTTTTACCAACGCAAAGAAATCAAAGACGTTTTGTGCTACCTGCGCCTAGTAATCAACCCCAAAGACGAAGAAGCCTTAATCAGAGTCATCAACTATCCCGCCAGAGGAATAGGCGACAGTACCGTGGAAAAACTTACGGTGGCGGCCAACCATTACAAACGCTCGATCTTTGAAGTGATGGAGAACATCGAACGCATCGACCTCAAATTAAACTCGGGGACCAAACAACGCCTCCAAGATTTTGTCATGATGATCAAAAGTTTCCAAGTCATCAACGAACAACAAGATGCCTTCGTCCTAACCGAACACGTGACCAAGAAAACAGGCCTAGTACAAGAACTCAAAAAAGACGGAACCCCAGAAGGAATCGCCCGTATCGAAAATATCGAAACCCTAATGGGAGGGATCAAAGACTTCATCGAAGGACAAAAAGAAATCGATGGTGCCCGCGGCGCCTTAGCCGAATTTATGGAAGATGTGGCTTTGGCAACCGATCTTGACAACGATACCGGAGACGACGATAGAGTAGCCCTAATGACCATCCACCTTGCCAAAGGACTGGAATTCCCTTACGTGTTCGTAGTCGGAATGGAAGAGGACTTGTTCCCAAGTGCCATGAGTATGAATACACGGTCCGAACTGGAAGAGGAACGCCGCCTGTTCTATGTAGCGCTTACTAGGGCCGAACACCAAGCGTATCTAACCTACGCACAGTCCCGCTACCGCTGGGGTAAACTCACCGATGCCGAACCATCGCGATTCATTGAAGAAATAAAAGATGAATACCTAGAGTACATTAACCCCAACGATCGAGGGGGATACAGCTACAAACCTACAATCGACCTAGATATCTTTGGAGACATCGATAAATCCAAACTCCGCCAAGAAAAACCAATCGCAGGTACGCCACCAAAAAGATACGGAGAAGAACCGGTTTCTTCCGCAAATATTCGTAAATTGAAACCTGTAGGAAGCAATGCAAAGGGGAATACCAATTTGTTTGATAGCAAACTAAACGTCGGCAACATCGTAATGCACGAACGCTTCGGTAAAGGACAAGTAGTCAACCTCGAAGGGGTAGGAGCCGATAAAAAAGCAGAAATAAAATTCGAAGTAGGAGGAATCAAAAAACTTTTACTCCGCTTCGCCAAATTAGACGTAATCGGATAGTACCATGGAAAAACTAAAAGCAGTCAATTGGAAAGGGGTAATCTATTGGTTCGCAGTCATGTCACTGATGAACGTATATATTATTCCAACGTTTGTGAACAACCAACCCATAACAACCCAACGCATCGTAGTAGGAATGGGAATCTCCTTAGTAGTAGCCCTAGGCATGGGCCTCCTAACAATTCCAAAAAACAAAAAAAACAACTAACGTCCATCATCCATCAGTCTATCATCTATTCTCTATTCTCTATTCTCTATTCTCTATTCTCTATTATCTAACCCATGGCCGAATTCATCAAAATATACGAAGACAAACCCAGCGAAGCCTCCATCAAAAAAGTGGTGGAAGTCCTTCGCGATGGCGGATTAGTAATCTATCCCACCGATACCGTTTATGGGTTAGGCTGTGATATAACCCACTCAAGAGCGTTAGAACGCATTGCGAAAATCAAAGGAATCAAATTAGAGAAAGCCAATTTCTCGTTCGTCTGCAGCGATCTAAGCAATTTGTCCGACTATGTGAAACAAATCGATACAGCTACCTTCAAAATTCTAAAACGTTCCCTACCAGGTCCCTATACTTTTATTTTACCCGGAAATAACGACCTGCCCAAAGAATTCCGTAAAAAGAAAACGGTAGGAATCCGCGTTCCCGACAATAACATCGCCCTAGAAATCGTAAAACTCCTAGGAAACCCCATCGTATCAACCTCCATACACGACGACGATGAAGTACTGGAATATTCAACCGACCCCGAACTAATCTTCGAAAAATGGCAACATCTAGTGGATTTAGTAATCGACGGGGGCTACGGAGACAACATAGGCTCCACCATCATTGATTTATCGGGCTACGAACCAGTAGTAATCCGAGAAGGAAAAGGAGACCCCAATATTTTCTAAAAAAAACGCCTCAAGCAATTGAGGCGTTTTTTTAAACTGTATACTGTATACTGCGACTGAGACTGCGACTGCGACTGCAACTGCGACCGCCCACTACTTCTTCTGCCCCTTCATCTCCTTCTCAATCATATCATAGAACTCATCAATCTTAGGAAGGACCACGATGCGCGTTCTTCTATTCTTAGCTCTATTGTCTGCCGTGTTATTATCTCCTAAAGGTATAAATTCACTTCGCCCCGCTGCGATTAATTGTGCCGGATTGACACCCAACTCCTTAGTCAGTACGCGAACAATGGCCGTGGAACGCTTCACGCTCAAATCCCAATTGTCTAATAAAATGGCATTGCCAGTAAAAGGCACATTGTCCGTATGTCCCTCAACCATACACTCAAAAGTCGGACGACTGTTCACGACCTTAGCCACTTTTGCCAAAACTTCTTTCGCTCGATCACTAACCGTATAACTTCCACTTTTAAATAATAATTTATCGGCTATCGAGATGAATACTACGCCTTTATCGACGTTTACTTCAATGTCTGGATCCGATATTCCTACCGAACTTTTTAAGCTAGTCACCAAAGCCAAAGTAACACTGTCCTTCTTCGTCAAAGCATCCTGCAAACGTGAAATTTTCAGGTCTTTCTCTTTCAAACTTTCTAATGATTTTTCTAAATTCTGAGCCCCCTTGGTAGTCAAAACAGTCAACTCTTTCGAATTGTTAATCAAATCCGAATTGTTTTGCTTCAAATAGTCGTTTTGTTTACTCAAAGCGTCCTTTTCCGACAAACACAAATTCAATTTCACTGTAGTCGAATTCAATAAGTCTTGACATTCTTTATTTTGCGCTTCTAAAGCCGCAATTTTTTTCTTAGACCCACACGAAGTAAGGGTTAAAGCCACTATTGAAAGTCCAAAAATTACTTTTCTCATAGGATGATGTAGTTAAAATTTTTACAAAAATACGGATTAATTTTTTTTACCCTAGGGTATCCTAGTGATAAACTCTTGTTAAATTACCTTTCAAAAACAATGCCGTTCTTGACGAAATAACGGTAAACAATACTACTGGTTCGGTAGTAGTCTGCTCGTTGGACTGTCCCTCTCTTTTTTAACGTTTTGTTTATCAAGGCATAAAAGGAGAAATGGGCTTTGATGATGGCCCAACAATGGATCCATTTTCCCTTCAAAAGAAATTGAATTCCCGCCAATCCATCCAAGCACAACCGGAGAAAAAGTAAGGGGGCCAAATCCTTTGTTGGGAGGTTTTTGGCCAACATCAAAAGCGAATTTCTAAAGTTCAAAAAGGTTTTTCGAGGATTGCCCTCGTGCAAAGTAGCACCCCCCACGTGATAAACCACCGATAAAGGAGTATACTGGGCTTTATAACCTAAATTGTGGGCACGCCAACACAAATCAATCTCTTCTTGGTGCGCAAAAAAATCTCCATCAAAGCCACCTAGTTGGTGGTATAATTCCCTTCTAATGAAAAAGCAAGCACCACTCGCCCATAAAATGTCAACAGCGTCGTCATACTGCCCTAAATCTTCTTCAATCGTATCAAAAATACGCCCACGGCAGTAAGGATAACCCAATCGGTCAATATAGCCACCAGCAGCGCCAGCATATTCAAAATGGGTCTTCTTCTTATAATCCAATATCTTGGGTTGGAGGATACCCACCTCAGGTTGGGTATCAAACAAGTGGACAACAGGAGCGAGCCATCCGGCCGTAACTTCGATATCCGAATTAACCAAAGCATAATAGGGTTCCGCTACCTGCTGTAAAGCTTCATTGTAGCCCTTTGCAAAGCCAAAATTACCTGCATTCTGTATAATCGTTACCGTCGGGAATTGCGAACGCAAAAGCGCAATAGAGCCATCCGTAGAGGCATTATCAACGACATAAAGGCTTGCACCCTCGGAATGAGCCAGGACTGAGGGTAAAAACTGTTCCAACAGTTGCACTCCGTTCCAATTCAATACTACTACGGCTATTTTGTCCAAATTAATTGTTTTGTGGCCTAACTGAATTCAGGCAGCTCTGTTAAAAATAAATAGGTTTCCTTCTCAAAATCCATCCGACAAAAATAATGTTTTAATCCATTCGTCACCATCAAGTACTGGGCTTTTAAAGCCAAGTTATAGCGGGCAATTTGATCAAAAGTATCTTGCGTAATAGCCACTTCTGGGGCCTTGCATTCTACTAATAAAAATATAGTGCCATTAGGTTGAAATACAACAATATCATACCGTTTATGTAAATCATTAATTTTAATCAACTTTTCGACATTGATATACGATTTTGGATAGTTTTTTTCTTGTAAAACATACTGTATCGTATGCTGCCGCACCCATTCCTCCGGTGTCAATTGAATAAACTTTTTCCGAATAACATCAAAAATAGCGACTTTATTTTCACTATTTTTGAAGCGAAACGAATACGAAGGAAAATTAAGTGGTTGCATCCTACAAAGGTAATTTGAAAATTGAAATATCAAATAGTTTATGTGGAATTCCAACGCACGCCAAAACTAACCAAGAAGACCCGGTTTAGATCCAATGGACGAAGTAGTAAAAATCATCAACGATATCAAAGCGGGTAACATCAAGCCCATCTATTTTTTAATGGGGGACGAACCCTACTATATCGACCGTATTACCGAATACCTGGAAAATAACCTCCTCACCGAAGACGAAAAAGGATTCAACCAAATGGTACTCTACGGTAGAGAGACTACCATTGAAGATATTGTGGGCAACTCCAAACGATACCCCATGATGGCCGAGCGCCAAGTGGTCATCGTCAAAGAAGCCCAGGAATTATCGCGCTTTATTGAGAAACTCGAACCCTACGCTGAAAATCCCCAACCCACGACCGTACTTGTCATTGCCTACAAATACAAAACCCTAGACAAACGTAAAAGGTTAATCAAAGCAATTGATAAAATCGGCCTAGTCTACGAAAGTAAAAAGATGTACGAAAACCAAGTGGGCCAATGGATCAACAGGGTCTTGCAAGGGAAAGGGTATGGAATCGAACCCAAAGCCAATGCCATGCTGGTGGCTTTTCTAGGAAACGACCTTAGCCGTATTGCTAACGAACTAACCAAACTAGAAATCATCATTCCTAAAGGCACCACCATTACGCCTAACCACATCGAAGAAAACATCGGTTTCAGCAAAGAGTTCAATATATTCGAATTCCGCAAGGCAATTGGAGATAAAAACCAAAGCAAAGCGTACCAAATTGCAAGTTATTTTTCCCAAAATACCAAAGATAGCCCGCTAGTGCTGGTGAACGGCCAAGTGTTTGCTTTCTTCTCAGGTTTGTTGCTCTACCACGGCCTAAAAGATAAATCCCCCAGCAACGTGGCCAAAGTGCTGCGAGTAAACCCATACTTTGTCAACGATTACGTAGGGGCTGCCAAAAACTACCCCATGCGTAAAGTTAGTAGTATCGTGGCCAAACTCCGAGATATCGACGTGAAAAGCAAAGGGGTAGGGGCTTCTAATATGGAGCTATCCGACCTCTACAAGGAAATGCTGATTTCCATCTTTTCTTAAGAAACGAAGTACCAAAGCAAGCCGAAGGGCAAAGCCAAGAATAGAAGGAAAACCAACAAGCATCCACTAGAGGTCCGGTTATAAACACGATTGTACATTGCTTTCTTCGGATCGGTAAGCCAGCCAAGACCTCGGGGCGCTTTTAAACCCAACTCGTTTTGAATCCTCCTTTTGACCGATGTTCGTGCCGCGATACGCTTCGTAACCGAGGGTATTCTAAATCCAAATTTCATAAAGTTCCCTTATAAGTAAAGCTCATTTTTGAGCCCTAAAAAAACAATCTAATATAGTGATTTTTTTCTAAAAATAAGTATTTAGGTTGTTGTTTTTTAGATTAGTAGGAAATACAATGTCCATCGCTACTTTAATCAACAAATACCAATGATCTGCAAAGCGGAATAGTCCCCGTTCTTTAAAGCATAATGAATCCCATTCACCTCTTGATAAAAAGAAATAGATAACACAAAAAACGTAGTCCCAAAAGGTAGATCTAAACTACCGGTAGCCAATTGTATCGTGGCCTGACTTTGGTTCATGGGCAACTGCTGCGGCAAACTCATCACCAATCGGTGGGTGCCCAACTCCAGGTCGAGGCTCAGGCGCGCCAATTGAAGGCTGACATGCGTAGCGGCTTTCGGAAAGGCCAAATGCCGACTCGGTATAAAATCAGCAAGGGTAACCGTGCCCTCCGCCTCATCCAAAGTGTAAGGCACTCTCAAAATCCGACCCAATGGGGAAGCGTCATTAAAATCAAAACCGGTCAATAATAGTTTTCCCGCCACTCCTGCCATGCCTTTTGCCACCGTCCGCTTTCCTCGCTGCGACACCTGATCCAGTGCCTTAATCTTGCAAAGGGTCTGCAATAACCGACTAGTCAATCGGCTGTCTTTGGGTTTGAACAGTAGCGGCCCCAAGGCAGTACGCAACCTTCTGCCAGCCATCGCGCAACTTGCAAACTCGCAATTGTTCTCCCGGGTACGAGCAAACACCGCCTCTCGCTTAATCCGCTTCTTCGAAACGCCACTTTTCCGACGCACATAATGCTCTCCTTTCATTTTGTAAAAGGTTAAGTCGTCCAAAGTCCCCCTAATTTTTAAAATTCCTCGTGCTTTTGCCATAATAAATACTGTTAAATTGTTAGTAATAAAGTCCCTAAAGGAGCTGTGAAAGCCTTGGCCTCCCATTGAATGTAATCGAGAAGCATTCCCACAAACCGCCATGGATTTTCCTATAAGACAAGGCTAAAACCAAAAGGTTTAAGCGGCTTAATCAGTACTGCCGCTTTTGGTCACTTTTTAGTCATTTTAAGGCATTTTAATCGCATTTTGGCTTACAAGGAGTCGGTGAACTACCGCCCTAATTCCTCCTACACTAAAAAATTCTTACAGCCCAATTAAACCTTTTGCCCTTTGTTTTGTCTAATAAGCATAAGGGCTGTGCCCCAGTTACTTCATGGTTACTCCATAGTTACTCCATGCTTACTGCATACCTAACATAAGGGTGAAGTAACCATAGCGCTAGGATGAAGTAACCCTAAGACGCAGCAAAAAAAGGGCGTGAGCTAGCGAACCCACAGTCCATCCAGAAGAAAAAATTGGCCGAACATAGCCCGAGAACTTAAAGGATTCTTACAAAATTAAAAACCAATAACATAACCAAAAAAAGATGAACCGACTCTGTATTTACACCAAAGACATTCAATGGATTACCGGCAAAAGTGCCAGCCATAGCCGCTACCTTTTGCGCCAAATCAAAAAACACTATCAGAAGGAAGCACACCAACCGGTAAATGTGCAAGAGTTTTGTCAATACATGGGAATGAGCGTAGAGCTAGTTTTAAGCCATCTTAAATAAGGGAGACTTTAAGGACAAAACGAAATGCCAATAACAAGCGGAGATGTTCATAATTATTGTCCGAATAGTTGGATAAGTGGGTGTCGTTTATCGATTATTCACGGTAGTTATACTAGGTACGCCTACTATTTTGAGGAAACAAGATATATTTGTATCCCCCTTTTAATAACGTCAGAACCAAATTAGTATGAAAAATCTCTTACTTGCACTTGCACTATTTTCCGCCAGCATCTCAATCGGTCAAAAAAATCAAAACTTCTGGTCATCAACGGTACCCAAAGGATCTACCGTAGTGCTAGAAAATAAGAAAAACCTACTAAGACCACAGTTCTTTCAAGTAGACCTTGAGGGATTACAACAGGTTTTAAGTACGGCTCCTAATCGTTGGACTAGTGGCCAACCTTCAACTACAATCATCGGGTTTCCCAACGCAGACGGTAGTGTCGAAAACTTTGCGGTAAAAGAAAGTTCCAATATGGAACCAGCATTGGCAGCCAAATTCCCCGAAATAAAATCATATGTGGGTCAGGGAGTAACCCATCCGGGTTCCGTAATTTATTTCAGTGTTTCACCACTCGGAATTCAAACGATGACCTTATATGCGGATCGCTCTGCTACACTCATCGAACCGTACAACAGTGACGCATCAATCTATGCCGTATACCGCAAAAAAGATAAAGCAGCTTCTCTAAATGCATTCGAATGTAATGTATTAGGCAATATCAATGACGGTCTTCAATCAACCGCAAGCATGGCGCGTCCCAATGCCGACGACGCCTTCATGAGAACCTACCGTATAGCGCTTTCCGTTACGGCCGAATATACTACCTATTTTGGAGGAACCAAAGCCCTAGCACTAGCCGCTATGAACAATTCAATGGTGCGTGTAAACGGGGTATTCGAAATGGATTTTGGCGTACACATGAATTTGATCGCCAACGAAGAAGCTATCATTTATCTCGACGCTGCCACCGATCCTTATTCACCCGCAGCGCAAAAATCACAATGGAACGCACAATTGCAAGCTACACTAACCTCCGTAATTGGGGAAGCAAACTACGATATCGGTCACTTGTTTGGTGCCACCGGTGGGGGTGGAAATGCAGGATGCATCGGTTGTGTTTGTACCAATGGTTCCAAAGGAAGCGGAATCACCTCGCCAGCCGACGGTATTCCACAAGGAGATAATTTCGATATTGATTACGTAGCGCACGAAATGGGACACCAGTTTGGAGCCAATCATACTTGGACGCACGGAGGGAATGAAGGCACTGGAGCACACATGGAACCGGGTTCTGGTTCGACTATTATGGGATACGCCGGTATTACTTCCTTGGATGTCCAACCGCATTCAGATCCATATTTTCATGCATTTAGTATCCAACAAGTAACCAATTACATAAAAACAACCACTTGCCAAGTCAATACGGCCTCGGGAAATGCAATCCCAACAGCCAACGCTGGTTTAGATTATACCATCCCGAAAAGTACACCTTTCATGCTAACTGGGGTAAGTACCGATGCGAATAGCGAAGATGTACTAACCTACGACTGGGAACAAATGGACAATCAAACGACCTCTGCTGCGCCAAGTGCTACGAAAACAACAGGAGTTAATTTCCGTTCCTACAATCCAAGCACTTCACCAATACGTTATTTCCCTAAAATGAGTTCGGTATTAGCCGGTGCTACCACCACAGCTGGAACCGAAATCACCGTAGAGGCCTTGTCCTCAGTGGCGAGAACATTAAATTTCCGTGTTACAGTGCGAGATAATCATCTCAGTGGCCCCGCAAATAACAGTGATGATGTGGTTGTTAGCGTAAACGGTACCGCAGGTCCATTCTCGGTAACCGCACCCAACACCGCCGTTACCTATGTAGGCGGAACTACTCAAACGATTACCTGGGCAGTAGCGGGTACTACGGCCAACGGAGTGAATTGTGCCAACGTCGACATCCTATTGTCGGCCGATGGTGGAAACTCTTGGTCAACCATACTGGCAGGGACACCAAACGACGGAACGGAAGCGGTAACGATTCCCAACTCACCTAGTACGTCTTGTCGCATCATGGTAAAAGGATCCAACCATATTTTCTTCGATGTGTCGAATACCAATTTTACCATAACGGGAGTTGATACAACCGCGCCAACGGCACCAACCTTAAGTGCTTCTGGAACTACGATTACTACAACCAACCTCTCATGGACGGGCGCTACGGATAACGTGAGCGTAACAGGTTATGACGTCTATAAAGACGGCGTTTTACTTGGTTCAACCACCACAGCAACGACATTTGCAGTAACGGGCTTAACCGCCTCCACAACCTATGCCTTTACCGTAAAAGCAAAAGATGCCGCCGGAAATGTTTCGGTTGCCAGCAACACCGTGAACGTGACTACCCTGGCTCCTGATGTAACGCCTCCAACGGCACCAACGCTAAGCGCCTCTGGCACTACTGATGTGGCAACCAACCTATCATGGACCGCTGCCACCGATAATACCGGGGTAACGGGCTATGATGTATATAAAAACGGAGTCCTATTAGGTGCTACTACTACCGCACTAACCTTTGCTGTTACAGGCTTAACCGCCTCTACAACTTATGCCTTTACCGTGAAAGCAAAAGATGCCGCTGGAAATGTTTCCCTT
>Ga0114967_10001137_pt1 | contig 22277 bp, 16 predicted proteins | sample M_130628_MF_Meta_FD_92639 | JGI IMG/M metagenome (GOLD analysis project Ga0114967, IMG submission 92639) | Freshwater microbial communities from Lake Montjoie, Canada to study carbon cycling - M_130628_MF_MetaG | ecosystem: Environmental > Aquatic > Freshwater > Lake | place: Lake Montjoie... | reverse complement strand
TAGGCCCAGTTGAGCATCGCCTTGCCCGTAAACTCAGCCCCGTTATCCGATCGGATAATCGAGGGCGCGCCGCGTTGAGCACAGACCTGGTCCAGGATCCGCGTGAGACGGTCGCCACTGATGCTGTGCTCGGCCACGACCGCCACGGCCTCGTGCGTCGCATCGTCGACCACCGTCAGAGACTTAATCGATCGACCCGACGCCACACGATCAAACACAAAATCCATCGACCAGACTTCATTGGCTGATCCAGGGCGAGCCAGTGGTTGCCGGTCACCAACCGGGATCTTCTTGCGACGCCGGCGCCTGACTTGCAGCCGCTCCACCGCATAAAGTCGATCTACGCGCTTATGGTTGACCACATGGCCGGCCTGCCGCAGCTTCAAATAGATCATGCCGGCGCCATAACGCTTATGTCGCTGGGCAAGACTTACGATCTGTTCACGCAGCGCCACGTTGCGGTCTGCTCTGGGCTGGTACCGCAACGAACTCGCGCTGATGCGCGCTACGGCCAAGCAGCGTCGCTGAGAGAGACCCTTCGTCTGCATCCACCGCACCAGCTCCCGACGAAGCGGTGCGGCTACCATTTTTTTCTAAGCGCCTCTTTGACCACCTCGTTCTCGAGCATGGTCTCGGCCAGCAGCTTCTTCAGCCGAGCGTTCTCCGCCTCAAGGCTCTTCAAGCGCTTGGCGTCAGGAACATCCATCCCGCCAAACTTGCTACGCCAGAGGTAATAACTGGCCTCAGAGAAGCCGTGCTTGCGGCACAGCTCCTTGATAGCTAGGCCCGCATCGGCCTCGTGCAGAAAACCGATGATCTGCTCTTCCGAGAATCTCTTCTTCACGTCCAACCTCCATCCCGGGGCTAGACTCTAAACCGGACTGCTACTCAGAAGTGGGGGGACGTCGCAAACACGGCTTCAAGCGCTGGATGTATCCCGCGCACACCGGCGACGACATTGGCGGGCCAGTCGAAATTGGTAGGGGTTTTTCAGCGCTAGGTAAACGCCACTTACGTCGACCCGGCCTATATCGCCATGGTCCGCACTGCGTAAAACCAACATCCCAGCCACCGGAAACTTGGACTCGCTGGACGACGACTCAACCAATATCCGCTATCGAATCCACATAACGCAATCCGCCACTGGCCAGTCCGGAGCGCAGATTGTAAAGGTCAAGACTCAGTTCGCCTGCGGCCAAGCGCACACGTTTTTCCTCTTCGTTAGCGACACGCGCAAGGCTTGCCTCCAAAACCTGATCAGCAGCTGTTCGTGGAACAATCACAACGCCATCATCATCTGCAACCACAACATCACCGGCATTCACCAGGATGCCAGCACAAACAATGGGTGTGTTCACAGACCCCACGGTAGCCTTCACGGTCCCTTGCGCAGAAACTGCCTTGCTCCAAACCGGAAACTGCATCTTCGTAAGATCACGTATGTCGCGACAACCAGCGTCGATGACAAGACCTACGACACCAAGGGCTCTGAAGGATGTCGCCAGAAGATCACCAAAAAACCCATCTGTGGACGGACCACTGACGGCGGCAATGACAATATCGCCGGGCTTAACCAGCTCGGCTGCAACATGCAGCATCCAGTTGTCACCGGGATGCAGCAACACCGTGACTGCACTACCTGAAATACGGGCACCGGCATAGATGGGCCTCATATAGGCCTGCAGCAAACCCAACCGCCCTTGGGCCTCATGAACAGTAGCAACTCCGAGCTCCCCAAGGGCTCTGACAGTGGCTGACTGAGCCCGTTCAATGTTTCGAATTGCTAGGTTTCTTATCATCACCAGTCCCCAGTTCCATATTGAGTAAATAGGTAGTACTTTGATTAAAGCGCCCGTGTCTCACCGGAAAAAAAGACGCTGTGCACATGAAAAAAATTGACAAAGATCAATCGACGAACGCCCCAACTCATGAGGAGCAGATCCTCAAAAAGCTGCTACTGACACGCTTCAGCATGCGGCAGTTGGTTGCATACATCACCGTGTATGAATACAGGAACATCCAAGCAGCTGCGCTTGATCTTTATCTTGATCACTCAACGGTCTCCAAGAGCATCTCAGAGATCGAAGCCACTCTGAACATGAAACTCTTTTTGCGGCATACACGCGGAGTCACCCCTACCGATGCCGCTGATGTTTTTTACCGGCACTCAAAGCAGATCGCCAACCAATGTGCACGAACTGCAGCCGAACTGTCGCGCATCACCAGCGGTGCGACCAAACATGTTGTTATAGGTTGCGCGTCCTATCTGGACACCATAGCAGTCAACGCTATCTCGCACTTCAAGCTCCAACATGAAAGCAAGCTTGTGGTCCGCCTGCTATTTGGACATACCGGCGACCTGCTCCGACGGCTCAAGCTCGATGAGATAGACCTGGTCATCTGTCGGCTGGGTACACATGCAGAGCAGCCGGAAATTTACGCTGAGAAAGTTTATGACGTCGGTGACGTCATCGTCGTAAGAGCAGATCATCCTTGCGCGAGCCAAGCAGAGACCACGTTAAACAAGTTGATCGAGTACCCTTGGATTCTGCCGCCGCCGAACAATCCATTCCGAAGCTATCTCGCATCGATGTTCAATCAAGAAGGGCTTCCGCTGCCAATAAACGTTTTCGAGATTGCATCTAGCTACGCAGCACGCGGGATACTTCTAAGTCATCCCAATGTCGTCTGCTCAATGGCATCCAAGAGCGTTGCTGCTGATCTTCAGCAGGGATCTCTGGTTAAACTGAATCTGCCAATCAAACTCAATCCGCCTCCAGTCGGCGTTCTGTATAGACGCAGCGCAGCAATGGATGCCTATGCAGACAGCCTCATCTTGTCGCTGCGTGAAACAGCCATCGATAAGTAACAGCTACAAGCCTCAGAGCTTGAACAACTTTCTGGCGTTATGTTCCAGGATGTTTTCTTTTTCCTGATCAGACAGCCAATCTATAGACCGGATTTTCGGCACAATGTGATCAAAAGTGCAGCACGTTTCAGGGTCGATGGCTGAGCCAACACCAGGACACTCCGCTCCGTAAAGCACTTGGTCGACGCCGACCGTCTTGATCAGCAACTCAAGTGCGTCCTTCGTATAGAGCACAGTGTCGTAATAGAGCCTACGCATACGATCGCGAAACCTGCCACGAACATCCCGAACGGACGCTGCGTCAAACCGACCTAGCTGGTAGGGCATTGCACCGCCACCATGTGAGATGAGCACCTTTAATGAAGGGAAATCATCCAGCACAGATGAATTGACCAGACCATAAACCGCAGTAGTCTCTTCATTGATGAAGTGCAAAGTGTACGGCTCACGTTCAGGCTCCCGGGAACCCGTTGCATGTACGTGAGCCACGACGTCGAGCTCCACCAGTTTTTCGTATAGCGGGTACCAATAAGGGTCACCCAACGGTGGTGCCTTGACTCCACCGTTCTCGCCCGGATCTGGGTTGAGCACTACGCCCTTAAAGCCTAGCGTCTTTACGCAGCGCTCCAACTCCTCAAAGGTCGATTCAATCGGCACTCCAAGTCCTTGGGGTAATCCGCCGATACCGAAAAACCTACCAGGCATCAGCACACAACTGCGATGAATCAAGTCATTGGTCACAGCAGTCCAGCGATGGACAATTTTTGCGGGCTTTTCAGAGTGCATCATCTGAAAGGGCCGAGGGGATATCAACTGCACATCGATCTGGCATTGCTTCATATGGTCGAGGTGACCAACAGGCGCCATCTCCTTGGCATTCCACGCCGCAAGAATATCTTCATCGGACAGCGTCAGACCGCCACCATGGCTGCCCCGGTGAGAAACCAAGCCGGCCTTATAAGCCCAATAGGCCTTTGGTCCAGAAACATGTGCGTGACAATCTATTATCATGGTGTCTCACACGCCGTTGCGAGGTCCTTATTGCTGCGATTCATTTCAGAGCTCCTGGCAATCACATTTTGTGATCACGAACGCAGACACTCTCTTGGAGGTCATAGCCGGGCTGACGAACCAGCGTGAATTGCGTACTCCAAGGCTTGGAGAATGTTTCAGGGTCGTTAATTGTGATTTCGCCTTTGATACGGTCTGGACCGTCGAGCGTGTATCGCTCCTGAACTTTCAGCTTCTCGCTGTGTGGCAAGCCTGCGTAGTCCAACCATGTCCTGTCGTTCTGGCCGATCGTCTCGATCACCAGGGTGCTACCGTCCCAATGACCTGCCGAATAACCTAACCACAACGCATCGAGGGAATCGTCCACTATGGGTAGCGGCTTGCGCAGGCTGACAATCCGGAAGGTGTGGTTAGTTTCATAGACCAGATTCACCCGGTCCTTGTCCTGAGCAATCAGCATCGGATAAGGCGCGTAGGTGATACGCGGCACACCCTGTATCCAGCAATTGGCAACCGGATCGCTCTTCGGGTTTGCCCTGAGCGCCGCCTGATTTGCCCTGTATTTGGCCTTGGCCGCTGGAAGTAGCGGCGGCTCCTTGCCATCACTAGTCTTCAGCACTCTTATCGGAGCAGGCATCGCCCATTTTCCGTTCAGGTTTGGTGTACCTGGCTGAGGTCGCTGTGCGACCGGCAGGTGATCCCACACACCGGCGTCTGCAGCACCAGCACTAGCCGAGAAAATTGCTACTGCAACTGCTAAAAGCACGGGTCTAAATACTGATTTCATTTGATGATCACCTTGCCGTCCGAACTCATTTCAACGTTACGATTGTTCTCTTCGCAGGAATACTCAGTGATCCCGTCCGCACCCTGTGTAGCTGCCATGTCCGAGCGAAAGGGCCAACGACGGATCACCGTAAATGGCCGGGTAAAATGGTCTGGATCTTCAATAGTTATGCGCACTACAAGGTCGGTATATCCCTGCGGTGTCTTCCGCTTTTCAAAACGTTCGGTAACTTTTAACTTGGTACCGTGCGAAGAATGGAAGTCGAGCGGCGTCTTATCGTTGAAGTGTGAAGTCTCAACGACCAAAACGTTTCCATCCCAATGCCCCACCGAATAGCCGAGGAAACTTTGCGGCGTGTCCTTGGGTGGTTCCTTGCGATCAAGGTGAATGATGCGCAGGTTGTGGGCAACCTCATGCAGCATCAGCACTTTGCCTGGCAAGTACGCAAAACGTACTGGGTAAGGCGCAAAACTCAGGCGCGGAACGCCGTGGGGGAAGCACTGACTGGCCGCATCAGTCAAGACCGCACCGTTATTCTCAGCATCAATCAACTGCTGAGTCCTTTTGGCCTCCTCCGGAGTAAAGGGGGCCGCCTCGCCAGTTTCCTGAATGAGATTGATGCTGCCACCGGGCACTTGCCAGAGACCCGTGAAGTCACGGGGCTCCAAAGGAGGCGGTGTGGGCTCCCACGATTTACGCTGGGCCTGATTTCCACCGGACTGCCTGGCAATCCATTGCTCCGCAGTCAGTGGCGTTGAGCGACCCTTGTTGTCGATGTCGAGTTGAGCCTGCTCAGCCGGCGTGAGCTTGCGCACTGCAGCTTCCTGCGCAGACACAGCAGTCAGGAGGGGCAATGCCACCACGAGTGAAAACAGAAGGCGTCTCATATGATGTTCTCCCGTGAAACAAGCACCACACACCCATTGCAGGGCATGGAACTGCCACCTCTCACTTTGCGGTCACAATGCCTTGCTCATTTGGGACATTGCGGTTGTTCTCTTCACAGGAATACTCGGTGATCCCATCTGACCCAACGGACTTTTCGAGGTCAGAGCGGAAGCCCAATTTGCGGGATATCGAGAACTCTTTATAGAAGTGATCCGGATCATTGATCGTGATCTGCACGGCCATGTTGGTAAGGCCCTCAGGAGTCTTTTCCTTGGTGAAGCGCTCAACCACTTTCAGCCTCGGACCATGCGACGTAACCGAGTCAATGCGTGTGTTCTTGTTGAACAGCGATGTAGTCACGGCAAGCGTGTTGCCTTCCCAACGCCCCGTGGAATAGCCCAGGAACGTGAGCGGCGTTCCTTTGGGGGGTTCTGCCTGATTCATATGGATGATACGGACGTTGTGAGCCACTTCATGCAGCATCAGGATCGTGCCGGGTAAATAGGCAAACCGGATCGGATACCCAGGAGTGATTGTCAGACGAGGCGTCCCATGAGGGAAACATTGACTTGGCGCATCGGTCACAACGTTTCCAGACTCTTCTGCAGCGATCAATCGCTTGGTCGATTCAGCTTCTGCTGCGGTGAATGGCGCCTGATTGCCGTCATCCTGTATCAAGTCCAGGTGGCCGTTGATCATGGCCCATGTGCCACTGAAATCACGCGGATCTGCCGGCGGCGGCGTAGGCTCCCACGAGCGGCGCTGCGCCAGCTGCGCTGGCGTTTGCTGGATGGGTCGATCACCTAGACCAACAGGCGCGATGCGCTTGATTTTGTTGTTGATCGCTTGCTGCTGCTCAAACGAAACAGCTGCAGGCGACTGCTGGGCCGACGCCGTATGCATCAGCACCAGTCCAGCGCCGCTGACGGCAATCCCCAACCAAGGTTTCATGCTCTTCCTCATGGTTAGAACTTGTAATCCACACCCACCCGGAAGACGCGGCCCAAGAAAGTATAGGCATTGCCAAACGAAGTCAGCTGCGAGCCGGCTGCAATCGGATCGTCGGCATTAGTGACGTTTCTGATAGCTGCTGTAACGCTACTGCGATTGCTCCAAGGCAAGGAATACCTATACAGCAAATCTAGGGTGGTAAACGTCCGTGACTCAGTTCCTGCATTGGATGCAGGGTTCGGAACCTGCAGCGTCATGGCCGGCAGAAACCGTACCGACGCGAGCAGTGAATGCGAGCCGCCGGCGAGACCCGCCGTTAGGTTGGCCGTGTAATGCGGCATGGCAACGCCAAAGGTGCTGTCATTGTATTTGCCAACACCGTCAAACAAAACACCGCCCTGCTGCATCAGGTACTGCGTTGTGTACGTTCCGAAAAGCCGCAACGAGTACTGCAGGCCCATGGACTCAAGCTTGTGGTGATACTTAAAGTCGTAATCCAGACCGTTGGTGTGCAGGAAGCCCTGGTTCACATAGGTTGTTGTGAACTGCAGAATGTCATTTCCGGACATGCAACCTGCGGGCCTAGGACCACTTCCGGGCTTCCACTTGCCCGTGACCTCACACACCTCATTGGGGGCGCCAGGATTGAGCACGATGTGTGGATCGGTAATGAATCCGTCGACCAGGTCTGCAGTCAGAATCTGCTGCGCGACCTCACCGGCGATCAGGTTTTTGAACTGAATGTTGAAGTAGTTTAGGTCCGCAGTGAGCTCCTCGGTGACATCCCAAGTGACGCCTACGTTCCAGTTGCGAGATGTCTGAGGCTGGAGCTTGGGATTACCAATCAGCAAGCCTCTGGCGTTGATGGTATCGCCGCCGATAGTCTGCGCGGAGGTACCGCCGGAGGATTGGGCAAACATTGCTGCAGGGCCGGGCGCCTGGAAGGAAGTACCAGCGGATCCGCGGACAAACAGACCCTTGATGGGTGTCCACAGCAAGCCGATTTTCGGATTCAGCTTGCCAAAGCTGCCTGCCCCGGCGTAGCTGGTCTGCTCATTGCGGGCCGCAATCTGAACTTCGAGCGTCTTAAGCGGATACATCACTACTTCAGCAAATTCGGCATTAGTGCTGTTTGAGCCCGAGAAGTCCGACTGCGCGAATGCGCCGTTAAAGCCCCAGAAGCCGATCTGCTTCGAACCCTCATCCCACTGCTGAGAGAAATTCAGTTCGCGTCGCTCCACACCAACGGCCAAGCCCGTTGTACCGCCAGGCATATCCCAGAGCTTGCCGGTGATAACGCCGCTGTAGGTCTTCAAGTCACCCGTGTCATGCGTTGTACGGTTACCAATCAGCCAATTAGTGACTGCGGGGTCGTTATAGGTGGCATCGCCTGGCTTGGCCAGACCGGAATTGGCAAACGGATTCCAGAACAAGCAAGCGTCTACACCACGACGTACGCCAGTCAGGTCGGTGGTTGGCGAATAAGCGCAACGCGGACCGCCATAGCCATTGACAGCCAGTGCCACGCGACTGATGACAGTGTCATGACCGGAAAAATCTGTAGCGTTCCAGGAGTCGCTGAAGCCGACCTGCCAGTCCCAATCTGAACCGCCAAACTTGCCATTGAGGCGACCTGCAACGCGGTAGGTATCCTGACCTGTGCTGCGGATGTCTCCGGAATTACCATCGTCAACCCAAGGCGCCAAGATGCGGCCCTTGTAGAGGTATCCGGCGACATTGGTCTGGCCGTTCAGTGGATGGATAAAGGTCGGGAATGCCTTGGCTGCGGCAATCGCACCCGGGTTGTCTGTAGGTACCAGCGGATACAGAGAAGTGGTTGCAGTAGCCGGCGTCACATAGCCGAACGGGAGCGAGTAGCGGGTACGCGCGAAGCCGATTTCAAAGTCACCGGTGACCGTATCGGAAAATTTGTGCGTGATTGTGGTCATGCCATTGAGGCGCTGCGACTTGGCCTGCAGACCACGGCCCAAAGCGTTATAGAGGCGGCAAGCCGGCGTGCCGGTTGTGTTGACCTCGCCGTTAGCCAATCCGCTCACACCTGCATTGAGCAACGAACTGCCGCAAAGTGGATCAGGTATCGAGGCTACCGTTGCTGAGGGTTGCACGCCGGTCTTATTGCGATACTGGAAGGTGGCGGGGTTGCCAAAGCTCGATGCCAGACCAAACTTCAGGCGTGCACCGTCATAGCGGTCATCGGTGAGCAGAAGTTCGGTGGTTTGATATTCGAGGCCTGCAACAATATTGGTGTTGTCGCTCTGACTGCCCCACAGCAAGCCGAAATTTGTGTCCGGTCGGTCAGCCCTTGTGGCCTGAATCCGCTGAAGCTCGGCCTTGACGTTGAAGCCGGAGAATTTCTTTTTAGTGAGGACGTTCATCACACCGGCAACGGCATCAGCGCCATACAGGGCAGATGACCCATCTGTAAGCACCTCAACACGATCAATCATGATCGATGGCGCAAGGTTGTTGACGTCCACGTAGCCAAAACCGCCGTCGGCAATCTGGCGGCCGCCATTGAGCAACACCAACGATGCGCCGGCACCGAGGCCGCGCAGGTTAACGGTAGTTGTTGGAGAGTTGCCTGCGTTGACGCCGCCACCCTGAGTGGTGACGTTGGCCATTGAGCCAACGTTTTGCGGCAGGTCTTTGAGGCTCTCAGCAAATGAGTTTCGCTGGGAGTCGTTCAGCTCCTCACTGCCTACAACGGTCAATGGCTGTGGCCGATCGGCAGGGCGCTTGATAAAGGAGCCGGTAACAACGACCTCTTGCAGACCATCGTCAGCCCGGGACGCGGTTGGGGCCGCCGCCTGCGCCAACACCACTAAAGGCGTGAACACACTGGCCGCCAAGGCCAAAGTGACAGCACTTGCTACTAACCTGTTGCAGCGAAAATCAGTCATAGCGCCCCCCAGTTTGCCCAGACGTCAGATGGTCCCGTGCTCTTTAAAGAGCATCGTTCTATGAGTTTCAGCAGACCGAGTCTTGCAAACCACACTTCGGCAGCGGTATGGAACCTGAAGTATTCGTCGTGGTGTTTCACCCATAATGGCCACGGCGGCCACTCCATCCGGCACTGCTACTTCAAATGAAGGTTGAAGAGCTTTATGGCGTTAGTACGTCCGATCTTGTGGCGCTGCTCGGCACTGACGACGTCGCTGGCGTCATACCAAGTCGCTGCGTCTTCCATCGTTTCGAACGGGTAGTCCGCACAAAAATAGACCCTGTTCTCGTCAAGGACATCAAGCGTGCAGCGGAACGCCGGATCGTCGAAATTGCCGCTCGTCGTGATGTGAAAATGATCCCGGAAGTAGTCGCCAAGGGGACGCTTTCCCCGGTAGCCGCGCGGCGAGAACCGCATGCGGGCATCCATGCGCCACAGCCCGAAGGGAATGTTCTCGCCCAAGTGACCTATGCAGATGCGCAGGTTGGGGTAGTCGTCAAAGAGACCCGAGCCACACAGCCGCAGGGAATGGATCGACGTTTCAACAGCAAACCCCCACGGAGAACTCATCAGCCAAGGATGGCCGGCATAGCCCTTGGCCTGCGACGGGATCTGCATGCGCGGATGCAGGTAGAAAGGCACATCTAGCCGGGAGACTGTCGCCCAAAAGCTTCGGTATTCCGGCAGGTCGTAGTATTTGGCGTTGTCTTCAGTACCGACCTGCTGGAACCCATTCACCAGCGCGCCCTTGAAACCATACTCTTTGACGCATCGCTCTAACTCCCTTGCAGCCACATCGGGGTCGTGCATCGGCAGCGCTGCCAAGCCAGCATACCGATTGGGGTGTTTAGCTGCGGCGTCGGCCATCGCTTCATTGGCTTTCCTGGCGATCTGTAATGCCTCTTCGGGGTCAAGAATGCCCTGTAGCCCGGGTGCGTTCAGGGAGAGCAGCGCAAACTCGATGCCCGCTGCATCCATATGCCCGAGACGCTCCGAATCCAGATCAAGCAGCCTTCTGGTGAAGTCGTCCCAGACGCCTGAATCACCGGCAAAACTGCGCGAGTGCTCGAGCGTGTCTTCGATTGCAAAATGCTCTTCAAAAGCAATTTTCCCTTCCATCTCTACTCTCCAGTGAGGTCGTAGTAGGCATCCAATGCAGCGGGCGATGATCAATCTGATACCCCGTCATAACAATGGCGTTTTCCCCACGACGCAGTTCCAAACCTGCACATTGCGCTCAGTTGGCAGTCGCTAGACTCGAACCCCTAAGCCATGCCACAAGCTCAGCGCATCTACCGTGCGCCTTGGGCCACCAAAGGCTAGATTTGCCTTATAAGAGCTAAAAAAGGGGCCGACATGAGCACAGTTCCGCCATCACACGAACTGTTACGAAACTGGCCAATTCTGTTGGTCGCCTTCGTCCTGGTGTTTCTCGCCTTCGGCATTCCAACCTACTCGCTGCCGTTCATGTACGGACCGGCAATGAGAGAGTTCGGCTGGTCCAACGCGGAGGTCAACCTGCTGTCAACGGCTAAGTTCGTGATTGGTGCAGCCGCAGCGCTCGGCATGGGCATCCTCGTCGATCGCCTGGGCGGCAGACTCGCCGTACTGATCGGCACAGCAACCGGTGGTGTCGCCATGGCACTGTTCCTGTTTGCCACCAACCTGCCCATCTACTACCTGGCAGGTGCCATGCTGGGCTTTTCTGCGTCATCCATCGTTGCAGCGATGAAGGTCATCATCTCAAGGCTTTACACGCTGCACCAAGGTGCCGCGTTGGGCATCGTGCTCACAGCAACCAGTACCGGCGGTGTAGTCATGCCGTGGATCTGGGCCCCGCTGCTGCATGCCGGTTGGAACTGGCGCACTATCATTGCCCTGATGAGTATCGGGCCGTTTCTGATCGCGGTGCCTCTGTGGATTATCTTCGTGGCAAAGAGCAAGCATTTGGGCCCAGCCATCAATGCGCCGGCTGTACTCAAGAGCAATCTCACCACTGGCCAGCACTTCAAGCTGATCAGCCAAGACACCAACTTCTGGATGATTGCGCTCGGTATCTTTCTGGTATCCGGCGTCGATCAAGCCGTCCAGCAGAACACCGTGCAGTTCTTGAATACCAACAAGGGCATGAACATCGACAAGATTGCCTGGGCAGCCAGCCTCATTGCAGTCCTCGGCGTGTGCGCAAAGATCGCCTCCGGTTGGATCTACGACCAGACCTCCATCCGTGGCATCCGCGTGTTCTATGTGTTGCTGGCAGCGTCCACTTGGCTGATCCTGCCGGTCGCCGGCCCCATGACACTGACGCTTTTTATCGCCACCCGCGGTATGGCGCATGGCGGCATGATCGTCGACGTCCCCATTCTGTCGCGCCATTACTTTGGCCCGGAGCGCATGGGTCTGACCATCGGCATCATGTCGGTAGCCGTCAATCTGGGCTACGCGGCTGGTCCTCCCCTGCTCGGCTGGCTGGCAGACATCAACAACGGCTCGTTCCATAACGGCATGTTGATCTATGGCGCTGTGGCCGCTGTGGCGGTCATCTCACTGGTCCGCGTCGCGCCGCGATTCTGGGTGCCGCCTAACCAGCGCGTGAGTCCCTCTACGTTAGAGATGAATATTTCATGACTGACAGCAATGTAGAGCGTGCGGCCAGGCTGGATACCGCAACACTCAGTGATGCGATGGACAAGCTGGGTATCGCCGGTCAGTGCCTTGGCATCAAGCCGCGTGATCACTCGTTTCGCATGACGGGACGTGCGTACACCATTCTTTATGGACCGCTTGATTCGGAAAAACCCGGTACGGTTGGCGACTACATCGACGATTTGCCAGCCGGTACTGTCGTCGTCCTCGACAATGGCGGTCGCGAAAATGCCACCGTCTGGGGTGACATACTGACAGCCGTGGCACACCAGCGTGGCCTTGCGGGCACCGTCATTGATGGCGCGAACCGTGATGTGCACCTGTGCCTGTCACTCGGCTACCCGATCTATAGCAGAAGCTATTCCATGCGAACCGGCAAAGACCGCGTTCAAGTGGACGCCGTTCAGGTGCCGGTCAATATCGGCGATGCGCGTGTTCTGCCGGGCGATCTGCTACGCGGCGATGCCGACGGCGTCGTGGTCATTCCGCGCTCCAAAGAAGATCAAGTCCTGCAGGTTGCTGAGCACATTGAGGCATCCGAACAGCAAATCAGAGATCTGGTTGATTCGGGCCTTAGCCTGCGCGAGGCGCGCGAAAAACTGCAATATCACAAGCTTCAAACCAAGTAGATGAACACCCCAACACTGTCTCCTGAATTGCGCGCGCGTCTGGCTGCACTCGACAGCTGCGCGCTCTCCGATGCCCTAGATTCGCTCGGCATGCCGCCAGCGGTTGTGGGTCTTCCCCCGCTGGCTGTGGTCAAGCCCATCTGCGGCCAGGTGATGACCGTCAAGCTTGCTGCGGGCAAGCCCGCACACAGCCCCAGACACCTGTGCACGGCCGCCATCGAAGCAGCAATGTCCGGAGACGTCATCGTGATCGAACACTCCTCCGGTGCCGTCTGCGCGGGCTGGGGCGGTGTACTGAGCGCTGGTGCTCAGGTTAAGGGTGTTGCGGGCGTGGTTATCGACGGGCCGGCACGCGATCTAGATGAAGCGCGCGCCCTGGGTTTTCCTGTCTACGGCCGCAGCGCTATCTCGCGTACCGCGCGGGGCAGGGCCTACGAAATCGACTTCAACTGCGAAGTGAAAATTGGTGACGTGTCTGTGGTGCCGGGTGACGTTGTGTTTGCCGATTCAAGCGGCGTCGTCTTCTTGCCGGCCACACAGGTAGAAGAAATCATACGGCGTGCCGAACGCATCGCAGAGCGTGAGCGCCTGATGATTCAGGCCTTGCGCGCGGGCGACCGAATCACCGAAGTGGTAGGCCGAAACTATGAAGAAATGCTGACGAAACTTGACTGAGCTGCTTCAGGTCCAGGTGATGAACCCTTGAGCTGTTCCAGTTCCCGCAAGGCTTCGATAGCAAGGCACGTAGGCGATCAACCCGCCGTGTAGATCTGTCGTTTGGAACAGGCAGCCGGCGGCAGATATCCAATTCAGCAACTCTGATGTGCCGTCTTTCATATAGCTCGGCGGCACCGAACGCATGAATGCCTCGTCACGTTGCGCGATGGCATTAATCAGCGCCCGATCAAACTCTTCGTTAATTGCAAAATGCGTCATGCCGCCAGAACCAAAGACAGCCACCCTAAGGTTTGTGTCCCACTCAGTCACGACCTGATGGACAAGCTTGCCCATCTCAAAACAACGCCAGGGTCGCGGCTGATTAGGTGGAAAAAACGTGTTGGTGATGATCGGCAGAGTAGGCACGACATGCTCCCGCATTACACGCCGCAGGATGTACGCAAACGCATGGGGTGTGCCGGCATGATGATGTTCAGGTTCATGCTCGGGCCAGGCGTCTGACGCTGCAAAATCCCAACCGGAATCGAGCCCGGTGGAAATGAGCTTGCGCGCAAGCTCAGGCAGGCCCTGATAGTCAACGCGCTGTTCGGGCCGGTTCGCCCACTCCGATTCGCGAATCCCTGGCGCCAGCCCGGCAAGCCGCTGCTCAGGAATCGGTCCATTCCAGAACTTGTCCCCGTGGTAGATGGTGAAGCAGGGCTGCATTGACGGTAAGACCAACTCCCGCTGGTCATTGCCGAAAATGACACAAACGTCCGGACGGACCTCTGCCCATATCCTGGCAACCTCATCAATGGCAGTCTGGCAATCCAGATGCCTCGCGGTGCGGGCCTCCAGCGTAATCTTCTCTGCCAGAGGCTCATCACGGCGTAGCTCGGTCAGTTCGTCGAACGAATAGGTATTGCCCTTGTAGGCATGCCTTCGAGCCCGATCCGCGGGCAGACGCAGCATCCATTGCTCTGGTGTCGTATTGAGCTGAGGACCGTGCGTGGTCCATACACCCAGAACAATTTTGGCCATGGGAATCCCCGTTGAAGTACCCGGACCTGCCATCGACCGCAGCTCACGGCGTTGGCAATAATCCATCGATTCTAGATGCCGGAGACAAGCGCGGCTTGGGAAAGTCGGGCAACGATGTGCGCACATTGCACTTCGGCCCTGCTGAGTACCCCATGTAGATTGATCCATTGGATCGGGTCAATGACCCTCAGGGCGTTTTTCAGGGCGGCTACGACATGAAGACAGCTACCTCGATCGGCAACCGCTGGGTAGCAGTTCTGGCAGCACTGTCTTTGGCGACGGCCTACAGCAGTGCAATGGCAGCCACCGAAATCGCTGATGCCGCCATGCGTGATGATGCACGGCTGGTAATCAAGTTGATTGCCGCGAAGACGGACGTCAACGCGCCCCAAGGCGATGGCAGCACTGCCCTGCATTGGGCCGCCTACAACGGCAATATAAAAATGACCCGAGCTCTACTGGCTGCCCGGGCCAGCCCGGGCTCTGTCATGGAAAACGGCGCCACGCCACTCTCGTTGGCCTGCGAGAACGGCCAAGCGGACATCGTGGCAGAGCTGCTTAAGGCCGGAGCAGATCCAAACCAGACATTGGCCAACGGCGAGACGCCTCTGATGATGGCGGCGCGCACAGGTAAGACCGATGTCATTGCTGTTTTGATTGCCAAGGGCGCCAGCATCGACGCCAGAGAAAAGCTCAGGGGTACAACCGCTCTCATGTGGGCAGCGGCAAACTCCAACACAGAAGCTGTCCGATTGCTGATCTCCAAAGGCGCTGATTTCAGTGCCCGCTCAGCCACCACGCCACCCGGTCGCGCGCCCTATCTGGCCCCGCCGGGCCGCGCCCGCATCGAGGACTTCGTGAATGGCCGGGGTCTTAGCGGGACAACCGCGGGAGACAGGAAAATATCGGAGGACGAGGACAAGCATCTGGGCGAAGAGCGTGCCGCCGCCAAGCTTGCACTGGCGGCATTCCCTCTGAGGAGGGCAGCAAAAGAATCACCCAAACAATGGGGCGGCCTCACGCCGCTGCAATTCGCAGCGCGCGAAGGCAGCTTTGAAACCGTAAAGGTTCTGTTGGACGCAGGCGCTAACGTCAACCAGCGCAGTGAGTTCGGCTGGACCGCGCTGCTCGTGGCGACTCAGAACCGGTATTACAAAATAGGGACGCTGCTGTTGGATAGCGGGGCCGATCCAAACTTATCCACTGAGGGCGGCTGGACTCCGCTCTATATTGCGACGGACAACAGAAACATTGAAGGCGGTGACTACCCATCCCGTAAGCCAGACATGGACCATCTGGACTTCATCACACGTCTGCTGGCCCACCACGCCAACCCGAACTTGCGCATGCGCTCAAGCACCGAGACACGAACCATCTTCACGCACCAATGGCTATTGGAAGAAGGCGCAACGGCGTTCCTGCGTGCCGCCCAATCGGGCGACATCAAGCTATTGAAGCTACTGCTGGAAAACGGTGCTGACCCGAAGATCAACACGGAATACAACGTCACACCGTTAATGGTGGCCAGCGGCATTGGCTGGGTACAAGGCGTGACCTATGAATGGTCTCCGGAAATGACCCTGGCTACCGTCAAGCTTCTGCTCGATCTCGGCGCCGACGTAAACGCACAAGACAGCATGGATGGACGTACCGCACTCATGGGCGCCGCCCACAAGGGCAGCAACGCCGTGATCGAAATGCTGGTACAGCATGGGGCTGATTTGGCATTGCGTGATATCGGCAGCCGCGACACCATCAACGCACTGGCTGGCGTGCGCTTCCAGCCCATTGATTACGCTGACGGCCTGGTTCGTATTGGTGTGCAGTCAGCCATTGCCCATCCAGATACCTTTGCGCTACTCAAAAAATTGATGAAGGACCGCAATCTTCCTGTTCCTAAAGAGGGGCGCACCTTGGAATCTATCTGCGTCGTAGATCTCTGCAAGTAGCCGAGTAGTCCATGCCCCAGTCCAACAACTGTTTAACACCCGTGAAGTCGCGAGTCATGACCAAGTGGAACTTGATTTTGGCGGTCACAGTCGCCCTATGCACAACAACCAGTGCAGCAGCGAAGGACGACGCAACCAGCGTGGCAGTGCAACGCCAGCTGTTAGAGAAGTACTGCATCAGCTGCCACAACTACACGGACTACGCGGGAAACTTAGAGCTCGAGATATACGATCCGGCGAAGCCGCAACAAAATGCTGCCCTAACCGAAAAAATTCTTAAGAAACTGCGAGTCGGAATGATGCCGCCGACAGGCAAGCAACGACCGGACCCCTCAGCAGTTAAAGCACTGATCACCTCACTTGAAACCCGGATCGACGCCAGCGAGAAACCCAATTTCAGCGTTCCTACGCTGCATCGCTTGAATCGCTCTGAATACGCTAATGCAGTACGTGATCTGCTCTCACTGAAAGTTGATACCACTAAGTTTCTGGTCGCAGACGACTCCAGTCGCGGCTTTGACAATCAAGCAGGTGCGCTGACGCTGTCCTCAGCGCTGCTGGATGCTTATTTAACGGCTGCAGCGCGTATCAGTCGTCTAGCCATTGGCGAGGCCGCAACGCCTTCTCAAGTAACCTATCGGATACCGGAAGACACCACACAGAACTACCGCGTTGATGGCCTACCCTTCGGCACCCGTGGCGGCCTATGGGTCGACCACACATTCCCTTCAGACGGCCAGTACACCTTCAAGGTCTTCGCCGTAAATCTGGGCAACATGGGTAACTTCCGGCCATTCGGCGAGATCAAGGGCGAACAGCTGCTTGTATATATCGATGGTCGCCGGGTGGCGAAGATCGACTGGGATCAGGCTTTTGGCCTTACGCGCCGCACAGACGACAGCGGAAACGGGCAGCTGCGAACCATCGATATCACGCTGCCCCTGAGCGCCGGGCCCCATAAGGTCGCTGTATCCTTCTTGGCAACCAACTTTGCTCCAGGCCTCGATACGAACCACGCATTCGAGCGCAGCACGCTTGAGACCGGTGGCCTACCTGGGTTTACGTTCTATCCGCACATAGGCAGTGTTCGGATAGATGGTCCCACAGACGCCAAGCAGGCAACCCAATCGCCCAGCCGCGAGCGCATTTTGATCTGCAAACCAGCAAAGCCAAGTGATGAGCAGAGCTGTGCGCGCGAGATCACTAAGGCCGTAGCCAACCGGGCATATCGCGGCTACGCCAATCCGGATGACATAGATGCGCTGCTGGCATTTTTCACGCTGGCACGCCGAACCGGAACCTTTGATGATGGCATCCAGGCGGTGTTGCAGCGGGTACTTGTAGATCCGAAATTTCTTTATCGTGTAGAACACCGTCCACTCTGCAATCCCTCCGCCACGGCTTGCCCGATCTCGGATCTCGATCTGGCCTCCAGGCTCTCGTTCTTCCTTTGGAGCAGCATCCCGGATGACACGCTGCTGCAACTTGCACAGTCCAAGCAACTATCCCGGCCCGGCGTGCTCGAAAAGCAGGTCAAGCGCATGCTTATTGACCCAAGAGCTGCTGCGCTCACTGCCAACTTCGCTTCGCAGTGGCTGGGCCTGCGCAGCCTTCAGGCGCACTCCCCGGTTGTCGACCAATTCCCGGATTTCGATGACAACCTGCGCGAAGCCTTCCGCGAAGAAGCACAGCTGCTGTTTACAAGCTTGCTGCAGGAGGACCGCAGCGTTTTGGATTTGATCACCGCTGACTACACCTTTGTGAACGAGCGCCTTGCCAAGCACTATGGCATCCAAGGGATCCGTGGCAGCCAGTTTCGCCGCATAAAACTCGATGGCGAACTGGCCTCACGTCAAGGCATTCTGGGCAAGGGCGCGGTACTGACTGTCTCATCCCAACCTGGGCGAACGTCACCTGTGATACGTGGCCAGTGGGTGCTGCGCACGTTGCTTGGCACACCGGCACCAGATCCACCGGCCAATGTGCCAGCGCTAGAGACCAAAACAACCGACCAAGCCGGCAACGGCAAGGTACCGACGATGAGGGAAGCGCTAGCGGACCATCGCGACAAGCCACAGTGCGCCGGCTGCCACAAAATGATGGACCCCATCGGATTTGCGCTTGAACCTTTCGATGCCATCGGCCACGCCCGTACATTGGATGGCGGCGGTCAGCCCATCGACGCCATGGATGTCATGTATGACGGCACACCGGTAGACGGCCCGCTCGGGGTGCGCCGCTTCGTCTTGAAGTACCAGGATCAGTACGTGCAAAACTTTGCCGCAAACCTGCTCACCTATGCGCTAGGTCGCGGTGTGAATTTTGATGACATGCCTACAGTTCGCAAGATCGTGCAAGGCTCAAAGAAAGAGGGCTACAAACTAAAGACTCTCATCGAGTTGATCACGACCAGTGACATTTTCCGCATGAACGCAGCAACTGGCGGCGATTCGCCCACCAGCAAAGCCGCAGCAGCACTGCAACCATCCGGCAACCTGTCTGCTGTTCCGGCAACACGCCACTCGTCAGGAGGCTAAGTACACCCATGTATTTTCTTACTAATAGAAAACTGCCACGCAGAACGTTTCTCCGCGGCTTCGGTGCAACCATCGCCCTGCCGTTTCTGGAGTCCATGTTACCGGCCCGCGGAGCTTCGGCGGCTGCGGCCAAGGCGTTCCCGACGCGTTTTGTAGGTGCTTTCGTGCCGCACGGTGCGGCACCTGGCTACTGGGTTCCAGACAGCACGCGCCCCGGATTCAAATTCCCCTACATTTACGAGCCGCTGGAGCCGTTCCGCAAGCAAACCCTCATCACCAGTGGGCTATGGTCACAGTCCGCAGAGAATCCACCTGGCGTAACCGGTGCCGATCACTTCGTTGCCGCTGCGTTCCTGTCGGCAGAAAAGCCCAGGAAGACTACCGGTGCCGACATCCGCGCAGGGACCAGCATCGATCAGCTGATCGCGCAGAAAATCGGAACCGACACACTACTGCCATCCTTGCAGATCGGACTAGAAGACCCCGGTGCCAACTCGACAAATTGCGGAGAGGGCTACAGCTGCGTCTACACCAACACCATATCGTGGCAGGCTCCGGACCGCCCGATGCCGATGGAAATCAATCCCCAAACGATCTTCGAGCGCATGTTCGGAGACGGCACGTCACCCGATCTTCGCAAAGCCCGTCGTGACCGTCAGGCAAGTATCCTCGATTCTGTTAACTCCAGCCTCAAGGACCTACTGCCCCAGGTGTCGCACGTCGACCGTGTCCGGCTTGAGCAATATTCCGAGGACGTGCGGGAAATTGAGCGCCGGTTGGTCATCGCCGAAAAAGCCTCCTCTGAGGTGCCGAACATCACCGTACCTTATGGCGTACCCGAATCCTTTCATGAGCACATCCAGATCCAGTACGACCTGCTCGCGCTTGCCTTTCAAGCAGATATCACCCGCGTAGCCACAGTGCTCTACGCTCGCGACCTCACCGGTCGCGTGTACCCGCAGAGCGGCACAGACATCAGCTTTCACGGTGGATCACACCACGCTGAAGACCCGGGCCGCATCGCTGAGTACGCGAAGCTGAACCGCTACCATGTACAAATGCTGGCGTACCTGGTGAAAAAGTTACATGACCTGAAGGAAGCAGACGCCACGATGTTAGATCGTTCGCTTATTTTGTATGGCTCGAACATGGGCAACTCGAACCAGCATCTGCACTACGATGTACCTCACGTGCTGGTCGGTGGCGCTTCAGGAAAGATGAAGGGCGACCAACATATCGCCGTGCCTAGCCGGACTGTGCCGACAGGCAATTTGCTCCTCAGCGTACTGGACAAGTTTGACGTGAAGGCCGACAAGCTCGGCGACAGTACGGGGCGGCTTCAGAGCGTGTAGTTCAAGTGCAGGTTCGGTTCCTCGTAGTATCGCTATCCGCAACGAACTCAGGCTATTCTCGGCTGTCGAAGCTGAGTTCTACATCAAGTTTTCGGGGGGTCACATCATGAGCACTCAAAATCGCTCGCGCCTGCTTGTGTCGTCTATTTCTGCGTTGCTTGCGGTCAGCGTGCTCGCTGTGTGCGCAGCCCAGGTTGCCAACGCGCAGTCCGCGACGCAGAGCAAATGGTCTGACCCCGCCACCTGGCCCAACAACAAAGTCCCTGCCGCCGGCGACATCGTTGAAATTGCAACGGGTAAAGACGTGGTGCTGGATGTCAGTCCCCCGGCGCTGAACGGCGTGACCATCAACGGCAAGCTCAGCTTTGCCAGCAACGCCGACCTGGAACTCACCACCGAATGGATCATGGTGCACGGCGAGCTCGCCATCGGCACCGAAGCCACCCCGCATACGCGCAAGGCCACCATCACCCTCACCAATAACGTGAAGGGCGAGAACATCATGGGCGGCATGGGCGACCGCGGCATCATGTTGTCTGGCGGCACGCTGAACCTGCACGGGGATCGCACCAATACCTGGACCAAGCTGGCAGCCACAGCCAAGGCCGGCGCCAAGGCCATCACCGTGCTTAACGCCGCCGGCTGGCGCGTGGGTGATGAGATCGTCTTAGCCTCGACCGACTATGACCCGCGGCAGGCCGAGCGTCGCAGCATCGCGGCCATCAAAGGCAACACGATTACGCTCGATAAGAAGCTCGACTACATGCACTTCGGCAAGATCACCTTCGATGTGGATGAACGCGGCGAAGTGGGGCTGCTGACGCGCAACATCAAAGTGCAGGCTTCGGAAGACGCCGCGCAGAGCTTCATCGGCGGCCACATCATGGCCATGCCGACCAGCAAGATGTTTGTTGAAGGCGTGGAGCTCAACCGCATGGGTCAGAACCTGACTCTGGCGCGCTACCCCATTCATTGGCACTTGGTCGGTGATGCACTGGGACAGTACATCCGCAATGCAGCCATCCACGACACCTACAACCGCTGCGTCACGGTGCACGGCACCAACGACCTGCGCGTTGAGAATAACGTCACCTACAACACCGTGGGCCACTGCTTCTTCATGGAAGACGGCATCGAACACGGCAATCAGTTTGTGCGCAACTTAGGCATCCAGACCAAGTGCCACACCAGCAAGCCTTGCGACCCCACCAACCTCGCGCCCTTCGGCCCTGATGGCGACACCAACTTCAAGACGACAGGCCAGACCTCCAAGGATGTGCTGATCCCTTCGGATAACACCGCATCGACTTATTGGATAACCAACCCCAACAACGTGTACCGGGACAACGTGGCTGCGGGCTCTGATGCCATCGGTTTCTGGTACGGCTTGCCCGAGCACCCGACCGGCGCGTTTGAAGGTACCGAAGCCAGCAAGGCCGCGTGGCCTCGTCGCACGCCGCTGCGCGAGTTCAAGGGTAACGTCGCACATTCAAACTTTGACGGCTTCATGTTGGACCGTGGCCCAAGGCCCGATGGCCAATTCCGCACCGGCGGTCATATCGGCCTGGCCAACCCGGCTGATCCGACCAGCCAACAAGTGGTCACGCTCATCGAGGACTTCACCAGCTATAAGAACCGCAACGGCGGCATCTGGGCCCGCGGTGAGATGGACCAGTTCAAGAACCTCAAGATGGCGGACAATGCCATCGGCTATACGCATGCGTCGGCCAACTTCGGCCAGTCTGCTTATACGTCACGGGTAGTCGACTCACTGTTCGTCGGTGAGACCGAGAACGTCGGCAACCCCACCACAGCGTCAGAAAAGGCTTATGGCCGCAGCCTGCCGCAACCCACGCTGGCGGACTTCCCCATCCGCGGCTATGAGTTCTATGACTTCCGGCATGAGTTGGATAACGTCACTTTCGTCAACTTTGCAGATAACGCCGCGCGCAAGACAGGCGCCGTCTCTTACCTGCTGTTCACCAGCTATGGCATGAG
>Ga0114967_10001136_pt1 | contig 22299 bp, 21 predicted proteins | sample M_130628_MF_Meta_FD_92639 | JGI IMG/M metagenome (GOLD analysis project Ga0114967, IMG submission 92639) | Freshwater microbial communities from Lake Montjoie, Canada to study carbon cycling - M_130628_MF_MetaG | ecosystem: Environmental > Aquatic > Freshwater > Lake | place: Lake Montjoie... | reverse complement strand
CCTCACGGGGCTGCCGTGCATGAACTAGACCGTTGTTCAAAACCGCGATCGCTGCCACGCCGAGCAGTGTACCGTGAACTGTGCCGATGCCGCCAAAAATGCTTGTGCCGCCAAGCACCACCGCCGTGATGGCAAACAGTTCATAACCCATGCCCGCGTCCGCCTTCGCCTGACCGAGCCGCGACGTGTAGATGATGGCTGCCACCGCCGCGATGATTCCAGCCAGCACGTATGCCATCGCCAGTCGACGCTCGACGGAGATGCCCGCGTAACGAGTTCCCTCCGGTGCGAAACCGATGGCGCGGAACGAACGCCCAAACGTCGTGCGATGCACCAGCAGCCAGATGCCGATGGAAACAAGGATGAAGCTGGAAGCTTGTGCAGGAATGCCGAGCCAGCGTTCTTGACCGAGAAACAGAAATGATGCAGGGAAATTTGTGAACGTGTCCGCGCCGCGAGTGATGGCTTCGGCCAATCCTCGAAACAGCGAGAACGTTCCGAGCGTTACGATGAGCGGCGGCAACCGCAGCCAGGTGATGAGCGTGGCGTTAAGCCCGCCCGCTAATGCGCCAATGCCGATGGTGCAAGCCGCCGCAAGTGGAATCGGCATCCCTGCGTCACGCCAGAATTTTCCGAACGAGATCGCACACAACCCTAGCAGCGATCCGACCGAAAGATCAATTCCTCCCGTGAGAATGATTGGCGTCATCACCAGCGCGAGCAGCCCGATCTCCACCGAGTGCCGCATGATGTCGAACGTGTTGTCCACAGAGCCGAAGCGCGGACCAACCGAATTGAAGTAAAGCCACTCTAGCAATACGACGAACAGCAGGATCGTCTCGTGCCGGAGCAGGATGGCTCTGAATCCTTGTTTAGCGGTGTGCATCCGTGGTTAGTTCCTTTGCTTTCTGGTTCGCAATCCATCGGCTACAACGGCCAGCAGGATGATCGCGCCTTGGATTGCCTTCTCCCAATACGCTTCGATGTGCAGATGTGTCAGCGCTGGACTGATGCAGGCGAGCAACAGCAAGCCGAAAAACACGCCCCAGAGTTTTCCGCGTCCACCCGACACCGCCACGCCGCCGACCACCGCCGCTGCGATGACTTTGAGTTCCAGTCCGGAGCCGGACTTGGGATCAACCTGCGGCGATTGCACCACGTTCATCATCGCCGCCAAGCCGACGAGTGCGCCCATGAAAACAAACACGGAGAACGTCGTGAGTTGCGGACGAATACCCGCGAGCCGCGCGGCTTCGGCATCCGTGCCGACAGCGTAAACGAATCGTCCGGCGGAAAGATGTTTTGTCGCCAACGCCAGCAACGCGAGCAACACAAGTGCGGCGAGGATGAGAGTCCACTGCCCCATCACCTGACTCAACCCGAGCCACTGGAGGCCGTCCGGCAGATTCACGAACTCACCTTGCCGCTGCCAGCGCAACGCCTCGCGCCACGTTACCATCGTCGCCAGTGTCACGACGATGGACGGCAATCGCAATCCCGCCACTAGGCAGCCGTTGAACGCGCCCATGATCGCGCCCATCGAAACCGACGCAATAAATACCAGCGGCAACGACCAGCCCTTCGCAGCCAGTAAGCCCACACACACGCTGCACACGGCGAATTGCGACCCGACCGAAATATCAATCTGCCGGCTGATGATGACGAATGCCATACCGCACGCGACCAAGAGGGTCGGTGCTTCGCGCGTGAGCAACGAAAGCAACGGCTGTGGCTGGAAAAACGCCGGAGTAAAAATCGCGAGGCCAAGCAGGACAAATGCAAGCGCGGCAGCGACGGAAAATTCGCGGAAATGCTTTTTCATTTCGCAGCGCCATTCTCCGTTTGGCCTAATGCCACTGCCATGACTTCGTGCGCGTCGGTTTTGGCGGGGAGCATGGCGGTAATCGTTCCGCCGCGCATCACGGCGATGCGGTCGCTCATTCCGAGGACTTCCGGCAGGTCGCTGGAAATCATCAGTACGGCTAGGCCTTCCTTCGCGAGGCGGCGGATGATCTTGTGGATTTCACTTTTCGCACCCACGTCCACCCCTTGCGTCGGTTCGTCGAGGATCAGAAGCTTGGGTTTTGTCGCGAGCCAGCGGGCGAGGGAAACCTTTTGCTGATTGCCGCCGCTCAATGAACCGCCGGGCGCTTCCGGTCCGTAAGCTTTCACGGCAAGGTCACGGATTAAATCCAGCGCGATTTGCTTCTCGGCGCCGCAGCGCAACCACGCGCCCGGAAAAACGCGGTCGTGTATCGCCATGGTCATGTTGTGCGCGATGGGCATTTCCAGAATCACACCGTGGCGGCGGCGATCTTCAGGCACATACGCGATGCCGTGCGCAACGGCTTCCTTCGGTGTTGAAATAGTAATGAGTTGGCCGTTCAGCAGGATTTCGCCAGAGTCGGCGGGCATGATGCCGAAGAGAACTCGCGCCAGTTCTGTGCGGCCTGCACCAACCAGTCCTGCCATACCAACGATTTCACCGGCCCGCACATCCAGCGAAATATTCTTCACGCCGCACGACGCGCAGCCAAGCTTCCTGAGTGAGAGAACCACATTGCCCGTTTCGCTTTCAGACGGCGGATAGATGGTCGAGACTTCGCGGCCCACCATGAGTTTGATCATGCCCGATTCGTTGATTTCGCTGACTTTGTTCGTGCCGACACTCTGGCCGTCCCGCAGCACGGTCACACGGTCGGCGAGTTGAAAAATTTCCTCCAAGCGATGCGAGATATAGACGACGCCGACACCGCTGGCGCGCAAATCCTTCACGACCGCGAACAGCAGATGCTGCTCCTTATGGGTGAGCGAAGCGGTCGGCTCATCCATTATGACAATGCGGGCACCCGCACCGAGTGCGCATGCAATTTCCACCAGTTGCTGCTCCGGCATGGAGAGTGAACGGACTTCTGCATCCGGTAAAATTTCCGCGCCGATGCGCTTAAGAAGCTCTTTGGCGCGTTGTCGGCGGGTGACCCAATTCACTTTGCGCAACGCGGACATGGGTTCGAGTCGCAGTCCGATGTTTTCCGCCACGGTAAGATCGGGGAACAGCGCTGGCTGCTGGTAGATGCACGCGATACCGAGTTGGTGCGCGGATGCCGGGGTGAGCCGGGCGACGCGTTCGCCATTGATCTCGATTGAGCCTCCGTCCAGCTGATGCGCGCCTGTGATGACTTTTATGAGCGTGGATTTGCCCGCGCCGTTTTCGCCGAGGAGCGCGTGGACTTCGCCCGCATGCAAATCAAACGAGACGCCCTTGAGCGCGCGAACAGCGCCGAAGGATTTCGTGACTGCTGAAAGTTGGAGGAGCGTTTTCAAACCGTTAATCCGTTTCGGGCGTAAAGAAACTTCCGGGGGCGAGTCCGCTGAGCCGGTTCAGATTGAAGCCAAGAAATGGATTCCTCATGAGGCAGCAAGTTTGCGGAATCACCCGGTGAAATCAAGGTAAAGCCCTTCTCCCCGCAAACCAAAAATGGTGAGGCTTCCTCGACGTCACCGCAACCAATGCGCACGACTGTGGTGCGACAAAGCCGTTTCAGCTCCCCTGCTATTGCCCATAGTCCTGCGACGGAATGTTCAGCGCGTGACGCATCCACGAGCGGGCGATCAACGCAAGCTTGTGCGGTTTGCTGAGGCGGAAAGTTTCGGGAACGAAGACGTTGAAGCGCGCGCGTTCGAGTTTGAGGAACAATCTCCAATACACGCTTGCCATCATCTGGGCAGCAACCATCGAGCGACGGTCTTCGGCAGGCAACGTTTCGGCGGCGCGGCGGTAAAAGTCTCTGGCGCGAGCGGCGATAGTTGCGGCAAGTTTATCGTAACGCTCAGAATACACTCCGAGCAGAATTTCATCCTCAGTCATGCCAGCGGCTTTTAATTCATCCAGCGGCAGATAAATTCTACCACGTTTGCTGTCGCTCTTCACATCGCGGAGAATATTGGTGAGTTGAAGCGCTTTTCCCAGATGCGTGGCGTAATTGCGCGTTTGAGGATTCGTGTAACCAAAAATTTCGATACTTAACAGGCCGACGACTGAGGCGACGCGATGGCAGTAGAGATCGAGTTCCTCGTAAGTCTGATAGCGAAGGGTAGTGAGATCCATCTCGCAACCTTTGATGAGTTCATCAAAAAAATCGAACGGCAGTTTGAATTCGCGGATGACTGGTTGGAGTTCCTGATTCACGACGAACTGCGGTTGACCGCCATCGCAGGCGAGCTTCACATCCGTGCGCCATACGGCGAGACCGGAGCGGCGGCGTTCGATGGAGTGGGATTCTTCATCCGCCACGTCGTCCACCTCGCGGCAGAACGCGTAGAGCGCGGACATGGCGAGGCGTTTTTGTTTGGGCAGCAGGATGAATGCGAGCGCGAGATTAGACGCGCTGTTGCGAGTTATCGCCTGACTCTGCTGCATGCGTCAATTTTGGTAATGCTCCGCCACGGCACGATGATCCTCACGCACCGGGGGCAATCCGCGCGTCTCGGCCAACGTGGGATTGGCGGCGGGCTCGGAGCGACGGCGTTTCTGTTTAAGCGTGCTGGAAAGTTGTGTCGAAGACTTCGGATGCTCGTAGCGACGTTTGCGTTTCTTGTGGAAAACTTTCACCCATATAAACGCGGCGACGATCATAACGGTGATAGATCCGGTGAACAGGGCAGTGTGGAGAGCAGTGTTCATTTCAAAGATTTTCTTTCACGAGCGGCGTAGGCGTGTCGTCCTCCGTCGTCAGGTTGAGTCGCTGCATCCGGTAGCGCAACGCGTGACGGCTGATCTTCAACTTCTCCGCGCACTTGGTCAGGTTGAAGGAACAACTCTCCAGGGTGGCAGTGAGGAGATCGCGCTCAAAGTCCGCTACGATTTCATCAATCGCGCGGCCGCCGTTTGCGGCAATAGTCGCGGGCGCAGCTGGAGCTTTGTTCAACTGCGTCTCAATCTGGAAATCCGGGAGGTTCGACGCTTGGACTTCGGTCGTCGTTTCGAGGATGAGCGAGCGCTCGATGGCGTTGCGCAGTTCGCGGACGTTGCCGGGCCAGCGATGCGAGAGTAGTTTTTGCTGCGCGCCGCGTGAGAGGCGTTTGACCGTGCGGTTCATCGAACCGCTGAACAGTTTGAGAAAATGTTCGGCGAGCCGAATAATGTCACCCTCGCGCTCACGCAGCGGGGGCAGACGAAACTGGATCACGTTGAGGCGATGAAACAAATCCTCACGAAACTCATCCGCAGCGATGGCTTTGACGATGTCTTTGTTTGTCGCGGCGACGAGGCGGACGTTGACGCTTAATTCCTGCGTGCCGCCGACGCGCGTAAAGGTGCCGTCCTCCAAAAACCTCAACAGCTTGGCCTGTAACGGACGGCTCATGTCGGCGATCTCGTCGAGAAAGATGGTGCCGCCGTTGGCTTCTTCCACGCGACCATGCTTGAGTTTCAACGCACCGGTGAAAGCGCCGCGTTCGTGACCGAACAATTCGCTTTCCAACAATGCTTCCGGAATGGCGGCACAATTGATCCGCACGTAGAGAGATTTTTTCCGCGCGCTCAAGCTGTGCAGCGCGCCCGCGACGAGTTCCTTGCCGGTGCCGCTTTCTCCGAGGATGAGAGATCGAGCGTCGGTGGGCGCAACGGTCTGAATGAGTTGACGCAGTTCGTGGATTTTCGTGCAGTCGCCGACGATCTGATCAAGTTGATAAGTTTCGCTGGCGCGTTGGAGAAGGCGATCGTTGGTCCTGATTAGGCGATGGCGTTCACCGCACCGTGACACAGCGTGAAGCAATTCCTCCGGTGCGAACGGCTTGGCAAGATAATCCATCGCACCCGATTTGATAACCTCCACAGCGAGCTTCGGCGTGGCGTAGGCGGTGATCATCAGGACGGGCAACTCAGGCCAGCGGCTGCGGATTTTGCTCATGAAATCATAACCACTCATCCCGCCGAGTCGCGCATCGGTGATGACCATGAAAACATTTTCTTTAGCGAGTAGTTCGAGACCCGCCTCGGCGGATTCAACCGCGAGCACAGAATAACCTTCATCTCCGAGCAGGGTTTGCAGGGAGAGTCGCATATTCTTCTCGTCATCTACGACGAGCAATGGCGGGAGCAGCGAGGTCATGCGATGGGTTTCATGAGCGTCTTCGAGGGGAAGATTAGTGTGAATGCGGCGCCTTTTCCAAGCGTGGATTCGGCTCGCACCGTGCCGCCATAAAGTTCGGCGTTGTGTTTCACCACAGCGAGACCGAGACCGGATCCGCGCTCTTTGGTGGTGTAATACGCCTCGAAAATGCGTTCCAACTTATCCTGCGGAATGCCTGCCCCTTCGTCGCGCACGGTAATCTCGATGGATTCATTTTCCAGAAAGCGTGTGCTAAGATAAATGTTGCCGCCGCCCGGCGAAGCATCGCGCGCGTTCTGCAATAAGTTGCTGATGGCGTCACCAAAATGTGTTCGCTGCATGAGCAACGGAGGAAGTTGTGCCGTGAGATTGCGCCGAACATGAACCAGCGATGGCGCGCCTGGCGGGAAAACGTCTTCGATGGCGTGGTTGATCTCGTCCACGACGTTGAGTTTTTCGACACGACCTTCGGTCAACTGCGCGTAGCCCATGATCTGGACGATGATGCGGTCTGCCTTGGCCACTTCTTCGCGAATGATGTCAATCTGCTTGGCGGTTTCAGGCCTCTCAGCGGCGAGATGTTTGTATAGCGAGAACGTGACGTTATTGATGATGGCGAGCGGGTTCTTAATCTGATGCGCTACTTCAGCGGCAAGGCGACCGGCTGAGCGGAGTTGTTCGCCGCGCACGTGAAATTCATTACGCTCCTCATCGGCGCGACCTTGCGCGGCCACGAGCACTTGCACGCCGTAACAACAAAACGTGAGCAAGAGCAACACAGTGACCTGGAGGATAAAGTGCGCTCCTGTTGGCTCGATGCTGTCCCTAGGCTCGCGCATGAAAGCAGCATAGCTTTTTTGCGACGGAAAAATTGCGTTCGCGTCCCGTAACAGAATGGCTTTCAACTCGACCACTGGGATATGGCTGGAGTTCGTCGAAAGACAAACGATGTTTGACCGGGTGGATTCTTCAAGTCCATTCCATAGTATTTTCCGAAAAGGTGCAGGAGTGTCCTGCAGCCAATTTGCAATCACATGCGGCTTTTCAATCTCATCCTCAGTGATCCGTTTTGCCGCCGGATAAGAGCGTCCGGGGTCTAGCTCTTGTTCCGTCTGTGATTCTGTAAGTCCCGCAGACAGGAAACTGATGCCGAGCAGAAGGTTCAAAACAATCTGCGGCGTGGCGAGCGGGATGGAGGCGGCGTTGACGATAATCAATGCCGGATACGCCCAGTAGAGAATGCTGTCGAAGCCGCCGGTCAACACCGTGAGTCCCCCTAGGAACACCCCGTCCGCGATTCCTAGCGCAAATACAAACCATTGGACTGCTCCCAACGGGAATTTTCTAGCAACATATAATAAAGCTGTCAGAGCCAACACAACCAACGCGTAAACCACCATGGAATTCAGGATGGTCTCAAAAAGAACACCGAAGGGGTTTACTGGATCGCCAAGCCAGCGAGAATTGTAGAACTGAAACAGAACAATGGCGGTGACGACGAGGCGGGCAGGGAGAAAGATATTACGCTGCCGCGCGAGTTGACGGCGCGAGTGTTCGGCGGGTTCAGCGCGGATTTCAGCCAACACCTGGGGCATCCGCTTCAGCCATTGCCATTGTCCCGATTTCATAAGTGTACCGGGTTGCGGAAAACTGTTCAGCGCAGCAACGCAACCGCACGCTCTGCGATCTTGTGCACGGGCCACAACCGGCCAAGGCCTTCGTAGCCGCAGGACAGTATGCCTTTCTCTGGCCCGATGAATTCCGCGCCGCGCTTCTTCAACGTGGTCGCGTTCTGTTGCGTGGCAGGGTGTTGCCACATCTTGCCGTTCATGGCGGGCGCGATCAGCAGCTTCGCTGTGGAATTCAACGCGAGCGCGATACAAGTCAGCGCGTCGTCTGCGTGGCCATTCGCAAGCTTAGCGAGAATATTGGCCGTTGCGGGCGCGATGAGTAGCAAATCCGCTTCATCGGCGAGACGAATATGCGTGGGCTTCCAACCTTCTTCCTCGTCGTAGAGATCTGTGACGACTGGATTACGCGAAAGAGTTTTGAACGGAAGCGACATGATGAACTTCTGCGCGTCAGCGGTGAGCACCACGCGCACATTGAAGCCTTGCTTCGTCAACAAGCTCGCGAGATCGGGGGCTTTGTGGGCAGCGATGGAGCCGGTTACTCCGAGGACGATGTTCTTTGTTTTGCTCATGTTTTGTCAGCGTTGATCAAAACTCCGGGGCGATGGATCGTTGCGACCGCATTTTCTCCGCTTCAACAATCGCCTGCATCTGCCGGAGATCGTCGGCTACGCTACGACTGATAATGAGATAATCAAAATTTTTCCATTGAGCGACTTCCTGTCGCGCCACACCGAGACGCTTCTTGATGTCGGCAGGCGTGTCCGTGCCGCGACGACGGAGACGCTCTTCGAGCACTAATGTCGTCTGCGGCGTGAGAAACACCGTCACCAAAGCGCGCTTCAATTCCGGGTCTTCTTCCGCGCACTTGCGGACGGTGGCCGCGCCCTGAACGTCCACGTTGAGCAATACGTCTTTGCCTGATCGGAGCTTGCTCACGACTTCGGATTTCAATGTCCCGTAGCTCTGACCATAAACCGTAGCGTGTTCCAGAAAATTTCCAGCCTGCACGCGTTTCAAGAACGATCCCGCATCCAAAAAATAATAATCCTCGCCGTCCTTCTCATCGCCACGCGGCTCGCGTGTGGTGCAAGTGATGGCGCGCGCCATGTCAGGGCGCGCGGTGAGGATCTGGTGACAGAGAGTCGTCTTGCCGCCGCCGGACGGCGCAGAGATGACCACGAGCAACGGGTTGCCCGCGTGCGTTCCTGAATGTTTATCTTCGCTCATGGGAATCAATTCACTCGACGTTTTGGGCCTGTTCGCGGAACTTTTCCAGTTCGGCCTTTAGCGTCACAACTTCGCCGGAGATCAACGCGTCGTTCGCCTTCGAGCCGATGGTGTTGATCTCGCGATTCATTTCTTGCGCGAGAAAATCCAGTGTGCGCCCAACCGACTCTTTGGACTTCGCGCAATCTTCAAACTGTTTGAAATGACTTTGCAGCCGCGTCAACTCCTCGGAGATGTCCGAGCGATCTGCGAAGAACACGACTTCCTTCAACAGACGATCGTCGTCCGCCGGGAGGTTGGCAATGCCCGCAGCCTTGATGCGTTCGATGAGTTGCTGGCGATAACGCTCGGCTGATTTGGGCGCTTGCTTGGCGACGCGCTCGACACAGCGACGCATTACATTGACCCGCGAGGCGAGGTCTTCAGTGAGATGCGTGCCTTCGCGAACACGCATCTTCACCAACCCAGCAAGCGCGGCGGAAAGCGATCTCTCCACAGCGGGCCAGAGATTTTCCGTCTCGGCGAGTTCCTCGTCCGTCTGGAAAACTCCGGGTGCGCGGACGAGGTGATCGAGCGTCACATCTCCTTGGAGTTTGAGCTCGCGGGCAAGTTTCTTGAGTTCGTGTGCGTAAGCTTTGGCGAGAGCGGCATTCAGGTGCATCTTCGCCGATGATTTGCCATCGCCTGCATGGACGGTGACGCGCGCGGTGACACGTCCTCGCGAAACTTCCGCCAAGATGGATTCTCGCACGCGGGTTTCGAGCAATTCGAGTTCGCGCGGAAGATTGACCGAGATTTCGGCTTGTTTGCGGTTCACGGAACTGAGTTCAACGGTCACATTGAACCCATCGCGGGCGCACTCGCCTCGCCCATAGCCCGTCATAGACTTCATGTCTGCTGAATATGGAAAAATCCGGAGGCTCAAGCCATGAAATTTTCTGGGAAGAGGTGGGTTGGCGTTGCCGCTTGTCATCAAATGGTGGGTGGCGCATCTTTTCGCTCCCGCATTGGGTGCGGGTTTGATCTCAATGAATCCAGCACTGAAAAAATTTCTTCAGACGTGGCTCGTCAACACATTCGCCGTTTTGGTGACTGTGACGGTGCTGCCACATTTCCATTGCGAACCAAAGTTAGCAGTGTTCCTCGTGTCATTGTTGCTGGGAATTTTGAACACGTTCCTGCGGCGTTACATGATATTGGTTGCATTGCCGCTGGTGATATTCTCGCTGGGATTATTCCTAGTGGTCATCAACGGCTGTTTGATCTATTTAGTCGATTGGATTATGGGCCCGACGTTCGAGGTGGATGGATTCGGCTGGGCGATGCTCGGCTCTGTTCTCATAGGCCTGATTTCACTGATCCTGAACATCGTCACCGGCAACTCCCACACTCAACTCAAAGTGCGCCGCCAACGACGCCCGACAGACACACGCGGACGCGATGGTGGCGGTGACGGGCCGGTGATCGATGTTTAATTTTTGAAGCTATCACTCGCGCGGTGAGGTTTCTGTCATTGCAATTCAACCCACGCCGCCCCATCATGGAGACGCAACTAATTTATCGAGCCCCATCGTTGGGGCTGTCGTATTTTATATGAACATCAATCCGGAAACGGACCTTGACCTGGAGAAACTGTTCCTCCCCTCGTGGGCCCAGGAATCAGCCAATAATACCAACCGCTACGCCAAATTCACCGGCAACGAAGGCGAACGCAGGGGCGATCGCGATCGTGGAGATAGCCGCGGCGGCCCGCGTCCTCCCAGACGCGATGGCAGCGGCGGTGGGGAACGTCGCTCCGGTCCTCCGGGACAAGGGGTGCGTCGTCCCGAAGGTCAAGGTGGCTTCCGCGCTCCCCGTCGTGACGGTCTGGGACAAGGTGGCGCAGGTCAGCGTAGCGGTGGATTCGGACGCGATGAACGCCGCTCACTGCCGGAACGGCGCGAAACTCCGCAGCCGTTGCCTGAAGTCAACGCCGCCATCATTCCTGATGAAAAGGGCGTGGAATCGTTGGCACGTCAGGTGAAGATGACGGGGCGCGCGTTCCCGCTGTTCGACATCGCATTTCTCGTCATCCAGAAGCCTGAACGCTATGCGATTCGCTTCTCGACGAAGAAGAATCAGCAGGGACAACTGGCACAGCCTCTTTTTCATTGCGCGTTGGATGAAACCATCTGGCTGAGCGAAGACGAAGCGGTGGAGCATGTGTTGCAGAAACATTTCGGCACGTTTTATCAGGCTGAGAAATCAGCTACCGAAGCGCCCAAGGGAGTTTATACTTTCGTTGGCCAATGCGGACTTAGCGGCGTCATTCTCGGCCCGCCGAATTACCACGATTATCAGAATAAACTCGCCAAACTACACGCGGAACGTTTTTCGCGGATGCCGTTTGATGTCTACAAGTCCCGCGTGAAAATCGTGCGCGATGAAGCTGTGGTGAAACAATGGGTTGAAGAACAAAGCGTGAAAACTGAGTTTGTTTGCCTGAACGTACCCGAGGCAGCAAAACTACCGAACCGCGAGGAAGTGGAAAAACATTTCCGTGTCACGCACAAGGACACGATAATAAAACAGGTGGAATCGCACCCGGTCAGCGGCATGGCAGCGCGGTCGTTACGCGGCGGATTGGGACGCATAGTGCAGAATCTCCTCACTGAGCAACGTCGCTTCCCGATGCAGATAGCCACATCGTTAAGTCAGTCCTTCGCTCATCACGGATTGCAATTCTTCAAGGTCAACAAAACCGTCACGCATGTGGCTGTGGCGCGTCCGCACTTCCTCGATATTGAAACTACGCCCGTTTCCACTGGAGTGAAACGCATTGTTGAATTCATTAACGCGAATCCCAAGTGCAATCGCCGCAAACTCATTGATGCCATCGCGCCGTCAACAGTGGCTGTAACTCCGGTTACTGTCGCGCCCGTTGAAGGTGCTGCCATCGCATCTGCGACGCCCGCGCCCGCGCCAGACCCGACGCCGGAACAAACTGCACTGATCTCGGACTTGCACTGGCTAGTCCATCAGGGGCATGTGATGGAGTTCGCGAATGGCTTGCTCGACACGGCCAAGAAGCCTGCCCCCCGCGCACCGAAGCCTGAACCGAAAGCGGTGACGACTACTGTCGCTACGACTACCCTACCGACAGAGGTTTCCGGAGCCGAGGTTGTTGCGCCCACCGTTGAAAGCACGCCAGTGGAAGCACCTGTTGCTCCGGAAGAGGAACCTCCACAAGCAAGCTCACACTAAGTTTAATCATCAAAACAAAACGCGCCCCTCAACCCGAGGGGCGCGTTCGTTTCCAACTCTTGCTGCCGAAGCTTATGCTTTGGCAAACCTTTCAAACATGCTGGCAAACGGCGACTTCGACGAAGTAGTTGTCTGCTGGACCTTAAGCTGCCCAAGAATGGCGTGCCAGCCGATGTAAATCTTGTGCCATTGGTTCTCAAGGCTGCGCAGGGCGCCCTCACTCATTTCACTGAGATAACGAAGCGACGGCGAGTTGCCAATCAGCCCATGAATCTCTTCCTTGGTGGGCGAGCTAACATCCATTCCGGCGAGGATCAACTCCAGCTCTTGGACTAGCACACTCTTGATCTCCAAGAAGTGCGTTTCGTCGTCCACGCCGAATTTTTTTGAGCGGGCCATGTTGATGAAGTGGTTAAACTGCTTCCAGCATTCGAGATAGTTCTCGGTCTGTTGGATCAGTGGATGTACTTTGTTATTGCTCATAGGACTTAGCTTGTTTGTTGAGTGGGAGCCGAAATATTAGGGGCGGACAAAAACACTATGGCGCCGCCGCGCATCTCGCGAGCGGTGATTTTCAGACCGGGATAGTGGACGACGAGTTCTTCGAGCGGGAGCTGTGCAGCCTGGCTGGAGCGGAACGTCTCCACCACACAACGTCCAATCTCTTGCACAAGACTCTGCGGGAAGCTTGTGGGTAAGGTGGTGGCGAGAACGTTCCCGCTGCGGTCCATGCTGAAGCTGCCGGAGTGCAATTGTAGCAGCGGCTTAGCTCTTTTGAAAAAACTGGTCAGGAAGCCCATAATGTGAGGATTTTCTTCATACGGTCCCGCACTTCTGTCGCGTCCAAAGTGTTTTTCCAGCCAACACAAAGGTTCGCGCCGCCTTTTTGAGCCACAGCCACGTTGCGTTGCGGGCCGATGCCCGTAATCTGCTGAAGCCCGCCCGCTTGAAGCGTCTGTCCGAGAGCGTGAAAACGGTCAAGGCTCTGCCGCATCCAACCCGCGATGTGTTCCGGATTTTCCAACCCGCGTGAATCTACCATCGTGTCTGCGACCGTCTTCATAGCAAACTCAACGCAATCCGTGTTCACAATCTCCGTCAACCCACTTGAGCGAGGCGCGCCGGGTTGGGCGGGGGCGTTGGCGGGACGATTGTGGGATGTGTCGGCGTTGCTGCGTTCGTCAGACGCCTGCGCGCTTTCGAGCAACAGGGCATTGTAGGATTTGAAAATAGTTCGGGGGCGGTGCGGCTCATCGGGCAGGAATTCAAAGTTGCCTGCCTTCCAGCGCAGAATTTTTTGGAACGCATCTTCACCACGTAATTCCTCCATCTCAGAGTCTACCACCTCACCTTGATTGACCCATATGCGACCAACGAACGGCCCGTTCGTGATCCGTAGGACAGTGGAGCTCTGGGAAATGCACTCGAGCTGAACCAAGTCCATCAAGCTCTTGCTTTGCACTCCTCTGAAGCCAGCCTCGTCATATTCGCGGCCTAGCAATGATTCCATGCACTCTAGGAATTGGGTCATCTCCTGTTCGCTGCCCGGCTTGTGCCAGTATAGATCAACGCCGAGTGAATAAACGCGAGAGCGGAAGTTTTCATCCGACATCGAGGTCAACACGACGGTGCGGAGTTCGGGAAACTTACGGCGCACGACGGAGAGCAATTGCAAACCATCCATCTTAGGCATCTTCAGGTCCGAGATGAGCAACCGATAGGAGTCCGCTTCCAGCATCGCCATCGCCCGAGCGCCGGACGGAGCGGTGTGGACTTCGGGTTGGCTGGGAAGTAACGCGAGCGTGTCGCGATATACTTCCAGCAAATCCGGATCATCATCCACCAGCAGGATTTTATATCGTGTTTCCATTGTTACATTCAGCGACTCAGCAGACTTGCTTCCAAGATTTTCAACCCAAATGCGCACGGGTCACCCACATAAAAGCAAATGTTGTTCCGAGTTCATATGTTTGCGATAAAGACTTTTCGACAGCACGAATTCATCGAAAAACATCACACCGCGTGCCAAATTTTTCGTTTCGTAATTGGCTAAAGTTGAGCATTGCAAGGCATGATGCGAGACAGCTAGTCCAGGGTTTGGACAATAAGGTCTTTTTAGGCGCATTTTAATTCTTACTTCAGAAACGGTTGTTAGTGCTCGATAATTCAGGCGTCGCGGTTTTCACCCTTCGTATTCTCCCCCGTGGCACGTCTCCTGCATCATCCATTTTCTAGTCGCATGAAAAGTTAAAGGCGTATGAGCGACCTAGCAGCAAACAAGAAGGTGGAACTATCCACAGTCCACCGGAGCTGAGGGGTATTTCAAGTCAAGGAAGGAACAATTAAGAACTTACGGTCTGAAAATTTTATGAGCGCATCATCAAATGGCGTGAAGAACGGATTCTTCGGTTACATCAAAGGATTATTCCGCAAGGAAGACACAACCCCAACGACAGCGGAATATTACAACTCTGACACTACAGAGGTTGCGCTGCCTCCGCTTACACCCCCGGCTGTTGAAGTTGCATATGCACCTCAAGCACCCGTAGCCGTAGCCCCAGCCGCGCCCGCTCCCAAGGTGAATGACAACCTCGACTCTCGCGATGCTGGCGTTGCACCCGTTTTGGCAGTTCCGCTCCAGCCGATCTTGGATGGATTAAACAACGAGATTCGCTCTCGCATCCGTGTTAAAAATGTCGGTGACACAACCATCAATATTCCGTTCGATAAGATTCTTTCGCAGCTTGCCCAAGGCCAGGTGCGCGTTCCGTTCGGCGATGTCCGCAAAAGCGCGCCACATGTTTTCACGCCCGAAACAGATTTCGACCGCATCTCCGTTTCCATTCCGCTGAACGAAGTCCTTCCACGAATCAACCCTGCCCTACTTGTCCGTCGCACAGCGGGCCGCGTTGTTGAAGTTCCAGAAGACATTACCAGCCCGTTCACTGGCCGTGGCGAGGGGCTTTCACTTTCAGCAGCGAACTCAAAATCCGAGCAGCCTGCCGCGCCAAGAAAAGCCGCGTCCACACCGGTGGTAAACGGACGTGGAGCTGCACCTGCTTGTCCAGATACACAACCCGCCAACATTCACTCCCCCGTCTCGTTCGCGCCGCTCAAGCAGAAGACCCAATCTCAAGTGCCCACGAACACCGACGTGCCAGACCAGTTTTTTGCTCACACCAAGCCTGAGCCCACCCCGGCAAAACAACCGCACCAACCCGCGTTTTTTACAGGACCGGCGGTTCAATTCAATCCACAACTGCAAACACAACATATTGCCGCGCCAAGACCCGTGGCTGCCGCTTGCTCTGCACCCTCTGCGCCCGCAATCACGATTCCGTTGAGCACGCTTTCTGAAGCGTGGCCGCAGGCAGTTCGCCTGGAAATTGTCCAAGCCAATCTAGCTCAATCTCAATTGGGCTTGCCAGTGGATACCATCGAAACGGCTCTCAAGCGTGGCCGCGTGGCGTTCACATGGAAAACGCTGCGTTCATGGATACGTCCCGCCACGCCCGGGACGGTCTCCGCGCATGACGCTGCCGAATTGGAGCTGCCACTAAAAATCATCGCTCCGTTGTTCCTCGCTCGCAAACAATCCAACTCTGCTTCCACGAGCAAGACGTCGGTAGACGAAACGATCCCGAACATCTTCTTCGGATTTCCGCAACCCGAAGCTAGGATAGCTCCAGGCGCTCCAGCGCCTCAGCCGACATTAATCAATCAATCTCAGGCCGCTCCCGCTGCGCCAGTGCAATTCGGACTAACGCCTTCGGGCCCAGCGCCGACCGCATCACTGGCCGCCGCATCTATCGCAGTTGCTGCTGCCTCTGTTTCTGCCGCCACCGCCGCTGCGACAGTCAACGCCGCTACAAGCAAGGTTGCAGACACAAATTATTATCTCTGGGATCAAGCTTCAGAGACGCAGATGTTGCATGTGGAAGCTCTCAAGCAGCGTGGCACCGCAAGCACTGAGTTCACGAAGCGCTATTCCTCGCCGAACGAGATCGTCGCGCGCGCTGCCAGCATGGAAGGTATTGCTGGCGTTATCATCGCGCTTCCTGATGGATTGATGGTGGCGAGTCGTCTTTCTCCCGATTTGAACGGCGACACGCTCGCTGCATTCCTCCCCCAGATTTTCAACAAGGTCGGTTCATGCACCAAGGAACTCCGCATGGGCGATCTGAATAACGTCAGCTTCACCGTTGGCAACACGCCGTGGAAAATCTTCCGCGTGAACGCAATTTTCTTCGCAGCATTCGGCATCGCGGGTCAACCCATGCCGACGGTTCAACTGGCGGCTCTCGCTGGTGAACTAGACCGCAAGAACAAGTAAGAAGTAACACTATGGCAATCATCAATCAGGCTACCAAGGAGCTGCAGGTCAAGATCGTCTATTACGGTCCGGCCATGTGCGGCAAGACGACAAACCTAGTCCAAGTCCACGATCACGTCCAAACGCAGGCGGGCAACAAAGGCAAACTCGTCTCATTGGCGACAAGTTCAGACCGCACTTTGTTCTTCGACTTCCTTCCCATCGAAGCGATGTCCATCAAAGGCTTCAAAACCAAGTTCCAGCTCTACACAGTGCCCGGCCAGGTGATCTACAACACCACCCGCCAGCTCGTCCTGCGCGGCGTGGACGGCATCGTCTTCTGTGCGGATTCGCAGTATGACAAGATGCAGGAGAACTTGGAAAGTTTTCAGAACCTTCAAGACAACTTGAAGAGCCTGAAGTTGAGTCTGAACGAAATACCGTACGTTCTGCAGTACAACAAACGCGATCTCCCTAATGTCGCGCCTGCGGAATATCTGGATTTCATTCTGAACAATCGCGAGGTACAAGTGCCATCGTTCAACGCCGCCGCTCACAAATGCGAAGGCGTTTTCGAAACACTCAACATGATCACCCGCATGTTGCTGCACAAATATGTGAATCAGGGTCAAACTCAACACGCATGACATGCCAACTTTACCCCAACTGCTCGAGGAAGATATTCAGTCTATCGAAGAGGTTCTAAACGACTATCTCGATAAGAGTGATGCCTCCATTGCGATGGTGATAGACAAGGGAGGCTTCCTCATCTCGCATCGCGGCGATGCTCGCCGCTTTGATCTCACAACCATCGGCGCCCTCGCCTCAGGCGCTTACATGGCCAATCAAACAATTGCGAATCTGATTAACGAGGACAACTTTGACAGCGTCTATCAGCAGGGTGAAAAGAACAGTATGTTCGTCACAAACATTGATGAAAACTGTCTCTTGATGGTGGTTTTCTCATGCAAGATTGGCGTGGGTGTCGTGAAATATCACGCCGCTGAAGCGCGCACGAAGATCGCGAAACAACTTCAAGTTGCGCAAGCTCGCGATCCGGATGCCGGACTCGATCTGTCAGTCATGAACATGGCCGATCCGAGCGAGTTGTTCCGCAAGCGCTCCTGAAAATTTGAAGTGCCCCCGCGTTAAAAGAAACGCGAGACGTTTCCACGCGGCGGCATTTCAACCCTTTAGCCCGTCAAGAAAGCTCATCCTGCTTGTCCATTCCTGCTTTAAACTTGGAAACTGCTGTCACTTACGAAAAGAACTCGCGAAGTCACTCGCCTCGACGAACATCACCTTTTTCTCAAGCTTCGATTCCGTGATCAATTGGCTCAGCTTCTTTTCCCATGCCACACCGCTCATGGGTAACTCGACTGATTTTTTCTCAAGCGACGAGAAGACCATCGCATTTGCCAGTTCCACAGAATGAATCCCATCTTGGCCGGGTGCGATGAGCAGTTCGCCATCCAGAATCGCGTTGACGAAATTCTGCGTCAACGCAGCGTGCGGCGCGGCTGCGTTGGCGAACGAAACCTCCTCCGTCTTTGCCTCTGGTTTAGAGAAGCCGATCTTTGCTGTGCGGCTGAATTCAACCATGTCCACTGCGTTGCGCGTGAACATCAGCTTGCCATTCTCCAGAACTAAAGTGCCGCGTGTGCCGACGATTTCGAATCGGTTTGCGCCTGGGGCTTCGCCTGTTGAACTAACGAAGACACCCGTCGCCCCATTCGACCATTCGAGATAAGCGGTGACGTTGTCCTCGACTTCGATCTGGTGAAAGCGGCCAAGCTGGCAATAGCCGCGCACACTCACAGGCATTCCAAGCAGCCATTGCAACACATCAAGATTGTGCAGGCATTGGTTGATCAACACGCCACCGCCCTCGCCTTTCCACGTCGCGCGCCACGCACTGCTCACGTAGTAGGCCTCGCTGCGAAACCAATCTGTATTGACCCAATTCACGCGCACGATTTCACCGAGGTCGCCGCCGCGAATCAGTGCGCGAATCTTTTCGTAACGCGGCTCTACCCGCAGTTGAAACATACCACCGAAGACGAGCTTGGTATTTTTTTTATGCGCCTTGATGAGCTTCTCTGCGTCGGCTTTGTGCGCCGAGATGGGTTTCTCCACCATCAAATGTAGACCAGCGTCAAACGCAGCGATGCCAAGTGTTGTATGTTGGTAATGCGGGGTGGCGATGATAACTGCTTCCACTTTTTTCGAGGATAATAGCTCCTTTGCATCCCTGAAAACAGTCACGCCTTTAGCTGCGTAGTCCGCAAGCTTGTCTGGCGATGTGCTGCAAACTGCCGTGAGTTGGCAGCGATCAACCTTGCCATCGAGCAAATAACCGGCGTGATGTTTGCCGATGTTGCCCATGCCGATGATGCCGATGCGAACAATTTTCATGGCACAAGTTTAGTCGGGGGCGACAGCGTGCCTAGAGGTTTTTGACCACAAACGCTGCACAAACGGGCGAACCTAAGGTGATTGTCTGCCCGGTTGGTTTCAACTTTCCGCTTGCTCTATCAATCGCAAAAACGACTACGGAATCTGAATTCTGGTTCTCTGCCAACAGCCAGCCACCACTGGGATCAATTGCGAAGTGGCGTGGTGTTTTGCCCTGAGTGGATTCGTTTTGCACGAGCGTCAGCTTGCCAGTCTTGGCATCTACAGTGAAGACTGCGATACTGTCGTGCCCGCGATTTGAGCCATAAACAAACTTGCCACTCGGATGATCGGCGACCTCTGCAGTGGAGTCCCTTTCTGTGGCGGAAATTCCTGGCGGAAGCGTGGAGATTGTTTGCACCTCTGTCATGGTGGCATTGGCGGTATCGTAGGCAAACACTGTGATCGTGAGTTTCATCTCGTTGATGACATAAACAAATTTGCCGTCCTGTGAAAATGCTAGATGCCGCGGACCAGAGCCCGGCGCGACTGAGTAGAACGGGGGATTGTTAGGGGTGAGTTTTGCTTTAGCGGCGTCGAGTTGATAGACCAACACTTTGTCGAGACCGAGATCGCAAGTGAGCGCAAAGCGATTGTCAGGAGAAGGGCATATGACGTGCGCGTGGGGCCCAGACTGGCGGCCAGGAATCACACTCGAGCCGGTGTGTTGGATGGTGGTCGATGCTTCATTGAGGCTGCCGTCCGCGCACACGGGATATGACGCAATGCTGCCGGATCCGTAATTGGCAACCATGACGCATTTGCCCGTTGCGTCCACTGAGACATGACAGGGTCCGCCGCCGCGAGAGGCTTGTTGGTTCAACAGTGAGAGCTTGCCGGTCTTTGCGTCAACTTTGAAAGCGTCCACGGAACTGACGCGTTTGTCCGGGGCGACAGTCATTTCACCGACGGCGTAGAGAAAACGTCCGGTTGGATCAACAGCAAGAAAGTTTGGGCTTTTGGTTTCAACAGCGAGCTCCGGTTCTGAAATTTTTCCTGAGGCGGAATCGAAACGTGAAACATAAATACCCTTACTCTTTGCTCCGGTGTAGGTGCCGAAAAAGACAAAGTGTTCGATGCCGAAGCTAGCGAGAACGCCTGACAGCAGGATTACAATTGATAAGATGTGTTTCATCCACGCCAGTGAACACAAAGCACCGCAAGTGACAAGCAGTTTTCGGATTCGACTCAGGCAGCATTTTTATCCGCCAATGCAACTCATCGAACGTGAGGCAGGAACGAAATCCGGTTCGCCAATGTGGTGGCGATCTTCTTTTTGCCATACAACACCACGAAGCCAGCGGTCTAATTCCCGGTCGCTCGCGCCACCACGAAGAATCGAGCGCAGATCGTGTTCGGTGACACTAAACAAACAGGTGCGAACTTTGCCATCAGCGGTGAGCCGTATCCGATTGCAATGGCCACAGAAGGGCTCACTCACTGGCGCGATGATGCCAATCTCGCCGCGCCCATCGGCGTGTGCCCATCGCTTCGACGTGGAGGATAGATTTTCGTTCACGACGAGACGAAGATCAAAGCGCGATTGCAGCCGCCGAAGAATTTCCGTGCCGGGAACAACCATCTCGCGCTGCCAAGCACGGGCGGAATCGAGAGGCATAAACTCGATGAAGCGCAAACTTATGTCTTCGCCACGGGCAAACTCCACTAGCGATTCGATCTCGTGATCATTGATGTCGCGGATGACGACCGCGTTCACTTTTAAGGGCGCAAAGCCGATTTTTTTTGCAAGCCGGATGCTTTTGAGAACAGACTCAAGCCCATCCCGTCCGGTCATCTTCTTGAAGTTGTCACGATCCAGCGAATCCATGCTGAAGCTGACGCGGCGCAACCCAGCATCACGAAGCGCTTGGGCTTTTTCGGCGAAAAGAGAGCCGTTCGTGGTCATCGCCAGGTCTTCAATGCCCGGAATGGCGGCGATGCGAGCGACGAGTTTTTCGAGTTCCTGACGGAGCATTGGTTCGCCACCGGTGAGACGAATCTTGGTTATGCCTAACCTGACGGCGAGCTTGATGACGCGTTCAATCTCCTCGAACGAGAGCAGGTGCGATTTTGGAACCCATTCTTGGGTGATGGGTTTGGATTCGGGCATCTGCCCCCATCGACCACGATAGAAGTTTTGAGCAGCTTCTGTTTCCGGCAGGCAATAGAGACAGCGGAAATTGCAGCGGTCTGTAAGGCTCACCCGCATATCGCGCAGCGTGCGGCCGTGCGAATCTACGAGCGAGCCTGCGGGCGACATTTACTTCACGCCAGAGGGGGCGTTGGTGAGCGGAGGAATCGTTTTAACGGAACCGTCAGCGTTCACTTCCACATTGAGATCGTAGACGTTGGTCTTTTCGTTCAAAGGTTTGACGTTCATCAACTTGGTCGCACCTTTTTCATCAGAGAAGCCGATGCCTTTGCGTATCCACTCTAGCCGGCGCGCGATGGAGAGCTCTTCCTTCAATTTGGAAACCTGACGGCGGAGAGTATCAAGGTCGTTGAACTGCTTTTCCAATTCGGCTTTCTCGGACATGAGGCGAGTCAGTTCGCCTTGGAGGAATGCCTTATCGCCTTCAGATGCATCGAGCTTGCGTTGTGTCTCGGTGATCTGGGTGGTGAGATTGGTTAGAGCGGCGCTCAGATCAATGGCTTTCTCATCGAGTTCGCGATTCTGCGTTTCGAGAGCGGTAATTTTTTGATCGCGTTCAGCGAGCGCTGTTTGAGTAGCTTTCAGCGACGCTTCGGTCTTTTTCAAATTGCCAGCGACCTGAGTGAAAGTATTGGTCAGCGCGCCGAATTCTGCGCGTGCTTTCGTAAGGTCGTTGGAAAGGACAGTGTTGACCTGAACCTGTTCGGTGAAGTCTGAGCTTGTTTTTACGACATCATTCGAGAGGTTGAGAATAGTGATGGCGGCGGCGCGTTTTTCGTCTTCAGCCTGCTTCTTACTGGTGAACAAAATGACCCCGAGCGCAATACAAACAGCCGCCAAAATGATGATTCCGATAAGCTTTTTCATAACAGATTGTGATGATGCCAACCGCGCTTTACTTTGGCAAGCATGCCGTTTTGTAAATCACCTCAAGAAAAGATCCCAGCTAACAATGAAGACGAAAAGTCATGGCTAAACGACAACGCGATAGAATCGTCTTGGGAAATTCCCAGTGAGCGGATCAAAGAGATCTGCTGTGCCGGAAGGTGAGGTCGCTCCACCATACACAGGCGACCACGATGTCAAGTCAGTGATGGCTTGACCATGACGTTTCGATTCGTCCCCGCTGTGAGTCGGTGTAATTTTCTTTCTGTAAATTGTCTT
>Ga0114967_10001135_pt1 | contig 22308 bp, 16 predicted proteins | sample M_130628_MF_Meta_FD_92639 | JGI IMG/M metagenome (GOLD analysis project Ga0114967, IMG submission 92639) | Freshwater microbial communities from Lake Montjoie, Canada to study carbon cycling - M_130628_MF_MetaG | ecosystem: Environmental > Aquatic > Freshwater > Lake | place: Lake Montjoie... | reverse complement strand
GTGCAACCGCAGCCGCCAAGCCGGCCCATCCCGCGCCGACTACGGCAAGCTTCATCAGGCTCGACTCGCTCGCTGAATTTGACGAATCACGCTTGCGCCTTCGCCGATAAAGTTTTTCCAGGCCAACCAGAGCTTTCGCACGGGCGTGAGCGATATCCGCTGGTGCAAGACCTGCCATTGCTCATCTTCGATTTCTGTGAGTAGCGCGTAATAAATCGCTGCCATCATCAAGCCTGGTCGCTGGTCGCGTTGATCCTGTCGAGGTAGGGCTGCGATCGCCTCAGCATACAGCGCACGCGCGCGCGCAGCTTCAAAGGCCATCAGTGCAGAAAATTTTTCAGAATAGTTGCCATTCAAAATATCTGAGGCACGCACACCAAACTGTTGCAGATCGCTAATTGGCAAGTAGATGCGGCCGCGACGTGCATCGTCACCCACATCGCGAATGATATTGGTGAGCTGAAACGCTAGACCTAACTTGGTGGCGTATTGCAGCGTCGACGCATCGGTGTAGCCAAAGATGCTCGCAGACAGTTCACCCACGACACCGGCCGCATGCCAGCAATACGTTTGCAGCGCTGGCCAGTCAAGGTAACGGGTCTGATCTAAGTCCATCTCCATGCCATCAATCACCGCCAGCAGACGCGCGCGTGTGATGTCAAACGGGCTCAGGCAGGGTAGCAGCGCTTTCATGACTAAGTGCTCGGCTTTACCCTCGTAAAGCGCATCAACCTGTGTGCGCCACCACGCAAGCTTAATCCGCGCCAGTGAGGTGTCGGTGCACTCGTCCACAACATCATCGACCTCGCGACAAAAGGCATAGAGTGCCGTGATCGCTTGACGGCGCGCCGGAGGCAAAAACAGAAAGGCGTAATAAAAGCTTGAGCCGCTCTTGGCTGCTTTATCCTGACAGTATTCTTGTGGCGTCATGCGTTCAGGTTCGAAGAGCGCGTGTGAGCATGAGTGCCCAGTCATACGCGCCAAGGGTTGGTCGATGGCGAAACACATCAAATTCAACGTGTTCGAGTTTTTCTAAAATTCGCAGGCCACCTTGCACGATGAGTCTGAGTTCAAGTCCGACGCGCCCGGGCAACCGTCGGCCTAGTGGCTGACCAAAGTGTAACAAGGCTCTGCAGGCCGTGACCTGTTCTTGCATGAGGGCTTTCCAGGCTGTGCTAGTTTGCCCGTTTGCAATCGTCTCTTCGGTCACACCGAACCGGTTGAGTTCTTGCAGCGGCAGATAAATTCGCCTCTTTTGCCAGTCGATCGCAACATCTTGCAAGAAGTTTAGTCGTTGTAGTGCGGTGCAAATGGCGTCGGACTGGGCTAGGGTGTCTTGCGCAACTGCACCATAAAGGTGCAACATCAGACGGCCGACGGGGTTGGCTGAACGTTCGCAGTAATGGTCGAGCGCGGCTTGATCGACGTAACGTTTTTGAACGATATCTTGCTCGAAAGCCGAGAGCAGATCTTCAAAAGGCTGAAGTGGCAGTTGGTGGTCAACAATGGTTTGACCAAGCGGGATGAAGATCGCGTCAAGCGTTGGGTGTAAGTCGAGAGGCTGTGCGTGAAGTGATTCGACGCAGGCCCCTAGCGCGTCACGGTAGGTTTGTAAGGCGTGCAGGCGTTCGGCGTCGCTGGCGTCACCCTCATCGGCGATGTCGTCGGCGCTACGCGCAAAACGATAGATATTCAGTACGGCCTGACGTAAATGCCTGGGCAATAAAAATGAAGCAACCGGAAAATTTTCGTAGTGATTGGCGGACATAATGGTTGTTGGCTTGACCTCATCTTCGCCCAGAAGTGCAAAGATTTACGCTTAACTCGTTAAACGCCGAGTCATCATGACATTGTTTATCAAGACATACTTGATTTATTAAACAATGCCCCCACTACAACTATATTAAAGTAAGCTCAACTTGGGCTGCGGTAGGCTAACATTCATCAGTGCCCGTGTGTGCGTGCTTGGAGATCAGTTTGAAAGATAGTTGCGTATTGATTACTGGCGCCACCAAAGGAATCGGTTGGGCGCTCACTCAGCGTTTAGCGGATATGGGTTGCCACGTGGTTGGCATTGCCCGCAATACCGCCGAAATCGATTTTCCTGGCTATCTGTATGAATGCGATTTATCAGACGCAGGTCAAACGCAAGATGTGCTGCAAGTCATACGCGACAAGTTTCCGGTTGACGCTGTGGTCAATAACGTGGGTTCAGCGATTTCGCAGCCACTTGGCTCGGTCGAGCTCTCAGCGCTTTACGAAACCTTTGACATGAATGTACGCACGGCTGTCCAGGTCACGCAAGCGTTTGTCGAATCCATGAAAGTGCGCCGTAGCGGGCGCATTATCAACTTGTGCAGTCTGGCAGTGCGGGGCGCGCGCGAAGCCACAAGCTATGCTGCCGCTAAAAGCGCCATCATTGGTTGTACACGCACTTGGGCCTTGGATTTAGCTGAGTACGGCATCACCGTCAATGCAGTCGCTCCAGGTGCTATTGATACCGAGCTCTTCATGAATGCGATGCCCGCCGCGGATGTCGCCAGCGCGGCAGCCTCGTCGGTACCCATGGGACGCTTAGGCACCGCTAACGAGGTGGCTGCGTTGATCGGGTTTTTATTGTCGGCCGAGGCTGGTTTCATCACGGGTCAGATTATCGGGATTGATGGCGGCGGCAGCTTAGGCAGTACGTCCTAGTCAGACGCTTTACGGTGCCCACAGGTCAGGGGCTTTGCAGTCTGCCTTCTTTAGCCTTGTTAAACTGGCGCATGGCAAAAATTAAAACGATTTTCACTTGCACAGAGTGTGGTGGCGTCAGCCCGAAATGGCTGGGTCAGTGCCCGCACTGCAACGCCTGGAATACTCTCGAAGAATCGCGCGACGCTGGGCCTGCTTCCCATGCCGAGCATCGTTATGCGCCGCTCACCGCGTCAGCGCCGCTGCGCAGTCTGTCAGATGTCGAGGCGCTCGAGTTGCCGCGCATCTCGACTGGCATCCCCGAATTCGATCGCGTACTAGGGGGCGGTCTGGTGGCAGGTGCCGTGGTATTGATCGGCGGCGATCCCGGCATCGGAAAATCAACCTTATTATTGCAAGCGCTGGTGGCCATGTCAGGTCAGACGCGCGTGCTGTATGTCACGGGCGAAGAGTCTGCTGAGCAAGTCGCGTTGCGCGCGCGGCGGTTAGGCTTAATCGGTGGCTCGGTCGATCTGTTCGCTGAGATCCGTCTTGAGGCGATTCAACACGCCTTGCTTGAGCAAAAGCCGGCTGTGGCGGTGATTGATTCGATTCAAACGATTTATTCGAGCGAGCTCAGTGCAGCACCCGGGTCGGTCTCGCAGGTCAAAGAGTGCGCGGCTCAACTGACGCGATTGGCCAAACAGGCTGGGATCCCCATTGTGATGATTGGTCATGTCACCAAAGACGGCACGTTGGCTGGGCCCCGGGTACTTGAGCACATTGTCGATACCGTGTTGTATTTTGAAGGTGATACGCACTCGTCGTTTCGGTTGGTGCGTGCCTTTAAAAATCGCTTCGGTGCAGTCAATGAGTTGGGCGTCTTTGCAATGACTGATCGCGGCTTGCGGGGGGTCTCTAATCCTTCTGCCCTGTTTTTATCGCAGCACACCAACGAAGTTTCGGGCTCTTGCGTGATGGCGACCCAAGAGGGCACGCGCCCGCTCTTGGTCGAAATTCAAGCGCTGGTGGATACCGCCCATGTGCCCAATCCACGCCGCTTGTCGGTGGGGCTTGAAGGCAATCGCCTTGCCATGTTGTTGGCGGTACTGCATCGCCATGCTGGCGTCTCAACGTTCGATCAAGATGTCTTTGTCAATGCAGTCGGCGGAGTTCGCATCACTGAGCCGGCCGCTGACCTTGCTGTCTTGTTAGCGATTATTTCGTCGCTGCGCGATCGGCCTTTGCCCAAGGGGCTAATCGCGTTTGGTGAGGTGGGCTTGGCGGGCGAGGTTCGGCCGGCGCCGCGTGGCCAAGAGCGCCTGCGCGAAGCTGCAAAACTGGGTTTTTCGGTGGCGATTATTCCCAAGGCCAATGCGCCGCGTCAGCCGATTGAAGGGCTAGACGTCTGGGCGGTTGATCGCTTGCAAGATGCTCTTGACCGGTTACGCTGAGCCGATCCGCCTTCATGACAAATCTTAAACTCGCCTTTAAACAAGCTTGGCGCGATGCGCGCGCCGGTGATCTGCGTTTGCTGTTGCTCGCCGTGGTCGTAGCAGTGGCGGCCATCACCAGTGTGGGTTTTTTGGCTGATCGAGTCAGTAGGGCGCTCGAACGTGACGCTGCGCAAATGCTAGGTGCAGATTTAGTCTATGAAGCAGACACTCCGGTGCCAGAGGCACTTTTGCTACAGGCACAGCAGCGCGGGTTAACCACCGCACTGACTTGGCAGTTTCCGTCGATGGTTGGTTCAAATGCGAACCTTGTGCTGTCTTCGTTAAAAGCTGTTCAGGGCAGCTACCCGTTGCGCGGCAGTCTGCGCACGAGCACCAGTATCGCGGGCCAAGATCAGGTCACAAAAACTGCGCCCGCGGTAGGCGAAGTGTGGGTAGATGCGCAAATTTTAGGGCAGACTAGCCAGCAAATCGGTCAGCAACTCAACGTGGGCGATATTAGCCTGACGATTACGCGAGTCATCACCTATGAGCCTGACCGTGGTCCACAGTTCGTCAATTTAGCGCCACGCGTGATGTTGCGTGCTGAAGATTTGACGCGCACTGGGTTGATCGCACCCGGCAGCCGCGTGCGTCATGCTTTGCTCGTGGCGGGCGAGGGCGCTGAGATAGAGGCGTATCGAAGCTGGCTCGAGCGTCAACTCAAACCGGGTCAAAAAATTCTTACAGTCGAAGCAGGGCGGCCTGAAATCCGTCGTTCGCTTGATCGTGCGCAGCAGTTCTTGTCGCTGGTTGCGATGCTGGCGGTTTTGATTGCTGCGGTCGCCGTTGCGCTTGCCGCCAGACGCTTTGGTGAGCGTCATCGACCAAGCATCGCGTTGATGCGTTGCCTAGGGGCGACGCAGTCTGCGGTCTCTCAGATTGTGGTGGGCGAGTTCGTGTTGGTAGGTGTGCTGGGGTCGTTTGCCGGCATGCTACTGGGCTGGTGTGCGCAATTTTTGATGATCATCGCGCTGGGCGAGTTGATCGGAACAGACCTGCCCTCGGCCTCGTGGCTACCCGCTCTGCAGGGCCTGTTTGCCGGGCTGTGGTTGTTACTCGCTTTTGCCTGGCCACCGATTCAGGCCTTGCGCAATGTCGCACCATCGCAAATCTTTCGAGCCGCCCACCCGCGCATGCCTAGGGCAAGCTTGTTGGGCTATGCACTGGGGTTGGCAGGGTTCACTGTTTTGATGTGGTGGGTGGCCAAGGATCTCAAGCTAGGCGCCGGCGTGGCCCTGGGGTTTTTAGTTGCAGCACTTTTGTTTGGCGGGGTCAGTGCCTTAGGTTTAGGATTATTGGCTCTGTTGCGCGGGCGCCTGGATGCCTTCCCGATGTTGCGTTTTGCGATTAGCGGCGTCGTGCGCAGGCGCGCAGCCACCATTGCGCAAGTCAGTGCCTTGGCGATCGGGATGATGGCACTGTTGCTCTTGACGATTGTGCGCACTGATTTACTGGCGGGCTGGCAGCGCACCTTACCCCCAGATGCCCCGAACCGGTTTTTGATCAATGTGCAGCCGGATCAAGTGAAAGGTGTTCAACAGGCGTTGCAGCAAGCTGGGATTTCTCAGGCGGTCATGTCACCAATGGTGCGAGGTCGGCTTCTGTCTCGTAACGGACAGGCGTTGAGCGCCAGCGATTACTCTCAAGAGCGCGCCCAACGTTTAATTGAGCGCGAGTTCAATCTGTCTTATGCCTCGCAGTTGCCCGAGCCAGGACAAATCGTCGTCGGGCGAGACCTTGTGGAAGACGCTTTTGAGGTATCGCTTGAAACCGGCTTGGCGAAGACGCTATCGCTTGAACTTGGCGATGTTTTAGAGTTTGATGTCGCGGGTCAAATGATCAAAGTGACAGTCACGAGTCTGCGTCGGGTTGACTGGGATTCGATGCGCGCAAACTTCTTTGCCATCCTGACGCCTGCGGCACTCAATCGTGCACCGCAAACGTTTATGACAGCTTTTCATTTGCGCCCCGATCAAGCTGAGCAGCTGCAAAAACTTGTGCATGAATTTCCCAACCTGACTGTTTTTGATGTGGGTGCGATTCTTGGCCAGTTACAAAGTATTTTGGATAAGGTCTCAGTGGCAGTGCAAGGCCTCTTTGTTTTTTCACTGTTAGCCGGCGCGCTGGTGTTGGCTGCAGCCCTGTCAGCCACGCGCGACGAACGCGTGCGCGAGGCCGCTTTGATGCGTGCGCTTGGGGCGTCAAGGCGACAGTTGGCCACAGCTCAGCGTATTGAACTGTTGGCGGTTGGTGCGTTAGCTGGCCTGTTAGCAGCCGGTGGTGCGACACTGGCAGCCTGGGCGTTATCGACGTGGCTCTTTGAGTTCAATATGCGTTTTACCCTGCTGCCTTGGTTATTGGGTGTGACGCTTTGTATGTTTGGTGCCTGGCTTGCGGGTGCGTTGGCTTTGCGCGGTGTCCTGCAGACCCCGCCACTCAATATTTTGCGGCAGACTTGAACATGACGCCGAGTCACACAAACCTGACTGCCGTCCCAAGTCATCGCGTCACAGACGAGATCGCGTCTGTTGTGCTTGAACAAGACGGGCAAACCATCCACCTGCGGCTTGATCCGTTAGTGCCCGAACCCGCCTTAGCGCGCTTTGATCCGGCTTATTTACCTTCGCAGGCGCAAGTGGTCGCCTCAGGAGGTCGCGCTGCGGCCTGGTTTGTGCAACTGGCATCCCTTGAGGCGGTGCTCAGGCACTTTAAGCGGGGTGGGTTGATGGCACGCTTGGTCCGAGAGCGCTATCTGTGGCTCGGTCTAGAGCGCACGCGTTCTTTTGCCGAGTTCGACTTGTTGCGCATCATGTGGCAAGCCGGTTTACCCGTGCCACGCCCGTTGGGGGCTGCCGTCTGGCGGGGGCGCTTGACCTATCGTGCGGCCTTGCTCACCCAGCGTATCCAACAGGCTCGGCCCTTGGGGCAGTGTGCAGAGCCCAAGGTGTGGTTCGAGGCAGGTCGGGTGATTGCGCAGATGCATCAATTTGACGTTTGGCACGCTGACTTAAATGTCTTTAATCTTTTGGTGGATGCGCAAGATAAAGTATGGATCATTGATCTGGATCGTGGCCGTCGCAAAGCACTGACAGCCATGCAGCGGGCCGAAAATCTGTCGCGCTTGTTGCGCTCGGTCAAAAAAGTTGCGCCCGAGCTCGAGTCGACGTGTTGGCATCTGTTTAAACAAGGCTACCAAGCGGTATTCAACGATGCTTAATATATTCTGGAAAAAATGATGATGGCTTTAACCTTATACGGCCTGACCCAATGCAGTACCTGCGTGAAGGCGCGGGCTTGGCTTGCGCAACAGGCGATTGCTCATCAGTTCATTGATTACCGCTCTCATCCTATCGGCGCGGCTGATTTAAAAAAATGGGCGAAGGCGCTTGGCGGTTTTGAAAAACTCGTGAATCGCGCCTCGATGACCTGGCGACAACTCGCTGACGCTTTAAAAGACCCGCAATCCGATGAACAATGGCTTGAATTGATTGCTCAGTACCCCGCACTGATTCGCCGACCCTTGACACTGTATCCCGATGGTTTGGTGACGGTTGGATTTAACGAAAAGCGTTACACAGAGAAATTGAAGATCGCATGACAGACACGCTTGTCCCTTTGATTGTCGCGGCGCTAGGCGCGACGATTGCCGCTGTATTTGCAGTGCTGGCTTGGTTAAACGTGCGAGCCACAAGCGCGCAGCAGTCTGACCCTCTGCTTGAGCAAATTATTGCAACACTTGAGCGTGTCGAACGTACCCAGCGTGCCGAGCAACTTGAAAGTCAGCGTCAACTGCGCACCGAGATGTCTGATGCGTCGCGTGCGTTACGGCTCGAACTCTCACAGGCTGACGCTGAGTTTAGAGCCGCGGTCGCGCGCGATGCCGCCGCCGGGCGTAGCGAGGGAGCAGAATCCTTAGCGCGCTTCGCTGCTGGGTTTACGGCGCAATGGCAAAGTCTGATACAGACCAATGATCAACGGATGGCCGAGTTACGGGCCGCGGTTGAACAACGTCTGCTGGCCTTGCAAACTGACAACGCCAGCAAGCTAGACGACATGCGCCGCACCGTCGATGAAAAACTGCATGCCACGCTCGAACTCCGCTTGGGCGAGTCGTTCAAACAAGTCTCAGAGCGTCTCGAGGCTGTGCAACGAGGCCTAGGCGAAATGCAGGCGCTGGCAACTGGTGTGGGCGATCTGAAGCGCGTGCTGACCAATGTCAAAACCCGTGGCACTTGGGGTGAGGTGCAATTAGCGCGTTTGATCGAAGACGGCATGACCCCTGAGCAATACGCCCGTAACGTCAAAACCGTACCAGGTAGTGACGCTCAGGTTGAGTTCGCAATTCGCTTGCCGGGTGCGACAGAGCACGAGCAAGTCGTTTGGTTGCCGATTGACGCTAAGTTTCCGAAAGAAGAGTATGAGCGTTTGATGGATTCCCACGAACAGGCCGATCGCGAGGGGATGAAGGCGGCGGGCTTAGCGCTGGGTAAAGCGGTTGAGACACAAGCGAAGCTAATCGTCTCAAAATACGTATCACCTCCTCACACCACTGATTTTGCCATTATGTTTTTGCCTAGCGAAAGCCTGTACGCTGAGGTTCTGCGGCAGCCTGGCTTGCTCGATAAGTTGCACGACCTGCGCGTCAATGTGGCGGGTCCCGCCAACTTAGCCGCTTTGCTCAATAGTTTGCAAATGGGGTTTCGTACGCTGGCGATTCAGCAGCGATCTTCTGAGGTTTGGCAGGTGTTGCGCGCCGTCAAGACCGAGTTCAATAAATTTGGGGACACTCTGGCCGCGGTCAAAAAATCGCTCGACACAGCCAGTAACAAGATCGGTCTAACCGAGACCCGCACCCGCGCGATGTTGCGAAGTTTAAAAAATGTAGAAGTACTGCCGGATGATCAGGCGCGCGCTTTGCTGCGCGAGGGCCTAAACGAACAAGAGTCTCTGGCGTTGGATAGCGCCGCCTCAGAGACAGAAGACCTACCTCTAAAGGATGATGATGCTTTCCCAACAAGACCTTAAACAACAAGCTGCAGAGGCTGCATTAACTTACATCGAGCCGCTGCTCTCGACCGAGGCGGTGATTGGTGTGGGCACGGGTTCGACCGCCGACTTGTTCATTGACGGCTTGGCACGCTACAAGACGCGATTTCGCGCAGCGGTCGCAAGCTCTGAGCGTAGCGCGCAACGCTTGGCGGCTTTGGACATTGTGGTGCTTGACCTCAACGAGGTGCAAACCATGCCGGTTTACGTTGACGGCGCCGATGAAATCAACGAGCACCTGCACATGCTCAAAGGTGGTGGTGGGGCCCTCACGCGCGAAAAAATTGTGGCTTCGGTCGCGAAAAAATTTGTGTGCATTGCCGACGAATCTAAACTCGTTCAAGTGTTGGGTCGCTTTCCATTACCAATTGAAGTCTTGCCGTTGGCGCGCGAAGCGGTCGCTCGGGTGGCCCGTGAGCTCGGTGGTGAGCCTGTCTTGCGGGCGGGTTTCACCACCGATAACGGTAATCAGATCCTAGATGTGCACGGTTTAACCATTCTTGATGCGGTTGCGCTTGAAGCGAGGCTGAACCAAGTGCCAGGTGTGGTCACTAACGGCTTGTTTGCGGCGCGCCCCGCTGATGTGGCGTTGTTGGCCACGCAACAGGGCATTCGGCAACTTTAGGTGAGTCACAGTTCGCGCTCAGACAGGCTGACGCTTACGTCAGGGTGCAAGGGTCTGGTAGGCAGCCACGTGATGGCGTTACGTTCACAAAACTGTCATAGTTTCGTCTTACACTACCATCTTCAACCTAATTGGATTTGCCATGACCGAGCACACCAACAAGCAATTTGACATAGACCTTCAGCGTATTCGCACCGAGTTACTGCAAATGGGCGGTCTTGTCGAGGCCATGGTCCAAGACGGTATGCAGGCACTCACAGAGGGTGATGTGAGGCTAGTCGATCGCGTACGCGAGCACGAAAAAGAAGTCAATCGTCTTGAGGTTGATATCGACGAACGTGTGACTCAGATTTTGGCGCGTCACCAACCCGCAGCGATCGATTTGCGTACGCTGTTAGCGGTGACCAAAATGCTGACCGACATGGAAAGATCGGGCGACGAGGCTGAAAAAATCGCCACAATGGCTCGCCGGATCCATGAAGACGACCGTTCGTTCATGCCTGAAATCGAACTACGTCACATGGCGAACAATATATCGACCATGATGCGTCAGGTAATGGACGCCTTTGCCCGCCAAGACGCTGTACTCGCTGCCGCAGTGGTGCGCAGCGATAAAGAAGTCGATAAAGAATGGAAAGCGACTTTACGCAACCTGATCACCTACATGATCGAAGACCCACGCACGATTTCACGTTCGATTGATTTGCTGTTTATTGCCCGCTCTATGGAGCGCATCGGTGACCACTGCAAAAACATGGCCGAGCGTGTGATTTACATGGTTCATGGCGCCGACGTACGCCATAAGGGCTTAAAGATGGCTGAGCGCCTTGTGCGCGGCGAACCTGAGCCAACCCCCGAAGAAAAACTCGCTGCTAAGGCTGCAAAGCAAGCAGAAGCGATGGCCCGTGGTGACAGCCAATAAACTCAAGAGTTAACGCTGACGACGTAGCAGGGCGTGTCAGCGACTTGCGACCAAGCATTGCAAACCTTACTCGCTAGGCGGCACGTAGCCTTGCGCTTCGATGTCGCCACCCTCAAACAAAAACTTTGTCATCTGTTCTTTTAGATACTTGCGCGCGCGCGTGTCGGCCAGATTCAGGCGATTTTCGTTCACGAGTCTGGTTTGAATGGCTTTCCATTCTTCCCAAGCTTCTTGCGAAATACTTTGCCAGATTTTGACACCCATCTCGCCTGGGTACGGAGGATACTCAAGCCCAGGGGCTTCTTTATTGAGTTTGACACACTGCACGGTACGACTCATGGCAACATCCTGCTAGTTAAGAGTACGAGAAAAAAATCAACGATCAATAGTCAATCGTAAAACAGAGTCAATCATTCACGCGATTCACGCAAGATTCGCGCTGCGATTATCAAACATTGCGCGCTAAAAATAGTGAACCACTGATTGTAAAAGGATTTGAAGCGAGTGCCGCCTAAAAACCTTCGTCTTTACAGGCTCTAGGCTTTCAAAGCCGTTTAATAAAAATCAGACTATTTCGCGAGCGGTTGTAATGCGCTTGCTTTTCTTTGGGTAAATCAGCAACCCCACCTTGTACAAAGCCTCGTTTGATAAACCAATGCGAGGTACGCGTGGTGAGCACAAACAGGCGTTTTGCACCCATCGCACGAGCGCGCGACTCCATGTGGCGCAGCAAGATTTCGCCCTCGCCGGTGCCTTGCCATTCGGGATGCACGATCAGACAGCCCATTTCGGCCATCTGCGACTGTGGAAAGTCATTGAGGGTCGCACACCCATAGATCACTCCATCGTGCTCAAGCACCGTGAAATTTTCAACTTCTCGCTCGATCACGGCCCGGCCTCGCGGCAACAAGGTGCCATCCAGCTCAAGCGGTTCAATCAACTGCAGCAGGGCGCCTACGTCATCAATGGTGGCTGGGCGTAAATCGTCAAGTGTGTCTTCAACCACCATGGTGCCTACGCCGTCATGGGTAAAGATCTCGAGTAAGACTACGCCGTCCATCGAAAAGGGGATTAAGTGCGCGCGGGTCACACCACGCTTGACTGCGCGTGAGGCGTACTGCAGGTAATGGGCCGTATCCGCATCGATCGAACCCTCGGCGAGCATGGCGTCTGCGTCTAACCGCGCAAGTTCAGTGTCAACCGAGCCATCGGGGGAGACCACACCGGGGGTTTCGATCAAAAAGATGAGTTTCTCTGCGCGCAGTGCAGTGGCCACGCTGGTGGCAAGCTCTTCCATTGACAGGTTGAACGCATCGCCCGTTGGCGAAAACCCGAGCGGCGACAGCAACACAATCGAACCACGTTCGATGGCAAAGCGCAGTGCCTCGGCATCTATTTTGCGAACTTGACCGGTATGCTGATAGTCGATGCCGTCAATAATCCCAGTTGGACGTGCCGTCACAAAGTTACCCGAGAGCACGCGAATTTGAGCGTGCGACATCGGAGTGTTGGGCAAACCTTGGCTGAACGCGGCCTCGATATCCAGGCGAATCTCACCTGCCGCCTCTTTTGCACATTCAAGGGCGTTGGCGTCCATGGGCGCACGGCCCCGGTCAAATTGCTGTTCAAAGCCCTTTAACCGTAACTGTTCGTTGACTTGGGGGCGCGAGCCGTGCACTAGCACTAATTTAATCCCTAGCGCCGATAGTAACGACAGGTCTTGCACCAAGGTATTGAGGACATTGGCTTGCACCAGCTCACCACCAAAGGCCACGACGAAGGTCTTTCCCCTGAAGGCGTGAACATAGGGGGCAACTTCGCGAAACCAACGCACAAATTGAGCGGCAGCAAATTCAGGGGCTTCTTGGGCGGATACGGTCTCTTGTTCGGGCGTGTCGGACATGGTGGTTTGTATTGAAAACCTCGTGATGCTGTGAAAGTAGAAGATAAATTTTATAATGTGAACGTGTCCAGATCAGAAAATATGTCTCAATCAAAGCCTGATGCGGGGATAACGCCAACGATTACCCCTGAAAGCGTTGTCATTTCCCCACGCCAGCCCCCTCAGATCGTCTATCCCGAAGATCTCCCAGTCAGCGCTCGCAGGCTCGAGATCGCGCGGGCGATCACCGAGCATCAGGTGATTATTGTCAGTGGCGAGACCGGTTCGGGCAAAACCACTCAGCTGCCAAAGATTTGTCTTGAGCTTGGGCGTGGCTTAAAAAAGATGATTGGTCACACCCAACCGCGCAGGCTGGCTGCCAGTTCAGTCGCTAAGCGAATCGCCGATGAGCTCAAAACCCCGCTGGGCGAGTGGGTCGGGTATCAGGTTCGGTTTCAAGACCGCAGCAGCGCTCAAACCGCGATCAAGCTCATGACTGACGGCATTTTGCTTGCCGAGTCTCAGCGTGATCCCCTGCTGCGTCGCTACGACACCATCCTCATCGATGAGGCCCATGAGCGAAGTTTGAACATTGATTTCTTGCTGGGATACCTTAAGCAGCTGTTGCCCCGACGTCCCGACCTTAAATTGATTATTACGTCGGCCACGATCGACGCAACGCGGTTCTCGCAACATTTTGCCGATGCCAAAGGGCGCGCGGCCCCCGTCATTGAAGTGTCGGGCCGACTCTACCCCGTTGATATTCGTTATCGCCCGGTCAATGATCCCGAACGTCTTGAGGCCAGCACCGCGGCGCAGCCCCCCGCAGGGCAGTCTGAACGAGGCTTGGCGCGTGACGAAGAGCGTGATTTGATCAACGCGCTAGTCGATGCGGTAGACGAGTGCGCACAGGTTGGCGCCGGTGATATCTTGGTCTTCTTGCCGGGCGAGCGTGAAATTCGTGAGGCTGCTGAATCGTTACGCAAGCATCACCCGCCTGGTACACAAGTGCTGCCCCTCTATGCGCGCTTGTCACAGGCAGAGCAAGAAGAAATCTTTACTCCTCAAAGCAGTGGGCGGCGTATTATTTTGGCCACCAACGTCGCCGAGACGTCTCTGACGGTGCCAGGTATTCGTTTTGTGATTGATACTGGGCTTGCGCGCGTGAAGCGTTATTCGTGGCGCAACAAGGTCGAGCAGTTGCGCATCGAACCCATCAGCCAGGCGTCCGCTAACCAGCGCGCAGGGCGCTGCGGCCGGTTAGGCCCCGGGGTATGTATTCGGTTGTACGACGAGCCAAGTTTCAAAGAGCGCCCAGCCTTCACCGACCCCGAGATCTTGCGCTCGTCGCTCGCCGGCGTGATCTTACGCATGAAGGCGTTAAAGCTGGTTGAGATCGAAGACTTTCCCTTTGTTGATCCGCCATCAGGTCGTGCAATCGCTGATGGCTATCACTTGCTGCAAGAGCTTGGCGCGATTGATCCCGACTCCAGCACCGACACCGGTCTGACAATCACGGGCCAGGCGTTAGCTAAGTTGCCGGTCGACCCCCGGATCGGTCGCATGATTTTGGCGGCGCGCGAGCAAAACTGTCTGACTGAGATGTTGATCATCGCAGCGGCGCTTTCGGTGCAAGATCCACGCGATCGCCCCATGCAAGCCCGCGAGGCGGCAGAACTGGCGCACGCCAAGTTTGCCGATGATAAATCTGAGTTCATCTCATACATAAATTTATGGCGCTGGTATCACGAACAGGTCGACCATAAAGCTTCGCAGCGTAAGTTGGTTGCCCAATTGCGCCAGCAGTTTTTGTCGCCCGTGCGTTTACGCGAGTGGCACGATATCCATCGACAGTTGCTGGCGCTGGCTGGCGAGCAGGGGTGGCGGCTGAATCAAAGCGAGGCTACCTTTGAGCAATTGCATGTGGCTTTAATGTCAGGCTTGCTTGGTAATCTTGGGTTGCAGTCTGAAGAAGCGGGGCACTTTATGGGCGCACGTGAGTTGCGCTTTTGGATTCACCCCGGCTCGCGTTTGGTCAAAAAAGCAGGCAAGTGGATTATGGCCGCCGAGTTAGTCGACACGAGTAAGGTTTATGCCCGTTGCGTGGCAAAAATTGATCCAACCTGGGTTGAAAAGGTTGCTAAGCATTTAATTAAGCGCTCCTGGAGTGACCCGCGTTGGGAGAAAAAACTCGGACAAGTCGTCGCCAACGAGAAGGGCATGCTTTACGGCTTACCCGTCTACTCGGGGCGGCGCGTACATTACGGCCCGATCGCACCTTCTGAAGCGCGTGCGATTTTTATTTTGCAAGGCTTGGTGCCTAGCGAGCTTGACAGCCCTCTGACTTTTGTCGCTCACAACCGCAAACTGATCGCTCAGATCGAACACCTTGAGCATCAAACCCGACGCCCTGATATTTTGGTTGACGATAGTTTGATCCAGGCGTTCTACGATCGCTTATTGCCTGCGAATATTCATCAACTCAGCACCCTTGAGCACTGGGTCAAAGGTTTATCTAAAGAACAGGCGCAAGCGCTATGTTTAACCCGTGAAGCGTTGATGCGACACGAAGCGGCTGGCGTCACGACCGACGTATTTCCAAAGTTCTTTGAATGGCAAGGCACGCGCCTGGCACTGGATTATCACTTTGAGCCGGGCTCGCCGCGAGACGGTGTGACGCTTGCCGTACCGTTGTTTTTTTTGAATCAACTCGAGGCTGAGCGTTGTGAATGGTTAGTGCCCGGGATGCTCAAAGAAAAAGTGCATATGTTGCTCAAATCGCTACCGCAAAAAATACGTCGGCATTGCGTACCGCTGCCTGAGTATGCCGCCTCGTTTTACGAGCGCTGGTTTGAAAAACTTGCCGCGCCGGGCTGTTCGCTCACCGAGGCCGTGAGCCAAGACATGTGGCAACAACTTAAGTTGCGCCCGGTGCCCACTGATTTCAAACCCGAAACCTTGCCGGCACACCTCTTTATGTCGTTTAAGGTGATCGACGAGCATGGCCGGATGCTGGCGGCTGGCCGCAACCTTGCGCAACTCAAAGCCGAGTTTGGTAAGCAGGCGCAAGCGAATTTTCAGCAGCTTGCCACGCGTGACCAAGAGGTTGCAAGCGCCTTGTCGCAAGACGACATTGTTGACTGGAGCTTTGGCACCTTGCCAGAGCTTTTAGAGATTCGCCGAAAAAACAGCACGGTAGTCGGTTATCCGGCTTTAGTCGATCGCGGCACAAACTGTGCGCTCGACGTGTTTGATGATCCGCACGCAGCCAAACTAGCGCATCATCGCGGCTTGCGGCGCTTGTTTAAAATTGCGTTACGCGATCAAGTCAAATTTTTAGAAAAAAACCTACACGATCTCACCAAGCTTGGGATGCTGTACCTCACGCTGGGTACCCAAGAGCAGCTTCGCGACCAGCTGATTGATTGTGCGATTGAGCGAGCCTGCTTGCACGAACCTTGGCCGATCGACGCGCCAACCTTCGAGGCGCGTCGACTCGAGGGTAAAGCCAAGCTTGGTTTGCTGGCTCAAGACGTGGCGCGAACCGCCGCTTCGATACTCGAGGCCTGGGTCGCAGCGGTGCGTAAGTTGCCTCAGGCAAAAGGCAACGCAGCGGCGCATCAGGATATTCAAGCGCAATTGTCGCAACTGGTGCCGGCTGATTTCGTGTCTCGCACCCCTGCGGCTCAACTGGCCCACATGCCACGCTATCTGAAAGCTGTGGTGGCGCGTATTGACAAACTTCGCAGCGACCCCGCGCGCGACACTCGCTTAATGGCCGACATGGCACCCTTGCTTGCACAGTATTCGCGAGCCCGCAGTGCGTTAAAAGGGGCACCTGATCGTGGGCTTGACGAGTTTCGCTGGCTACTTGAAGAGCTGCGCGTGGCCTTATTTGCGCAAGAATTACGCACCCCGATGCCAGTTTCGGCCAAACGTCTGCAAAAAGCGTTTGATGCAATGCAGCGTTAAATGCACGCAATCACAGCGTTGAAGAGTTTTTCCCCAAAATTGCCATGGGTTGAACGCTAAGGGATGATTGATCACTCGGTGCTGGCGGCGCTGTTGCCCGTCAAGACTGAAGTTAAAAACGGTCCGCCAAGCAACAGAATAGGTACAATCCCGATATGGATAAAGCTGTTCAATCCCCCAGTTTCGTACATTTGCGTGTTCACTCCGAATTTTCGGTTGTGGATGGCATTTTGCGAATTTCGGATCTGATCGAACGCTCGGTCGCTCAAGGTCAGCCCGCGGTGGCGCTCACTGACTTGTCTAACGTGTTTGGTCTGATCAAGTTTTATAAGGCAGCGCGGGGCGCAGGTGTCAAGCCGATTGCCGGTTGCGATGTTTGGCTCACCAACGACGAAGACCGCGAAAAACCCTACCGTGTCCTGCTGTTAGTCTCGAATAAATCTGGGTATCTGGCCCTGTGCGAACTGTTGACCCAGGCCTGGCTGACCAACGCTCACCGAGGGCGAGCCGAGATGCGGCGCGAGTGGCTCGTCGATCAATCAGGGTTGATCGTGTTGTCAGGGGCGCGGGCAGGCGATGTGGGCCAGGCGCTGATGGCAGGTAACCGCGATGCCGCCATTGCTTATGCGCGTCAGTGGCAGGCCGCGTTTCCTGGCTCGTATTATGTCGAGTTGCAGCGCACCGAAGCCGAGGCCGACCAGTCTTATACACAGGCTGCGCTGTCCGTTGCGACTGAGTTAGGGCTGCCCGTGGTTGCAACCCACCCCGTGCAGTTTCTGGATCGCACTGATTTTCGTGCGCATGAGGCACGAGTTTGCATCTCAGAAGGCCAAATCCTGACAAACCCGCGCCGACCGCGTTGGTTTACTGAGGATCAGTACCTGTTGCCCTCAGATGAGATGGTTAAGCGGTTCAGTGATGTGCCCTCGGCCTTAGCCAACTCAGTGGCCATTGCCCAGCGCTGCAACCTGACTCTCGAGCTTGGTCAGCCTCAACTCCCCGATTTTCCGACACCTGAGGGTGTCACGCTTGACGATTATCTGATTCAGCTGTCAGAAATTGGTCTTGAAAAACGTATGGTGCAGTTGTTTCCAGACCCAGCCGAGCGTGCCAAGGTGCAGCAGCAATATGCCGAACGTCTGAGCCTCGAGTGCCAAACTATTATCAAAATGGGGTTTCCAGGCTACTTTTTGATTGTGCAAGATTTCATTAACTGGGGCAAAAGCAATGGCGTACCAGTGGGTCCTGGGCGCGGTTCCGGGGCTGGGTCGCTGGTGGCCTATTCGCTCGGCATCACCGACTTAGATCCAATTCGCTACGACCTGCTGTTTGAGCGGTTCTTAAACCCCGAACGCGTGTCAATGCCCGACTTTGACATTGACTTTTGCCAAGACAATCGCGAACGTGTGATTGAATACGTCAAAACCAAGTACGGCCGTGCGGCCGTCAGTCAGATTGCCACCTTCGGCACGCTGGGCGCTAAAGCGGTGGTGCGCGACGCCGGCCGCGTGCTCGACATGCCCTATATGCTGTGTGATGGGCTCTCAAAGTTGATCCCGCACAACCCGGCAGACCCTTGGACGCTCGAGCGAGCCCTGAAAGACGAACCAGCCTTCAAAGAGCGTTACGAAAAAGAAGAAGAGGTGCGGGCGCTCATTGACTTAGCCCGCCCGCTTGAAGGCCTAACTCGTAACGTGGGGATGCACGCTGGGGGGGTACTGATCGCGCCTGGCAAGCTCACAGATTTTTGCCCGCTTTACTGCCAGCCCGGTCACGAGGGTAGTGCGGTGTCGCAGTTTGATAAAGACGACGTTGAAGCCGCTGGCCTGGTGAAGTTTGACTTTTTGGGTTTGCGTAACCTGACCATTCTTGATTGGGCAGTGCGCTTTGTGCGCAAGTTCAATGCCAAGTTGCCTGACTTTGACATCATGTCGGTGCCGCTTGATGACCTCGCAACGTATCAAATTCTGTGCAACGCCAACACGACCGCGGTGTTTCAGCTCGAATCCCGCGGCATGAAAGAGTTGCTTAAAAAACTGCGTCCCAATACGTTCGAAGACATTATTGCGGTCTTGGCGCTGTTTCGTCCAGGTCCGCTCGAGTCAGGCATGGTCGACGATTTTGTGAATCGTAAGCACGGTCGCGCAACCGTTGATTACTTTCATCCCGACCTTGAGCCCACGCTCAAAAGCACCTATGGCGTGATTGTGTATCAAGAGCAAGTGATGCTGATTTCGCAGATCATTGGGGGCTATTCTCTAGGTGGTGCCGATTTGCTGCGCCGCGCGATGGGTAAGAAAAAGCCCGAAGAAATGGCTGCGCATCGCGAATTGTTCGAGCAAGGCGCGCTTAAAAAAGGGTATGACCCTAAGGTTGCGGTCAAACTGTTTGACCTGATGGAACTCTTTGCCGGCTACGGTTTCAACAAATCACACTCAGCGGCTTACGCCCTGATCGCTTATCACACGGCTTGGCTGAAAGCACATCACCCTGCTGAGTTTTTGGCCGCGACCTTGTCGTCAGATATGGACGACACCGATAAAGTGCAAATCTTTTGGCGTGACTGCCTGGCGAATGGCATCACCGTTTTGCCGCCCGATATTAATACCTCTGCCTATCGTTTTGAACCCGTCGCTGATGCAGCGACGCAAGAAGGCTTGCCTCCCCGAACGATTCGCTATGGGATGGGGGCGGTCAAAGGTACAGGGCAGGGGGCTGTTGAAGAGATTTTGCGCGCTCGCCAAGCAGGGCCGTTTACGAGTTTGTTCGATTTTTGCCGTCGTATTGATCGGCGGGCCGTGAACAAACGCAGTATTGAGGCTTTGATTCGCGTTGGCGCTTTTGATGCCGTTGAGCCTAACCGCGGCGCGTTAGTGGCCTCGCTCGGTACTGCGCTTGAGGCCGCAGAGCAGCACGACCGTAGTGCAAATCAAGTGTCATTGTTTGGCGATGATAGCCATGAGGTGGTCGCCGTTGAGCTGGCCTCAATCACTCCCTGGAGCTTGCACACGCGCTTGTCTGAAGAGAAAACCGCACTGGGATTTTTCTTCAGCGGCCATTTGTTTGATGTGTGGCGAGACGAGGTGCGTTTATTTGCAGCGAGACCTTTGGTGCGGCTTGAGCCGTTGCGCGATTCGCAATGGATTGCAGGGGTGATTTGCGACCTTCGTACGATGATGACCTCAAAAGGAAAGCTACAGTTTGTGACGATTGACGATGGTTCGGCGCAAGTTGAAGTGACCGTCTACTCTGAAATTTTTGAACAGCATCGCAATCGCTTGCGCGAAGATCAACTCGTGATCATGCAGGTCAAAGTGACCAATAATGAGCACTCAAAAGGCACACGAATTGTTGCTGAAAATGTTTACGATTTACAGCTTGCACGCGAAGCACGCGCTAAGGCTCTGCGCATTCGCCTAAACGGTAACGCTGATGCCATCTTGCTAAAAAAAATGCTGAGTCCGTTTCGAGTCAATGCCGAGACGACGGCGCGTGGGACGCCCGTTGAAGTCCTATACGAAAATGCAGGCCTGGCGTGCACACTCAGACTTGATGACTCTTGGCGAGTACGTTTGTCCGATAGCTTGGTCGAGCAACTCACTACCTGGACGTCGTCTGCCGATGTTGAAGTGGCCTACTGATGTCTGACGAGCGCCGTTTGCGAATCATTCACTCAGAGGCAGCCACAAGTTTTGGCGGACAAGAACACCGAGTCTTTAAAGAAATGGTGGCGATGCGCGAGCGTGGTCACTATCTTGAAGCCGTTTGTCAGTCCGATGCCGAACTCACTCAACGCTTGCGTGAGGCTGGGTTCGTTGTGCATACGCTTGACATGGATGGCGCCTTTAATATCGTGCGCGGCGTCTTTGCACTTAAAAAGATTTTGCGCGCAGGCCGTTTTGATGTGCTCAACACGCATAGTCGCCAAGACACCTTGATTGCTGCCACTGCTGGGCGGCTTGCTAAAGTGCCCCTGATCGTGCGTACACGTCATTTAGCCAGCCCGGTTGGTTCGTTATTGAGCTACACCTGGTTGCCGCACAGAGTCACCACCGTGAGTCACTACGTGCGTCGTCAATTGATCGGGCGCGGCGTACCTGCTGAACACGTGCAGGCCATCTATACGCCTGTGGTGTTGACGCCCCGACTTGAGCACTCGACTTTACGTGACGAACTCGAGCTATCTGCTGATGCGATTTTGGTGGGTTGTGTCGCAGTGCTGCGCCCCGATAAAGGCCATCTCGAACTGATTAATGCCATGTTGCCGCTGCTACGTACCCGCCCCAAGCTGCATCTGGTGCTGGCGGGCGGCGGCTCTCCTGGCTTTGAGCAACTGCAAGCGCACATCGCGCACAGCGGTGTGAGTGATCGTATCCACATGCTCGGGACTCGGCGCGACGTACCCAATGTGCTAGCGGGCCTGGATATTTTTTGTTTAGCCACTCGACAAGAAGCGATGGGCACAGCGTTTCTTGAAGCAGCCGCGAGCGGCCTGCCGGTGATCGGTACCGATGTTGGCGGTGTCAGTGAGATGATGCGACCGGGCGAAACTGGGCTGCTGGTGCCCCTTGACGACGCACAGGCGTTGCAACACGTCCTGATTCAGTTGATTGACTCACCCGTACTCAGAACAAAAATGGGGCAAGCTGGCTATCAACGTGTACATACTGAAGGTATTTTTACCACTGAAACCTTGGCAAAACGAACCGAGTGCATCTATGATCGATGGCTAAGGGATTTAAGTCCCTCGTTGCAGACCGAAGGGGTAGTATCCCAGCAAACAACGGATCGGCACTGAGCGAAAATGAAAACTGCCTACTGCGTGCCCGTATTGATGTACCACCATGTATCGCCGGTGGTGGGCTCGCTCACAACTTCGCCCGAGAACTTTGAAAGTCAGATCGCAGGTTTGGCGCGGCACGGCTATCGTGGCCTCACAGCCGGCGAATTTGCTGATTTTTTGGCGGGTAAGCCAACACCACCAAAGTCTGTCTTAATCACCTTTGATGATGGGTATTTAGATAACTGGGTGTACGCACACCCAGTGTTACAAAAATATTCAATGCATGCCGTGTTATTTTTGATCACAGGTTTGATCGGTGAGGGCCCCGCCCGTGCGCATGCGGGTCAACAGGGGGTGGCGTTGCCTACAGTCTCATGTCATTTGCAAGCGAAGGCCTTGCTGGCAGCCGGTAACCTCGACCCAGTCATGTTGCGCTGGTCTGAGGTTCTTGCCATGCAAGAAGCAGGCTCTTTCGAGTTTCATAGCCACACGCATACGCATAATCGCTGGGATTTGACCGGCGAGTCGCGCGAGGTCTGCCTGCAACATCTCAAGCAAGATCTGACCGATTCTCGCGCAAGCTTGCAGCAACGGCTTGGTGCAATGACTGAGCACTTCTGCTGGCCGCAGGGTTATTTTGCGCATGATTATGTTGCGTTGGCACAAGCGTCTGGCTTCAAGTACCTATACACCACGGTGGCGCATGGTCAAAATTTGGCGGGTACCTCACCCGCGCATATTTTTCGTGTGGCAGTCCGTAATCGTGGGGATGCTTGGCTGAGAACACGTATATGGTTCGCCACCCATCCGATCGTCGGGCCGTTATATAACAAGTGGAAGCTATGGAAGCGAACGCTGCGCGCCAAAGCCTAGGGCTTTCTGTCATCATCATCACAAAAAACGAGGCGG
>Ga0114967_10001134_pt1 | contig 22310 bp, 16 predicted proteins | sample M_130628_MF_Meta_FD_92639 | JGI IMG/M metagenome (GOLD analysis project Ga0114967, IMG submission 92639) | Freshwater microbial communities from Lake Montjoie, Canada to study carbon cycling - M_130628_MF_MetaG | ecosystem: Environmental > Aquatic > Freshwater > Lake | place: Lake Montjoie... | reverse complement strand
CAGTGACATTTTTCCCCGCGCGTACATCCTCCTCTTTGAATGTGCTCAAGAGAATCTCCGATTGGGCGTAACGCTCGCGGTCGTGGACCATCCAAATTACACCGTCCTTGTCCTCTATGCCGTCGGGGTAGGAGACGTTGGCGCGTTCGTCTAGAAGGAGGCCGTCGTTCCATGTGGCTCCCTCGTCGTCGGAGAGGCGTGCCGTTAGGTGACTGCGGCCCTTGAACTTATAATGGTTAACCAAAAGGAGATTTCCAGAGGCGAGCCGCCGGATGAAGAAGCGCGAGCCAGGGCTTGGGATGCTGCTGGCCTGGGCTTCGCTCCAAGTGATTCCCTTGTCTGCGGAGTGACTTTCCCACAACACGCCCGAGTCGGTCCGGATCAGCATCCAAAGACGTCCGTCACGCAGCTCAATGATCATGTTTTCCAAAGCCCACTCCGGAGCTTTGATCGCGCCGTGAAGTTTCCAAGTCTTACCCTTGTCGTTGGAAATTGCGGCGCCTTGTAATTGTTGCGGACCCGCGCCCCAAGATTTGGTCGTCGAACTTGCGTGTGTTACGGGTAGGATCCAAGTGCCGTTTTGGAGCACCGTTGGTTTGTTCATCCGGAAACTGAACGGCGTTTCATCAAAGCCGACGCGGAATTCTGGGCTCCAAACTGGCTCAGGCGCGTCTGGGGCCTCACAGATGCGCGCGTAGACTCCGTGCGCAGCGGTCTCACGATTGCTACGGTTGAAGATGAACCAAAGGCGGCCAGTGGGATCCAACCAAAGAGTGGGATCGTAACAACGGCTGCCGTGCAGTGGTCCAGCCATGGGTTGAGGTTGGGAGAACGTGTGGCCTCCATCGTCGCTGCGCTTGAGGTACACCGTATTTTCCACAGCGGGTTCCTGCCGACCGCCGGAGGACCAGCTTACATAGAGTCGGCCTTTGGACGTGCGTTCTAAGCCGGGAATCCCCTGCCAGGTGCGCAGCAAGTCCGCCGGCTCCTTCGCGTTGGAAACGCATGCACCCGCGGCTAGGAGCAAGATGGCGAGTACGTGAAGTGCTTCGCGCTTTATCAAACACGCGAGTGTATCCGGCGAGGGTTTGCGCACAGCTGAGGTTAAAGAATGAATCGTGTTACGAATATATCCGTGGGAGGTTTTCATTTTGAGAGTTCAAATTGGGAATGCCGCGCGAGAGGGATTCACTGCTACTGCAAATTAAAACGCGCTGAATGTTGGCGCGAGAGACGCAGCTCGAAATTCTCTGCGAAGGTAGTGAAGTGCGTTGTTCAGCAGGGTTTTCGGCTCGGAAATTTACGCGTAATTTACTGCTTGGAAGCGACTTCTGCGCGTGCTTTTTCAAGCACCTCCTTAATCTCCACTTCCTTACCACCTCGCCGCTTACTCTCGTCGGCGGCCTCCATGAATGCGTAGAGCTCGAGCGTCTCATCGAGGCTCACGGGAACTTTACCAGTGCGGAACATGTCAATCACGGCGTAGAGCAGAACATCGTAGCCGTCGTACGAACCAATAGCGGCTTGTCCAGCAACTCCAGTTGCGCTGCCTCCGTACCCCTTGCGGTCCTTGCCGTTTTCCTCGCGGAATATGCCCTTGCTCCCGTTAATCCACGTGCCCGTAACCTCAATTTTACCGTCAGTTGTTTCAGTGCGGGTCACCGTCTTGCACCCTGGCCCCATCACGGTAAAGAGGCTCTCGCATCCGTGGACTCCGTACCAATAGAGGTCGGCGTGTGAGGGCTCTAAATGCGCGGGGCTGAAAGTTTCTGCCGTAAGTATTTTCCCAATTGAGCCAGCTCGCACTGCCTGTGTGTTTGCGCTGAATCGTAACGAAGAGGCACAGAACATGTGGACGCCGGCCTTTCCAACAGCATTCACAATGCGAATCGCGTCAACGAGAGAGGCGGCGATGGGTTTGTCTACGAATACAGGTTTCTTCGCCTTCAAAACGGGCTTGAGCTGTTCCATGTGCACTTTGCCATCGTTGGATTCTAGCAAAACGGCATCCACCATCCCCAAAAGCGCATCGATGGAGTCTACTATTTCAACGCCCATTTCCTTAACCTTCGCAGTGTATTCCGGCACTCGTTTCGTACTGCTCTCGATGTCTCTACTGCCCTGTGCAAAAGCCGCAACCACCCGCGCACCTGCCACCTTTGGGGCGTCTTCAGGCTTCTTGGGTCCTTTGTTAAGTGTTGTGGTGAATGCAATTGCATGAGAGGTATCCAAGCCGATGATGCCGACGCGTAGCGGCTTTGGCTCCGTTACATTTTCAGCTTGCGAAGGCATGAGGAGCAGAGCCGTCCAAAAGGTGACGCTCAGCAAAGCAGTGATGTGGGTTGGACTGGGGGGATTCATCTCTTAAAGGCCTAGCGCAGGGATTGGGAAAAGGCGAATCCTACAAAATTGCGACATCGAACATTTGGTTAAATCTCTTCTTTAAAATTGCGCGTCGGTGGGTCGTTGTAATGTATTCAACGTCACCCCCTCATGGAAATTACTCGTCGCTCCGCCATTCATCGTACCGCCGCTCTCGGACTTGCCTCGGCGTTTTCCAGCGTTCTCGCCTCAGCTTCGCTACGTGCCGCCAACACCGCCGCACGCAAGCTGCGAGTTGCAGTCTGGGGCCTCGGCCGTGGGATGAGTCACGTGTCGGCGCTTCTTGGCCAAGCCAACGTCGAGATCGTCTGGCTTGCTGAAGTCGATCCTGAGCGCCTTGCAAAGGGCTTGAAAGCCGTTTCAGACAAACAGTCCACGCCGTGCGAGGGTGTTAAGGACTTCCGTAAGTGTCTTGAGGATAGAGATCTGGATGCTGTGTTTATCGCGCTGCCGAATTTCTGGCACACCCCGGCGACTCTGCTCGCGTTGCAGGCAGGCAAGCATGTTTATGTGGAAAAGCCCGGTAGCCAAAATCCATACGAGGCGGAGCTTATCGTCGCAGGTGCTCGAAAATACGGGCGCCTCGTACAAATGGGTAATCAGCGGCGCACGTGGATGCGTGAGGGAATTGAAGCTCTGCACGGCGGTGTGATTGGCGACGTGCACTTCGCCCGCTGTTTTTATTCAGCGTCGAGAAAAGCGGTACCTGAGGGTGCGCACCTCGCCCCGCCCGAAACGGATTTTAATCTTTGGCAAGGGCCTGTCCCCGATGAGCGCGACATACGACCATACGTCCATTACGACTGGCACTGGCTGTGGCATTGGGGCAACGGGGAGTTGGGCAACAACGGCATTCATCATCTGGATGTGTTGCGCTGGGGGCTTAAGGTGCGCTATCCGCAGCGCGTGACTTATAATGGTGGCCGCTACCGCTTTTCAGATAAGCAGGAAACCCCAGACACAGGCACTGCCGTGTTTGATTTTGGGAAGGTGGGAATGGAGTGGGTGCAAAGTAGTTGTTCGCCGCGCGCAGCCGAAAAGCCAATTGGTGAGTGCGTTTTTTATGGCGAAAAAGGCACCCTAGCTTTGAGCGGTTCGAGTTGGACTGTATTCGATCCCAAGGGTTTGAAAGTGAGTGAAGGGAAGGGGGTCGGTGGTGGCGACCTCGCGCACGTGGGCAACTTCATCAATGCGATCCGCGGGGAGGCATCTCTCAACAGTCCGATCGAGGAAGGTCAGATAAGCACCATGCTTTGTCACTTGGGCAACATCGCTTATCGCACTAGCAGCACTGTGCTCTGCGATCCGCAAACCGGAGTTTTGCTCAATAACCCAGCCGGACAAAAACTGTGGCGGCGTGAATATCGATCAGGCTGGGAGCCGAAAATTTCGTAACCGACCTTCCCTCGAAGTGTGTTAAATCACTCGGTCCTCAAGCGCTTCGCCTTTTTCAAATGCGGCTAGGTTCTTCAGAAAATGGCGGACCACGGCCTCATCTTGATCGTGGCGCCCGCCTGCCGTATGCGGGGTGATATAACAGTTCGGTAGTGTCCAAAGTTCGTGATCTGGCGGCAAAGGCTCTGGCACGGTTACGTCCAGATAGGCGTCGCTGAGGTGTCCACAACGCAGAGCAGAAGCCAAGGCCGCTTGATCGACCGTTGTGCCTCGGCCCACATTGTAAAACCTTGCTCCTCGCTTAAATAGAGCGAGGCGTTCGGTGTTGATGAAATTGTGCGTCAGAGGATTTTCTGGAAGAAGGTTCACGACGTGATCGGCCTCCGCAAGGGCAGCGGGTAGTTCCTCAGCGCGGATCATCACCGCGTTTGACGCCGCTATTGACTGTCGCCGCAGCGCCAGAAGTCTCACTCCAAAAGGGGCGAGTAATTCCGCCAAACGACTACCAATTGCACCGAACCCCAGTAAGAGCACCGTCTGACCAGTGAGAAGGCGCGAGTGGTAGCGGCGCTCGTCGTAATGCCAAGAGTGGTCGGTGAGTTGGTCGCGATGGGACGGAAGAATTTGGCGGGCGAACGCGAGTATCATCGCCATGACGTGTTGCGCGCAGGGATCGGAAAATACACCGGATGCGTTTGTGAAAAACGCACCCTTTCCCTTGAAGGAATCGAAAAATTCCGGCGTGTCGTAACGCGTGTATCCCGCTGAAGTGACTTCGACCCACCTGAGTCTGGCGTTGCCTATGCAGTCTGCTGGATTGGGCTGACCGAAGGCAATGTCCGCCAAAGCCAACGTCGGATCCGATCCTCCAGCAACTAAAACAGAAGAGCTTAAAGTGCTCGAGTGAATCAGCTTGTGCGCACGAGTGCCCTCATTCAGGAGTTGTGTCGCGGCAGGGCTGAATGCGCTGTTGGTCCAAATAGAAAAAGTCATGACGTTTCTACAGCACCAGCCAGAGCGCTTCGATGCAACAGTGAACTCCCCGCAAAGCGCTATTGCCACACGTTTGATTCGCCGTTGCGGTTTCCGCAAAGACTGACCCTTCCTGAACCTTTGGCCACACTTGTTAATAAACAGCATTCTCTTTGGGGATACGCTTGGTAAGACGGGCGTTTATGGTCAACGGAGGGATAGTCCCAATGCGTTTGCGGGGGCCGAGCTAGCCATTCTTCGCGTCTGCTCAATATCAATTTCAAGCCACCGAGCTGCGCGTTCAATACCCTTGTCCAACCGAAGCGCACTTCCGGCAAAATACGGGCTGTTTGGGAGTCGGACAACTTCGTCCTCGCCCACTTCCATTTCAAGTCGTCCTAATCGATAACGGCCTGGGCCCGCGCCCGCCGCCGCCATCGCATCGGTCGTCAGAATTACTTTGTTGCTTGGTTTAGCGCGGAAAAAGTTCCTGAGTACTGTTGGTGGAAGATGGATTCCATCGGGGATGAAGCACGCGATGAGTTCGTCCCGTGCGAGCAGGCGATGGATCACGTTTTCATGTCGGTGAAGTTGCTGGGGGCAACCGTTGCCCAAATGCGTACAAAGGGTTGCCCCAGATTGAATGGCGGAATCGATTTCCTCTTCGTTTGCGTTGGTATGCCCCAACGAAATACGTACGCCGGACTGTGTTGCATTAAAAATAAACTCGTTCGAACCATCGCGTTCTGGAGCGAGCGTCACGAGGAGAATGGCACCGCGGGCGGCCTCTTGTTGACGTTGGAATTCTTTCCAATCTGGGTCTCGCATCAACTCCGCGGGATGAGCACCACGGTATCCGGGCTCAGAACTCAAGTAAGGCCCTTCAAGGTGGTACCCCACAATGGTTTCACGGATGAACTCGTCTTTGGCGCGATAGCTCTCAAACGCCGTAAGTTTTTCGAGAAGTGCAACCGGCTCATCAGTGATGAATGTGGCGAGGATGCGGCGCATCCCGCAGTGGTGCAGTCGGACGCAGGCGTGGCGCAATGCGTCTAATGTCGGTAGATTCTGGAAATCCACTCCACCGAATCCATTCACTTGTAGATCAAAAAGAAAGTCCATCGCGGGAGGGAAGGTTGGTTGTTTCGCGCGGCACCAGAACCGTGCAGCGTCAGATGACTGACACCAAGCTTTAGCATCGGCCATGCTTCAATCCGAGAGCGAAGCGCGTTTGCTCGGTGAATGTCTTTGCAGATGCAATATATTGATTGAAAGTAGTTTGGGAAAAAATTGGGAAGACTTATGCGTCCTTTGACGCCGCCGATTACTTACCTCATTGATCGTACTGCCCAGCGCAACTTGGCTGACTTGGATCGCGAGTTTCCACGAATTTCCTCCGCACTCGGGCGTACAATATCTTCCGCTGCACTGGCGTACACCCCAGATATTAGTCCCGCTTTGAAAGCTTTTTTCACGCGTCGATCTTCACCAGAATGGAACGTGAGAATGGCGACGCGTCCGCCGGGGGCGAGGCATTCCGGCAACGCACGAAGCAGGGTGTCTAGCGCGACAAATTCTTCATTTACAGCGATGCGTAACGCCTGAAAAACACGGCGGACCGAGAGCTCTCTTTCTGTTTCAGGGAGTTGGAGGAGCTCTTTTCTGATGAGCCCAGTCAGTTCGAGAGTCGTCCGGCAACTGGCTCCAGCCAAAACTAATGCAAGTCGATCTGCATGGGGTTCGTCAGCGTTTTCACGCAAGAGCTCAGCGAGAGACCGCACGTCTGTGTGCTTAATAAGAGTCGCCGCAGACTGTCCCTTGTTCGGATTCATTCGCATATCCAAAGGGCCATCGAATTTCAGCGAAAAACCACGCGCAGGATTATCTAACTGCATCGAGGACACTCCAAGGTCCGCGAGAACTAGGTCTGCCCGGCGGCCGCCTTCAAGCGCGAGGATTTTTGGCAAACCTGCAAAGTTGCAACGGTGCGCAAGGAAAGCCTCCTGAGTAAAGCCCTCGTCCCTCAGGCGCTTTTCTGTCCGCGGCATTTCAATGGGATCAGCATCCAGTCCGATGAGTCTGCCGCTCGGTTGAAGGCGTCGGAGAAGCTCGCGGGCGTGACCGCCATACCCAAGCGTGCAATCCACGCCAAATTCGCCAGGCGTCGGACGCAGTATATCCAGAATTTCCTGCACCATAATCGGCCGGTGCGCGCCAGCAGGCGTCCTGCCCCCGGCCATAATCGCCTGCACGATCTCCGGAAATTTTGCGGGGTCGTGTTCCTTATACTTTTCTGTAAAACGCCGAGGGTTTTTTCCTGAATAGCGGGGCCGTCGTTTGTGCGGCGCAGGCTGTTCCGGTTGAGGCGTGCTCACAGCTCGTTGTATTTTTGGTTGGAACCGTGTGCTTTAGCGACGGGGTAACGCTCTTGATTCAATTCAAGTTTGGCAGCGACTGCGTCTCCCAGCGATATGCCGCTTACTTCCGCCATCTCCATTAATAGGATCGCGATGTCCGCCATTTCTGCCGCGACTTCCGCCCGACGCTCCACGACACGCGCCTCAGATTGCTCAGGGCTTTGCCACACAAAATGTTGCAGCAATTCTCCAGCCTCCGCAGTAATGGCCACGGCAAGATCTTTGGGTGAATGGAATTGCCGCCAATCGCGCGCGTCCCGAAACTCGCAGATCTGTCGCGTTAACTGCCTGATGGAGTCGCTCATGACGCAATGGAGGAAACGAATTTCAACTCCAGAGGTTTTCAATCACAGCCCAAGCATCAGGCGCGTCGGATTTTCGATGCAGTCCTTCACCCTAACCAAAAATGTGACTGCCTCTTTGCCGTCCACGATCCGGTGATCGTACGACAGCGCCAGATACATCATTGGACGAATGACGACTTGTCCCTTCACTGCCACTGGGCGCTCCTGAATTTTGTGCATCCCCAAAATCCCACTTTGAGGCGGGTTAAGTATCGGAGTGGAGAGCAGCGACCCGTATATGCCTCCATTGGAAATTGTGAAAACGCCGCCCTGCAAATCTTGGAACTCAATTTTTCCCTCTCTCGCCTTTACCGCATAGGCAGCCATGGCTTTCTCCAATCCGGCGAAGGATAGGTGGTCCGCGTCGCGCACTACGGGCACCATAAGGCCTCGATCGGTGCCTACTGCCACTCCGATGTCGAAGTAATGGTTGGAAACGAGTTCGTCGCCATCTAATCTGGCGTTGACGGAAGGCACTGCGCGCAAGGCGCTAACGGTAGCCTTGATAAAAAAGCTCATGAAGCCGAGCTTCACTCCGTGTTCCGCCGTAAAAGCCTCCTGCATTTCCGCTCGTAACTTCATCACGGCGCTCATGTCGCATTCGTTGAACGTAGTGAGGATGGCCGCTTGATGTTGCGCCATGACTAATTGCGCGGCAATTTTGCGACGTAGCGGTGTCAGCTTTTTCCGTGAGATACGTTCCTCATAAGAGGGAGAGGGCGCGGTTGGTGTGTGTTGGAGCACTCCGAGAGCCACGTTGGCGCCTTCAACCGCAGAGCGCAGGGGAGAAGTTGTGGGCGAGGGAGGTGCCGCGGGAGGGGCTTCAACCGAGGTGGTAGTGGCGGGAGCCGAGGCAGGTGGCGACTTCTTTGCAGGCGTTGCCTTTTGCGCGGCCGGAGTGGCCGATACTTGGGCTGCGCTCAGTTCAATGGTGGCGACTACCTGTCCAATCGAAACTTCCTCTCCGACTTGTGCGAGCAGATGAATGGTTCCAGATTCTTCCGCAGTCAAATCCGTCGAGACTTTATCCGTGTCCAGCGTGAGCAGGGTTTCGCCTTTGCTCACGGCCTCGCCATCAGCTTTGTGCCAGACAGAAATGACACCGCTGGTTATGGATTCACCAACGGTCGGGATTTTAACTTCAACGCTCATAAATGCAGTTTAGAAAACATGGTGCGGCTTGGATCACAGCCTCTGGGAATTAGTGGAAGGATTGCGAAGGTTAGGCGAGGGTGAAAGCGGATTCCACCAAGGCGTGCTGCTCAAGTTTGTGCGTTGCGAGCGCGCCTACCGCCGGACTCGCGGCGGCCTCGCGTCCTGCATAGTGAAGCGGACTTCCTATGAGTTCGGAAAGTTGATTCCGCAGAAAACTCCAAGCTCCCATGTTCGCCGGTTCTTCCTGACACCAAACAAATGTTTTCGCTTTCGAAAAAGTCTTTAGAACCCTTTCCAGCTTCTCCGTGTGGAGAGGATAAAGTTGCTCAATTCGAACCAGCGCGGTGTCCGTGATTTTTTGAGCCTCACGATGCTTGAGCAAATCATAGTAAACTTTACCCGAACATAAAACAACTCGGGTGACCTTATTCGCTGCACCCGCAAGTGGTCCGGGCAGTATTTCCTCGAAGTTGCCCGAAGTAAAATCGGCCTCCATGGAAACGCACTCGGGTGCTCGCAACAGGCTCTTGGGAGTCATTACGACCATTGGTTTGCGGAAGGGCCGTTTCATTTGCCGGCGCAGTGCGTGGAAGTATTGCGCCGGTGTGGTGAAGTTGCACACTTGAATGTTTTCTTGCGCACACAGTTGAAGGAAACGTTCGAGGCGAGCGGAGGAATGCTCAGGCCCCTGGCCTTCATAACCGTGCGGTAACAGTAAAACAATTCCGCTGGGGCGCTGCCATTTGGACTCACCCGCTGCGATGAATTGGTCGATAATGATTTGTGCGCCGTTTGAGAAGTCGCCGAACTGCGCCTCCCAAAGGCAAAGCATTTCTGGAAAGTGCAGGGTGTAGCCGTAGTCGAATCCGAGCACGGCAGCCTCGCTTAGAAGCGAATTGTACACGTTGAAGCGGCCTTGGTTCGGTCCGAGATGCTGCAGCGGAATGTGGCGGGCGCGCGTGTTTTCATCATATAAAACCGCGTGCCGATGAGAGAAGGTTCCACGGCGGCAATCCTGTCCGGATAAGCGCACTGCGGTGCCTTCCAAGAGTAGCGAACCGAAGGCCAGCGCCTCGCCCATGGACCAGTCAAAAGGCCCGCCGTCCTTCCAAGCCGCGCGGCGTTTGTCCAAAACCACTTTCTTCAAACGAGGCAACATCGAAAACCCCTCTGGCAAGGTCGTCATGGCACTGCAGACGCTGTCCAACTGGGTTTTGGAAATGGCTGTGTGCGCTGGTTCGTGCGAGTAAGCCGGTTGGAAAACGACGTTGGAGTGCGAAAACTTATTGATGCTCTGATCCTGCTCGGCGGCCTTTACTTCAGCAAAGGCTGACTCGTAGCGCGCTTGAAATTCGCGGTCTAGTTCCACGGCAGCGTCGCTAGAAAGGATGCCGTTATTCAGAAGTTCCTGACGGAAAAGCGTCCCCAAAGTTGCGTGGGCACTGATCTCGCGATACATGATCGGCTGCGTGAACAGCGGTTCGTCTCCCTCATTGTGGCCGTGCCTGCGGTAGCAGACGATATCCAGCACGACGTCACTGTGGAACTTTTGGCGGTATTCCAACGCGAGTTCCGTGCACACGCGCACCGCCACTGGGTCGTCTCCGTTCACGTGGAACACCGGCGCGCCAATCATCTTTGCTACGTCCGTGCAGTACCGTGAGGAGCGGGCATCCGCTGGAAGCGTCGTGAAACCGATCTGATTATTCACGATGATGTGAATGGTTCCACCTACTCGGTAGCCTTCCAATTGCGACATGTTGAGAACCTCTGCCACAACTCCCTGGCCGGCGAAGGCTGCATCGCCGTGGATCAAGACCGCCACCACCCGCTGCCGGTCTGTGCTGTCTCCTCGCACGTGTTGACGCGCGCGCGTCATCCCCTGAACCACGGGATTGACCGCCTCTAAATGGCTTGGATTGGAAGCCAGACGTACCGAAATCTCTTGGCCTTCAGGGAGTTGGCGTTTCGTCTTGTACCCGAGATGATATTTGACGTCTCCGTCCCCAGCCACCGTATCCGGCATGTAGTTTTCCGAAAACTGCGCAAACATAACCGAAATAGGCTTTTGCAGGAACTCGTTAATCACACTCAAACGTCCGCGGTGAGCCATCCCCATCACGATTTCTTCCAGTTGGTGCTTCGGCGCGTTTTCTAATATGCCGTACAACGCCACAATGAGGGACTCACCTCCTTCGATGGAAAAGCGTTTCTGTCCCACGAAACGGGTGTGCAGAAACTTCTCGAAACTTTCCACGGAAAGGATCTGGTGCATCATGCGTAACTGCGTCTCAGCTGGCACAACGAGGGAGGCTGCGGTCTCGAATTTTTCCCGCACCCACTCCCGGGTTACAGGATTTTCTAAATGGGAGAATTCCGCTCCGATATGCCCGCAGTAAATGGACTCAAGTTGTTGGATCAGTTCTCCTAACTGGAACTCCTTACCATCGCGGAAAAGCAACGAAGCTGCTTTGCTGGAAAGATCTGCGTCAGAAAAACCGAGGCTGTTGAGAGAGAGCAATGACGACTCGGGAGCAACTGCTGAAAGAGGATTCGTGTGTGCTTTGAGATGACCTAAGCTTCTGTAGCTTAAGACGAGTTGATCGACTTTCGTCTGCCACTGTGGGTCCGCGTTTTTTTCACCTTTACGGCTCGGCTGTAAGGGCGGCTGAGTTGTGCCGTTGGATTGTGATGTGTTTCCAAGTTCGAAGCCCTCGAAAAAGGCGGACCACACAGGATCCACTGTCGCCGGATTTTGGCGCCAGCGCTCGTAATTGATTTCTAACAGACCGACGTTGGAATTGTGCGGCAGGGATGTCGCCATAATATGTCTCTGGGTTTGGGGGCGACACCTTAGACCACCAAGTGGACACGGGTGAACCTTTTTCTGGCTCCGCAAACGCGCCGCCATAATCTAGCTGCTCATTATTCTTCAGCGTGAGGTGGCGGCTCATCCGAGGCAACGCTATCGCGCGGCCCAATGATCATGACGCCAACTTTAACCGCGCCGTTGTTAAAAAGTAGCGGATGCGTTCCTCTTTCAAGGCGCGAATATGCAGTTCAACATCAGCGACTCTTTCAGCATCTGTAGGTAGGTGCTACGTGGGATTTCTTTCGCACCGAAGGTTAGTAAATGGGGCGTCACCCACTGCATGTCTAATAGCGCGAAGCCGCGCTCTTTCAAACGCGCGATTAGGGCGTGAAGGGCAATCTTGGAGGCGTCAGTGACTGTGTGAAACATGGATTCACCAAAAAAAGCTCCTCCCAAAACCACTCCGTAAAGGCCGCCGGCAAGCTTTCCGTTGATCCATGTCTCCACCGAGCACGCATAGCCGAGGCTGAAAAGTTTCATGTAACTTTCTTTAATACAATCATCTATCCAAGTTTCATCTCGACTCGCGCAGCCGTCGATGACCGCCTCGAAAGCCGTATTGAAGCGCACCTCAAAGCCTCCCTTTTTTAAGGCGCGCCTGAGCCCGTGCGGGACCACGAATCCGTCCAAGGGCAAAATTCCACGCGGGTCTGGGGAGAACCATTGAAGTTCTCCGTTGCTCTCTGCCATGGGAAAAATGCCCTGCCGGTATGCGTTCAAAAGCATCGCAGGAGGGATTGATTTTGCGCCCTCAAACATACTTTCCTTCTACCCCAAGGGGCTACCCTGCGCAATTCACACATTCCCGCTAAAACTTGCTACGGTTCACAACCTACTAAAGAATTCTAGGTATGTCCCCACGCAAGAAATTGCATACTTCAACCTCAGAACCGAGTCCCAGCGCCCCCGGTTCATTACTTTGGAGGGATGCATTTTTGCGCCAAATAGGGCCGACTACTCCCATTTATCAGCTGTTTGAGCACCTCCCAGACATGGCATTTTTTGCCAAGGACGCAGGGTATCGGATAGCCTGTGCGAGTCGCCTTTTTTATGAGAGATTCGGCTTTCAATCAGAATCAGAAATTCTTGGAAAAGATGATTTTGAGTTATTTCCGAGCCGCCTCGCTGAGGCTTTCCGGCGTGATGATGAGGCGGTACTGCGTTCCGGCGAGCCACGTATAAATTTGGTGGAGTTGTTCTTTAACCGGCAGGGAATTCCGGATTGGTTTGTTACTAACAAGTTGCCTTTGCGTGATTTAAATGGGTGTATTATTGGGTTGATGGGCACCACCCACAGCTACGAAGCCCGCAAGGCCATGCTGCAGCCTTTTCTGAATCTCGATAAGGCCGTTGATTTTATCCGTGCTCACTTTCGTGAACGCATTTCAGTCGAATCTCTTGCTCACGCTGTGCATCTCTCCCCGAGACAATTACAGCGCAAATTCATCGAGGCATTCGGCGTCGGCCCACAAGCGTTCGTCTTAAAAATGCGGATCCAAGCGGCGTGCGAAGCTCTACAAATCGGCACGCAACAAATAGCGGAAGTGGGCAAAGATTTGGGCTTTTGTGACCAAAGCGCTTTCACTAAGGCGTTTCATCAGCAGATTGGGCTGACCCCGCGCCAGTATCAGTTGCAATTTCGGCTGCGTAGGAAACTGCTGTAGTTCAGAGTGTTGTTGATATAAATTTTTTCTCGGTTGACTGGAAAGACGTTGCTGCCGTAGTACTACTACATCACTTTCATCAAGAGTGGCTGAGGGACTGGCCCTTTGACGCCACGGCAACCGCCCGGATGCTTATCAAGACTTCACCGTCTTGAAATGTTTCGGGGACCAGGTGCCAAATCCAGCTCCGTTTATTCGGGGAAAAGATGAAGGACCGTCTGGAATTCCATCCTTGGCGGGCACTTCATAGCAGCACTCTTGAGGACGGTTTTAGTGCTATGAAATCCACACCTTTTTTCAGTAACTTAAAGTGCCGAGAGTGCGGTCGCCTTTATCCGAAGCAGGCGATCCACGTTTGCGATTTTGATTTTGGTCCGCTGGAAGCGGCTTACGACTACGAGGCCATCGGTAAAGTCCTTTCTCGTAAGGTGATCGAGTCGCGACCCCACACAATGTGGCGTTATCGCGAGTTGCTTCCCATAGACGGCGACCCCACTGTCGGTGCGGAGGTCGGGTTTACGCCGTTGATCAAGGCCGATCGGCTCGCGAAAATCCTAGGGATCCGCGAGCTGTGGATTAAGAACGACACGGTCAATTATCCCACCCTCTCCTTCAAGGACCGCGTCGTATCCGTGGCGCTCAGTCGAGCGCGCGAACTGGGTTTTGAAGTCGTCGCCTGCGCCTCGACTGGGAACCTTGCCAACTCCGTCGCCGCAAACGCTGCCGCTGCCGGCCTCAAAAGCTACGTGCTCATTCCCGCTGACTTAGAACAAGGCAAAGTGCTCGGTTCACTCGTTTACGGAACGCAGGTCATCGGAATTCACGGCGCCTACGATCAGGTGAATCGTTTGTGTTCGGAAATTGCCGGCAAGTACGGTTGGGGTTTTGTGAACGTGAATCTTCGGCCTTATTACGCTGAGGGTTCGAAGTCGATGGGCTTTGAAATCTGCGAACAGTTGGGTTGGCGCATACCGCAGCACACGGTGGTTCCCATGGCCTCAGGTTCGCTTCTCACCAAAATCCACAAGGCCTACAAAGAGTTCATCCAGTTGGGGATAGTCGCGGATACCCCGTTTCACATGCATGGCACTCAGGCTTCTGGTTGTGCGCCGATTTCCCACGCGATTAAGCGCGGAACCGACATTGTTAAACCAGTTTCCAAGCCGGACACCATCGTCAAATCTCTAGCCATTGGAACCCCGGCAGACGGCTACTATGCCATCCATTCGATGAAACAATCCGGTGGCTCCGCTGAGGATGTCACTGACGAAGAGGTCGTCGAAGGGATTCGTATGCTCGCGGAATACGCGGGTATTTTCGCTGAAACCGCAGGAGGTGTGACCGTGGCCGGAGCAAGAAAGCTTATCGAGTCCGGCCATATCGGTGCAGGCGATAGCGCTGTGCTTTGCATCACAGGACACGGCCTCAAAACCCAGGAGGCCATCGTGGGTAAATGCGGCGCACCTCGGCTGATTGCGCCAAACCTCCGCGAGTTTGAAGAAAAAATTTACGCCCCCGATGCCGCAGCTGCCTCGATTTAACTCACTTATTTAAAAGTAATTATGCCTTCTGTTCGTATACCAACCCCATTGCGCAAACTCACCGGCGAACTTGAAGTTGTCCAAGCTGCCGGCGCCACTATTGCGGAAGTACTCCACTCGCTGGATCAAGCTTTTCCCGGTCTTAGAGAACGCATCTGCGATGACGCCGGTCAGGTGCGCCGCTTTGTGAACGTCTTCGTCAATGATGAGGATATTCGTTTTCTCGAGGAGAGCGCGACTCCAGTAAAGGACACAGACGAAATCTCGATCGTGCCAGCGATTGCCGGAGGCTAGCCCACCGGTTATGCTAAGAACATGGCCACGCAACTCACCCGTTTTTGGTTGGTTTTTCCACAGCACCTTGTGACTCGTCCGCTGGTGTACGAGCTTGGTCGCGAGTTCGCCGTGGTGACCAACATTCGTCAGGCGAGCGTGAATGCAGAGGTCGGAATCATCTCGCTCTCGCTTGAAGGCGAATCCGAGGAGATTGCTAGGGCTGTGGCTTGGCTGGAATCCTTGGGAGTCCAAGTAGATCCCGTGGAGATGAATATTATCGAGAGTTAGTTGCGTCCGGTCTCTCGCGGTTACAGGTTTTCCAAAGCGCCCTCGCCCTCAAAGGCGTTGCGAAGAGCCAGAAGCTCTGAGCTCTGTTTTAACTCGCGCCCCGCCAAAAAGTTGATAGGCATCACTCCGAGCCAACTGCTCGTGAGGAATCCCGCGTCGACTTCGTCCAAAGCTGTCGCGTGAATGTCAGCTTCGGCGACGCGAAATCGTTCCAGTACCCATTTGCGAATTACTCCGTCCCTCGCACCGTTGGCGAGGCGGGGGGTGCTCCAACCCTTTGGGGTGTGCAAAAAGACGTTCGCCATACACGCGCTGATGACAAAGCCGGACGTTCCGCACAACAAGGCTTCATTGGCACCGAGCAGCTTTGCCACACGCAGGCTTTCAGCATGGTTCCAATAGTTCGCCGTCTTAAGCCCGCCGAAAAGTGGCAGGTGTATTTGATCGGAAACTGTCACGGAGTAACCGTTGGGCAGATTGCGCGCTCGTTCCTCAACGAGAAGGGCCACACGGCTTTCTGTGACAGCTGCCTCAGGTCCTCCGTCGCCCGCGGTGACGTACACTCGCGCCACGCCATTCAGGCTCTCTGTCAGGAGGCGCTCCTTGGCTTTTTCCAAAGCCTCGTCAAAAAGCTGTAAACCGCACAGCGTGACCGCTGTTTTCAGCCTATTTGTGTGCTCCGTCCAAAATTGCGCCCGCCCGGATACGACGCGCACGGTTTCGAAAACCGACATTCCAAAGCGAACGCCCCGATCAGTGAACGGTAATCCTTCAGCTGGAACAAAGTCATCGTTGTTCCAGAGCCAGCTATTGAAAAACTTCGCACTCAATGAGGTGAATAAAAAAGGGGCGGCGCACTCAGGCTCCGCCCCCTTTCTTGATGGTGGCTATCTTAACGCAGGAAAGCCTCGTGCAGTCCTCCGTCGACTGTGAGTATCTGTCCCGTAGTTTTGCTTAAGCGCTTGGAGACCAGAAGGAAGTATGCTTCGGCTTGATCTGCTGGAGTGATCGGCGACTTGGTGAGCGTACGATCCGCATAGAACTGCGCGAGCTTGCTGACAAGGGATTCAGTGGCTTCGTCTTCCGTGTAGGGAATGTGGTACTTCGCCAGAGAGCCAATCACGCGGTCGCGTGGGAACATCGCACTGCCCTGAACGACCGTCGCAGGCGCAACGCCGTTGACGCGCACGAGAGGTGAGAGTTCCATGGCAAGCTCGCGCACGAGATGGTTTGCGGCGGCCTTGGACGTGTCATAGGCGAGGCTACCTTTCTTAGCAACGGCTGCATTTGCGCTGGTAGTAAGGACCAGATTGCCACGGAGCCCTTGGTCTTTCCAAGTCTTTGATGCTTCATCGGCAACAAGATAGCTCCCCGTAACGTTGATCTTAAACGTCAAATCCCAGCCTGAGTCGGGGATGTGTCCTGTCGTGTCGCTTGCAACGAATATCCCAGCCGTCACACAAATTGAGTCAAAGCCGCCGTACGCAAGTGAAACCTGGTCCAGCATCTCGCGGATGCTCGCTCGATTGGTGATGTCCGCTCCAAGGCCAATGGCTGGGCCGCATCCGCTCAAACCTGATCCAGCCACGCCGATTCCGTGTCCGAGTTTGTCCGTAATTTCCTTTGCGGTCGCTGCCGCGGTCTCTTGTTTGAGATCCACGCACACCAAATGCGCGCCTTCCTTCACAATACGATGCGCGGTTTCCTTTCCAATGCCACTGCCAGCCCCAATGACGACGACCACTTGACGGGCTAATTCTTTCTCGGCCGGCATGCGTTGGAGTTTTGCTTCCTCCAATAGCCAATATTCGATGTCAAACGCTTCTTGCTGGGGTAGAGCAATATACTCATCGATAGCTTCGGCTCCCCGCATCACTTCCACTGCGCAGTTGTAAAATTCTGCAGTGACTCGGGACTCACTTTTGTCCTTACCCCAAGCGATCATGCCTAGCCCCGGGATCAGAATGACAGTGGGATTTGCATCCCGGATGGCCGGGGAATTCGCGTGCTTGCATCGGTTGTAGTATCCTGCGTAGTCCTCGCGATACTTCGTGAGACCGGAAGCAAGCAAAGCCTTGAGTTCGCTCACATCGCCTTTTGCTGCGTCCCAATCCACGTAAAGTGGTTTGATCTTTGTACGCAGGAAATGATCCGGACAACTCGTCCCAAGTTCTGCGAGGCGCGCGGCGTCCTTTGAATTAACAAAGCGCAGGATGGCTTCGTCTTCTTGGATGGTGCCAATGAAGCGGCTGTGCTGACTGACCTGCCCCCTTAACCAAGGCAGCACGGCGGCAAATGCGGCATGGCGTTGCGCCTCGGGAAGGGTTTGGTGCTTTGCTCCGCCGAAGGCAGTGGCGTGTCCTCCCTTGGCTGCGTAATTTTTTTCAATAAAGAGCGCCGCCTTTTCAATGAATTCAAGAGTGCGGGTGTAGCACACCTTCTCGTCATCATCCCAAGAAATGAAGCCGTGTTGGCCCATCATGATCGCCTTGAGCTCAGGGTGTTCTTTGGAGATGGCCTGCATCGCCAAGCCAAGTTCAAAACCCGGGCGCATCCATGGAACATAAGCCATTGTGCCACCGAAGATTTCTTTGGTGAGCTTTTCGCAGTTTTTCGATGCAGCAATCGAGATGATTGCATTGGGGTGCATGTGATCCACATGCTTGCCGGGGAGGAAGCTATGCAGAGGCGTATCGATGGAAGACGCTCTGGGATTGAGGTTGAAAGTGGCGTGTGTGTACATCCCCACCATGTCGTCTTCTGCTTTGGACTTTAGTCCCTTGTCGGTGCGTGCTGCGTAATTGGACTGGAGCTGGAGCAGGGATTCTTGATGGAGGGAAGAAAAATTCTCGCGCTTGCTGGTGCGCAGATCTCCACCGGAGCCTTTGACCCAAAGTACTTCCACAGCGCGGCCTGTGAGTGGATCGATATCGTGGAGCTTTGAAGAGGTGTTGCCCCCGCCGGTATTAGTGATGCGTTGATCACTACCCAAAAGATTAGAGCGGTAGACCAAACGCTCGACTGGATCTAGGGAGGCAGCCTTGGCGTCGTCCCAAAGAAAGTTTACATGCTCAAAATGACTCATTTAATTGATGTGGTTTAGTTTATTTACTTTCAGGAGCTGAGTGGGGTGGGACGGTTTCTCGGGGTAAAAGCGCTGCACGCCTAAACCTAGAGAAGCCTCAATCGTGCAGCAGCATCCTCCCACTCTGCAAGACTGTCTGCGTTTGGTTGAAAATCTCTCATTTCATCCGCGAAGGATTCTCTAATTACAGAGCGTATTTCGGCGAGTGAATGCAGTTCCCCAAGTGCGCGGGCCTGACACAAGACATTGCCCAAGGCGGTCGCCTCGACTGGACCAGCAACCACGGGGCGCTGGCAAACATCTGCCGTGAATTGATTTAGAAGAGCATTGCGACTTCCTCCTCCAACGATATGGATGACTTCAATCCGCTCTCCCGTAATGGCTTCCAAGGACTTCAAAATCTCGCGGTATTTCATGGCGAGACTTTCTAGTGCGCATCGCACCAGCGCGCCCTCTGTATCCGGAATGGGCTGGCCGGATCGGCGACAGTATCCTTGGATCGCCTCGACCATATTGGTGGGACGTAGAAACTCGGCGGCGTCGGGATTAATCAGAGAGCGGAGAGGGGTGGCTTGCGCTGCTAATTGTACGAGGTCGGCGTAGGTGTGTTTGCTGCCAGCAGCATCAAAAGCATGCTTTAATTGTTGCAACAGCCACATGCCCACTACGTTTTTCAGGAGGCGGTAAGTGCCGTCGACTCCCCCTTCATTTGTGAAATTGTGCTGGAGCGCGGCTTCACTGAGGTTCGCCGCAGAAATTTCCACCCCCACCAGCGACCAAGTACCCGAGCTAATGTAAGCCCAGCGCCCGTGGCCAAGCGTGGCGGCTGGAACCCCAACAACGGCCGAGGCGGTATCGTGCGTTCCAGGCGCTATAACGCGGGTTTTAGCGAGCCCAGAATCGGCTGCGACTGAGGGACGCAGTGCACCGAGATCCGTGCCGGGGGCGACAATTTCCGGCAAAAAGTGCGAAGGGATTCCCAACTTGTCCAACAGGCCGGTAGACCATGATTTTGTTTTGGGGTGTAGAAACTGTGTGGTTGTGGCGTTCGAAAATTCCGCGACGGCGGCCCCGCTCAGTGCCCAATGCAGCCAGTCTGGAATCATGAGGAGTCGGCGCGCCTGCGCGAGCAAATGAGGGTGGCTGCGCTGGGCTGCGAGAAGCTGGCAGAGCGTATTGATTTCTAAAAATTGGAGGCCGCTTTCTGAAAAGATTTCTTGTCTCGGAAGCAGAGCACAAAGTTCCTCAACCAATCCTTGTGTCCGAATATCTCGGTAGCTGTATGGAAGGCCAAGCCATTCTTCATGAGAGTCTTGTAGTACGTAATCCACGCCCCAAGTGTCTACGCCCACCGATCGAACTTCCGTCTGAAGTGTGGCTCCAGAACCAGCTAACGCCAGGCCATCTCGCACCTCTTTCCAAAGGTGCAGTAGATCCCAGCGCAGGGACGCTCCCACCGCGACCGCGCTGTTTGCGAAGCGATGGATTTCCTGCAACCGGATACGGCGTCCGTCCCAGAGGCCGGCCATGACTCGTCCGCTCTCGGCGCCTATGTCTACTGCGAGGTGGGTCTGAATGGCGCTCATAAAAGGATCGGGAACGATTGACTTGTCGGTCTGACTCTTTGGATGCGCGCCGTATTGACCAAGACGCTGTTGCCGTGGTTGTAAACCTCAAGCATGCAAGCGCACTCCCTGCTTTCCGGAGACGAATGCCGAACGCAGCAGGAATTTGTTATCAATGGCTCCAAGTGTCGACTCATTCTGCAAGTTGGGAAACAAAATGGTAGCTGCCGGGTTCGAGCGTGCACACGGTGGCTCCTTCATCGAAACGAAGGAATTTCACGCCGTCTGCGGCATCCAATCCTTGATGATTTACGGTGACTGCATCGAGGGCCCGTGAAGGGAGGTGGAGGGTTGCGGTAGTGTTCGTGGGCACAGTTACGGAATAAGAATAGGTGCCTGCTTTTAAGTTCCATTCCGTCTTCACTAAACCAGTCGGGGCCCGGTATGAGGCGCGTACCCAGTGGATCTGTTCGTTTGCGCCGACGGAATAGGCGAATGGGTTGGCGGGCTTGAGAAGGAGCTTATGGTATCCTGGGCCGTCAGTATCGATTCCCGCGAGGGATTGGAACATCCATTGAACCACCGCCCCAAACGAGTAGTGGCTAAGCGAATTCATCGCTGCATTGTTCTTTCCCCCAAAGCCGTTTTCCTTTGTGTAGCTGTCCCATCGCTCCCAGACGGAAGTGGCACCGTTAACAACGGGATAACCCCAGGAGGGAAACTCTCTACTTTGGAAAAGTCTGAGCGCCAGAGCTTGTTTGCCTGCCGCTGTGAGGGCGGGTAGCAATAACTTGGTGCCAAGAAAACCGGTGGTCATTTTAAAGCCGGCATCCTCGATGAGTTGGATCAGTTGTCGCACCACTGCGCCTCGGTTTTGTTCGGGGACTAAATCGAACTGTAATGCCAACGCGCATGCGGTTTGGGACGAGACATTCAGCGCGCCGGTCTTGCCAATGTAGTTTTCCACAAAGGCCCATTTAACATTCTCGCACGTCTGCCGGAATTGACGCGCCTCTGCGGGCCTGTTCGTAGCCTCGGCCATTTCCGCCATCAGTGCGGCTGTGTGTGCAAAGTAAGCTGCATCAATATATTCTAGAGGCGTTGCATTTTTCAGATTTAGCCAGTCGCCCCAGGCATTACCAATCGAGACGCCTCGATGGTTTGGACTGATGGCTTCGCGGAAGCCCATAAACTTGCGCATCGACGCCCAGTGACGCTCGATGATACGCGTGTCCCCGTAGACTTTCCAAATCGTGTATGGGCAGATGATGCCAGCGTCCATCCAAGCGGTTCCGAACGTCTTGCCGGGCTCCCCATGGCCCATGGGGTAGGGGGCGTAGTCGGGATACGCGCCGAAAGGACGCTGTGACTCCTCCACATCATCAAGCCACTTGGTAAAAAACGCTGAAACATCGGCGTTGTAGGTCGCCGAGCGGACATAAATTTGTGCGTCCCCGAGCCACCCAAGGCGCTCGTCGCGCTGCGGGCAATCTGTGGGCACCTCTAAAAAATTAGAACGTTGAGTCCGTACAATGTTGTTGTAGAGCTGGTTGGTCACGCTATCAGAACACTCGAATGTGCTAGTCTGCGGAGTATTGGACTGGATCACTAATCCTGAAATTGTGTCCAAGCTAGGGCGCGAGTTGAGACCTCTCACCTCGCAAAACTGGAATCCGTGGTAGGTGAACGACGGGTTCCATTCCTCGCCTTCGGGCGCGCCTTTGAGCGTGTAAAAGTCCATGGCTCGCGCTTTGCGGAGGTTCTCGGTCATCAGAGTTCCGTCTGGGTGGAGCATTTCTCCATAACGAAGTTGCACTTTGGAACCAGCCTCTCCTTTGACTTTTAAGCGAACAAACCCAGCGAAGTTTGTGCCGAAATCAAAAATATAAACTCCGGGAGTTGGCTCTGAAATCGCCTTGGCTGCGAGGACTTCAGTAACCTCGATCGGGGGACCCGTGTATGCTTGAAGCTTGCTGGGTTTATGAAAGCCGAGGTCAATCTCGCGCTCCCCACAATTATCAAAAAATGGAGCTTTGAAATGGGGGTTTTTGTCGGCGGGAATAGCCAACTCCCAACTGGACGCATTGTAACCAGAGGAGTCCCACCCCGAGAGCTCTTTGCGGGCATCGTAGCTTTCTCCCATGAGGAGATCTGCTTCGCGTACAGGGCCTTCAGCTGTCACCTTCCAACTCGCGTCGGTGCCGACAATTTTGCGTGTGCCGTCTTCGAATTCCACGTTGATCTGCGCCAAAAGAGCGGGAGCTTTTCCGTACATGGCACGCCCAGTCTTGTAGGGGCCGTAGCCGACAAGCAATCCGTAGCCGACGTAGCCCGCATACCAGCCATCCGTCAGT
>Ga0114967_10001130_pt1 | contig 22338 bp, 22 predicted proteins | sample M_130628_MF_Meta_FD_92639 | JGI IMG/M metagenome (GOLD analysis project Ga0114967, IMG submission 92639) | Freshwater microbial communities from Lake Montjoie, Canada to study carbon cycling - M_130628_MF_MetaG | ecosystem: Environmental > Aquatic > Freshwater > Lake | place: Lake Montjoie... | reverse complement strand
GATGTGGTTTCTTACGGCTTCTTCTTCTTCACTGTCCAGCGGTTTTATTTCCTGACCAGGCTTGAGGTTTTTGCCAAAGCGGTCCCAATTTTTCATGATATCCGGGCCATCATCGGTGTTGTTGGACATCGATGCAGCAACATCAGCAGGAGTAGGATAAGCATCGGCGGTTTCCATGGGCTGCATCATGTTGTTGTAGTTGGCATTGGGGTTTTGTGTTAGTGGGCGGGTGTCTAATCTAGGATTTTCTTTGCCAGTCCCTGTTGCTGGCCTGCTGTCTAAGTAATTGGGTTTTTGCGTCAACGGTGTTGTGTACATTTGGGGAGTTTCGTTGCCTGTTCCTGTTGCCACTGGATGATTGATATAATCAGTTTCTGCTCTATCTACAAAATTTTTCAGTTGGCCAACAACTTTTCCAAGCTCTGGGTTTTGCAGTGCTTTTAGACCTTTGTTAAAAGTTCCTGAGATATCCACGTCACCTTTGGGATTCCGAACCATTTGATTTCTAACTGCATCTGGATCAGGAGCAGCCATACCGCGTTCAGCAGCAGTTGAATACAGGTTCTTGACATAATCTGTAGTGGGCATTGATCCTAGACTGCCGGGCGGCAACTCATCAGCGTCTTCTGCTAAATTCTGCTGACCGTACATGTCAAGAATTTGATCAACGTAAAAACTATAAAAACCACGACGTCCGTTGTATTCTCTGTCGCCCAGCACCCGTTTCAGGGCCAGCACAGCGTCACTCACTGTTGGGCTGGGACCTTGCACTTGCATCACTCGTAATGCATCAGTCACAAGTGAGTCAACTCTTGGCGAGCTTTCTGTCACATTGCGTGCAGATCTTTTGGGGGTGGTAAAAAAATCGTTGATGATCATAATGTTTTATTTACCAAAAAAAAGAGCCTTACGGCTCTTAGTGCTGGTTACGAGTTCCAGCAGCCTCTCAATCTTGAGGTCGATTTAAATGGGGGTTAACCCAGGCAATCACTTGCCCAACAGGCTGTTAACCTTGATTTCAACAGCATCTAGACGAGCTTCGATGGCATCCAGTTCTGGGTCAGCAGATGTGGCAATTGCTTGTTCGACTTGTTGAACCACTTCGGCAGCAACTTGTTCAACACCTGTTGCAGCAGCAATGATTTCAACAATTGCGTCAACCACTTGCTGTACCACCTCTGGTGCTGGCGCAGCAGCTGGTGGATAGAAAGTGTATACTTTGCCAGAAGCTGGAATAACAGCGGTACCACCAGCATCGGCAACACTAATGTGATAGATTCCATCATGACTGTCACCACTGGTAACAATGCCAGAAGTCACGTCTGCTTCTGGAGCAAACCAGGTGTAACCACTGTTGATCAACAGCGTGTCTTCCCACTGTGCAGCACTCATGTTGCCTTGGTACAACCATACTCGCTCGCTGCCCGGTGCAGAAATGTTTTGATTTGCGATGACATGTCCCGCGGACACAGGCAGCGGTGCGTCAGCAACTGCGGCTATGATAGCTTCAGTGATGGCCACTGGGTCAATAACAACTTCTGGCTGTGCGGTAACAACTGCGGCAACTGCGGCAGCAATAATGTCAGCAACTTCTGGGTGATCCACTGGATCTGCTTCCACGTGTGCTGCAACAACATCAGTCACAATGTCGGCTGCTGCTGGCACTTCTGCGCTGGGCGATAGTGCAACCACTTGTTCAACTGTGACAGGGGCAGCATCAGCTGGTGCTGCAACAATAGCTTCAATGTGGCTTTGAGTCTTTTCAGCAATCATTTGGTTGACCTGGGATTCAACAGCAGTCAATCTCATGTCAAGTTGGTCAATGGTAGCAGGTGCTACTGTGTCAATTGTGGTGCCGGTCAGTGTGGCCAATTTGGCTTCAACTGCTTGCAGGCGTAAGGCTAGGTCTTCAAATCTCATGGGTTGCTCCTTTGGGTTATTGGGTTTGTGCCACCATGGCACACAAGTATTTAAAGACATTACCGTTACACTTGTATTACATCCAGTATTTGCTGTTGTCCAACCGGTCCCAGTATGTTTTATTATTGCGATTGATAAAATTCTTAACCAAGTATCGGGCCATGCCCATGTAGCCCATTTTTTTAAACCTGCGTGAATCTTGGCCAAGATGATGTCGGACAATTCTAAACTTTCTTGGACTGTACTTTCTAGACAAAAAGTAGTCTTCGCTTGTGGTCAGCTGTTCGGGAAATCCGCCATATTCTTCAAATCGATCCCTACGTGTGAGCATAAAAGCACCAACGGCAAATGGTGAGAAATATTTCAATGTGTGATTTATAGTGTTAAAAATACTAAACCCAAACTTTGCTCTTATGTCATTGTCATAGCACTTGATGTTCAATCCAACAAGATCAAGGTTCATTGATTCAATTTTATTGACAGCATCATGGATCACATCGTATTTAAAAAAACGAACATCAGCGTCAATGAATAAGATGTAGGGAGTAGTAACTAATCTTGCCCCGCGGTTCTTAGCAATACTAACAGGACCACCGTCAATGATCTCAACATTCAATTCCCAACTGTTATTACGTATAACTTGCCTAGTGTTGTCGGTAGAACAATCAGCAATTATGATTCTAGTATCACCTATGTTTTGTGAACGCAGTGAATCTAATAGATGATGAATGTACGTTTCCTCATTTTTACAGGGTATAACTATAGTAATTTTATCACTTAATTTCATTGTCCTTCTCCCGAGTCCATGTTATGATTTCCCATTTGCCGTCATGATGTTCCACCAGTGCTGTACATGATTCCACCCAGTCACCGTCATTCATGTATCGAACACCGTCAATGTATTTAATCTCAGCATGATGAATGTGTCCGCATATGACACCGTCAAATCCACGCTTCTTGCAGTAACCAGCAAGATTCCGTTCAAAGTGGAATATAAAATCTACTGCTTTTTTTACTCTTGTTTTGAGATATTGACTAAGACTAAAGTACCCAAAACCAAAGCGATGGCGTACCCAATTGAATCTGCTATTGAGTGATAAAATGACATCATATGCCTTGTCTCCTAAAAAACTTATCCAGGGTGCCAGTCTGGTTATGCCGTCAAACAAGTCTCCGTGTACCACAAGATAGTGTCGGCCGTCTGCACCTATATGTTCCGTTTGATTGTGTATTTCAACCAAGCCAAAACTGAACCCGTATGGTATCATGGGTCTTAAAAATTCGTCATGATTTCCTGCAATATAAACCACACGAGTGCCACGTTTAGCATGACCGAGTACACGACGGACCACATTAGTGTGGCTCTGTTTCCATCGCCATTTGTTTTGTTGGATTCTCCAGGCATCAATTATATCTCCCACAAGGTATAAGGTGTCACAGGTGTTGTGCTTGAGGAAGTTGTTTAACTTATCAGCCTGGCAATCCCTTGTGCCAAGATGCACATCGGAGATAAAGATACTGCGATATGTTTTCTCCATGTTGTATTTACAAAAATGATTGTTACAACAGCATTACAGTATCAATACACAGGTTGTTTGACCAGTTGATTCACAAAGCTCAGCAGCAATTGATGGTGGCGACGTTCATGCCAGTGCGGCTTCATCCAACCCCAGCCATCGTACCAGAACTTTTCGCTCTCGGGGTGACAGCCTATTAGGCCTATGCGGCCCTGCATGATGGCCATGGCGTCACCATTGGCATAGGTGGCAATGGTCTTGAATCGTTTGGGATTGCCAACCAATGCACACCCGTCGTAAAAAAACATCTTTTCTGCACGACCGCGCCAGGTCACATCAAGTCCTTTGGCATGCGGACGTCGAGTGTCTGTGCCGGGACGTCGGATGTATTGTGCGGCATCTACATCATGCAGTATGTCAAAGTAATGACTGCCTGCCCAGTAAGCACCCATGCAGATGCCCAGATAGTGGCCGCCTTGTTGCACAAAGTCTATCACTCGATCGCCATTGTTGCGGAACAAACGATAGAAGCTGTCTGAGTCTCCTATGCCGCCAGGAAACGCCACAATGTCCACGTCATCAAAGAAGCAATCTTCCAAGACATTTTTTCCAAACATCTTGAAGTTGTACTGCGGTGACAACGCCTGCATCATGCCATTGACACTTTGCACTGAACATTTGGGATCAGCTACAAAAAGTGCTATGGTTTTGCGGACTGTCATGATAGGTCAATGATGGGAATTGGGCCGTCAAATGGCCTACTGTTTACCACAGTTTTTAGTTTGAACAACATATTTTGGCTGCTGATGCGTCGCATGCCCAAGCCCAGTTGTGTTTCAGGATCGTAGGCCCATACTTGCGAGTTGGGTGCTACCTGTGCCAACTGATCAGCAATGTTGTTTAATTTCTTTAGACTTTGATCTATGGCATGTGGGTTGATGCCACGTGTTCTTGTGCGATCCACAGCATGATCGTCTATTGCCACAGTCAGCTGAGGAAAGTGTAGATTGCCAATTATGGTTTCGTTAGTTTTCTTTTTGGCTCGACCAGCTTTCATATTTGCGGCCCAATGGGCTAGTTGTGCTGCCCGTCCTGAGTGATTCTTGGCAAATTTGCGTAAGTTGCTTACTGATGATTTGGTAGGCACATGATGACGTTTTGAATCGCCTTTGTCTTGGGGATTCCGACCATCTGCAAAATTCTCTGCCACATCCTGCTGACCTTCCACAGTCAACCTGTCTAATGCTATTGGATTTAATACAACATTTGGTTTCAGGCCTTTGGTGTTGGCATAGGCCACATACACTTGATCTGTGGGTTCTATAACAAAACTCACACAATGTTTACCAACCCAGTTGGGTTTGCCCACACTAAACCAAATGCCTATAACAGGAATAAATGGATGTTCATCTGTGCTCAACCGACCATATTCTCGTTCGCCTGTGGCATCACGACGGGGTTTTAGTCCGCCACTTTTCTTGATTGCTTCTAGACTATTGGTACAATGATAAACCCTTTGACCCACTATGTCCTGTCCAGGAAATAAGTTCGTACCGGGAACATTCTTAGGTGGTCTAAGTCCTTGGTAGTTGGTAAATTCCTTAGCAAAGTTCTCCCAAACATTTTGTTCAGGGCGATGCTTGGCCCAGAATCCAGCACCGGCATCAGTTTGTTGACCACTACGTCGTATCTTGTATCCTTTGCTTTTCACAAAGTCATACATGGTTTGAGCAATGCCCCGTCCACGATAACGTTCTTCAACTTCTAAATCTTGTGGTAAAAGGTATTCACCATCAAACGAAAATAGCACATGTCCTAATTCTTTTCCGCCGCTGGTGGCTCGAACATATAATGTTTGATTATCGTAGTCATCATCGTCCACATACTCATCATCTTTTTCTATTTCTATAGACAACTCAATACCATTGTAATGTTCTGAGTCTTCCGCCACAGCCTGCGCGGGTGGATCAATGCCCAGATACTTTATGGCATATTCTCTGGCACGTTGTTTGTCTTCAGGAGTGTATGCTTTGTCAAGAGCATCCCATCCCTGAAGCACAATCCATTTTTCTTGTGCTTCGTCCCATTCCATGTGGTGGCTGACGTTTACCAAGTCTTGGGTCTCAGCTGGGAATTTGTTATGTCTAGTGGAATTCAAACTGCGTCCAATCATGGGCAACTGTTTGTGTCTGCCTTCTGCGTCTATGTATTCTCGAGTCAGCGCATCATACACATAGGCGTGAGTCAATGTCCAATTTTCATGATTGTATTGTATCTCCTGTTGCCGTGCAGGATCCAGTTCGTCAAACTCATCGGGTTCTAGGTACATGTCCGGTGACGAATCAAAGAATTCATAAACAAATCCCAGTGTAAATCTCTGAGGATTCATGTTGCGTATGGTGAGAGCTAATACTGCACATTCACCTTGCATGTACTGAATTTGTGCAATTTCTCGCTCAGTTGATTCTGTAATAAATTCTCTTGCTCGCATATGGGTATTTAGCGTGTGGTCAATCAGCCGAATTGGGGCTATTTTACTGTGCTTGACGCACACTGTAGTCAGCAGGATTGAGTGTTATGCCAGTGTCGTTGCTGGTTTGTTGTACCCATTCACGACCTTCTGCCCAGGCTTCAGCTTGTGTGGCAGCATCTAACGGGAACATTCTCGCACCATCACTGCGGCGATACACTTCCCATTGGGGTGCAGATTGTGCTGGCGGCAATGCCGGCGGAATCTCTATTTCTATATCTTGCACTCCGGGGATGGGTGTGGGTGCTCGACTGGTATAGTCCGTGACATTGGAGGTCTGACGTTGTCGCGGCAGATTTTGTGTGCTGTCTGGCGTGGAAGACAGTTGAACATTGTATTCCGCCCCAGGATGTTCTCTACGATATCGTTCCAGTCTGGCTATGGCCTCTTGCTCATTGGCAGCCATGAATGCTGCTGCTATAGCGTTAGTATCCATGCCTCTGATGATTTCGTATTGCTGCTGCGCTGCTGCCGCCACTGCGTTGTAGCGTTGACGCTGTAGATCCAAGGTGCTGCCTGGTATGGGTGCTCGACGAACACCAAACGCTGCTGTGGCCTGCTGCGAATTTAACGTATGAGGACCCATACTTCTATATTGATTCAAGAAAGCCATTGCCGCAATATCACCAGCTGCTGTGAATGTTTCTAAGGGACTGCTGTCCGCACGGTTGTAGATCTCGTAAGTTTGTGTTTGTGCGTAAGCAGGTACTTCAGCGGGCACAGGAACCACTTCAAACGGTCCGCGAGCAGCCATATTAAGTGGCGGTCGCCAGTTGGCTTGAATCCATGCTAGTGCTGCTGCGTTGGCATCTGCTTGCACATTTCTATTCCAGAAAGTATGCACAACATCTCCGTCGTCGGCAACAATGTTCCATTGCACACTACCGGCTTCGGGTGCTGCTGTTTGTGCAGTGGCTGGTTCTATTTCACGAACAACCAATTCGAGATCATTCCCTGCATTTCTAGCATTGTAATCTTGAATCCAGGCTTGGGCATCGCCGTGGCGTAGGAATCTTCTAGTCGCTGAGTTGCCCATAGTAGTTGCAAAGCGGTCAAGTGATGGCACCCAGACTCCCCAGTTGCCCTGGTTAGATTCTTCGGGTGCTGCTGATGCAGGTGCTGCAAACTGCGTGGTATCCACAATCATATAGTCTTCGGCATTTACTGCATTTCGCGCAGCCCAGGCTGACAATACAGATCGCATCTGGGCTTGACTATAGCCATCTGGCAAGGTGAATCTAAACTGATAGTCAGGTGCTTCACTACCCACATGATTGCCGTAGTTTCGTTGATCATCTCGTCGAACAATGGCATACCGCCCTGTGGGGTCATTGGGTCTGCCGCGGCCTTGGGGATGTGGTTCAGTGGCACTGGCTCCTGCTGATTGTGCGGGTGCTTGATACCGAGTGGTATCTACTATCATGTAGTCGCCCATGTACAGGCCGTGTTGAGAGGCCCAAGCCTGCAATGCTTCACGCATTTGGTCTTGATCGGCGTCTGGTGGTAGTGAAAGTCTGAACAAATAGTCAGGTGCATCGTTACTGCCCAGGGCCGTACGAATTCGCGGATCATCACGATTCACAATGGCATACTGCCCTTCGACCCCTAATTTTTCAGCAGTCCAGCCATTAAATTCATAATAGTCTTTTTCACGTAGCTCTGGATTCAAGTTCCATACTTTGGCAGCCTGATCAAATGCTTCCAGTTCGGTTCGAGCCTTGACCGTTAATCCTCGAGCTTGTGTAGGGAGATTGCTTGAACCAACCACTTTCCAAAGAGACATATCCTTACTGTTTTTTATATCTTTCTGTGTCTTACGTTCAGCTTGTGCTTGACGCACAAAACTCTTTAACGCAGCAGCAGGTAATTGCCCTGCTGCATACTTGGCAAAGACGGCCAAGGGATCTTTTTCATCTTTGGGTGCCAATATCTTGTACAGCTTCTTGAGATACTCTTGTCTATACGCTTCGGGATCTAATGCAGCACTCATGGCCACAGTGAATCTCATGAGAGTATTTTCAATCTTGTCAAAGTTGTCGTCCAACCAATCGCCGCCGGGGCTACGAAACTCAATGTGCCCATCCTTGGTGTTGATACTGGTGTATTTTTCTGTGCTGCCTGAGTGTATGGCCTTACTAGCCAAAGCACCCATGTGCCCTTTCATCTTGTCCAACAAATATTTTGCTTCAAAAGGTCGTTGTTTCACATGATCACGCACTTTGCCCATGGCACTCTTGGCGTAGGAGTTACCTGCCCGCCCAAACTGCTCTAACACATATTCATCACCCATCAGCAGGGCCAGCTTTACAAAATCCAGTCGATTCTGGCTGTAGTTGGGCACTGAGATGTTGATGTGTAGACCAGTAGAATCATTGGTGTAGCAGCCCATGCGATTGGCCCAGGCTTTGACCTTGTTCAAGTCACTCACTATTTCATCTATAGGCAATGGCGGGCTCACAAACTCCAAACCTGAATCGCCGGGGCCGTCGGGTTCCAGGCTGCCATCAGGTTCTACCACATAGAAGTTCTTGCCCGGAGCAGGACGCTCCACACTGCTGGAATGATAACCTGAGGATGCTTTTACAGGACGACCCACTGCCCGACTGAAATCGTCTGCTATATCTTTGACATTTGTGCCACCAGCAAGACTGCTGGTATAATGTGGCCAATGGATTATACCATCGTAGCGATGAAAAATATCACTCATGAAGACCAGGCCCTCGTCACTCAACCATTCTTCAAAATAGTCATTTTCGTAGTATTCATCTCGAGACAGTTCCAATGCATCATCATAGAAAGGTTGTAGTTGTTCAGTAACAATCATGTCCGCAGCCAGTTGATATTCTTTTTTACCAAGCTCATCCTCTGGTTCTAGATCCAACAACTCTCTAATGCTATCTTCGTCAACATTTTCTTTGAGGTAGTGGTAGATGAATGCTTCGGTATCTGAATCCCAGCGAGTATCAAACTGTTCTGCTTGCCAACTGCCGTAATCATCCAGCATGCGATCAACCAACTCCTGGGCATTTCTGCGACCGTTGTAGTCACCATCATAGAAAAAATCTTGAATATCTCTAGGGCTGCTGGGACGTTCATCAGAATCAAAGTCGGGCTCTAGTTCATCATCTTCGGATGAAGTGTTAGGCACAATCATTTCAAATTCCATACCGGCTAGGGCACCTGTCTTGGCAGCTTCGCGCCGCAGGTTCTTGCCGCCCATGTTGATCTCAAACAGGTCTTGTTCACTCAGCACTGTGCCTGTTTCTTTGAACTCTCTGAGAGCATTGCGTAGATTTTTCATCAACAGTGTGGGCTCTCCATTGGGCCCTGTCTGCAATGCCATCTTGTTGGCTTCTCGGCCTGTTTGACCAGGATGCACATCCACACTCAAAGCCATGGCATACTGTGGCATGGCCGCTTCGCGTTTGTTCTTGGGAATATATCCTGATGCACCTTCGCCCAAGGATTCTGCGGCAAAGTATTCAGGATGTGACGCGGCAAAATCTCGCATGATGATGCCGGCTCTGGCATTGGCATCATTTTCGTATTCACTGCCAGTTTCGCCTGCATCCAGTGGCAGGCCGCCCTGTTTTTGATGTTGATCACAATGCACCAGTTCATGTGCTATGGTTCGGAATATGTCCAGGATATGGCGATCAATCAGGCTCACTGTGAGTGTGTTTGCTTCAGGATCATAGCGTCCAAAACTGTGATTGCCTTGGCTCCATTCAGGATCGGTGTGCAATTTTATTTTGGGTGCAGGATCAATTCCCAGTTCCTTGACCACATGCTGAATGAAATCATTCACTGCCTGATTGTCCTCGTCGCCTTTTTCACTCAAGAACATTCGGGTACTGGCGCCGACCCCATCTGGAGTTACGGTGACATCCTCTGCGATACGATTACCAAATCCGTACGTCACACGACCTTTTTCTCTGTTCTTTTCCACCAGACTCATGGCATGATCTTGTGCTGCCAAATGAGCATCTTTCAGTAGCTTGATGCAGCCTTGATCGCGCAGCACTTTGAACGTGATGTTTTCGCAGCCAAATTCCCCATGCTGTTCCAGCCCAATTTGGCGCATGGCTTTGATCTTGCTCCACAGGGTGGACATCATATCAGCATTACCAGACTCAACAGCAGCGTGTATTCTAGCGTCTAGATCAGCTGCTTTGTCACGCACACATGAGTCATCAATCTGTGCTCGTCGGCGGCGCGGCACTTGTATCCATTTGCCATCCTTGACTGAATAAATGCCCTGACTCACATGCGGCTGGCCTGCAGGTTGCACATACAATTCCACATCAGCACCGCCAATGGTCAAATTGTGTTCGTCGTTGTATTGGTATTTTTTAGCGTTGAACAGTTCCTGATACACAGGATCATCAGGCATGTCCACTATCAAATGTAGATCAATGTCGCTGTGGTCAGTATAGTTGTATGCTGCATTTGACCCCGACAGTGTGATGTCTTGCACTCGGAGATTGTCCACTCCCAAGAATTCACGGAAGTCTTCTGCAATTGCCAGCAGTTTGTCACGAACATCTGGCAGCAGATGTTCATTTGAACCCCACAACCGTCGGTTAAGTCGATTATGGTATTTTACAGTGTCGCTCAGGCGGAATTGATCTAGTTCATTGAAGTTCATACGAACTATATTTACCGCAAACCCGTTAGGCTTGAGTTTCTGCTGTTTCGTCAGCCACTGCTTCCGCAGGCTCGCTAGACGCCATGATTTCAGCCACGGGTTCTGCTGCCATCAGCTCAGGAGTGACTGCATGTGCCAGCGACGGCGCAGGTTCAGCAGCAGGTGCTGGTTGAATAGCTTTGAGATCCTGATACAACTTGTCCTGTGTGGTAAAATCAAATGTGTACGTGCCGGTGTGCTTGAGCAACACACGATTGTCCACAAAGATCTGACCGCCTAGATCGCGCCAGTTTTCACAGAATGTCCAGTCTTCGGAGTAGTAGCGACCTTCGCGAACTGCTGTGTCAAAGTAGGTTTTCATGTAAGGATCCAGCTCAGCAGGCATGCCAATGTCATTGGCAAAGTTACGTACCGCAGGATGTGCATTCAGCTTGTCAAACACCTCGCGCTTGATCAGCATGAATCCTGTGCCAGTTTTGCTAACTTCAGTAAGGTGACCCACTGGTTCCATTCCAGGAATGCCGTTCACGCACCATTTCACAGGCAGGCTTTTCATTGGATACAAGCCACCAATCACATCTTTTTGGCTGTCCAACAGCACCAACAGGTGCCAAGGTTCCCAGCCAATGTCGGCGTCAATAAACATCAAGTGAGTGGATTCTTTTGTGTGCAAGAACTTGGCAGTGAGTGTGTTTCTGGCTCTGCTGATCAAGCTCTCATTGGTCATGGTTTCTACAGTCCATTCCAGCCCCAATTGTCTTGCTGTGTTGGCCCATTTGATATAGCTCATGAATGTGCTTTCAGTCAACTGACCGCCGTAGCAAGGCATCATGATGTGTACTCTTGTGGTACGCAGGTAATCTATGTTGACCTGAACAGTTTGTTGTGCAGTGGCAGCAGGGTCGCTGGGTGGGGTTGTGGTGGGTTGGGCGTCAGCCATTGGGTTCTCCATTAAAAGTATGCTGTTATTTACAGAGTATAACAGGTCAGCAGATTTTTTGCAACCAGTTTAGACAGACGTCTTTTCCAGAACGTAGTCTTCGTTGACGGGTTGATTTTCACGGGCTTGATAACTGGCTGTCATGCCGCCCACAAAATTCTGTGCAGCAGTTTCAGCTATGGTTCCTATAGCAGTGTCCAGCATCCCGACCACATTGTTGGCCAGGGCTGGGTTGGTCCGGGTCAACGGATACAAACTCTTCACACGATCTATTTTGCCCTGTTGATCCAGGTTGGGCCATTCAGCACGAATCTCCGAAGCTGATGTCATACCTGAACCAAATTCCTCAGTGGGCAAGTAGGCCATGTAAGCATGTTGGGTCATGGGCTGTATGTTGTCCTCGTTGCCAGTAAGATATTGCAGATAATCACTCACTGGCTGGCCTTTGTTTGGGCCACGTTTGGCCAAGGGCAATTGTCCTGTGGCAGGATCCAGTGCAGCAGGCAATGGCGGTTGGTTCTGATCCTTGTCGCTTCTGACAAAAATCAACACAGTATCATTGGGATTTTTAATCCTTCTGGCAATTGCCGGTTCCATAGCATTGAATTGTCTAGACACTTTGACAAAATTTTTGGGCGGAACTCCGGATGCTAGAGTTTCTCCGGATACTTGTGCTAAATTTTGTTTTATCCTAAATGGAAACGGTCTTGAACTGGTGTCGTTGGTAGCTGCCACAACCACATCGGCATTGGGAAATGTTGCCTTTGCGGCCTGATAAAGTGATAAGTGCCCTGGGTGAAAAGGGTGGAAGCCGCCAGAAATTAGTACTAACTGTTTCATAGCTAGTATTTAGTTTACATGTGCTCCAGCAGCCACAAGTAACTGGGAGTGGTAAATTCAAATACTACCGAACCATTGCAGCCCATGTCTCCAAAAAATTCATCTGAACACTGGGGTTGAGTACCATTGAAATCATGTTGATACGTTGCCAGCGTATGAACCAGTTTGTCAATGTTTAAGTCATCAAGTGAGATGTTACGTATGCTCAACATGGCATCTTTTACAATATTTCCATCATCATCCAGTTGTGTGTGCTCGACAGTTTTTCCAGTCATCACAATCTTTAATTGATATGATTTTTCTTCGTCGTCATCGATTTCGTGTCGAAATTGATAAGTCTCAGTAACATGACTTTGTTGATGTACACAAAGATCGTTGATCCATACTTGAATGCCTAATTCAACAGTAGTATCAGTTGAGCTGATTTCAAATTTGATAGGTAAAAGGTTCATATGTTAATAAGTGATTGTGATGTTGTTGATAGTGCCGCCTGAGAATCCCACCACACGTATACGCATCCAGGTGAAATTTCCAGTCACAGTTGCCGGATAGTAATCAGTTAACGGAACAGAAGATCCGTCACCGTAAACCAGCGTTTCAAACCAAGCAGCTGATTCGGGATCTGTGTCCAAGGTAGCATCCAGGTGCATGACACCTTCAAATGCATCCACGCTGAACAGTATGGTCTGCACACTGCCACGACCGCGATAGTAGTTGGCGGCTTGTACTGCATCTCCTGCCCAATCCTGACTGGACCCATCATAATTGCCCGACGGTGTACCGTAGGTTGTGGCTGGCAAGAGTATCGCAGTGGCCATTATGCTCGTTCTGTTTCTACTACTACACTTGCACCAGCAAGTTCTTCGGCCACTTGCTGTAGCGCAGTGATAATATCGTCGCTGGCAATGGGTTCTGCTGCGCCGTCTTCTCGGATCAATTTTGATAGTTTGATCACAACTATTTCTTCGTGTATTTTTGCCATGGTGTATTATTTAGCCTGTATTGGCACAGTCTTGCGAACAATTCCTGGCAGAACGAGATTCAACATCAGCGCATCATTGATGTCATGATGATCGATAAAATTCCAGTCATTGGTGTAAAAATGCTTGTAATGAAACATCCGCCCGTCATCGCCAATCAATCGAGACTGCAAGCCCGGCGTGATCCTAAAATAGTCTGGGCGGTTGGCAAAAAATTGTATAAATCTATCGCGCTCAATATCGTTGAAATATTTGCCTCTGAGATAAGTTCTGTATTGATGTTGTGTTTTTTCAAGCACAACCACATCCTTTGCTCGATCAACCACACATTGATTGTACTTGGCTGTTCTTGTTATGTAGGACAAGGCCGCCAAGTCTTTTAACAGTGTTAAATTATTGGTGTAAACATATACCCAACTGCCGTAGATGATAGATTTATGTGCATCTTTGTCGGCTGCCAACAGCATGGCCACTTCGCCCACATCAGAATACTCGGGCATGCGCTCCACAAAGTCTTTTATATCTTTTGTATTGGAATATTTGAATAATCCACGCCATCTGCCAACTTCTTCCAATCTAAAATCCACTGCATATTTGTACTGATCATAGTACAAACTGTCTCGGGACACGTATTTGAAGTCAATCATCAAGTGCCTGCTGCCGGGAATCTAATGATGCCATCTACATCTACCACAGGAATCACATGTGCTTGAGTTTCAAAATGCACTTGATCATCCACCAGCGTTGCAGTGATATCACAATCAGTCAGTCGATCAAACAGGATGCGCTTGCTCAATGGCACACGGATCAACTGATCAATCTTGCGGCTTAGGGGTCTTGCACCCATTTTGTTATCATAGCCTTTTAGAGCCAGGTAATCAATCACAGGCTCTGTCATGACCAAGCGTATGCGTTTGCTTTCCAAACTGGTCTTGAGCTCATCCACAAATTTAAGCACAATCTTTTTAATGGCCAAGGTATCCAGTTTCACAAACTTACACACTTGATCAATACGATTACGCATTTCAGGCTTGAAGAACTCTTTCATGGCACGGTCTTCTTCTCCGGTCTTTTCTTGTGAGCCAAAGCCGATGGCATTGCTTTCGCTGTCTCTGGCACCCAGATTTGAAGTCATGATAATGATGCAGTTCTTCACATTGGCCTTTTTGCCATTGCTGCTGGTCAACACACCTTCGTCCAGCATCTGCAGCAAGATGTTGCTGACATCTGGATGTGCCTTTTCAATTTCGTCAAACAAGATCACAGAAAAGGGATTCTTGCTGATGTCGGCGATCAACTTGCCGCCGCCTATGTTGCCGTCCTCAAATCCCACATAGCCCGGAGGTGCACCAATCAAGCCTGACACACTGTGACGTTCTTGATACTCACTCATGTCGTATTTCAACAATGGCATGTCCAGGTGCTGGCTCAACAGTCTGGCCAATTCAGTTTTGCCTGTGCCAGTGGGCCCCATGAACAAGAAACTGGCCATGGGCCGGCGTTCGTTGCCAATGCCTGAAAAATTGATGTACACACGATCCAACACAGCATCCACAGCTGAGTCTTGCCCGTAGAGATGTTGTTTGATATTGCTTTCAAGATCCACAATCTTGGCCGATCGTTCATTTTGCAATCGATCAGTGGGAACACCAGTCACACGGGCCACTTGTGCTTCAATCAATTCTTTTGTAATGGTAATGGTGCCTGCATCTTTAACACGTTCTCGGGCACAGGCTGCATCCAACAGATCAATACACTTGTCGGGATTCTTTCGATCATGAATGTATCGATTGCCCAGTTCCACAGCAGTGGTCATTGCTGCCGTATCAATCATGACATTGTGGAATGCTTCCAGTCTGGGTGAGAGCCCGATCAGGATCTTTTCAGTGGTCGCAGTGTCCGGTTCGTCAATTGACAACCTGTAGAAACGGCGCATGAGAGCACGATCCTTTTCGAAGCTCTCGTAAAATTCTTCCCAGGTGGTACTGGCCACAACCTTGAGTGTGCCACGTGTGATGGCTGGTTTCAGCATGTTGGCAAAGTCTAGACTGCTTCCCGAACTGCCTGCACCTGCACCCTTCATGGTGTGTGCTTCGTCCACAAACAAGATGCAGTTCTTTTTGGCTTCCAAGGCTGCTAAGACCACTTTGAGTTTTTCTTCAAACTCGCCGCGGTATTTGCTTCCGGCCAGCAAACTACCAATTTCCAAACTCCATACTTCATGGCCTTTGAGGAACTCGGGCACACGCCCTGCATTGATTTCCTGTGCTAGTCCTTCCACAATGCAGGTCTTGCCCACACCAGGATCGCCTACCATGAGCACGTTGGCTTTGAAACGACGTGCCAGCACAGCAATCATTTCTTCCAGTTCAGTTGCGCGACCAATCAGCGGTTCCAATTGATTGGCAGCGGCCTGTGCAGTGAGACTGGTACAGTATTCGGTCAGTACTTCGTCTGCTTGATTGGATGTCATTTTGCTGTCTACCTGTGTGTGATTTTTCTGATAGAATTCCACAAACTCAGACTTCTTCATCCCGTACTTGAGCAAAAAGTAGTGTGCATGGCTGTTGGTTTCGGCCATGATGCTGAGATACACATCCAACAGGTTCATGGCTCTGCGGCCAGTGAACATGACCTGCACGTTGGCTCGATTGAACACACGTTCCAGGCTTTGTGTTTTTTTGGGCTGTACATCACCTGTCTTGACCAGGTTCATCAGACTGTTCAAGTATGCATCCAGCTCTTGATCCAGCATGTCTATTTCCACGCCAAACTGTTCAACCAGTCTACGGAAGTGTCCTTGGCGCAGCATGGCCAATAACAAGTGTTCGGTCATCACATATTCGTGACTTTTTTCTTTAGCTATTTTTACAGCGTTGTCAACAATGCTTTCGATTTCGTGTGCCATTAATGGTCCTTGTGTGGATAACAGTTTGTATTATACTACTTAACTTGAATTGACGCAATCATTCTGGTAGTATTATTGGTGTTGTTGGATGGCATCTAACAATGCATCAGGAATGGCATCAGGAATTCGAGCCTGCATGCGTACCAAAATGTCGCCGGGCGGCCCATTTTTGCTGACCAGGCCTTGGCCTTTCAATCGCATGATTGAACCCGGTTGTGTGCGCGGTGGCACAGTCATGCTCAGTGTACTGCCAGTGGGTGTGTGTACTTCAACATCTGAGCCCAGGATCAGTTTCCAAATGTCCACTTTGCGTTCGCAATGCAGGTTGAATCCATCTCTATGCCAAACTGGATCAGGATTGATTCTAAACTGCACAATCAGATCCATACCGCCGGGTGCTATGCCACCGTATTGCACATTGTCGCCGTCTTGAATGGATCGAGGAATGTCAATCTGCACAGTGGTAGTGCCCACAGCAGTGCTCACGCTCACAGTTTTTGCACCACCGCGTATGGCATCGGCCAGCGATATCCACAAGTTCATGGTGACCTGACGGCGCTGTTGCTGTTGTTGGGCATGCATCCGCTGGCCAAACATTTGGCTGAATATGCCATTGAGATCAAATGGATTGCCCGGAAATCCACCACCAAAATGCTGTGTGTGTTGCTGCGGATTGTTGTAGGCTGCTCGCTTTTGATCGTCGCTGAGTGTTTCGTAAGCAGCTTGGATTTGTTGGAATTTGGCAGTGTCACCACCTTTGTCAGGATGATGCTGACTGGCCAGTCGGCGATAGGCCTTTTTTATGTCATCAGCAGATGCTGTGCGCGGCACACCCAGGGTGTCATAATAATCACTCATAGTATGTAATTATACACACTCTTGACCGGTTGAGCAATTAATGCGGACTCATTTCTTTTCAGGAACTGGGGTGCCTTCGAGTTTCTTGTGCTTCTTTATGGTTCGGCAGTTTTGTCTGACCTTGCCTGTTTTGTCTTTGACTGGCACACCTGCTTTGTCTTTGACATCCACGCACACCTGCGTGGTTTCGGCGTGAACCAGACCGAATATAGTGAGTGCAATTAGTACAAATAGTTTTTTCATATATTGTCCTTAAATTTCTGGGAAGTCGGGTTGCGGGGGCGCTTTTTTTCCTCCCCATCCTGTGGTAACCGATGCCGCTCCAAAGCCTGGATTGCCACCAAAGCCTGTTGGTGCTGGTGAATTAAAGCCACCGGCGTTGCCGAAGCCTCCTGTTGCTGGTGTCGTTGTGTTGCCATATGCATTTCCTCCAAATCCTCCTCCAACTAAGTTGGGTTGGTTACTCACATTAACTGAGTTTTGCGCGCCTGGCGGCACGTATGTGGTACCTGCGTTGGGCGGCAGTTGTATGCCACCATTGTTGGCTCCGCCTAGTTTTTCTTGTGTACGGCCATATGCAGCAATACCCAACACAGCACCCATGGCGATGTGGAACAGGCCTGCACCTTGCAGTGTGAGTGGTTGCCATTGGCTATTAATTGCGCCGTGACTGAAACTTTGCAACAGACTCCATAGTACAGGAAACAGCATGAAGTCACATGTGCAAACAGCCATGTACATCCAGCCCATCATGGGGCGCCATTTTGAATTCATCCAGTCTTCTTTTTGTTGTTCCGATTCAGACACTCTTGGTTTTCTTGACATATCATGCTCCCTTGTTATATTTAATATCCAAACCTTGCTTTGTATTCGCTGTACAACAGTTGTACCTCCAACAATGTCAATATACCGTCGTAGGCCTTGACAAATCCTATGTCGGCAGTTTGTACTTCAGTGGCTGCTGAACGGCTGAACAGTCGCATCTGATTGGCACCGCCACCACCGCCTAGGTTAGTGGCCGTGAACGAAGTACCAGTTGGCTGAGTGCTTGTTGCAGCATACAGTTGGCCCAGACCTGTAGTAGCGTTCCATGTGCCCCATATAAAGTTCCACACAGCATTTGTGCCCGAGCTAGGTAAGTTGACTGAATAGTTGGGATAGAATGCATTTACAAACCCGTTGTAAGCACCCAGCAACCAGTCTCTAGTGGCTTCACTTTGTGTGTTCAACAATCTACCGGCACTGGTGACTGACAACTTGTAGGCCATGAATACTGTGTAGCTTTGACCAGTACTCCAGTTGGGCCCGCCGTACATGGTGTCGGTGCCTACTGCGTTGCTTTTTCTAAACAACCCACCATTGGTCGCTTGCCAACTAATGCTAGATCCAGCATTGGCCACAGTGAGTGTGCGTTGCCCTGTGGTACCGGTACCGGCAACCACTGTTCCGTTAGCAGGCATGGCCGTAAAGTTGGCTGCGTCTAGATCATACACCAGATTGGCAGCAATCACTGCTCCCCGTTCCATCGTGACACCTGGACCTATTTCAATGCCTCCGCCCACTGCAATGGCCATTTATACTCCCATCACATGCAATGCATGTTCGTAATGGCTGATGCGATCTTCTAGTCCGATGTATCCACCATTGATGGCTCGTGTGAGTCCTTTGATATCGCCGGCATCAGCAAAGCGATTTAGATTGTTGGTCTCCCAGAACCAGCAGGCGCTTTGTGCTGCACCTTCAAATGTGGCCAGATATTCGCTGGCTTCTTCCACAGGAATCTCAAGACTGCCGGCAAAGAATGTGTAGTTGTCGCGACCTGTGAGTTGAATTAATCCACGGCCACAGAAACGATATCCGTCCCCCGACGCTTCGTCGCCGTTGCCCATTCTGCTGGCATACACTCTGTTGGCGATTTTTTCCGGACGGTTGGCATATTGTGCAGCCAGTTCCTGAGTGGGAAAATATTTGCCAAATGTTTTGATCAGGCTAGCGGCCTTATAATTGAGATTTTCTTTAATGAACGCAAAGTTGCCAGACTCGTGGGCGCATTGTGCTACAAATGCTGCCACTCGTGTAGGTGTGTTGATTTCATAGTCAGGCAGCAGTTGATCAATGGCTTCGTACCAGTGGTCAATGTGCGGATTACGAACCATTTGTTTCAGTTGATTCAATTCCAATATTGAATTGCTCATTTTACTTCCTCCCATATTTGTTTTTGTCGTGTGTACCATTCTTGCCAGGCTTCGGTCCGTGCTGCACATTCATAATAGGTTGTGTAATTTTGTGTCACAGTTCGGGTGAAATCTACAATCGTGACCCGGTCACCTGCGATGGTTTTTAATTCAGGACATTTTTCCATCAACACATCAGGTGCTGCGGGAAATTCTGCCGTGACAGGAACTGTGGCACAAGCTGACAGAAACAATACAAATAAAAAGATTAAATATTTCATTTCTTTTCTCCCACGGGTCGATTAACCGCTGCGGCATTGTGTGTGTTCACAATGATATCAGGGATGGGACAGTTTTCTACAAACCGGATCACTTCTTGATTTTTAACAACTTCGCGATCTAGGTATTGTACAATATCATCGCCGCGTTCTCTGATCACTTTGGTCTTGGTAACTATTTTAGTTACAATTTCGGTATTGACTTGAGCGCTGCGTTTTTCAGCTTCGGCCACTTTGAGTTCTAGTTCAGCCACACGCTCGCGCCATTCTGATTCCACAGCATATCCACCGCTCCAGTATACCCCGATCACCAGCAGAGCGATGCCCAGGACCTGTGCAGGCAACCGATATTGGTTCAGTAGCGGTACGGTTTGTGTAAAAAAAGCAGCCACGGTGAGCAAGAAGCCTGCTGCTATTAAACTGTTACAGATCCATAAGATCAAGGTGTCGGGCAATAAATGTAATATCCACATGTAGATATTTATCTACGGACATTATTTTAATCCCATGCTTTTGCGTATGTTTGTGGCGCTGATATTGTGTGTTTTTTCGTCAAATGTTTCTTGTTCGATGCGATACCCTACATCACGACCATAAGTGATGTTTACTATGTTGGGCACAACTTGTATTTCATATTGCCCTTGATACAGCGGATCTAGATCTCTGCGTATATTATTCTTCACTTGGTCAATTGCAAAAGGATTGGATCCTTGCCAGCCTTGACAATCACGTACTTGTATTACCACCTGCCCTGTTTTGGCTATGGCACGTTCAAACAATGCACGATGGCCAGCATGCCATGGTTGCCAGCGACCCAGCATCTGCACAGTTTCTCGTTGCCAATCAAACACGGGTCTGCGTCGATTTTCTAATATGTGATTGCCAATGAATTCTGCCCATTTTTCAGCATTTTGTTCTGTCACACGGAAGTCATAGACGTCGGGTGGCACAAATGCTTGGTTGGTATCTTCAAAGCGTCCAGCCACAATGGTGTCCATCCAGATGGTCCAGTCTGCTTTGAAGTTGTTGCGCTGTTCTGTCAAGGGTGCCACAAAGTCACAGATCACATAGTCGCCCGAACATTTCAATGCAAATTCAGCCATGCGTAAACTTTGACGGATACGACCTTCCCGGCTGAAATCCCAGTCGTTGAATCGTTTGCGTATTTCGTCAGCATTGAACCAATCCACTTGGGAATGATACACGCTGGGCATAGATTCCATGTTTATGGTTCTATACATGGGCATGGTTCTTACGCTGCTGTTATCTTCAAGATATTTTTTCAGTGCTGTGGCCAGATAAGTTTTGCCCGAGCCAGGCAGGCCCATGATCAAGATTTTTTGTGGGGTCATGTGGTGGTCCTTAAATGTTTTAAAAATTGTTCAGTTTGGGCAGTTTGAATACCGGTGATTTGCAGTGTGGCCCTGGGCACATGGCCAGCATTGGCTGTGGCATGTGGCACATTGATCCAGTCGAATGTGGTCACACTTCCTGCTGCCCAGCCGGACCACATGTAGTTGCCATAACTCCAAAAATGTCCTGGTTGCCAGTCTGTAAGTTGTACAAAATAACGTACCACTTGACTGGGGTCAGCAGGCATCCATTTTTCCAATTTGTCCAGGTGCAAGTTCCATACTTGTCCAGGATATTGAACGTGTATACGGGCCATGACTGAGTCCAATGCAAATTGATCTGCAATCTGTTGAAACACCGGCGCAAGCTCGTAGTTCAAATTGCTCACGACGTAATCTTTGTTCATGCCATATGATTCTAAGTCGTATTCTTCACGGTCGTGTTCTTCACTGCTGCGAACTTTGGTATCATTTGGTTGACCTCTTGTGCGCCAGGTCACAGATCGACTGGTTTCTATTGCTGTTGCTAGTTCGTCAGTCCAGTTGGGGGCGATGTGCCCCAGGCGCTCAACTCTATCCCATTTGGGATCGTGTCGTCCTGTGTCAAAATGATATTGACTGCGTTGTTTTGTCAATTCCCAATTTGAGTTCATATCACTGTTACCCTTACGTCAGATGTTGCGTAATTTTGTTTATATTCTACTGGTGGCGGTTGTATGTTCAGCATGTTGCACAGCATGATATTGTCCAGTGGATTGCGTCCAGGATATTTCATTTCAGCTTTGACTAGGCCATTATTCTGTTGTTTGATAATGGCAGCCATTGTTCGTAAATCTTTGTAATATTCGTAATACAGCGGATAAGTGATGTCAAAATGGCCGCACTTGACCCACCAACCCAAACAGGCATCATCAGGACGCTGCACAAGAACAATCGGACAGTCGGGCCAACATGCTCGTAAGAAATCAATGTTGTTGGCAAATATATGACTTTTGATAATACGCACACCGGTACCAGTGAATGCACTGTTGAATATGTCTTCCAGTGCATCTTTACTCAATGAGAACAAGTCGGGGGGTAGATCAAATTCCATGCCAGGATCAAAGTACGCACCCAGGTGCATGAGTTCCATTTCGCCACCAGCGTCGTGATGGTAAGTCCTGGCGTCACTGTAATCACTTGAGTCAACACTGGGACTGTGATAAATGTTCTTTACCACACTGCTCCATTTTGAGCCAGGAGCACCGGCTACAAAGATATATTTCATTCGGGTTTGAATCGTTGTGCTACGGGTTGCCATTCTTTGCGTAATTTTATCATACTGTTATTTAATCCCTCAGCTGTGTGCTCTTTGGGATTGGCGAACATCATGTTTTCATCAAACTTTTGTTTG
>Ga0114967_10001127_pt1 | contig 22343 bp, 12 predicted proteins | sample M_130628_MF_Meta_FD_92639 | JGI IMG/M metagenome (GOLD analysis project Ga0114967, IMG submission 92639) | Freshwater microbial communities from Lake Montjoie, Canada to study carbon cycling - M_130628_MF_MetaG | ecosystem: Environmental > Aquatic > Freshwater > Lake | place: Lake Montjoie... | reverse complement strand
TTGATATGGGCGCGTTAATTGCGGGCGCCAAGTTTCGTGGTGAATTTGAAGAGCGTTTAAAAGCGGTTTTAAACGAAGTGGAAAGTAATGACGAAGTTGTGCTTTTTATTGACGAATTACATTTGCTGGTTGGTGCTGGAAAAACTGATGGCGCGATGGATGCTTCAAATTTATTAAAACCAGCTTTAGCGCGCGGAACGCTTCATTGTATTGGCGCAACAACTCTTGATGAATATCGTCAATATATTGAAAAAGATGCTGCTTTGGCGCGCCGTTTTCAGCCAGTTTATACTGAAGAACCAAGCGTTGAAGACACAATTTCAATTCTACGCGGCATTAAAGAAAAATACGAAGTTCACCACGGAATCAAAATTAAAGATTCAGCTTTGGTTGCAGCAGCCACAATGTCGGATCGCTATATTACTGATCGTTTTTTGCCCGACAAAGCAATTGATTTAATTGATGAAGCGGCGAGCAGTTTAAAAATTGAACTCGATTCTAAACCAACTGAACTTGACGAAATGGATCGTAAAATTATTCAGTTAAAAATTGAAGCCGAAGCCTTGAAAAAAGAAGATGATAAAGCTTCTAAAGATCGTTTAGAAAAAATTACTGCCGAGTTAAAAAATTTAGAAAAAAAATCTTCCGAAATCGCCACTTTGTGGCAAGCCGAAAAAATGAAGCGCACTAAAATTAATGAACTTAAAAGCAAAATTGAACATAGTAAATTTGAACTCGAAAAAGCGCAGCGCGAAGGCAATTTAACTAAAGCGGGCGAACTAACTTATAGCACAATTCCGGAATTGCAAAAAGAGCAATTAGCACTAGAAACATCTGTGTCGCAAAGCATGATTCGTGAATCAGTTTCAGAAGATGATATTGCGGCAATTATTGCGAAAGTAACCGGAATTCCTTTGGATAAATTGCTTTCCGGCGAAAAAGAAAAATTGCTAAAAATGGAAGATTTATTGCGCCAAAGAGTAATTGGTCAAGATGATGCGCTTCACGCAATTTCAAACGCCGTGCGTCGTTCGCGCGCTGGTTTGCAAGAAAGAAATCGTCCGATTGGTTCATTCTTGTTTTTAGGGCCAACGGGAGTTGGAAAAACTGAACTTTCTAAAGCATTGGCTGAATTTATTTTTGATGATGATTCTGCAATGTTGCGCGTTGATATGAGTGAATTTATGGAAAAGCACGCGGTTGCAAGGTTGATTGGCGCACCTCCCGGTTATGTTGGTTTTGAGCAAGGTGGCGTTTTAACTGAAAGTGTGCGTCGCCGTCCTTATCAGGTGATTTTATTTGATGAGGTGGAAAAAGCACATCACGATGTTTTTAATATTTTATTGCAAGTTCTAGATGATGGCAGGCTTACAGACGGGCAGGGTCACATTGTTAATTTTTCTAACACGATAATTATTTTAACTTCAAATTTAGGTTCGCAGTTTTTGACTGATCTCGATGAAGATCAAGATGTTAAAACCGTTGAAAATCAAGTGATGGAAGTGGTTCGCGGGCATTTTAGACCTGAATTTTTGAATCGTTTGGATGAGATAATTTTATTTAACAAACTTAGTCGCAAAAATATGCAAGCCATTGTCGAAGTACAATTTGCAAGGCTCGCCAAAAGATTGGTTGGTAGAAATATTGTAATTAAACTTGATAAAACAGCTGAAAATTATTTGGCAGCTAAAGGTTACAGTTCAACTTATGGCGCTCGACCTTTGAAACGAGTGATTCAAAAAGATATTGAAAATATTTTGGCAGAAAAAATTTTAAGAGGCGAAATTCAAGATGGTCAATCAATTGTGATTAAAGCGAATGGTGAAAATTTAGAGTTTAGTGTAACTTTTTTTTACTAAAATTATGAGGCATATCTTGATATATATCACATGCAACGAATGTCCCTGAGCTTGTCTAAGAAATATTACAACAAGAGTTTTGTGGTGTTTTGGTTTCTCTAAGAGGATGAGCGTTTTGTGGTGTTTTTCTGGGATAAGTCGAATTTTTAGGCGGGCTTTTGAAAAATTTTTCATATTTAGTTAAAATTTCAGGTAAATTACTTTTTAACATCCGCAAATTCAGACTTTCGCCACCGTTTGAATTTAGGCATTTTAAAAAATTTTCAGCAATTTTTTGGTGATTTTGGGTTGAATTTTGATGTTGTTGCAAAGTTTCGTCTTGAGAAATCCAATGCGAAATAATTTTGGTTAAATCTTCGACCTTATATTCTTTTAAACCTTTTACGCGAGGTTGAGTTGTTCTGTGGCGCAAAGCCGGAGAAATAATTGAGCGACCTTCTAAACCAGCCGAATTTACGCTAGAAATTAGCATGAAACCCGGTTTTACGTTTTTTGCAGATTTTCCTTCGGGATGGTCGCCAGTTAGGGCGGCGTTGAGAATTTTTTCTAATCCGTCGTCAATACAAGAATTAATCTCGTCAATCCAAACAATATTTCCCTCTTCAAAAGCCTTGATGATAATTTGCTTTTTTTTATCTAAGGGCAAATTGGCGTCAATTTTGTAATAAATTAAATTTGACTCGCTTGCCGAAGCAGAATTTTCTGGGGTTGCTGGCTTAATTCCTTTGCTGGCAAGAACCGCTTCAATCAAAACGCTTTTTCCAACTCCAGAATCTCCTTCAAGTAAAACGCCATTTAAACCAACCGCTTTGTTTGGAAAAACTCTTTCGCGTTGCTTTTGTCGCACGCTTATGGCGTTGGTTAAAGCTTCTTCAACTTCTTTGGTGGCATTGGTAGAAATAAAACTGGAAATAGAATTTGGAGTTTGGGCTTGTTCGTCTCTTTCAAAAATAACCTGTTCAATAAGTTGTAGCATTTTTTCTTGCAACTCGCGCACCGTTTCTTGGTTGGAGTCTTCTTCGGATTTTTTATTGGCGTTAGATTTTTGATATTCTTTAATTAGAGGCTTTGCAAAATCTTTAAAAATTTCTTCAGGAAGGTTTTCGCTTCTTATTTCTTCGCTCAATTGGTCGTAAATCGCGCTTTTCAAGATTTTTTCATAAATATAGCTTGCAGAAAAATCGCGCAAATAAATTGCTGGAATTTTCCCGTCGTCAAAAAGTTTTTGTTCAAATCTTCCGCCACCATATTTCGCGGGGTTTTGGGCAAAAACTACTTTGTGATTGGCGTCTAAATCGTAAAATTTTCCTTGGTAAAAAATCTTTTTGGTTTCACCTGCTTCAATTTTGTCTTTTAGCGGCGCAAACATCGTAAAATGAAGATTTTCAATGTTTGATTCGTCGATAAAAAGAATTTTAGTTTTGTTTGAATTGTCGTTTGCCCAATTTTCAAAGGCGTTTAATTCACGATAAATTGCGGTTGCTGATTGATTATTGGTTTCAAATTCTTTGAGTAATCGACTTTTGCCAACGCCGCTATGTCCAATTAGGCGAAGCATTGAGTTTTGGTTCAAATTATGTTCAAAATTGTCTTTTCTTGCTTGGATAAAAGCTTCGGCTTCTTGCTGGCTTTGGCTTAAATCGATTGTTTGGTTTGGAGGTGTTTCAACAAAAACTCGATCGGTAAATTTCGGCGACTGACTTTCTTCAAAAACCTTAATTTTATAATCATTTTGCCCTAGCCAATTTAGCGGTTCGTAAGTTTGGCCCTTTTGGCAATTTTTGTCTTCAATAATTAAAATTAAATTTTCGCCAACGCCCGCAAATTCTGGTTCTTTGCTGGTTATTATTGGTTCGAGCATTTGCAATAAATCTGACGAAAACTCGCCTTTTAAAACTATTTTTTTGCCAGCTTTTAATTGGGTTAAAAATTGGCTTTCGGTTTTAGTAAAATTTGAAAATCCAGTTTGGCTAATTTGAAAGTCGGTTTTTTCAACCAAGTCTTGATAAGAAAAATCTTCAACGTCAATTGTGGCAAATATTTCGATTTCTGGCTCTTTTGTTTCTTCGGCGCCCCAAGAAAAAGATCTTTTTCTTGTTAATTCTTTCCAAGTTTTTTCAGCATCGTTGCTAACAATAATTTGGGCGGTTTGTTTTTGTAGCGATGTTTGTTGGTCTTGAATTTCTTCAAACACAACTCCGTTTGGAATTTGAACCGAAGGCGCCAAATAAAGTTCTAGCGCGATTTCTTTTGTTTTTGCTTGCTCAAAAAGGCAATAAAACTGGCTTTCTGACAATTCAGAAGAAATGAAAAGTTTTAAGTTTTTTTCATTACTTTTGGCGCAATTTTCAATCAAACCTGGTTTTTCAAAATATTTTCCGCCTTTAATTTCTTTGTCGCACAATAAAATATCAAAAAGCTGCGGATTAATAATTACGCATTCTTGCGGCGCTTGGTCAAAACTTGAATTTTGGCAAACTTTTATTTGCAAAGAATCGTTAAATTTGTTAAATTCGAACTGCTGATTGGCGAATTTAAAATTTAAATTTGGATTAAAATCAATTTCAAAGCCGTGATAAACAAATTTTCCTCTGGCGCGAGCTTGTTCAAATTCATATTCTAGCTCTTTGGCGGCTTCTTGGGACAAGTTTTTAAATTCAAAATTATCGTTATTTTTAAGAGCTTCAACAAAATGGCTTTTTTGCCAAACCATTTTGTCGCCAACAAGAATAATTCTGCCAAAAACTTCGCTTTTCCAATCAGAAAATCCCATTAAATCAATTTCGAATATTTCGGAGGAGCTAGATTTTTGCTCGCTAATTTTGGGTGAATTAATTTTTGATTCGATTTTTAAATTGTGTCGCGACAAAAAAGAAGGATCTTGCAAATCTGCGCCAGAAAGTCCGATAACTCGAATTGAATCGTTGATTTCTACGCCATTTATTTTTCTTTGCGAATCGAGAATGGTGTTTAAGGCAACTTTTTCTTTAGAAGAAAAGGCATCCCAATTAATCAAAATTATTGGATTTTGGCTCGAATTTTGCTCTTTAGATTCTGTTAAAAAATCAGACAACAAACCTTGATTGGTTAGGGTTGTGGTTGTTGACCAAAAGCCAGAATTATCGTTGGCAATTTTTAGTTTTGTGCGATGTAAATCAATTTTTGCGGGTGAATCGATATAAAAAATTTGGCAATTTTGCTGTTTGGCTTGTTCAAGCAAAAAATTGGCGTGTTGTTCAATTGTTTTGGTTTTAACCAGCGAGTTTTTGTTTTGTGAATTGAAAATTTTGCTTGTTAATTCTGTTTCATCATCAGCTTTTTCAAAATTAGAAAAAGCCAAAAGTTCTTTTGCCATAATTGACAAAGCGGCTCTTTCTGGCTCTTCTAAAAAATCCGCCAAATCCGCCAAAGAAGACTCTGTTTTTTTGGCTGCTTCTGGCGCAAATATTTCTTCTAAATTAATTTTATTTGCGGCGCCGCCGCCCAAATCAACGCCAATCCATTTATTGTGATGTTTTATCTCTAAAATTACGTGATTATTGTTGATGTGTACAACGCGAAAATCTGCTTTGTTAATTTGAGAATTTTGGCTTAAAACATAACTAACCGCCGCAACTCGGTGCCTACAAACGCCAAGTTTTTCATCAAACATTCGCTGCATTGATTCTTGATGATTTTGAGTGTTATATTTTACGTCTTCTTTGTCTTTTTCGGCTAATTCTGTGAAGCCATTTGAAACATCTCGATATTCATCAATAATTTTTTTGATTGGGTTTTTTTCTGAAATTTTATCGTAGTTTTGAGCGTGATAATTTGGATTTGGTGCTTGAACCACAAATTCTAAAATTCGATCTGATGAGGAAGTTGCGTAAAAAAAATCATCCTCACCGCGTTTAATTTCTATCCCATCTTTATTGCCAATAATTCCAACAAGTTTTTCGTTCGCATCAGCCGAAAGTAAGCGAAATTGCTGGTTGGCGGTTATTTTTTGAGAAAATTTGTAATAAATATTTTGAGCAGAATTTTGCTCTTTAAAGCCATTAATTTTTGTTTCATCCAAACTTTCGAAGTCTTCGATTTTTTCAAAATTTTTCGGAAAATATTGTTTTTGCTCAAGATTTTTCAAAATATTTTGTTCAATAACGCAAGTGCGAATTTGTGGCTCGAAAGATGCGTTATTTAAAACTTCTCCTCCAAACGCCATTTGATAAGTTGGGGTTGAATTTTCAACGCTCAAATTCTCCTCCAAGCCGCCTTGCGCAATGCGAATTTTACCCCGTTCTGATTGAATTTGAGTCGGGTTCGAATGTTGCGAAGCCTTTAGCACTTCTTTATTAAAATAAAACAAAGGTCTTGTTTTTTCATCTGGGTAAATTGACTTCAGCAAACTTAAAATTTTCTCCGATTCTTCTGAGGTTTTATTTTTACCAAAATCAAAATATCTAATTGATTCTATTAGTTTTTTTACGCCTTGAATTTCTTGGCTGAATAACTTATTTTCATAATCCTTCGAATTCGACAATTGAATAAGAAAAATTAATATTGAGTTAAAATTAAGGTTTGTCAAATCAACACTACTAATTTGATAGTGATCTTTTAGATCTATCGATTTTGAAAAAAGTCTTATTTTTTCTTCTTTTTTTAAATCTTCAGCTACATTTAAATCTTCAGCTACATTTAAATATTTAGCAAAATCTTGGCGTAGCGAAAGTATTGTTGATTTTGGTTTTGTGGTCAAGGTTCCGTCTTTTTCCTTTAAAAGGAATTTTGCGCATAAAGTTTCAAGACAAGCGTTTTCTAAAGATTCGAACGCTTTACTACGTAATGACGACCAATAATCATCATTTCTAGAAATTTCTTTATGATTATTAAAATTTGTTAAAAAATTTTCATCTAAAAGAAAATTCAAGGTTCCTTCACCACCATAAAATTTAAAAACTCTATGTTCTGCCTTTTGTAGATTTTCAAAAAATTTTTTTAAACGGGGTAGATGTTTTGGAGATATTTTTGCAAAAGCCAGAGTTAATGATAGGTTTGCAAAAACTAATTTTTCATAGTTAAAAAGATCGAAAAGTAAATTATTATTTTCCTCAAAGCTATTTATAATAACGCTGGTAAGAATATCTTTTTCTTTAGCCTCAAGCGAACCTTCAAGGTGTTTTTTTAAATAATCTTTTATTTGGTTTTTGAATAAGCTTAAAGGATTTTGACTATTTTCCGGCTCTTCATCTCTGATCGAATCAGTAATTCCTATAGACTTAAAAGTTAACCCATCCAAAGTCTCTTCAGCGTAAGATGGTAGACACGCCCTATTAACTGGGGTTACTAAGCTTTCAAGATCAGAAAGATAAAAAGTTCTGTCTTTTGCTAAGCCTAATTTGGCTAATTCATCATAATCTTTGTTTGGGTTAAAATTTGAAAGATTTTGTAACAAAGAAACATTGCTTAAAGTATTTTCAAGTTTGTAAAATTCGTTGCCAGTTTCAGGGTTAAGATTGACATACAGAAAAATTTCAAATCCTGCAATTTGCAATCTTTTTAAAATACCAATAAAATCAGAAAGAGAACTGGATACTATTTTTTTGAGCAAAGATTTGTCGATAATCAGCGTTTTTTTCTTAAGTTCGGCCGATGGCGAAGTTGAAGTTTGAAATGGCTGACCATCAAGCGCGCCAGCTGGTTTAAAAGCGGCGGCTGGACTAATGCTTTTTTGTTTTAACCCTTCAAAATAAAAAAGTTTTTTATCCAAATTCAAATTATCCAAAATTACCCTATTATCTCTTAGGACTTTTGCTGGCGCTATTGGTTTCATTTTTAATTGACCTCATTTTAAAAATTTTTGAACCAAAATTAGGATAAGAATTAAAGCTTCAATTTTTTTGTCGAACTCCTGCTCCAATTCGATGTTCAAAAGCCATATTGGGAAAAAACCCAAGATTGCGATCGCGGCATTCATTAAAATTGGGCGCAAAAATTAAGAGCGGAATATATTTCGAATAATTTTACTAAAAAATAAGCAAAAATAGGACGAAATATGAAGTTAAAAAAGATCTTATGCCAAACAAACTATCAAGAGATAGTTTGTTTGGTATTTACAGGCTCTAAGTTTTATATGTTTTAAAATTGTTGCCAAGTGACTTTTCAAAGTGGCAAAATGTTTATTCGCATCTTGTAATTTGGTATTAGTAATCAACTCCAACAAAATACAGTCCAAATGCTGGTGCGTTTGGTCCAGATTTTGTGCGATCACGGGCTTCTAAAATTTCTTTCATTGCGATTGGTAAAATCTTTTTTGATCCAACCCAAACAAGAGTTCCGACGATATTTCTTACCATGTGATGCAAAAATGATTTGGCGCTGAAATCGATTAAAATTTCATCGCCATTTTGCGTGATTTCAATTTTATTGATACTGCGAATTGCTGAATTTGCCTGACACTGGGTATCGCGAAAGGAAGAAAAATCATGTTCTCCAATCAAAAATTTTGTCCCTTCTTTCATTAATTCAATATCGAGATCTTCGCTAAAAAAATGCCAAGCGCGGTTTTTTTGAAAAGTAAGTGGAGCGCGACGATTAATGATTATATAGCGATAATGGCGGGATTTTGCACTGAATCTGGCGTGAAAATTTTCATCAACTTTTTGGCAATTAAGAATTGAAATTTCTTCTTCGCGCAAAAAATTATTCACGCCCATCATGAATTTGTAATCATCAAAATTTTTTTCCAAATCAAAATGAATAACTTGACCTGAAGCGTGAACGCCTGCATCGGTGCGGCCAGAGGCGATTATTTTTATGCGTTCGTTGGTTAATTTAAAAACAGCATCTTCCATCACGCCTTCGATGGTTTTATTGGTTTGATCAATTTGTTTTTGAAATCCGAAATAATTTTTACCATCATATTCAATGGTTAATTTGTAGCGCATATTATTTACTCAATTCTTGCGAGATTGCGATATTCGCTCCGCAAATTTTTCCCCGTTGCCAAATAACCATTTTCTTCATCGCAAAAATAGGCAAAGAGCCTTTCCAAACCTGCTTTTGCAGCGGAAGCTAAAATTTGTATTTCTTCATTATTATCGCAAATATTTTTAATTTCGTTAAGTGAAGAAGCGGATAATTTCCAATAACTTAGTGAGGCAATTTTTTCTAAATCCAGTTTTTTTATTTCACCTTCAATCGCGCCTTCAAGCATCATCAATGCTGCAATTGTAAGTTGTGGATTTGCGCCGCAAAATACTTCTTTTTTAGCTGGAACTTGTCCGGTTTTATAATCAAAAATTGTAGCAAAGCCCGCTTCATCAATAATTACGCGATCAATTTTTCCGCGAATTGTAATTTGCGAAACCTTTAATTCCGCTGCAATTTCGACATGATTTTCTGAATTTAAAAACCTTTCATTTTCAATTGTAAAATCAGCAAAGATTTTTTCAAATTTTGACCACCAAATTAATTTAGATTCATTCGACAAAAAATATTCTTCAAAAATTTTCTGTGCTTTTTTAATAAAATTTGACTGCTGCGGATTTTTTACAAACTCTTCCAAAGCTTTGTGAATAAAGCTTCCAAACTCTGCGTAAGAAGGTTCAAAATCAATTTTTTCTAATTCTTCCAGTTGCAGAATTTTTTTAGCGTAAATGTCGTAAGGATCAGAAATTAATTTTGAAATATCAGTTACCGAAATTTTTTTCGGACGAAATTCAATTTTAGGTTTAGGGTTTGGATTCTTAATTTGCCTGATTATTGGGCTGTTTAAGTTTTTTAACTGCGTAAAATATTTTTCTCCTAAATCAAGTTTTACTCCAATTTTTTGGCAAATAGTTTTGAATTTTAAGAGAAAAGGCGATTCAATTAAAACCGCGCCATTCCTGCTTTTGCAGCGCGTTAGAATTATTGATTGATTCGATAAATAATTACAAAAATCATAAGCATTTTGCCCGATTTTTTTTAAAGTTTTATCAATTCCTAAATCTTTTTTTATCTTTTTTCCCAGCCAATTTTCTGCTGCGATTTCAGGAAAATCTCCTTCATTTAAAGAAGCTATAATTACCAAATCAAAATTTAATAAACGGGCTTCAATAGTTGATAAAATCTGGATTGGAGCTTTAGAATCTGATTTTTCAAAATAGCTAATTTGAGAAAATAAAGTTTTAAAAGTGGTAAGAATATTTTTTGGCTTGAGCGCGATTTCGTTTTGTGATTTTAATTTTTCAAAGAATTGAAAAATTTCAACTTGAGCAATTTCATTTTCAAGCAATTGGCTCCAAGTTTTTTGACTAAGATTTTCAGCAGTTTCAATCAGGTTTTGTGATGTTAAAGCGAGTTGAGAATTTTGTTTTAAGGAAGAAATATTTTTACAAAATTCGATGAAAAAATTATTTAAAATTTCTTCATTTTTTAATTTTTCTAAAATGCCAGAAATTCCTGAATCTGTGCGATCTTGGCGCAAAATTTTGATTTCAAAATCAGCCAAAAGATCAGAATTTTTTGAATAAAAACAAAAAGAATTTTTAAGAAGCGCCAGCAAATTATGCGAATTAAAATCGCTTTCGATTAATTCCAGAATTAGCATTAAAAAATTAACCAGCTTGGAATTGAAAATACTTAAATTTCGGGTGTCGTTAAATGGTAATGAATTTTGTTCAAGCTCAAGTTTTATAAGGTTTGCCAGCTTATCATTATTTGTAATTACGGCCGTGGTTTTTTTATTATTTAAAGCTTCGCGCAACGCTAATGAAATAATTTTAGCTTCTTCAATCTCGTTTTTTGCCTCAATTAATTGAAAGTTTTTTTCTAAATCGAGAGTAGTTTTTTTAATATCTAAATACTGTGAAATTTCCTGCCATTTTGTAGTTTTTTCTGCTGGCAACATCATTAATGAAATCAGATTTTGCCTAGTTTCATCACTTAAAATAAATTTATTATTAGCGATTTTTTTGATGGTATTTTTATTAATTTCTAAAAATTCGGTTAAACGATTTAAGAAAAATTGGGGATGATTTTCTGTCTCATAATTTTCCGTAGTTGCGCCATGCAAAATAACGTAATTTTTTTTAGAAATTGCCTTAATTAATTTTTTGCTAAATGAGACACTTCCAGTTGATCCGGCAATAATTATTGGGGCTTTCGAGCCATATTTTTCAAGCGAATAGACCAATTTCTGAATTATGAAATTTTGGCTCGAAGAGTTGAAAAAAATATTTTTTTTGATTAATGAATTTTTAATTTGAACGTGAAAATCTTTTAAAAATTCCAGTGTTAATTGGCGATGGCGGGAAAGATTAGAATCATCAATTTCATCCAATATATTTAAATCAATTTCATCGCGTTCAATATCATCAAAAAGGCTTTGTAAATTGGTGGCAATTTTAAAGGCCTGATCAAATTCAAGATTGTCGCCAAAAATTGAGAGTTTTTGGATTTCTTTGGTTAGAAAAAAAAGATAGTCTAAGTTAGATAAAGACTTGATTTGCAATAGTTCATAGATAATTTCTTTGGCTTCAACATTTGGTAAAAAGTCAAAAAAATCTTCATAAGAAATATCAGAAATTGCCTTAATTTTTGGCAAAATTACATTGCTATTTTTAGCTAAAAATAATTCCTGAAATTCGCGACATGAACGGCGATTTGGTAAGAAAATTTTTACTTCCGAAATCTGACTCGAAAAATTATTTTCAAGCCAGTCAAAAAGTGATCCGAAAAAATGATAATTTGCTGGAATGTTGAAAATATTGGGGTTATCTAGCATTTTAGATTATTAAATTAGATTTGCTCATACTTCTAAAGCCGTTATTCAGATTCAATTTAAAAAAAAATTTTTGCGATGAAAGTGATAGTTTTAGGTGCTGGCGTAATTGGTGTTACGAGCGCTTATTTTCTAGCCCGTGCCGGACATAAGGTTATTGTGCTTGAGAAGAATTCTTTCTCGGCCATGGGCTGTTCCTACGCCAATGGCGGGCAATTAAGTTATTCTCACATCGAAACTTGGGCGGCAAAAGCTTCGTCATGGGCAATGTTGAAGGCGGCGTTTACTCCCGGTTCATTTTTGACTATTTCTGATTTATTCGGTAAAAGATTTTTTAGTTGGGCCAATGAATTTTACAAAAATTCTTCGCTTAAAAAATCGCAGGAAAACAGTAAAAAACTATTCAAGATTTCATCTTACAGTAAAAAGGTTTTAGAGCAGATTTTAGAAGAAGAAATAGACATCAAATTTGATTATAAAAAACAGGGTATTTTGCATTTTTACCGCAATCCAATAAAATTTGAATTAGCAATTAAAGAAGCAGAGTTTCACAACTCAATTGGTTGCAAAGCACAGATTTTAACTGCCGAAGAATGTGTTAAAAAAGAGCCAACTTTGGTTCGCATTTTTGACGAAGGAAAATTATGCGGCGGCATTTTTTATGAGATTGATGCAAGCGGTAATTGCATGCTTTTCACGAAATCTTTGGAAAAAATCTGCCGCGAAAAATATGGCGTAGTTTTTGAATATGACGTTGATGTGCAAAATATTTTTACTAATTACGATAAAGTAACAGGCATCAATACCAGCAAAGGAATTTTTGTTGCTAATAAATATGTTTATGCGCTTGGCGCCTATGGAAACAAGCTTCTAAGTGGAATTGGAATTAATGCCCAAATTTATCCGTTAAAAGGTTATAGCCTTTCAATTGATGCTGATGAAGAGTTTATTGCGCCAAACATGGCATTAACGGATACTGAAAATAAAATTGTTTATAGTCGTTTGGGCAATATTTTTCGCGCAGCAGGCACTGTTGAAGTTTGTTGGTTAAAAAATAGTAAAAATAAAAAACACATTAATTTTTTGAAAAAAGTATTGTTTACAACTTTTTCTGATTTTGGAAATTTTAATGAGATTCGCGATTGGTCGGGCTTTAGGCCATTTCGTCCAAGTTCAATTCCATTAATTTGTGAAGTTAAGAAATATGGGAATTTAGTTCTAAATGTAGGACATGGATCGCTGGGATGGACTTTGTCAGCTGCTTCGGGAAAGATTTTGACTGATGTAGTTTCGGGAAATAAAAATGAAGAATTTCAGTTTTTGGAAGATGAAGAAAAAGGAATTTATTCGTAATCTAAATTTATACCAAATTTTCTAACATCGCGCGCCAAATGCAAAGAACCGCAAATCACAATTCGGCAAGGAGCATAATCATTCATTTTGGAAATAAGATTAATCGCATCTAAAAGATCATCAGCGGTTAGAATTTTTATTCCTGACAATTCACCAATTTCTGCAATAACTTTAGCCTCTTCAGGATAAGGCTCGCCATCAACTCTTAGCGCTACAATTTCTGCTACATTTTTAAATTTTTCTAAAAATTCTTTTCTGCATTTTCCGCGACTAAATCCGCAAATTATAAAAGTTTTTTTATCATTTTTTTCCAATATCCAACGCGCTAAAGAAAAAGCTCCGGCCTCGTTGTGAGCGCCGTCAATCCATATTTCACTTTCTGAATTTTTTAAAATTTTATTTAAATTATTTTCAATTTTTTCAATTCGACTTGGCCAAGAAACCGTTGAAATTGCTTGAGAAATATCCTCTTTTTTTACTGGAAATTTTTCACTAATTGCTAAAACCGTCGCAATCGCCGTTGCGAAATTGATATATTGATGAGAGCCTAACAGCGCTGGCTTTGGAAGTTTTTCAAAAATTAATTCGCCAAATCTTAAATCAAATTCACCACTTTCTTCATCGGCAATAATTTCAAAATCTTCATCGTAAAAATAAGTTAAAATATTTTGGTCGCGCGCCAAAATCTCAATTATTTCGCGCGCTTTTTTAGGTTGTGATGAAACAATTAGTGGCGTGTTGGGGCGCATGATCATTGCTTTCTCAAGCGCAATTCTTTCGATTGAGTTTCCTAAATATTCAACATGGTCAAAAGAAATTGGCATTAAAACTGTGGCTAATTTTTTTTCTAAAATATTAGTTGCGTCAATTCTACCGCCCATTCCGCATTCAATGATTAGAACATCCGCCGGCACTTTAGAAAAAGCTAAAAATGCGCCGATTGTAAAAGCTTCCATGAAAGTTAGGGGAGTGATTTGTGGTTCTTGAGCGGCGTGGATTCTGGTTTCTTCCATTGCTTCAAATAAAAAAGAATCAGAAATTTTCTCGTTTGCTAAAACAATTCTTTCATTGCAATCATGCAAATGTGGCGAAGTGTAAATGTGAGTTTTGTAGCCGGCGCAAGTTAAAATTTTAGAAATTAATGAAACGGCAGAACCTTTACCATTTGTGCCTGCAACGTGAATTACCGGTGGAAGTTTTTGATGAGGATTTTTAAGTTTTTTTAGAACAATTTCCATTCTTTCAAAAACGGTTTCGTAATCAACTTGGCGACGACCTAAAGTACTTGGAATTGGCCAATGAGGAAGATAAACCATTTTGAAATAAAAAATTGGGAGTTAAGAATTGATGTATAAAAATCCTTTAAAATTAGGAAATAGATCCTGAAACAAGTTCAGGATGACAGAAAACGCTAGATCTTCCTTCTCTGATCTCAAATCTTAACTTTAACTGTAATTAATTTGAAAAAAATAAACCTAATCGCATCAATATTAATTTCTTTTCTTTCTTGTAAAATTGTTTTCGCTCAAACAATTCCGGAAGCAAAATTTACCAAACCAAATTTGCCGGTTTTTTTGGTAAATGGCTTTGTTAATTTTTCGGCTGCTTCCAGAAATCAGGCTGCAATTTTTGAACAAAAAATTCTTCCCAACGGTATTACAGATAATCGTTTAAGTAATAGTCAAGCCATTGGAAATGACTCACAGTTTTTTTTTAAAAGTGGAATAATGACTGAAAATAAAGATAAATATGGCGCAGTTGCGAAGGTTGAATTTAACCTAAATTCAGATCAAAGAAATGAAATGCCAAATCTCGATCAGGCATTTATTTATTCACAAAATTCATTTGGAAAATTTGAACTGGGAAATAATCAGGCAGTAAATCAAAAAATGAAATCGAGCCCGGCGCACTTTGCACGCGGCGCTGGCGGCATTAACGGAAAATATTTAGAAAATATAAATATGCCGATATTGGCAAATTCTCCGACAACTGTTTGTTCTGGAACTAATTGTTCTAATGTAAAATTTCCTAGTTTTATTATGCTCGCACAATCACCAATCGGACATGGCGGGGGGGCGCGCAGCTTTTATAATAATAGCGCCGATTCAGTGCAAAATGATTTTAATAGTTTTAATCGCGGCAATTTTCGCGCTTTAAAAGATGATAGTTTTGATGGCGTTGAAGATGCGACAAAAATTAATTATTATTCACCGCGAATTGCTGGTTTGCAGCTTGGAATTAGCTATGCGCCGGATAGTGCGGATAGTGGAATTACTTCAACAAAATATTATAATGTTAATGGAATTCGTATAAAAAATATTATGAGTTTTGGAGTTAATTATTCAGAAGATTTTGACAATTTAGGAGTTGAAATTTCAGCCACTGCTGAAAGAGGAAAAATGCAAAATTCGCAATCTTCAATTGGCGTTGAGCGCTTTGATCTAGAGGCTTACGATATTGGTGCAACTTTCAGTTATTTTGGTTTTAATTTTGGTGCTTCATATGGTTCGTGGGGAAAATCTATGCAGCCAAAAAATGGAATTTATTCATGCGATTATAATTCTTCCAAAACTTTGCTCTTGCAAACTTGTGCAACAAATGTCAAAAAATTCGAGGATCCACATTATTACACAGCTGGAATTGCTTATGCATTCGGACCGATTGCTACAAGTATCACCAGCATAAAAAGTAAGTTCCAAGAAAATAGTTACGAAGCGATTTCGCTAGGGGTTGACTATAAGCTTTCACGAGCTTTGATGCCTTATGTTGAAATTACGAAGTTTGCATTTAAATCTAATCAGCCAAAATCATCGGATATAATTAATCAGTACGCGATCCCAAGTAATCAAAGACAAATCAAAAATAATCAGGGTTACATTTTGTTAACCGGAATTTTAATTTCATTTTAAGTTTTAAATGAGTGTAGCAGCATTAGACTCGTATCTACTACCCTTAAAGCAAATTCTCGAACGTGATGGCGTTAATGAAGTTTCTATAAACCGTCCTCACGAAGTATGGATTGAACTTAAAGGCGACATGATTCGCGAAGAGTTACCAACCTTCGATTTAGAGCATTTAAAATCTCTTGGAAGACTAGTTGCTCAAGCCACAGAACAAAGATTAAGCGAAGAAGAGCCGCTTCTTTCCGCTACGCTTCCAAATGGATATCGTATTCAGATTGTTTTTCCTCCAGCTTGCGAACAAGGTTCGGTCGTTATTTCAATTCGTAAACCATCAAGCTTAAAATGGAGTTTAGAAGATTATGATAAAATGGGCATGTTTGATTCAACTTCAGTTGGTGAAGTTGAAGATAAAAATGATTTAATTTTAGCAAAACTTCTTAAACTGAATCGCATTAAAGATTTCTTACACCGCGCGGTTTTATACAAAAAAAACATTATCATTTCTGGTGGTACTTCAACTGGTAAAACTACATTTACCAACGCCGTTATTCGCTCAATTCCTCACGAAGAAAGATTAATCACAGTAGAAGATGCTCGCGAGGTTGATTTAAGTTCACATCCAAATCGCGTGCATTTGATTGCATCAAAAGGCGGACAAGGTCGTTCAAAAGTTACAACGCAAGATTTGATTGAAGCTTGTTTGCGTTTGCGTCCAGAAAGAATTATCGTGGGTGAGTTACGCGGTTCGGAAGCATTCAGTTTTCTTCGCGCTATTAACACTGGTCATCCGGGATCAATTTCCACTCTTCACGCTGACACGCCAAGAATGGCAATTGAACAGCTAAAAATGATGGTAATGCAAGCTGGTCTTGGAATGACGCCAACTGAAATTACATCTTATATAAAAAATGTAGTGGATATTGTTGTGCAGTTGAAGCGTGGTGGAAAAGGGCGGCGCTATATTTCAGAAGTTTATTTTCGCGCTATTCATAACAAACCTTCTAATGCTGAAGCTGGTCATCAGCTTCCAGAGCCACCTCATACATAATCATTAGCTAAAATAAATATTTTTAAATGTCTCGTAGTCGTTTTTTTAATAAGAAGTTCGAATTTTTAACTTTAGCACAAATTCTTGAAATTACTGGCGCAACAGCGCTTGCAGAAAGTGATTTAACTAAAAAAGTTTTTGATATTTCTACGCTAGATAAAACTGATGAAGAAAAAATTTCATTCATAAATGCCGGTCAATATTTAGATAAATTTTTAGCCTCAAAAGCTGGTTTTTGTTTTGCTGAAGAAAAATTCGCCAGCAAGGCGCCTCAAGGAATGACGGTGTTAAATCATAAAAATCCTTATTTTGCTTATGCGCAAATTGCACAAACTTTTTATGAAGAAAAAATACCAGAATTTGACGGACAAAAACTAATTCATCCAGAATCTAAAATTGGCGAAGGAACAAGAATTGCGCCAAATGCTTATGTAGGAAAAAATGTTGAAATTGGCAAAGACTGTTTTATAGGTCCAAGCGCTTCAGTGCTGGATGGATGTATAATTGGCGACAATACTATTATCAATGCTGGAGCGGTAATTTCTTTTGCTCAAATCGGTTCAAATTGCATAATTTATAATGGAGCAAAAATCGGTCAGGATGGTTTTGGTTTTGCTCATAATGCTGGAGTTAATCATAAAATTATTCAGCTAGGAATTGTGAAAATCGGCAATTTTGTTGAGATTGGCGCTAATAGCTGCGTTGATCGCGGCGCAATTGAAAATACTGAAATTGGCGATGGAACCAAAATTGATAATCAGGTGCAAATTGGCCATAATGTTATTATCGCTCGCGGCACTGTAATTGCTGGTTGTACTGCAATTGCCGGAAGTACCAAAATTGGTAATTTTGTACAAATTGGTGGCGGAAGCAATATTTCAGGACATATTCAAGTTAAAGATGGCGCCAAAGTTGCGGGCATGACTGGCGTGATGCGCGATGTTGAAACGATGCAAACTGTTGCCGGAATTCCATCCGTGCCAATTAAAAAATGGCATCGGATGAATAGTTTATTATTAAAAATGACCGAGCTTAAAGGTAAGCAAGAAGATAATTAATTAGCTGAAGCAAATTTATTTCTATTTTTTCGCCGTCATCCTGAAATTGATTCAGGATCTAGCATGAATATTTTAATATTTTTTTAATTCTTCTAGCTCGAGCCACCTTTCTTCAGAGGCGTCGAGTTCTTTTTGGAATTTGGTAATTTCCATCGCAATATGAGCTAAATTGGCGGGATTGCGGTCTTCGGTTTCGCTTAATTCTTCGCTTAAATTACGAATTTTTTCTTCGAGTTTTTCAATTTTTGCCGGAAGTTTTTCTAGTTCTAGGCGATATTTATAAGCAAACTTTTTTGAGTCTTCGGGTTTTTTTGCGCTCGCTTCAACATTGGTTGAAACCTTTGGTTTCAAGGCTTCTTGCGCATCCTTTTGGTATTTTTCTTTATATTCTAAATAGTCAGAATAGCCACCAACGTGATTTGTAATTACGCCATCTCCTTCAAAAGCCAGAATGCTGGTTGCGACATTATCTAAAAAATCGCGATCGTGTGAAACCACAATTAGCGTGCCTTCATACTTCATTAAATAATCTTGTAGCATATCCAAACTATCCATATCGAGATCGTTTGTCGGTTCATCTAAAATCATGAAATTACCGGGATTAGCCAAAGTTTTTGCCAACAATAAACGATTTTGTTGCCCGCCCGATAAGGTTCCCGCCAATGTTAATAAATCTTTAGGATCAAACAAAAAATCTTTCATATAACCACAAATATGGCGGGTTTTTCCATTTCCAAGTTGAACATAATCTGAACCGCTGTCGCATAAAATTTCCTGAATTGTGGAATCAGGTTTAATCATGCTGCGCCCTTGGTCAAAATAAGAAACGGCCATATCGCGCGCTGGTTTTACGGTTCCTGAATCTGGCTTGGTTTCGCCGATCATCATTTTTAACATCGTTGATTTCCCCGAACCATTTTTACCAATAATTCCGATTTTTTCACCGCGTAAAATCTTGATTGAAAATTTATCAATCAGCGCTTTTTCGCCAAAAGTTTTCGAAACATTATTAAAGCTTATAATCACTTGTGGCGCGTCTTCTTCCAGTTTTTGGGATTCGATTTTAATGTAACTTTGATTGGCGCGAACCAGTTTTTTTTGCGCTTCCAATTTTGCGCGCAGCTCAAGCAAATAATGCAAACGCCCAATATTTCTTTTTCTTCTGCCGGTTACTCCGGTTTGAAGCCAACCGCTTTCTAAATTTACTTTTTTAACTAAATTTTCCAGCTCGCGACGCTCATGTTCAATAATATTTTGCGACCATTCATCGAAATCTTTGTAACCTTGTTGATTCACTTTCAACTTATTGGCGCGCAACCAAAAAACCTTGTTGGAAACTTTTTCTAAAAATTTTCGATCGTGCGAGATCACGATTAGCGAGCCTTGGTAACTTTGGAGATAATTTTCTAACCATTGAATAACGTGTAAATCTAAATGGTTTGTTGGCTCGTCAAGCAGCAAAATATCTGGTTCTAAAACCAAAGCGCGAGCCAAACTAACGCGGCGTTTTTGACCACCAGAAAGATTTTGAGTTAGAGCATTTTTATCAATTTCTAAATGGTCGCAAACAATATCGACGACGTAAGTTTTATGTTCATCGATTTTCAAACCATCCATAATAAAATCAAAAACTGTGACATTTTTAGGCAGTTTTTCATTTTGCGAAAGATATCCTACAACCGCGTGCGGCATGATCCAGCGTTCGCCGCAATCAAGATCAAAATTGCCGACAATGGCATTCATTAAAGTAGTTTTTCCAACACCATTTTTGCCAATTAAACAAATGCGATCACGCGGAAAAAGATTTAAATGCAGATTTTCAAAAAGGGTTTTTTTAGCAAAAGAAATCGTAGCTTCGCGAATTGATAGAAGTGGAGAATTTTTCATTTAGGGAAATTGAAGTTGGACTAGTTAAGAATAGATTTTGATTAGCTTTGTTATAGAAAGGCTTTTTAAGTTTGTGAATTTTTTTCTGCTGCAATCCTTTTTAAGGAAGCTCTTTAAAAAAAGGGCGATCCTCAAAATGACACGATAAATTTTTATCTAATTTATATAAATTGACTTTTGCTGTTTTTAATCTGCGGATGGATGTCCGACCTAAAACTCGGGTGTTTTACTTACTACTAACTTAATTTTAAATGAGGTTACGTATGAATAGAGAAAATAATAATAACAACACTTCGTCATCAGCTAAAAACACTCAAGCCTCATCTTCAGGCTTGCAACAAAAACTGTCAAATTTCCTAGAAAAAGGAACTCACACAGATCAAGAAATTATGGCTTTCTGTGAAAAGCAATCTTCAGGCTCAAGCAAAAAAAGCTCTGACAATGAATAAAGAAATGGGGGGAGAAAAACTCTCCCCATTTTTTTATACTTAAAATTTAAAACTAGGTGTTCACATGACAAATCAAAATAATCAAAACAACAATTCTCAAGCTTCTACAAATAATAGCGGAAACAAAGATTTCCAAAATAAATTATATAGCTTCTTGCAAGAAGATCGCACTGAACAAGAAATCAGAGATTTCTGCGATACGAATGGTAAAAATGCTAAGCAGCAAAACAACCAAAACTCTTAACAAGAGGAAGAGGAAAGAGGATAAAAAACCTCTTTCCAATTCACCCGCTTTTTTAGCAAGATTTTCGCATCAAGATCAATACTTTATGCAGGAAGACAAAAGTTTTTGTAAATTTTGCAGAAAAGCATCTAGTTTTTCTTTTATGAAAATCGGCAGTAATGGTCCAATATCAATAGCAAACTGCCATTCATCTCTTAGAAATTCTGGTCTCACGGATTGACAATAATAAAGGGCTATTTCAAGATAACAAAACTCCCTTAGAAGCCTGTCTAAAATCTTTTTAATCCCGCTTTTGATCCAATTTTTGGTAAAAAATATGCCAAAATCCGAAATTAAAAAAAATCTTAGACGGGCTTTTATACAAAATCCTTTCCCCTAGTTTATGTCTAAACAAAAAATAGTTACTTTACCCAGCGGACTTCGTGTTGCCGCCGATGAAATGAAAGAAGTCGAAACAGTTTCGGTCGGAGTTTTTGTAAATACTGGAAGTAGAAATGAATCTCTTGAAATTAGCGGAATTTCACATTTTCTTGAGCACATGGCTTTTAAGGGAACCCAAAAAAGAAGTTCAAAAAGAATAGCTGAAGAATTTGAAGGAATTGGCGGCAGAATTAACGCTTACACATCCAAAGAAAAAACGGTTTATTACGCTAAAGTTTTAAAACAACATGCTGAATTTGCGCTGGAGTTTTTATCTGACATTTTGCAAAACTCGATTTTTGATAAAGTAGAATTGGAAAAAGAGCGCGGTGTGATTTTGCAGGAAATTGCGATGACGAATGATACGCCAGATGATATTATTTTTGATTATTTTCAAGAAGTAGCTTTTCCAAATCAATCTTTGGGACAAACGATTTTAGGGCCGATAAAAAATATCAAAAAATTCAAGCGCGAGCATTTTATTAATTACATTCGTGATCAATATAGTTGCAAAAATATCGCAGTTGCAGCGGCAGGAAATATTAATGAAGAAGATTTGGTTAAATGGTCGAAAAAATATTTTACCAAACTCGGAGATTCAAAAATTAAAAATTGCGAAACAGCAAAATATAGCGGCGGCGATTTCAGAAAAGAAAGAAAATTAGAGCAAATTAATTTGGTTTTGGGGTTTGAGGGAAAATCATATTTGGATGAAGATTATTACGCTTCGCAAATTCTAGCGATGATTTTGGGCGGCGGAATGTCTTCGCGCTTATTTCAAGAAGTTCGTGAAAATCGCGGTTTGGCTTATTCGATTTATGCATTTAATTATGCTTACAAAGATTCAGGATTGTTTGGAATTTACGCTGGAACTACACCAGAAAAAACCAATGAACTAATTTCGGCAACTTGTGATGAGGTGAAAAAAATCTGCAGAAAAATTTCAAGTCAGGAAATGGATCGTGTACATACACAATTTAAAGCTGGTTTGTTGATGGCAAAAGAAAGTACCGGATCAAGAATGCAAAGACTTGGCGGTGATATTTTATCGCATGATCGATTGATTTCAGATAAAGAAATTTTGCAAAGAGTTGCAGCGGTGACAAAAGCCGATATTACAAGAGTTGCGGAAGCGATTTTTACTGGTTCAAGCCCAACATTTACAGCGATTGGCAAAGTGAAAAAGGTGATGGATTTGGATGAGATTAAGAAGAATTTTAATTAAGGAAGTGTTTAGTTAATTGGCTATTTTTTGGTGACGATGTGCTGGATAGATCCTGAAACAAGTTCAGGATGACGATAGATCCTGAAACAAGTTCAGGATGACGGAGTAAAAATGGCGAGTTCGGGCATAATTAAAAAAGTTCGACTGTAAAC
>Ga0114967_10001122_pt1 | contig 22363 bp, 17 predicted proteins | sample M_130628_MF_Meta_FD_92639 | JGI IMG/M metagenome (GOLD analysis project Ga0114967, IMG submission 92639) | Freshwater microbial communities from Lake Montjoie, Canada to study carbon cycling - M_130628_MF_MetaG | ecosystem: Environmental > Aquatic > Freshwater > Lake | place: Lake Montjoie... | reverse complement strand
CCCGGCCTGAATCGGTCATAACAAATACTTTTGATGGCCTACCTCTGCCCCTTAATGCGCTGCCCTGATATGGATCGCGAGCGGTTAAAACACCTTCGCTAATCAATGTATCTAAATGCCGCCGAATTCCAGCAGGTGTAATAGAAAGTTTCTCAGCTAGATCAGCAGCACTCGCCGGTCCGCCCTCTAAAATTGTGCGGGCAACCTGATCGCGGGTCTTATCTGGCTCACTCTTTTTCACAACAGAAGTGTTGCGTAATTCGGCAATAAGCGCCAATCCAACCGCGCCCATGTCTGTGTGAGTTGGGACTTACACCCGTTCAATCAGGCGGGTGAACTACTAAAACCAATAGGCTTAAATCATGTTGGTAGGCAAAGGCTCAATAGCAGGCAAGGTTTTTGGCTTACTGGTCTTTTTTCAGATAGCAATTGTTGTTACCGGAGGTGCGGTTCGCTTAACCGGATCTGGTCTTGGTTGTCCAACCTGGCCAGAGTGCACACCTGGTTCCTATACGCCCGTACCGCATCAAGCAGAGGGACAGTTGCATGCTTGGATCGAATTTGGCAACCGACTTTTAACTTTTGTACTCCTACTTTGCGCGCTGATCGCAGTGGTTATTGCGATTCGGGTATCAAAAAATGCGATCATGAAAAATAGAGTTAGGTTCTTATCTGCTCTGCAAGTTCTCGGAATATTTGGACAAGGCGTATTGGGTGGAATCACGGTACTAACAGATTTAAATCCAATACCAGTGGCTGGTCATTTTTTGTTATCTATGTTCTTAATCTCCGGAGCAATTTCTTTGCGTTATGAAATAGTTGGAATAGTTAAACAAAAAGCGGATGGGATTGTTGCTACCTTAATGCCCATTCTGATCTGGCTAACTTTATTCGTCTTGATAGCCGGAACTATTGTCACCGGAAGTGGCCCACATGCCGGAGATGAAAATGCTAAAAGATTTGGCTTTGATACGAGGGTAGTATCTTGGATGCACGCTGATCTGGTAATTGCATTAATTGTCTTAACGCTTGTGCTCTGGCTAATAACAAGAGTTTCACAAAACAAAGTTATTCATCGGTACTTATCCATTTTTCTCTCAATCTCACTTTCGCAAGGATTAATCGGATACATCCAATACTTCACCGGATTGCCGGAACTAATCGTTGCAGCGCACCTCTTGGGTGCGACCTTGGTGTGGGCAAGTGCTTGGTCACTTATTAAAGTTTCTCAATCAGGGTTTAAGTTGCAAGGGGTAACTCGATGAAGCGAGAAAAATGGCAACAACTTGATGATCAAGCTGTTGTAATCTCGCGCGCTCTGGCAATGGATGCAGTGCAGAAGGTTGGAAATGGTCACCCTGGTACTGCCATGTCATTAGCGCCAGTTGCATACACTTTATTTCAGAGAATACTTAAACACGATCCTTCAAATCCGAACTGGATTGCTCGAGATCGTTTCATTCTCTCTTGTGGGCATTCATCTTTAACTCTATACATTCAACTTTATTTGTCCGGATATGGCGTTGAGTTGGATGATTTAAAAAGTTTTCGTACTTACAACGCACTCACACCTGGTCACCCAGAGTATGGCCACACAGTTGGAGTGGAAACAACAACTGGACCATTGGGTCAAGGTGTAGCAAATGGTGTCGGCATGGCTATGGCTGCGCGATATGAAAAAGGTTTGCTTGATCCAAAGAATAAAACTGATTTATTTGATCACAATATCTGGGTGATTTGCTCTGATGGTGATTTGCAGGAAGGTGTCAGCGCCGAAGCATCCTCCCTTGCTGGTACACAACAACTTGGAAATTTAAAAGTAATCTATGATGACAATCGAATTTCAATTGAAGGTGACACACACGTTGCTTTCACGGAAGATGTTAGTGCTAGATATCGGGCATATGGCTGGGATGTCATTGAGGTTGAGGCGAAGCAAGATGGTGATGTTGATCGGGATAAATTAGAAAGTGCTATGATCAAAGCCTTAGAACAGAAGGCAAAACCAGTTCTCATTAGATTACACACCGTAATTGCTTGGCCGGCTCCAAATGCTAAAGGAACAGCTAAATCTCATGGTTCTGCACTAGGAGCTGATGAGGTTGCAGCAACAAAAATAGCACTTGGGTTAGATCCTGAAAAAACTTTTATTGCACCAGATGAGGTGATTGCCCATACAAGAAGTATTCAAGCAAGGGCAACTGATTTACACAAACAATGGTTAATTGAATTCGATAAATGGCAGAAAGAAAATCCTGAGCAAAATGCTCTTTTATCTAGATTGTCAGAGAATAAACTTCCTGAAGATTGGGATAAATCATTACCGGAGTTCTCAAGCGAGAAAGAGATCGCGACAAGAGCAGCCTCGGGCAAAGTTATTCAAGCAATCGCAAAGGTCTTACCCGAGTTTTGGGGTGGGTCAGCCGATTTAGCAGATAGTAATAACACCACAATTGAAGGTGGCGGCTCATTCCTGCCAGCAAATAGCAAAATGGATGGCGCCAATCCATTTGGACGAATTATTCACTTTGGCATAAGAGAGCACGCTATGGGTGCGATCATTAATGGTGCTGCGCTGCATGGCTTAGTTAAACCATTCGCTGGTACGTTTTTGGTATTTAGTGACTATATGCGTGGAGCGGTACGTCTTTCAGCATTGATGCAATTACCAGTTACATATATTTGGACTCATGATTCAATCGGTTTAGGCGAAGATGGCCCAACGCATCAGCCAGTTGAACATCTTGCGGCACTTCGGGTAATCCCAGGTTTTGCAGTTGTTAGACCAGCCGATGCTAATGAAGTAAGTGTCTGCTGGGGACGAATCATCACCGATGCAAAACCAGTTGGATTAGCTTTATCACGACAGAATTTGCCAGTTATCGATCGCAGTAAATTCACAAGTGCACAAGGAGCAGCAAAAGGTGCTTACATACTTGCCTACGGAGATGATTCTGAACCTAATAAATGTGATGTAGTTTTAATTGCAACCGGCTCAGAAGTGTCACTTGCCCTTGCAGCTCGAGATCAATTAATCAATGATGGAATAAAAGCTCAAGTTGTGAGCGCACCTTCGCTTGAGTGGTTTATGGAACAACCCGAAAGCTACCGTAATGAAGTTTTACCTAAAGGCTTAAAGGCCAGAGTAAGTATTGAAGCTGGCGTTGCCCAACCTTGGTATCAATTCATTGGTGATACCGGAGTTTCAATATCCCTTGAGCATTTCGGAGCTTCGGCAAGCGCATCAGTTCTCTTTAAAGAATTCGGATTTACCGTTGAAAAAATAGTTGCAGCTGCAAAAGAAAGTATAAACAAGGCAAATGGCTAACGCACTCTCCCAAATCAGTGAAGCTGGAGTTGCCGTCTGGCTTGATGATCTTTCCAGAGAAAGACTTAAGAATCATTCACTTGAAAAATTAATTCAGAAAGACAGCGTTGTTGGAGTAACTACAAATCCAAGTATATTTTCAGCCGCCATAGGAAAATCCGAGCTTTACAAAGCCGACATTGTTAAGCACAAGAATAAAACTGTTGAGGAAATTATCACTATCTTGACCACAGATGATGTAAGAAAAGCTTGCGATCTTTTCTCACAAACATTTACCAATACAAAATCCAGAGATGGTCGTATATCGATCGAAGTAGATCCTAGATTTGCAAGGGATACAAAGTCTTCAGTCTCACAAGGGATACAACTTTGGAAACTTATTGATCGGCCAAATCTACTCATTAAAGTACCGGCAACTACAGAAGGTTTGCCAGTCATATCCCAGTTAATTTCTGAAGGAATAAGTGTGAATGTGACTCTTATTTTCTCAGTAACGCGTTACCGACAAGTCTTAGATGCATTTGCGACTGGATTAGAAAAACGATTAAGCGCTGGAAATTCAATTAGCGATATTCATTCGGTCGCTTCATTTTTTATCAGCAGGATTGATAGCGAAGTTGATAAACAGCTGCCTGCTGATTCAGAATTAAAAGGAAGTATTGCAATTGCCAATGCAATTATGGCTTATGATGCATTTTTAAATTTTGAAAAAAGTGAAAGATGGCAAACTCTTGTCGCCAGCGGTGGGAATATCCAGCGGCCATTATGGGCATCAACTGGTGTAAAAGACCCTGCCTATGATCCAACAAGGTATGTAATGTTGTTAGTTGCTCGCGATACGGTTAACACGATGCCGGAAGCTACGCTTGATGCAGTAAGGCAATCAGGTATCTATACCGGGGACACAATTACTCCAAATATATTGAGCGCTAAAGCTACCTTAGGAAAATTGGCGTTAATGGGAATTGATTTAGAGAGAATTACGAATTTCTTGGAAAGCGATGGAGTTTCAAAGTTTGAAATAGCTTGGTTGGATTTAATGAACTCTATTAAAGCCGCCTCAGGCAAATAAGATGCGCATCAATAGTAGGGAAAAATCCGCAAACAATCTGGACATTATTGCAAAATTAGATAGCGCCTCTCTTCGGATTACTGCAAAGGATCACACTCTCTGGGGCGATAATACGGAAGCGAAAAATCGATTAGGTTGGGTAGATCTACCGACTAAATCCCGAGAATTATTGCCTCAATTAGACGCGTTATCAGCATGGGCGCGAAGTAAGAATTTAATTGAAATAGTTCTATGCGGAATGGGTGGCTCATCCCTTGCCCCTGAAGTCATTGCAGCCACATATGGAAAGAAGTTAACAGTTTTAGATTCCACTGATCCAGCCCAGATATTAAACGCAGTCCCGCAAGATTTAGCAAAATCGATAATAATCATTGGCTCTAAATCTGGCACAACTATCGAAACTAGATCACATTTTGCTTTTTTTATTGAATTGTTGACCCAAGCAAATTTATCACCCACTGACCACATAGTTATTATCACCGACCCAAACACGCCACTTGATTCATCAGCTCGAAATGAGGGTTACAAAGTAATCAGTGCAAATCCAGATGTGGGCGGAAGATTTAGTGCGCTATCAGCATTCGGTTTAGTCCCGGCAGCCTTAATTGGTGTTGATATTTCAGTCCTGTTAGATGATGCTCAAGAAGCTTTATTAAAATTTAGTCAAGAGAACTCACCTGCATCCCAAATTGCGGCTCTGTTATTTTCCGGTACCGAGCAAATAGTAAATTTCTGCGATCTAAAATCACAAACACCTGGTCTTTCAGATTGGATTGAACAGCTTATTGCTGAATCAACTGGAAAAAATCAAGTTGGAAGGCTTCCCGTTGTCGTTGATTCTGTGGGATCCAGTGAAGACAATCTCACAATTGGATTTATAGATGGAGATTTTGATTTAGTTGTACACGCAACTTTAGGTGAACATTTCATACTTTGGGAGTGGGTAACTGCCTTACTTTGCTATCTGTTGAAGGTTGATCCTTTTAACCAACCAAATGTCACAGAAGCAAAGGACCGAACTTCTAAAATACTTGTTGAAATCACCAATAATCAATTTATAAATGAAAATCCAATTTTCGAAGATAATGAAATAGCGGTGTATACGAATCGCAATGTGAAAAACTTATCTGAGTTTCTACAATTACCAATAAATTACTTTGCGGTTATGGCTTACCTCACCAGAGGTAATGATGATGAAATAACCAAGCTTCGCGCATTGATCTCCAAAAATACCCGCAAGCCAACAACTTTTGGCTGGGGGCCAAGATTTCTACATTCCACTGGGCAGTTCCATAAGGGTGGGCAACCAAATGGAGCATTTATTCAAATAACCTCGGATTCTCTGGTAGATATTCAGATACCAAACCAACACTATTCTTTTGCGCAACTTATAATGGCTCAAGCTTTAGGTGATGCTAAAGCATTAACAGAACGCAATTTACCGCTGATTCGGCTACACTTAAAAAATAGAAGTACTGGAATTACTAAGTTAATTAACGATTTTAATTAATCTTCACCGCGTAGTTTTTTAAGTGCAATATCAAGAACCTTATTTGCTTCAGCTTCAGTTCTGCGCTCTTTTACATACGCTAAGTGTGTTTTATAGGGTTCATTCTTAATCGGCATTGGTGGTTTGTTTTTATCTTGTCCGGCCGGAAAACCGCATCTAGGGCAATCCCACTCTGCTGGAACTTCTACTGTGCCGTCCTCGGCGAATGAAGGTTTTGTTTCATGACCGTTAGCACACCAATATGAAACTCTGAAGCGAGCAATTGATTCACCACGCTCTGCCTCACCCATGGGTCCTGCACCAACACGACTACCACGTATTGCGCTTCCACCGGCCATTTTTACTCCCTAAGTTTCTTTGTTATTTTAATAACAAGCTAAGTGCGACTACTGAAGCAAACCATATTCCACCAACAACAATCGTAATTCGATCCAAGTTTTTTTCAACAACAGAAGAACCTCCATAGGTTGAAGAGATTCCACCACCGAAAAGATCTGATAAGCCAGACCCTTTACCTTTATGCAGAAGAACTAATATGATCATTAAAATACTTGATAGAACAAGTAATATCGAAAGAGCTAAATTCATTTACTCGCCTTCATCTGTCCGTATTCTTTGCCCTTTGGCACCAGTTAAGGATACTATCTTTTTGAAAACTTTTCTTATTCAAGCCAAATTAGGCCTTATTTAGCACCCGATGGAATTTTGAAATTCTAGCGAACTCTTCTGGGTCCAGAGAAGCCCCTCCTACTAAAGCACCATCGACATCTTCTTCTTTCATAATATCTAAGGTATTTATTGATTTTACCGATCCACCATACAGAATCCGACAATTCTCAGCGATTTCATCACTACCTATTTTCCTTAATTCACCTCTGATTGCTGAACAAACTTCCTGAGCATCTTCAGGTGTGGCAGTTTTTCCAGTCCCAATTGCCCACACCGGCTCATAGGCAATAACTATCTTTTTCAAGTCTGGTTTGTGAAAACCTTTCAGGGCATTTCGTAATTGATCTAGCACGTGTGGAATATGGTTACCGGCTTCGCGGATTGATAATTCTTCACCAACACACAAAATAGGTTTAAGTTCATGTGCAAATGCGGCTTTGATCTTGTGATTAATCAATTGATCATCCTCGTTATGGTTTGCGCGCCTTTCGCTGTGACCAATCAAAACATATGTGCAACCTAGCTTTGCCAACATAGAACCAGATATATCGCCAGTATGTGCGCCAGAATCAGATGCGGATAAATCTTGTGCTCCATAAAGCAATCGAATTCGATCACCGTCGATCAATGTTTGAACAGAGCGAATATCTGTAAATGGAGGGATTATGACTACTTCAACCGCATCATAATCACGATCTTCGAGTGAGTAAGCCAATTTTTGGGTAACAGCAATTGCCTCTAGATGATTTAGATTCATCTTCCAGTTACCAGCAATTAATGGTTTACGCATTTCTCTCTCTTCTAACTAAGTGCTACTAATCCTGGAAGCTCTTTACCTTCAAGATACTCTAATGAGGCGCCACCACCAGTAGATATGTATCCAAAATCCCTATCTTCAAATCCTAGTTTACGAACCGCAGCTGCTGAATCTCCCCCGCCGACAACCGCCATTCCCTCTACGTCTGCTAATGCTTGAGCTACTACCTTGGTTCCCAGAGAAAAATTGATAAATTCAAACACTCCCATAGGGCCGTTCCAGAATATGGTTTTACATTTTTTTATTTCCGTAGCAAATAACGCGCTGCTATCTGGACCGATATCTAACCCCATCTGATCACTTGGAATACTTTCAGATGAAACTAATGTTGGCTTGGAATCCGCTGCGAATTCTTTAGCAACGACAATATCGGTAGGTAATAAAAATTTTACTCCTAAAGTTTCTGCTCTTATCAGTAGCTCTTTAACGGTGGGAATTAGATCAATCTCAACTAAAGATTTGCCCACCTCTTTTCCTTGAGCTGCAAGGAATGTGAATACCATTCCGCCGCCAATAGCTATTAGGTCTACTTTGTCTAGAAAATTGGAGATCACAGCAATTTTGTCAGAAACTTTTGCCCCACCCAAAATAACTCCATAAGGCTTAATCGGATCTTTAGTTAATTTCTCAAGCACGTCAACTTCGGCTGCAACTAAATCTCCTGCGGCATGAGGCAATAGTTTTGCTAATTCATATACCGAAGCATGTTTACGATGAACTGCTCCAAATCCATCTCCTACATAAACTTTTCCATAATTAGCAAGTTTTCTGGCTAATTCATTGCGCTCTGCTTCATCCTTACTTGTTTCAGCAGCTTCATACCTAATGTTCTCGAGCAACAGGATCTGACCCGGTTTTAAGTTGCTTGCCTTGCTGTCGGCATTTGTTATTTCAGCAGAAAATTCAATATCCATTTTAAGCAACTCGCCAAGGCGCTTTGCTACCGGTGCAAGTGAAAGTTCGCTCTTACGTTCACCCTTTGGTCTACCTAGGTGAGCGATTATTACCATTGAACAATTTGCTGCTAAAAGTTTCTTTATTGTGCTCAGTGACGCAACAATTCTGCCATCATCAGTAATTTGTCCTTCTTTAATCGGGACATTTAAATCACAACGCAAAATGACTTGCGTATTTTGGGGATTTAATTCTGCAAGTGTTTTAATACCCATCAATATTAAAGTGTCTTACCGATGTATTTAATTAAATCGACTAAGCGATTTGAATAACCCCATTCATTGTCGTACCAGCCGACAACCTTTACGGTTGTTCCTATTACTTTGGTTAAGCCAGCATCCAAAATACATGAGCTTGGATCAGTGACTATATCTGCTGAAACGATTGGATCCTCGGTATATGTTAGGTAACCCTTTAATGAGCCTTCACTTGCTTTCTTAAGGGCAGCATTAATTTCAGCAACTGAAACCTCTTTTGAAAGCTCTACAGTTAAATCTGTCGCGGATCCAGTTGGAACTGGAACTCTCAGCGCATATCCGTCTAACTTACCCTTCAGTTCTGGTAGCACCAATGAGATAGCTTTAGCTGCACCTGTTGAAGTTGGAATAATTGAAAGCGCAGCGGCTCTTGATCTACGAAGATCCTTGTGAGGGAAGTCCAAAATAACCTGATCATTTGTATATGCATGAATTGTGGTCATCAAACCACGAACAATTCCAAACTCATCATTTAGAACTTTAGCCATTGGGGCTAAACAGTTAGTTGTACAGGATGCATTAGAAATAATGTTGTGTTTTGTTGAGTCATATTTTTCATGATTTACGCCCATAACAATCGTGATGTCTTCATCGGTTGCTGGGGCAGAGATAATTACCTTTTTGGCACCAGCTGTTATGTGCTTGCCAGCATCGGCTGCTTTAGTGAATATTCCAGTTGATTCAACAACTACATCAACGTCCATTTTTCCCCAAGGGATATTTGCAGGATCACGTTCAGCACTTACCGCAATAGTTTTTCCACCAACTGTGATCGTTGTGTCTGTGAATGTAACAGGAAGCTTTAAACGCCCTAAAATTGAATCATACTTAAGTAGATGAGCAAGGGTTGCGTTATCGGTTAAATCATTAATTCCAACAATTTCAAAGTCAGCACCTGATTCCAGTGAAGCTCTTAAAAAATTGCGACCAATACGGCCAAAACCATTAACACCAACTTTTAACATATTTTCCTCGCTCAATAAAATTCATTCAGAAATGTGATTCACGTCCTTGTGATGTGCCTATCTTACCAGCCTAAAAGTCACCATCAATTCAATAAATCTGGGCTAATGCTTGCCTCAGTATCTGGCACACCTAATTCACGAGCACGCTTATCTGCCATTGCAAGTAAGCGGCGAATCCGACCAGCAATTGCATCTTTGGTCATTGGTGGTGTTGCAAGTGACCCCAACTCTTCAAGGCTAGCTTGGCCATGATTAACTCTTAAATCACCAGCTTCTTTCAAGTGATCTGGAATCTCAGGTCCTAATATTTCCATCGCTCTTTGAACTCTTGCCGAAGCCGCAACAGCTGCTCTAGCTGAGCGTCGTAAATTAGCATCATCAAAATTTGCCAATCTATTGGCGGTTGCTCGAACCTCTCTGCGCATTCGGCGTTCTTCCCAAGCTAATACGGTTTCATGAGCTCCAAGCCTTGTTAGTAGCGCACCAATTGCATCACCATCTCTAATAACTACACGATCAACACTTCTAACCTCTCGTGCTTTTGCAGTGATTCCTAATCTGCGAGCTGCACCTACTAATGCCAAAGCAGCCTCCGGACCTGGACATGTAATTTCAAGTGCAGAGGATCTACCAGGTTCTGTTAAAGACCCATGGGCAAGAAAGGCCCCACGCCAAGCAGCCTCAGAATCACAAATTGCTGCAGAAACAACCTGTGGTGGTAATCCTCTAATGGGGCGATTGTTTGCATCAACTAATCCAGTTTGTCGAGCTAGCGCATCACCATCCGCTAAAACTCGAACAATATAGCGACTGCCTTTTCGAATTCCACTTGAGGAAACTACTGATAATTCACTTTCATGTCCGAATATTTCAGATATATCTTTTCTTAATCGACGAGCACTTTGCGCAGTATCTAGTTCTACTTCAATAATAATTTTCCCAGCGGCAATATGAAGTCCACCAGCAAATCTAAGTAATGCAGAAACCTCCGCTTTACGACAGCAGGGTTTAGTTATTGAGAGCCTGCTTAGCTCATCTTTAACTGACTCGGTCATTGCCATCTAGTCTCCTTTTGCTACTAAGGGGTTATCTAAGCAGGTATCAGCCAAAAATGTGGGCGAAAGCCGAAATTAATTTATCTCTATCATGGTGGAAAGTTTCCGTATTGTCTGCTAGATCAAAGGCTAAAACTTCCCCTCCGCATTTAGCTACCAAATCGTTAAATCTTGGCTCCGTATTAGCTAGGGATTTATCAATCAAAGCTACATCAATTCGTAGATCTGGAACGTGGTCTAAAACTAGTTGTAGGTGCGCCTCTAGTGAGAAGCCAGAGAATTCATCAGAAATATGATTGTCAGGAAGATTAAAAATCATGATTTTCTTTGCCTTACTCGTTTTGATCTGATCAGCTTGTTCTTTTAGTAAGAAATGTGGCATGACACTAGAAAGCCAAGAACCAGGGCCAATAGTTACCCAGTCTGCTATTGCTATTGCACTCAAAGCCTCAGGTGTTGCTTTAGGTGTTTCTGGAATTAATCGCAACTCTTTCACTTTTCCGGCCGCAACCGCTACTTGAACTTGTCCTCTGACCAAATTGATTCCGTCTTTGCTCTCAAAACTTGCTTCAATATCTAATGGCTCTAATGCCATTGGCAATACTCGACCAACAACCTTTAGAAGTTGTCCAACTCGATCTAAACCCTTAACCGGATCACCATCGCGATCCCAAAGTGCGGTTAGAAGTAAATTACCAACCGCATGATTATCCATCTCCCCCTTACTTGTAAATCGATATTGCATAATCTGTGCCCAACTTTTGCCCCATTCATCATCAGCGCAAAGTGCGGCAAGTGCAGTACGCAAATCGCCGGGTGGGAGGGAATTAAACTCAGCTCGTAATCTGCCTGAGGATCCGCCATTGTCAGCAACAGTGACAACGGCAGTAACTTGATCAGTAAGAGTACGCATTGCTGCAAGTGTTGCAGCAAGTCCATGTCCACCGCCTAGACAAACTACCTTTGGCTTTGTGTTCAAAACTAAATCTCCCTGCCTAAATCTCGATGCAAAGCCTGCGCTTCAATTTTGTATTTAATTAAATTTTCACACTTAATCAATCGCTTACCTAATTCGACAGACACAGCTACTGACCTATGTTTTCCTCCTGTACAACCAATTGCTAAAGTCAAATACTTTCTTCCTTCGGCAATAAAACCAATGGCCATAGTTTCAAACAAAGCTTGATATCTATCTAGGAATTCCTGAACATTATCGTTATCAAGTACAGCATCACTGACAGGCTTATCCAAACCGGAAAGTGGCCGAAGTTCTGGCACCCAATGTGGGTTAGAGATGAATCGGCAATCGACAACCAGGTCGGCATCAACTGGAATTCCATACTTATAACCAAATGAGAGGATGTTAACTCGCAAATCTATATCTGAATCTTCGTGAAAGTAATCAGCAATCTTCTTTTCAAGTTGATGGATATTTAAAGCTGAAGAATCAATTATCAAATCAGCTGCATCACGCACTTCCCGCAACCTATCTCTCTCTTTTGCAATTCCATCCAAAATACGATCTGACCCTTGGAGAGGATGAGGACGCCTTGTTGATTCAAACCTTCTAACCAAAGCATCATCGGCTGCATCTACGAAAAGAATTTTTCTAGTGATACCTCTTTCACCTAAATCAGAGAGGGATTTAGTTAAGTCGCCAAAAAATGCACCACCTCTTATATCAATAACTACAGCAACTTTTTTAACCGAGGAAGTTACCAATTCAATTAGATTGCCTAGTAAAGCTGGTGGCATGTTATCAACGACATACCAACCAAGGTCCTCCAGTGAGTGTGCAACAGTAGATCTGCCGGCACCACTCATGCCAGTAATGATTAAAATCTCGGTATCGCCTTTCATGCCAATATCTTGCTATGCCTGTCAAGCATCTAGTATTTCTCCAGTTTGCATATCAATATTTAACGGCGAATCTTGATTATTTATCTGATCAATAATCGTCTTTGCCATTTTTTTACCAATCCCAGGCACAAGGGCGAGTTCGTCAATAGTTGCTGCCTTAAGAGCCGTTACTGATCCGAAATGAGATAGCAATGATTTACGTCGGATTTCACCAAGACCTGAAACCTCATCCAGAAGACTTTCGAGCATTACCTTAGAGCGTTTACTCCTGTGGAAATTTATCGCAAATCGATGTGCTTCATCTCTTAATTTCTGTAGCAAGTAAAGAGCTTCACTGTGTCTTGGGAAGATGATCGGTTCACTACTATTTGGTAACCAAACTTCTTCAAGTCTCTTCGCTAATCCGCATAGTGCAACATCTGTTATGCCTAATTCACGCAATGCTTTAGCGGCTGCATTTACTTGTGGTTTACCTCCGTCAACAACTACAAGTTGAGGAGGATATGCAAACTTCGGTCGTTGCCCTCCCTGTGATGTGGCCTCAGCAATATCAATATCTTTTTCATCCAAATATCGCTTGAATCGACGCGTAATAACATGATGCATTGCTCGTGTATCGTCAAAACCAGATTCATCTGAAATAGAAAATCTGCGATAGTCACTCTTTTTTGGTTGTCCATCCTCAAATACCACCATTGAAGCCACCAGGCTAGTTCCTTGGATATTTGAAATATCAAAGCATTCGATTCTTAGGGGTAACTCTGCTAACTCTAATTGTTCCGCGATTTCGGCTAGTGCAGAGCCACTTACGGCAGCATCATTTGCTCGTTTGCTTAAATACTGAATCAACGATTGATTTGCATTTCTTTTCACAGTTTGTACCAAATCAAATTTTTCTCCACGCTGTGGCTCGATCAAAGCAACATTCGTCCCCCGTTGTTTGCTCAACCATTCTTCAAGAACCCTAGAGTCTTCTGGTAAATGATCAACTAAAATCTCAGATGGTGGTTTATTCTCTGCGTAAATTTTTCCAATCATCGCGGAAATGATTCCTTCATCTTCTAACAAATTTGCTCGATCAACTATCCAGGATCTCGACCCAGTTATCCGCCCGGCAGTGATGATGAATTGAGACAAAGCAGCATGTGTTGTTTCCTCATGTATTGCCAGAACATCCGCATCAACATTTTCATTCAAAAATCGATCAGTTGATTCAAAAGCTTTATTCACTGCCTCGAGTTGATCTCGCAATTTCGCTGCTTTTTCAAACTCTTCAGCTACGGCAGCGGCCTTCATTTCATCTTCGATTCGGGTAGAGATTTCTTCTGGTGATTTTTCCAGGAAATTTACTAGATCTTTTGCCAACTTGTGGTGATCATCCTTACTTATCCAATTGACACAAGGTGCTGCGCATTTGCCAATATCTCCGAGTAAGCACTGCCTTTTAGTCCTTACGGCAGTTTTAAAATTTGTTTCACTGCAGGTTCGGACTGGAAATATTTTTATTAAAGTTTCAAAGGTACTACGTAACGCCCATGCATGAGAGTAAGGACCAAAATATCTAACCCCAGGAATCTTCTTAGATCTAGATATAAACAGTCTTGGAAATTCTGAATTTATGTCGATAGCTAAATGCGGATAGGATTTATCATCTTTAAACTGGACATTGAAATCTGGGCTGTATTGCTTGATCCATGTAAACTCTAATTGAAGGGCCTCTACCTCTGTATTAACTAAAGTCCAATCTACTCGAACAGCAGTGTTCACCATCTTCCTGGTTTTAATTTGCAAGTTACTTCCAAAATATGAATTAAGCCGATTCTTTATGTTTTTTGCTTTCCCAACATAAATTACTTTTTCGTTTTTATCGAAAAATCTATAGACACCAGGATCAGTCGGTAAATTACTCGGACGATAACTCTGTGGGTCAGCCATAATTTATTTCTTTAATACTTGAGCTAAAAACTTTCCGGTATAGCTCTTACTACTTTTAACAATATCTTCAGGTCGTCCTTCAGCCACTACTAATCCACCACCAGAACCGCCCTCTGGACCTAGATCAATAACCCAATCTGCAGATTTAATAACATCCAAGTTATGCTCAATTACGATCACAGTATTACCAGTATCTACTAATCTATTTAAAACAAGAAGTAACTTACGAACATCTTCAAAGTGCAGTCCAGTAGTTGGCTCATCTAATACATAAATAGTTCTTCCAGTTGATCTGCGCTGCAACTCAGTAGCTAGCTTTACTCTCTGTGCTTCTCCGCCAGAAAGAGTTGGAGCTGATTGACCGAGCCTTACGTAACCAAGTCCAACGTCACATAGGGTCTTTAAGAACCTTGCGATTGCAGGTACAGATTCAAAGAAATTGTTTGCTTCCTCTATTGGCATATCAAGTACCTGGGCAATTGTTTTACCTTTGTAGTGAACTTCTAAAGTTTCGCGGTTATACCTAGCACCATGACAAACCTCGCATGGCACATAAACATCGGGTAAAAAATTCATCTCGATAGTTATTGTTCCGTCACCAGAACAGTTTTCACACCTGCCGCCTTTTACATTGAAGGAGAATCTGCCCTGTTGGTAACCACGAACTTTTGCTTCACTTGTCTCGGCAAAAAGTGCCCTTACTTTGTCAAAAACACCGGTATAGGTTGCAGGATTGGATCTAGGTGTTCTGCCAATTGGAGACTGATCTACGTGAACTACCTTATCTAACTGATCAAGACCAGTAATGGTTCGATGGCGTCCCGGAACAATTCTGGCTCCGTTTAGTTTGTTAGCAAGTACTGAATACAAAATATCGTTTACTAGAGTTGATTTGCCAGATCCACTTACTCCAGTAACAGCTACAAAAGCTGCTAGAGGAAAGGTCACATCGATATTTTGTAGATTATTTTCTTTTGCTGCTTTGACTGTTAAGGATTTCTTCTCATCAATCGGTCTGCGTTTCTTTGGAATGGCAATTACAGATCTACCCGATAGATAAGCTCCGGTAATTGAATTCTTAGCGGCTATTAGTTGTTCATAACTGCCAGATAAAACAACCTCTCCGCCGTGTTCACCAGCGCCCGGTCCAATATCAACAATCCAGTCAGCAGTTCTAATTGTGTCCTCATCATGCTCAACAACAATTAAAGTGTTACCTAAGTCGCGTAGCCTTGTTAAAGTTTCAATCAATTTACGATTGTCCCTCTGATGCAAACCAATACTGGGCTCATCCAATACATAGAGAACGCCAGTTAAACCAGAACCAATTTGAGTTGCGAGCCTAATTCGCTGCGCTTCACCTCCGGATAAAGTTGCTGCAGGTCTGGCTAAGGATAAATAATCAAGCCCCACATCAAGTAGAAAACCTAATCTAGCGTGAACTTCTTTTAGAACCCGCTCTGCAATCTTTTTCTCACGCGCTGAAAGTGAAATATCCTTGAGAAATACAGCGCACTCTGCAATTGAAAACTCACAAATTTGCGCAATATTTTTCCCACCCAAAGTTACAGCGAGCACCTCTGGTTTTAATCGACTGCCATTACAAACTGGGCAAGGTGTTTGTCTCATATATGCCTCATACTTGTCGCGGCTGAAATCACTATCGGTTTCTGAATGCCTTCTATGAATAAAAGGAACTACTCCCTCAAAACCTGTAGTGTAATTACGGACTCGGCCATAACGGTTTTTATACTTAACATGTACTTCGTAATCCCAGCCGTGCAATATTGCATCCTTTACCTTTTCAGATAACTTCTTCCAAGGATTATCAAGTGAAAACTTTAGATCAGTAGCAAGACCTTCTAATAATCTTAAAAAATACTCTGAGGATTGGCCACCAGACCATGGCGCGATAGCACCTTCATAAATTGAAATTGAATCATCTGGAATCAATAATTCCTCATCAACTTCAAGTTTCGTTCCAATTCCAGAACATTCAGGGCAAGCACCGAAAGGTGAATTAAATGAGAAGGATCTAGGCTCCAACTCCTCAAAAGATAATTCGCATTCATGGCATGCCATGTGTTCACTAAACGATTTCTCTTTGTCTGAATCTCCAGCTTTTAAATCAACAAAATCCAATATCACTAAGCCGCTGGCTAATCTCAGTGCGGTTTCAATAGAATCTGTAATGCGTGATTTACTTTCAGCTTTTACGCTTAACCGGTCTACAACCACTTCAATTGTGTGCTTCTCTTGCTTTTTTAATTTTGGAACCTCAGAAATTTGATAGACAACGCCATCTACCCTTACTCGTGAATAACCTTGGGCTGTAAAATCCTTAAATAAATCTAGAAATTCTCCTTTTCTAGCACGAATAACCGGAGCCAATACTTGAAATTTACTTCCCTCAGTCATCTGTAATATTTGGTCAACAATATTCTGTGGGGTTTGCTTTGCGATTGCCTTACCGCAATTTGGGCAGTGAGGTTTTCCAGCTCGAGCAAATAAGAGGCGCAGATAGTCGTAAACTTCCGTAATAGTTCCAACTGTTGATCGTGGATTGCGATTTGTAGATTTTTGATCAATTGAAACTGCCGGCGATAACCCTTCAATGAAATCAACATCTGGTTTATCCATCTGCCCTAAAAATTGACGAGCATAAGCAGAAAGGGATTCAACATACCGGCGTTGGCCTTCTGCAAATATTGTGTCAAAAGCCAGTGAAGATTTTCCTGATCCAGAAAGCCCGGTAAAAACAATCAATGAATTACGTGGCATATCAAGTGAGACATTCTTAAGGTTATGCTCGCGAGCACCACGAACTATCAAACGATCGTTCATTAGTTACCCGCCTCCTGCATTCCCTTTAATTCACGTTTTAGCTCTCGAATCTCATCCCGCAATCTAGCGGCTAACTCGAAACTTAACTCAGCCGCAGCAGATTTCATCTGCAATGTTAGTGATTCGATCAGGGCGATTAGCTCCTGTACTGGTAGCGAGTGAGCATTTTTACTATGAATCCCACTGGTAAATCCAATTTTTTTGCTTTTGGCAGCTAAATCTTCTGTGTCATCAATTTCCTTTGCAATTAGATCGGTGATATCGGCGATTTTTTTGCGAAGTGGGGTTGGGTCGATTCCATGTTCCGTGTTATATGCGACTTGCTTAGCTCTACGACGATTAGTTTCATCAATTGCATTGGTCATCGATTTTGTCATGTTGTCGGCATACATGTGTACCTCGCCGGAGACGTTTCTAGCAGCTCTACCAATTGTTTGGATCAGTGAAGTTGTAGACCTTAAGAAGCCCTCTTTATCTGCATCTAAAATTGCAACAAGAGAAACCTCAGGTAGGTCTAAACCTTCTCGTAAAAGATTTATTCCGATCAAAACGTCATACTCACCAGTTCTAAGCTCTCTTAATAACTCAACTCTTCTCAGCGTATCCACCTCGGAGTGCAAGTATCTAACTTTTACGCCAAGCCCAAGCATGTAATCGGTTAAATCTTCTGACATTTTTTTAGTTAAAGTCGTGACAAGCACTCTCTCATTTTTTTCTGCCCGGATCCTTATTTCATTAACCAGGTCATCAATCTGACCCTTAATTGGCTTTACCACAATCTTTGGATCCACCAACCCGGTCGGGCGAATCACTTGTTCGACCACATCGTTATTCACCTTTTCTAATTCATATTTACCCGGGGTAGCAGAAAGATAAACTTTTTGACCACACCTGTCTAAGAATTCAAGAAACTTTAATGGACGGTTATCCATTGCACTCGGTAACCGGAATCCATGCTCTACTAATGTTCGTTTACGGGCGGCGTCACCCTCATGCATGGCTCCGATTTGTGGAACAGTGACATGGGACTCGTCAATAACAACAAGGAAATCCTCTGGGAAGTAATCAAGTAAGCAGTTAGGTGCAGATCCTGGCGCTCTTCCATCTAATTGTCGAGAATAATTTTCAATTCCAGAGCAAAAGCCAAGCTGCCTCATCATTTCAATATCAAAGGCTGTTCGCATTTTTATGCGTTGAGCTTCAAGTAATTTTCCAGATCTTTCAAACTCATCAACTCTTTTTTCTAACTCCGCTTCAATCTCGCCAATTGCACGTTCCATAGTCTCTGGACCAGCTGCATAGTGTGTAGCAGGAAATATGTACATCTCGCTTTCATCCCGAACTATCTCGCCAGTTAAAGGATGTAGTGTCATAATCTTTTCAATTTCATCTCCAAACATTTCAATTCGCAGAGCCAATTCTTCATACATCGGGATTATTTCAATAGTGTCGCCTCTTACCCGAAAAGTTCCTCGTTCAAAAGCCATGTCATTTCGTTTGTACTGGATATCGACAAATTTCCGAAGCAATTGGTTTCGATCAATCGAATCCCCCACTTTTAATCGAACCATTCGATCTACATACTCCTGCGGTGTTCCTAAACCATAAATACAAGAAACTGTTGCTATCACAATTACATCTCGCCTAGTTAGAAGAGAATTAGTTGCTGAGTGTCGCAACCTCTCAACTTCATCATTGACCGATGAGTCCTTCTCAATAAATGTATCTGTCTGAGGAACATAAGCTTCTGGCTGGTAGTAGTCGTAGTAAGAAACAAAGTACTCAACAGCATTATTTGGAAGTAACTCTTTAAATTCATTAGCAAGCTGTGCTGCCAGAGTTTTATTTGGGGCAATAACCAAAGTGGGTCTTTGCAACTGTTCGATTAGCCAAGCAGTAGTTGCAGATTTACCGGTTCCAGTCGCGCCAAGCAAGACAATATCTTGCTCGCCCTTACCAATGCGTTTGGTTAATTCAGCAATCGCAGCTGGCTGATCGCCGGCTGGAACATAGTCACTTATAACTCTAAATGGTTCAACTCTTCTAGCAAGATCAGTTACTGGTCTCATCACTTACCCGCATTTTTTGATAACAATTGCTCCCATATTTTTTCAACTTGATCTGTGAGGTCTTGCTCAGTTTTCTCATTCACTAAGACCGAATCAGCAATATCCTCTCGCATCTGATCAGTTGCCTGTGCTGCCATCCGCTGCTTTATTTGCTCGTTCGTTAAGCCCCGCTTGATCAATCTTTCACCTCGAATACTTTCAGAGGCTGAAACCGCAATTATATGATCGAACTTGTAATCATGTTTTGATTCGACTAAAAGCGGAATTTGGTTAATTACAATCGAATCGGGCGAAGCACTCGAAACCACCTTTGCGAATGCTTTGCGAATTAAAGGATGCGTGATCTGCTCTAGTTCATTGAGCTTTGTCGCATCTGTAAAGACTAAAGATGCCAGAATTTGCCGATCAATTTCACCACTCTTTAGTATTCCATCTCCAAATTTGGCAACAACTTCATTAAAACCAACACTTCCGCGTTCCAATACATCCCTAGCTAATTGATCGGAATCAATCACGATCGCACCAAGTTGTTCGAAAATCTGTCCGACTGTTGATTTACCGGATCCGATTCCGCCGGTCAAAGCCACTATTAACATGAGTTAAACCTTACCCAATAAAAAATGGCCCCAGTTTCCTGAGGCCACTTTAAGTAAATTCTTACTCTGCTACTGGTGCAGCAGGGGCTGCAGCATCAGCTGCCTTGGCCTCAGCCTTTTGTTTCTTATGAGCCATGAAACGTGATTGCGCTTCTGCATACTGGCGCTCCCACTCTTCACGTTGAGTCTCATAACCTGGCTTCCATTCTTGAGTATCAGAATCAAATCCTTCTGGATAAATGAAGTTACCGGCTGCGTCATATCTTGCTGGCATTCCATATTGAGTTGGATCAAATGCTTCAACCTCAACTTCTTGGCCTTCATTAGCTTGCTTAAGTGATAGTGAGATACGTCGACGCTCTAAATCAATATCGATTATCTTTACAAATAACTTATCGCCAACTTGGACAACCTGTTCTGGAATTTCAACATGTCGCTCAGCAAGCTCAGATATGTGTACTAATCCTTCGATACCTTCAAATACCTTTATGAATGCACCGAATGGAACTAGCTTAGTAACTTCACCAGGCACAACTTGGTTAATTGTGTGAGTACGAGCAAAAGCCTGCCATGGATCTTCTTGTGTAGCTTTGAGTGAAAGTGAAACACGTTCTCTTTCAAAATCTATCTCTAATACTTCAACAGTCACTTCATCGCCAACCTCTACTACCTCAGATGGGTGATCGATGTGCTTCCATGACAATTCTGATACGTGAACTAATCCGTCTACTCCACCAAGGTCAACAAATGCACCAAAGTTCACTATTGATGAAATTACTCCAGAGCGAACTTGGCCCTTTTGTAATTGGTTTAAGAATGTAGTTCTAGATGCAGATTGTGACTGCTCTAAAAATGCACGACGTGAAAGCACAACGTTGTTGCGATTCTTATCCAGTTCGATTATTCGACACTCAACTTCTTGGCCAATATACGGGGTCAAATCTCTTACACGGCGCATCTCAACTAATGAAGCAGGTAAGAAACCGCGAAGTCCGATGTCAACAATTAAGCCACCTTTAACAACTTCGATAACAATTCCCTTAACAACTTCATCGCGCTCTTTCTTTCCTTCAACATCTCCCCATGCCTGCTCGTATTGGGCACGCTTCTTAGAAAGAATTAAACGTCCTTCTTTGTCTTCTTTTTGAAGAACTAATGCTTCAATTCGATCGCCAACTTTTACTAGTTCACTAGGAGCAACATCATGGCGAATAGATAATTCGCGAGATGGAATTACACCTTCTGTTTTGTATCCAATATCAAGTAATACTTCTTCGCGATCGATTTGAACAACAATTCCTGAGACTAAGTCTCCGTCATTAAAATTTTTGATTGTGCCTTCGATAGCGGCTAAGAAATCTTCTGCAGATCCAACATCATTTACGGCAATTTGAGAGGGGGTCATTAGTTAGGTGTACTCCGAGGGTAAAACAACTAGTAGGGACAGGGACGGGCAAGGTTACTTTCGATTACACCTGATGGTCAAACCGATTCGGTCTAAGATGAGCAAATGAGCAGATATTCGGAAGTTTTAAGTAATAAATCTGGACAATACCTACTTATTAGCTCTTTTCCAGCGCGGATGGCATACGGAATGATCTCTTTGAGCATTTTCTTTAAAGTACAGCAATCTACGGGTTCAATTGCAATTGCAGGTCTCGCCACGGGCGTAAATGGTATAACTGGAGCAACAACTGCTGGATTGCGCGGCACATTAATTGATAGATTCGGAATGAAGATACCACTTCGATTCTTCGCACCAAGTTATGCACTTTTGATTCTACTTTTTTCTACTGGCTCATCAAAAACCGAACTTGTAATTTTTGCTGCAGTTTTAGGATTTTCCGCTCCCCCTATAAATCTTTCAATTCGTCCACTTTGGAAAGTTACTGTACCTGCTAGCCAAATTCGCACCGCTTACGCAATTGATACTGCAGTTATGAACTCAGTAGGAGTATTCGGCCCATTAATCGCAACTACTGTCTCATTGAATTACAGCCCTCAAGCATCACTTCAAATTTGCTCATTATTAATATTTATTGGTGGTGCCGGTCTATCGTTATCGCCGCAACTGAAAACTTGGAAGCCAGAGAGAAAAAGTTCATCAGATCTGGCAGTGTGGCGAACACCAGCTATGCAACTGCTAATGTTTGAAGGCGTTTTTATTGGCTTGGGTACGGGAGCATTTGAAATTGCCATACCCGCCTTCACAACATTAGAAAATATTCCACACCAAGTGGGAGTGATTTTCGCAGTTATGGCTGCCGGAAATGTTATAGGTGGATTAGTTGCCGCAATGGTCTCCAAGAGAACTTCTTCATTTGCGGCTTTTAAGCGGTTGTATTTATTCTGGTTCATTTTTTCTCTACCTCTGGCATTTACATACCCAACTTGGTCCATGATGATAGTTACGGCAGCAATGAGCCTTATGG
>Ga0114967_10001120_pt1 | contig 22374 bp, 19 predicted proteins | sample M_130628_MF_Meta_FD_92639 | JGI IMG/M metagenome (GOLD analysis project Ga0114967, IMG submission 92639) | Freshwater microbial communities from Lake Montjoie, Canada to study carbon cycling - M_130628_MF_MetaG | ecosystem: Environmental > Aquatic > Freshwater > Lake | place: Lake Montjoie... | reverse complement strand
TGATGCGCGTAGCAAACGCTCAAGACGCACAATATTCTTTTCGTGAGCCTTGGTGCTGGCTTCGATCGCCAAGGCAACTGAGGGTAACCGCTCAACGGGCAGAGACCCTGAGCCGATCTGCGACTTCACAGACTGCGCCTTAAGCGACAGCCCGCATTGCGTTAAGGCAGCTTGTAACTGCGGAATCAGGCGCTCAGCCTGCGCTTGCATGTCACTCGCAGGCCGCGTCAGCAGCTGCAAGACTGATAAACGTTGTGGCAAGGTATCCGGATTTCGATAGAGTCGCAACACGGCCTCAAGTCCAGCAAGCGTGACCTTGCCCAAGCGCAAGACGCGCTTGAGGGGATTTTTTTTAATTTTTTGGATCAAATCACGGCGACCGACCAAAATGCCCGCCTGCGGCCCTCCAAGCAACTTGTCACAACTAAAGGTCACAAGGTCTGCACCCGCCTCAATCGCTTGTCTGGGTGTAGGCTCAGAGGGCAAGCCGTAGCGCGACAAGTCGAGTAGCGTGCCCGAGCCTAAATCGACCACAAAGGGCAACTGACGCTCATGCGCGATACGTGCCAATTCGGTTTCTGGCACCTCAGCGGTAAACCCTTGCACCACATAGTTGCTTGTGTGCACCTTCATGAGCAGCGCAGTTTTGGCGTTGATCGCTTCAGCGAAATCTTTAGGATGTGTGCGGTTGGTGGTGCCAACCTCAGTGAGTTTCGCACCCGCGCGTTTCATGATGTCGGGGATTCTAAACGCCCCGCCGATTTCAATCAGTTCGCCACGCGACACGATGGTCTCTTTGCGATTGGATAACGCGTTAAGCAATAAAAACACGGCAGCTGCGTTGTTGTTCACAACCGTTGCCGCTTCAGCACCCGTCAACTCACACAGCAGCTCCTCAACCAGTTCGTCGCGGTCGCCACGCTTACCTTCGCCCAAGTCGTACTCAAGTGCACACGGCTCAGCGGCAGCACTCGCCATGGCTTCGATCACCTCAGGGGGCATGACAGCTCGCCCGAGATTGGTATGAAGCACGGTACCCGTCAAATTGATGACCCGACGCAGATTAGGTGTTGCACGCGCTTTGAGCGTTTGCCCAATGCGCTCAAGCAACAATTCTAGGTCGGGTTGAGTGGTTCGTTTATTTTCAAGGCACTCTTGGCGTACCAATGATAGCGTTGAGCGAACGACGCGTAACACCTCGTCGCGGCCATATTGTGTGAGCCACTCTTCGGTGCGTTTAAGCGATAGGATCTTATCGACCGAAGGTAACTGTGAAAGCCATTCAGACACGGGCGCACGCGCCACGGGTAGTTTATTCATAAAGGTTTTAGTACCTGAGTGATAGTGAGAATCTAAAAATGACCGTTATTTGAGCCGCTATGAAAAACGAAAAATGGATTGCTTGGGTGCTGATAAGGGTTCGCCGCGAATCGCTCACGTCTGCGTTGTATCGGCCTGACCCACAGTAAAAAATAAATTACGCCCAGTGCGAGAAAACCCTTCGGCAGATAGCGCCAGATCCAGGCTAATGGATGCAAGGTCGTCAGCGACCGCATCCACTAGCGGCTCTTTCGCTTGAAACATTATTTTGAGGTAGCCACGACACACTTCGCAACACTCGCCCTGTAACGCACTGTCGCGCGTGTCACCGAGCATCGACACCTCTTTGGGTGTCTCGCAATTTGTGCAGCGTGCGCGCGGCGCATACCATTCGGAGGCGCAGAGCGAACAGATCAGATAACGATGCAGATCGCGCTCGCCCACTCGCACCACGCTCGCCACAGGATGAGACCCACACACTGGACACAGGCCGCTTTCACCCTTGTGGAATTCAACATACGCAGATAACGTTTTTGTCTGCGTGGCCCATAATAACTGTAAGACGGCGCCAATAAAGGGGACTGCATCCGCAGGCAACGCCGACTCATCGGCGGCCAGCAAAGCCTTGGCCTGACGAATTTGATCAGCTACCCCTGTTTGTTTGACGCGCTCAAGGGCACCTCGCACACCAGCAGCCAGTGGTTGTGCCTCGAGGGTCTCGCTCAGTGCGTTCAATACAACCGACCACTGCGCCTCAGGCAACCAAGTGGTTATCGACAAAGGGGGTAACTTGTGAATCATTGATTCGCGTACGATGTTTTCGTCAAGCGGCTGTGGGGTCACCTTATCCAGACAATCCACCTGCGCTTGCATTAACTGCGCACAAAATGCCAGCCAGGGCGAATCATTTTGTTGTGCTGCCAGCACGTGCATGCGCTCAGCACGCGCGCGAAACATTTCAGCCGCATCGACCACCACCAACAAGGGGGTGTCATCATCGGGCATGCCTTGAATTTCACCCGGCTGTATCAGTTTGACTGCTTTAACGCTCATGTTGCTATCTTCCTTAAACGCACAAGGGGAAGAATATCAGTCTTCCCCTTGTGCTGACTGCTCAACAAACAACCAAACGCGTTATTTGCCGCCGGTCACTTCTTTAAACCAACCAGGGTGATGCTTACGTGCCCAGGCGCGGCTCACCACGCCTGTCCACATTGCACCAATCGTACCCTTGACCCACAGAGCTGCATAGACGTGGGCAATGATCGTCAAGATCAAGACCCAGGCCGACACCGCGTGCACCAAAGCCGCCACACGGGTCACATCGACTGAAAAGTAATGTGAAAAGTAAGGCCGCCAAAATGCCAGGCCCGACACCACTAACAGGATCATGGTCAAGACCATCACCCAGAAAGCAGCTTTTTGCCCGCCGTTGTAGCGCCCGACTTCAGGCAAGCGATCATGATTTTTGTTTAACACGTCGCCGATCTGACTCAACCACTTGCGGTCGTTAGCTGTGAGAACGTTGTGATGCCAAAATTTGAAAAAAATCAGCACAAACAACACAAACATTGCCGAACCGATAAATGGATGCAGAATTCTGGTCCATGAACCGCCACCAAACAAGCCTGTCAGAAAGAACATTGACGGATGAAACATCGCCAAGCCACCCAGTGTCGCCAACACAAACAAAATAGCGATCAACCAATGATTCAAACGATCTGAACCCTTGTACCGCACCAATCCCTCTTGATTAGACATGGTTCATCTCCTTAAGACTTTTTCGAGTCATCATGATCATCATCAACCGTATCCGGACCCTTGATCGCGTAATGAATCACACCAGCAAAGACGGTTGCTGCCATGGTTAACAGCGCAATCGGCTTCATGATGCCTTTCCAGAGCCCAACAGTTGACGAAATCTTTGGATCAGCCGGCAAGCCGTTGTAAGCCGTAGGCTTGTCGCCATGCGGCAGCACATACATCACGTGCGTGCCACCCACACCTTGTGGGTTATACAAAGAGGCCTTGTCATAGCCACGACCGTTCAAATCTTTAATACGTTCGTTCGCGTATTTGATACGGTCGTCTTTCGGGCCAAACGTCAGGGCTTGTGTCGGGCACGCTTTCACGCAGGCCGGTTCGTTACCCACTGACACGCGATCCGAACACAAGGTGCACTTGGTGGCCTTGTTAGTCGTTTGCGAAATCCTTGGCACATCGAACGGGCACCCTGCCACGCAGTAGCCGCAGCCAATGCACTTGTCAGAGTTGAAATCGACAATGCCATTGTCAAGCTTGACAATCGCACCTGGGCTCGGACAAGCCTTCAGGCAGCCTGGATCTTCGCAATGCATACAACCGTCTTTGCGAATCAACCAGTCGATGCCACCTTTGGCGTTTTCGATTTCGTTGAACTTCATCACCGTCCAGGCATTCGCTCCGAGTTCAACCGGATTGTCATACGTGCCATCGGTGTCACCGATAACTGGACGAGTTTCGTTCCACTCCATACAGGCGACCTGACAGGCCTTGCAGCCAATGCAGCTCGAAATATCGATCAGCTTGGCGACATGAACTGTCTTGGCCGCCGAAGCGGGTGGAGTCATGGTCGTTGCAGACTGGGCGACGACTTGAAGTGCTTGAATTGCCATGTCGTATCCCCTTATGCCTTCTCAATGTTGACCAAGAACGCCTTGAACTCTGGCGTCTGAGAGTTTGCATCGGCCACATAGGGCGTCAGCGAGTTTGCAAGCTGTGCGGGTTTAGTCAAGCCTTTAAAGCCGAAGTGAATCGGTATGCCAACGTGATAAATCGTCTGGCCATCGACCTTCATACCTTTTAAGCGCATCGTCACCATCGCTTTCGCATGCACGTGTCCGCGAATCGAGCTCACCTTGACACGATCACCCGAAGCGATACCACGCATCTTTGCCAGCTCACGACTAATCTCAACAAACATCTCTGGCTGCACGATGGCATTCAGGTCCGAATGTTTTGACCAGTAGTGAAAATGCTCAACCAAGCGATACGTCGTGGCAGCAAACGGATAGTCTTTACGATTACCGAACACCTCCATGTCACCCTTGTAGACCCGAGACGCAGGGTTCGAGGTCGCTTTAGGGTTGTTAGGATGCATTGGGTTGCGCGCCAGCGGCGTTTCGAACGGCTCGTAGTGCTCAGGGAAAGGCCCTTCAGCCATTTGCGGTGCGAATAAACGCGCCACACCCTCTTGCACCATGATGAACGGCATCACGTTTTCTTCTGGCTTGGCATTTGGACGCATATCGGGGATATCACTGCCGCCCCAACGGTCGCCCAGCCATTTCAGCACGGTACGTGATTCATCCCAAGGCTTGCCATTGATATCCGCAGATGCACGGTTATACAGAATGCGTCGGTTGGCGGGCCAGGCAAAGCCCCAGTTCAAGCTTTGACCGATCTTGTGTTCTGACGTGTCGGTTGGATCGCGACGCGCGGTCAGATTGCCTGCCTTGCTCCACATCCCCGAGTAAATCCAGTTACCGCAAGCCGTACCACCGTTATCCACAAGTTGTGCAAAGCCGGCGAGTTGCTCACCAGCAGGCACAAGTACGTTGCCGGCCGCGTCTTTCAAATCAACCAGAGCTTTACCACTAATCTCTCTGTTGATTTCAGCCGCATCGGGGTTCAAAGGATTGGTGTAGTTCCAGGTCAGATTCAAAATCGGCTCTGCATACGCACCACCCTCTTTCTTGTACATGTCGCGCAAGCGCATGAACAAGCCAGCCATGATCTCTTGATCAGACTTTGACTCACCTGGGCCATCAGCCCCTTTCCAGTGCCACTGAATCACACGACCTGAGTTGGTAAACGTACCATCTTGTTCGGCAAAACAGGTGGCTGGCAAACGAAATACTTCAGTCTGAATTTTGCTTGCATCGACGTTATTAAATTCGCCGTAGTTTTTCCAAAATTCGCTGGTCTCGGTTGAGAGCGGGTCAACAATCACAAGATACTTCAGCTTGGCCAACGCCGCACTGATCTTGTGTTTACTTGAGATCGCTGCCAGTGGGTTAAAGCCAGACGAGATAAAGCCATTCATCTTGCCCTGATGCATATTTTCAAAAATTTGCATGATGTCGTAGGGCGCATCACGCTTGGGCAAGTAGTCGTAGGCGAAATTGGTCTCGGTGGTGGCATGATCGCCATACCAAGCCTTCATCAAGCTGTTAAACCATTTCGGAAAGTTTTGCGGAAAATTCATCTGCCCGGGGCGCAAAGCCTTTGGCGTGCGCGCGTTACGGTACTGCTCGTACGTTGCGTCTGCCTCTGCGGGTGAAGACAAATACCCAGGCAACACTTCTGAATACAAGCACTGGTCAGTAATCCCCTGCACGTTGGCGTGACCACGCAACGCGTTGACGCCACCGCCGGCCATGCCCATATTGCCCAACAGCAACTGAATCATTGCCATGGTGCGAATATTTTCTGAGCCAACCGAGTGTTGCGTCCAGCCCAGCGCGTACAAGATCGTCATGGTCTTGTTCGTAGCCGAAGTCTCAGCAATCATCTCGCACACTTTCAAGAACTGGTCTTTAGGCGTGCCTGTGACGTTACTCACCATATCTGGCGTGTAGCGTGCGAAATGTTTTTTCATCAACTGGAATACGCAGTTGGGATCTTGCAAGGTTGGATCAACCTTGGCAAAACCGTCTTCCATTTGGTATGTCCAGCTGCCCTTCGCGTAGGTACGCTTGGCTTCGTCATAGCCGGTAAACAAACCGTCTTTAAACCCATAATCTGGGTTAATCAAAAAGGCCGAGTTTGTATAGTTCTTGACGTACTCACGATGAATTTTGTCATTCGTCAGCAAATAATTGATCACACCGCCCAAAAAGGCGATATCCGCACCCACGCGAATCGGCGCGTAGTAATCGGCCACGGCAGCAGAACGCGTAAAGCGCGGGTCGACCACAACGAGCTTAGCACCCCGTTCGGCCTTAGCCTTAATCACCCATTTAAAACCGCAAGGGTGTGCTTCAGCAGCGTTACCGCCCATAATCAATACTAAGTCAGCGTTTTTGATGTCAACCCAGTGGTTGGTCATCGAACCGCGCCCAAACGTCGGAGCCAGACTGGCTACCGTCGGGGCGTGTCAAATACGCGCTTGTGTATCGAGTGCAACAACGCCGAGCGAACGCAACACCTTGGCGCTGAGGTAACCTGCTTCGTTGTTCGAAGCCGAGCTCACCAGCATCCCGAAGGTGTTCCAGCGATTCACTGTTACGCCTGCAGCATTTTTTGCCACAAAGTTCTGATCGCGATCAGCCTTCATGCGCTTGGTAATACGTGTTAGCGCCTCATCCCAAGAGATGCGTTTCCAAGTGTTTGAGCCAGGCTCACGCACTTCTGGAAACTGTAACCGGTTTGGGCTCTCGACCATGTCGAGAATACCTGCGCCCTTGGGGCACAGGGTGCCCTTGTTGACTGGATTATCAGGATCGCCCTCAACATGCATCACCTTCAACTTACCGCTCGCGTCTTTGCGGCTGTACATCAGCACGCCACAGCTCACAGAACAGTAAGGACAGGTACTACGCGTCTCAGTTGTTTTTTCAAGTTTATTTGGCTTGGCAAACACGGGATCAGCTGCATGCGCAAGACCCATTACGGTCATGCTGCTTGCGCCTAGGCCGGCACCAGTGACTTGAAAAAACTGACGCCGGGTCAGTTTCACTTCAGGCATGTTGACTCCTTCGAGGTTGGGCGATATCGACTGTTTTCAGACTGACGCGGCAGATATCCTTAAAACTTTGCCAAGCATTGACAAAATCTTGACAAACATCTGACGTTAAGCTGAACGCAATTACGACTGATGGAATCGTAGCTGAAGTCATCTCACACTATATCCGTGTAAACCCTAAAATATTAAAAAATATCGGCAAAGACCATACAGCAAATCAAAGACTTACACCAAAATTACGGTGCACACCTCGGCCGGCAAAAAAGAAGTTCTAAAAGCCGACAGCCTGCCCGTCTCGACGGCTATCGCTTGCCGCCACATACCCGTCTTCGTGCAAGTCGGATAAGCGCCATATAAACTGACCCGAACCAAAATCCATGTAAGGGTCGTCAATGGCTTTGAGTTGATGGCCTAAGCCCTTCAGTCCGGCAATCGTTTCAGCCCGCATGGTCGACTCAACATCAAGGGTGAAGTCACGCGTGAGCTTCCAGCGTGGCGCGCAGCACGCTGCCTGCGGCTGCTGGTTGTAATCCAGCATACGCACCACCGTTTGCACATGCGCCTGGGGTTGAATATCACCGCCCATCACGCCAAAGCTCATCACCGGCACGCCGCCGCGGGTTAAAAAACCGGGGATGATAGTGTGAAACGGGCGTTTGCGCCCTGCCACCACGTTTGGCGAGTTTGGATCCATCGAGAACCCAACACCGCGGTTTTGCAAGCTCACGCCGGTACCCGGCACCACGACACCAGAGCCAAAGCCCATGTAATTGGATTGGATAAACGAAATCATCATGCCGCTTTCATCAGCGGCGGTCAGGTAAATAGTGCCCCCCGTCGCAGGTTGACCGGAGCCGAAGTGCGTGGCTTTGCTCGGATCAATCAATTTGGCGCGTTCGGCCAGGTAGGCGTCATCTAGCATCTGCGCAGGTGTGACTTCCATGGTGCGCCCATCCGACACATAGCGATACAAATCTGCCATGGCAAGTTTCATGGCTTCGATCTGAAGGTGCTGCGACTCAACTGAATCAACTTTCAAGCTAGCCAGATCAAAGTGTTCAAGAATGCCAAGCGTCATCAAGGCCGCGATCCCCTGCCCGTTTGGCGGGATTTCGTGCAATGTGTAGCCGCGGTAATTTTTTGAGATCGGCGTGACCCATTCAGGTTGATAGCTATGCAAATCATCCAACGTATGCGCACCGCCATTGGCTTGAATAAAGGCGATGATTTTTTCGGCTGTCTCGCCCTCATAGAGATCGCGACCTTTGGTTGCCCCAAGGCGGCGCAAGGTGTTGGCGACGTCTTTAAATACAAACCTCTCACCCACGTGTGGTGCGCGGCCATTGGGCATAAAGGTATGCGCAAAGCCGGGTTGGTCTTTGAGTTCAGGCACAGCCGCCGCCCACTTTTGTGCCACCACCGGGGGCACGGCGTAGCCGCGTTCTGCGATCTCAATTGCGGGCTCCATCAGATCCGCAAACGTCAGTTTGCCGTAGCGTTCATGCAAGGCTGCCCATCCAGCCACCACGCCCGGGATCGTGATCGCATCCACACCACGCTTAGGGGCATTGGCCAGCCCTTTTTCGTTGACACCGTACTTTTTCTTAAAGTAGTCGACGTTCCAAGCCTGTGGGGCATAGCCCGACGAGTTCAAGCCCTGTAGGGTTTTGCCATCCCATACTATGGCAAAGGCATCACCACCTAAGCCACACGAAACAGGTTCAACCAAGGCAATCGTCGCAGCTGCGGCAATCGCGGCGTCAACAGCCGAGCCACCTTTGAGCAACATCCGCAAGCCAGCCTGCGCCGCGAGCGGGTGCGAGGTAGACACCACATTGCGCGCAAATACGGGGATGCGGATTGAGGGATACGGATTTGACCAATCAAACTGTTTCATAAAATGGGCTCAGATAAAAAATTAAAGGCGCCGACACAGAATGTGTTGCGGCGCCCAAGTGCAAAGCTTTTACGAGTTAAAGTGCTGCGTCGCCACTCTCGCTGGTGCGGATACGGATGGCTTGCTCGACGGGCATCACAAAGATCTTGCCATCGCCAATTTTACCGGTACGAGCAGCTTTCACAATTGCTTCAATGACATCGTCAACCATCGAATCAGGGATCACCATTTCAACGCGGATCTTGGGCAAAAAGTCGACCACGTATTCGGCACCACGATACAACTCTGTGTGACCTTTTTGGCGACCAAAACCTTTGACTTCTGTCACGGTTAACCCATTAACGCCGACCTCGGCCAATGCCTCACGGACTTCGTCAAGTTTAAACGGTTTAATGATTGCGGTAACTTGCTTCAAGATGGATCCTGTGCGAAAAAATTAGAAAGTTTCACGATAGCCGTTAGACAGAGGATAACGCCAGTCGCGCCCATATGCACGGCTCGTGATGCGCGGCCCGGGTGGACTTTGCTTACGTTTGTATTCATTGATACGAATCAGTCGCACGATTTGCTCAACCGCGGCACGCTCAAAACCCGCTGCCACAATCTGCGCTGCAGACTGATTTTGCTCAACATAACGCTCAATAATACCGTCAATCACGTCGTACTCGGGCAAATTATCTTGGTCGGTTTGGTCAGGACGCAATTCGGCCGAAGGCGGGCGGGTAATAATGCGCTCTGGAATCACCTCAGACTGCAGATTACGCCACCGCGCCAGACGATAGACTAAGGTTTTAGCCACATCTTTGAGTACCGCGAAGCCACCCGCCATATCGCCATACAGCGTACAGTAACCGGTAGATAGCTCAGACTTGTTACCTGTGGTCAGCACAAGGTGTCCAAACTTATTGGATAAGGCCATCAGCAACATCCCGCGCAAGCGGGCTTGTATGTTTTCTTCGGTGGCGTCGAGAGCTTTACCCGCGAACATCGGGCTTAAGACTTGATCGAAGCCCGCAGCCAACTCTGCGATCGCAATTTCTTCGTAAGCAACACCCAAGCGTTTCACCATGTCACGCGCGTCGATCTGAGAGATATCTGCGGTGTAACGCGACGGCATCATCACGGCATGGACGTTCTCGGCACCTAAGGCATCAACGGCAATGGCCATCACGACAGCCGAGTCGATGCCACCTGACAAACCAAGAATGACGGTGCGAAAACCGTTCTTTTTGACATAATCAGCCAAACAGGTGGTAAGTGCCTGCCAGACTTGCGCCTCGAGGCTAAGCTCTGGCGCTAACGCTTGCCCGACCAAGCCTGCTGCAGACGAAACGCACGCGACGACGCTGCTGTCGCTCGACACCTCAATCAGACTGAGTGCACTGACATAATCAGGCAACCTGTTGACCACTTGGCCACTGGCATCCATCGCAAACGAAGCACCGTCAAAAGTCAGCTCGTCTTGCCCGCCGACTAAATTGGCGTACACCAACGAGCAGCCGGTACGGCTCACGCAACGTCGCGCAATCTCGAGGCGCTGCGCGTACTTATCAAGGTGATAGGGTGAAGCATTGAGCACGAGCAGTGTGTGAGCGCCCTGCTGAGCCGCAGCCTCAGGCGCAGCATCAAACCAGATATCTTCACAGATGTTGAGACCAAAACAGACGCCGCCTACGGTAAAACTAAAGGGATGTTCACCAGCCGCAAAGTAGCGTTGCTCATCAAACACCGCATAATTTGGCAGCTCGCGCTTGAAATAGGTACCCAAAATGGCACCGTCAGCCAAAACCGAGGCTGCGTTACGCAGCAAGCCATTCTGGCAGGTCACGTGGCCAACCACAACATGCAGCCCAGCCAGACCCGCCAGGCTAGCGCACAAGTCTTTCAGTACCTGATCGCACGAGGCAACAAATGAGGGCCTCAGCAAAAGATCCTCGGGTGGATAGCCCGTTAACACGAGTTCAGGGGTCAACAGCACTTGGGCGCCAGCCGCGTGCGCTATCCGGGCAGCTTCGAGCACACGTTGCGCATTTCCTGATAAATCACCTACTAAAGCATTAATTTGTGCAATGCTGACCTTGACGGCATACATGAAGAGTCCGGTGATACGAGTTATTGTCTGAAAATTATCGCACGCCTGCGAGGTCAGCGCAGCACTCTATAATCGAACTACCATGAAAAACACCCACAACACCTCACATAATCAGTTTGATAAAAAAGCCGAAGCTTGGTCTGCCCGCTTTTCTGAGCCAGTATCTGACCTCGTCAAGCGCTACACAGCCTCGGTTGATTTTGACAAACGCTTAGCCCTAGTCGATATTCAGGGCTCGCTTGCCCACGCCACCATGTTGGCAGCTGTCAAGGTCATTACCGCCCAAGACTTAGCGGATATCGAGCGCGGTATGGCTCAAATCCTGAGTGAAATTCAGGCTCAGACCTTCACTTGGCTGCTTGACCTTGAAGACGTTCACTTGAATATCGAGAAGCGTTTAGTTGAGCTTGTCGGCGACGCAGGCAAACGCTTGCACACTGGGCGTTCACGCAACGATCAAGTCGCAACCGATATCCGCTTGTGGCTGCGCAATGAAATCGATCAACTCGGCGACCTCTTGAACGCCTTGCGTCGGGCGCTTGCCACTGTTGCACTGCAGCAAGCCGACACGATTTTGCCAGGCTTTACCCATATGCAGGTGGCCCAGCCGGTCACCTTCGGTCACCACCTGTTGGCCTACGCCGAGATGTTCGGGCGCGATGCCAGTCGCCTTCAAGACTGCCGCAAGCGCGTCAACATTCTGCCTTTGGGTGCTGCCGCCCTGGCTGGCACGAGTTTTCCGATTGACCGCCCCATGGTCGCAACACTATTGGGGTTTGATGACGTGTGCCAAAACTCACTAGACGCCGTGTCTGACCGTGACTTTGCGATTGAATTTTGCAGTGCCTGCGCGCTGATCATGACGCACATCTCCAGGCTCTCTGAAGAGCTGATCATCTGGATGAGTCCACGTGTCGGTTTCATCGACTTGCCTGATCGTTTTTGTACGGGTAGCTCGATCATGCCGCAAAAAAAGAACCCAGATGTACCTGAACTTGCGCGTGGCAAAACGGGTCGCGTCAATGGCAACTTGGTTGGCTTGCTCACTCTGATGAAAGGTCAGCCTTTGGCCTACAACAAAGACAATCAAGAAGACAAAGAAGGCTTGTTTGATACGGCAGATACTGTGCGCGATACGCTCACGATTTTTGCTGACATGATCGCTGGTATCCAAGTCAAGCCCGCAGCGATGCGTGCGGCCGCCTTGCAGGGGTTTGCCACGGCGACAGATCTGGCTGACTATTTAGTCAAGCGTGGGGTGGCGTTTCGTGATGCGCACGAAGCAGTCGCGCATGCCGTGCGTGAGTGCGAGAAAAAGAATTGCGATCTTGCTGATTTGAGTGTCGCTGAATTACGTGTATTTCACGCCTCGATTGGCGATGATGTGCACGAAGTACTCACACTCGAAGGCTCGATCGCCGCGCGCGATCACATCGGTGGGACTGCCCCTGCACGCGTGCGCCAAGCTGCTGAAAAAATCTTGGCGCAAACCAAGTAATTCAGCCTCTCTAATCGTTCGTTCTGGATCTAACAGGGTCAGACGAACGAATGGGATAGGGTGAACTGGCTTCAAGCAACCCGAGCCAACAACTGGCTTGGGTCGTTACAACGCAAGACTCCAACCACTGCTCGCTTCAGTCTTTGCGCTCAAACACCGCGATCGATTCGATGTGGCTCGTGTGCGGAAACATATTAATCGCGCCCGCACTGTGTAAGTGATAGCCAGCTTGGTTGACTAACACGTCAGCATCGCGTGCCAACGTGGCCGGATTGCAAGACACATACACAATACGCACCGGACGCTCTTGTTGTGGCAAGGCAGCAAGAGCCTGCACTAGGGCAAACGCGCCCTCGCGTGGCGGGTCGATCAACATCTTATCAACGCGCCCGAGGCTTTGCAACCAAACCTGATCCACTTCAAATAAATTCAGTGTTTGAAATTTTGCATTGAATATCCCTGCTTGCACAGCAGCCTGCTCGCCACGTTCAGTCAACGACGCACTGCCCTCTACACCCACAACTTCGTGGCACTGGGTTGCCAAAGGCAGTGTGAAATTACCTAAACCACAAAACATATCGGCCACACGATCGGTGCGCTGCACATCAAGCAGACTTAAGGCCCGTGACACGAGCACACGATTAATCTGATGATTGACCTGCGTAAAATCAGTGGGCCGGTAAGGCATACGAAGCCCAAATTCTGGCAAGGTATAGCCAAGCTTATCTTCGTCTTCTGGCTCTAGAGCGTGAACGGTATCAGGCCCTTTAGACTGCAACCACCACTGAATGTCGTGCTGGGCCGCAAAGGCTCGCAACGTAGCGACCTCGTCTGTGCTCAAGGGATCGAGGTGGCGCAGCACCAGCGCGGTCACCGCGTCGCCCACACACACTTCAATTTGCGCAAAGCGGTCGGGGGCCGAAAGCGCCATAATCAACCCTCGTAACGGCACGAGCAGCGCCGCCACATGGGGGGGCAGTACATGGCACGTTTTGATATCTGCGACAAAGCTACTTTTGCGCTCGTGAAAGCCAACGAGCACAGTGCCTTTTTTGGCAACCCAGCGCACTGAGAGCCGAGCGCGATAGCGGTACCCCCAACTAGGGCCGTGTAAAGGCGGCAGCATTTGCTCAGGCCGAACGTTACCGATATGGGCAAGGTTATCCTCAAGCACCCGCTGCTTGCTAGCGACTTGAGCCGCAGGGTCAAGGTGCTGCATCACACAGCCGCCGCACACGCCAAAGTGTTCACACCTTGGTTTCACGCGTTGTGATGATTCACGCACAATGACCTGCACGCGACCAATCTCAAACGACGGCTTTCGTCGAAAAATATTAGCCGTGACGCGCTCTGAGGCCAAAGCACCTTCGATAAAGACCACCTTGCCATCACCGTCGTGACGAGCAACCCCACGGGCCTCAAGATCGAGGGATTCAACTTGCAGAACTTCTTGAGGCATAAAGAGGTCTTTTAATGAAAAAAGCCAAAGCCCTCTCGGTGAACCGAGAGAAGATTTGACCCTAGATAAATTATTTTGAGGTCGTCGCAGCGCCTGCTGGCGCTGTCGTTGCAGACGAGGTTGATCCACCTTGAGCCGCAGCACGCGCTTCGGCGCGATCCAGTGCAGCTTGCTGCTTGGCGCGAGCAGCCGCGCGCTCAGCTGAGGCTGCTGCCGAGGCTTTTCCTTGGACTGCATGTTGGTCACGCATATAGCCAATCAATATCTTGCGTTGAGCAGCGTTTAACACATCCCAAAAAGCAAGCCAGGTTGCCTGCACTTCGTCAAAACCCGCATCAATTTTGGCGCGAGTTTTTTTGCGCAATGCAATGACATCACGTGGGTCAAACTTATCGGTTGAAAGCTCTTTCGTTAAGGCTGCGTATTCAGCCTGACGAGCCACGCGATTGGTGTTCCACATTTTGCGACGCGCTTCGTGCGCGGCATCCAGCTTGGCTTTTTGCGCAGGGTCAAGCACCAAGCCCTCAATCAGCGAATCGGGTAAACGCCCAAAGCTTTCAACAGCCAGCGGCGACGCGCTAGGTGCAGTGGACGGCGCCACGGCTGCTGCTGCAGGCTGACCGCTTTGGTTCAATTGATTAGACGAGCGCAACATCAACGACCCATTTTGCGCAGAGGCAGAAAAACTGACCAGCAGCAGACTAGCCAAGGTCAACAGAGATCGAACAGCAAAGCAACGCATAAAAAGGCTCCGTGAGGCGGTCGGTATCCGCATAAAATTGTTTGTCATGACCATGCAGCTAAATACTCGGCCCAATGGGGCTCTGCGCTTGCTTGCAGGGTACTACGCACTAGGTCAACTTCGGCTTGATAAGCTATTTGATCAAGTTCGCCACGAATCAAGCGAAAGCGGCAGTAGACCAACCAAGTATTCACAACGTCGGTTTCGCAATAGGCCCGTACTTCATTGGCACGTCCGTTTGACCAAGCGTCCCACACCTGGCTGCCATCCATGCCTAACTTGCCCGGAAACCCACAAAGCTTGGCAAGGTCGTCTAACGGTGCGTTACCTCGTCCGTTGTACTTGGCCAAGACATCCATTAAATCGAGATGACGCGTGTGGTAGCGGCTGAGATAGTTGTTATAGCGAAAATCTTTATCGTCTTCGCCCATATCCCAATAGCGCGGCGCCGCAATGCCATGGATTAAGGTTCGGTAGTGCAGCACTGGCAAATCAAAACCAGAGCCGTTCCAGCTAATGAGTTTAGGGGTATAGCGTTCAATTGTTTTAAAAAAGCTGCTGAGCAAGACGGGTTCGGTATCTTCAGCCTGACCCAAACAGCGCACTCTAAACCCTTTGTCATCACGAAACACGCAACCCACCACTGCGACGCGTTGCAGGTGATGGGGTAAAAAAGTTGTGCCAGTGAGCTCTTTACGCGCAGCAAACGCACGCTCTGCCACTTCAGCATCTGAAGCCTCTGCGCCCCAGTGATGCAGGCGCCTAAGCCCGTCAATGTCGGGGATGGTCTCAAGATCGAACACGAGTGTCGGTGTCATGCGAAAGACTCTTAGCGGCTAGGCAGATATTGCAAGGGGTCGACGGGCGTGCCTTGGCGCCGAACTTCGAAATGCAGGCGAACCGAGGCCGCATCAGTTTGGCCCATCTCAGCGATTTTTGCGCCCTTTTTAACGTCTTGCCCCGCCTTCACCAACAAGGTGCGATTGTGCGCATAGGCAGTGATAAACCCATTGTCGTGGTTCACAATAATCAAATTGCCCAACCCGCGAACGCCGTTGCCCGCGTACATCACCTTGCCGTTGGCAGCCGCTTCGATCGCATCACCCGCATTACCCGCGATGTCAATCCCTTTGGTGGTTTGGGTAAAGCCCTGAATCACTTTGCCGTTAGCGGGCCAACCCCAGCTAATCAAACCCGCGTCAGCAGCGGGTGCGGTCGTTTCACTCACCTGCGGACTACTCGCCGTAGCATCAAGCGGACGTGCTTCGGGCTTGCTCATGGTACTGGGACGAGGCGCGGCAGCCGCGGCCTCTGTGCCCTCAGAGAGCCTCAAGGTCTGGCCAACAATCAAGCGGTTAGGGTTCACGAGTTTGTTTAAGCGCAAAAGCGTTGCTTCATCAATGCCATTTGCACGGGCAATCTTGTTAAGAGTATCGCCAGGCTTGATCACATACGTGCGGGCAACTGCTGTGCTGCCACTGTTCAGATCGGTGACTGGTGCACGATTACCCGATTGATTCGCGCAACCGGCTAGTAGCGCGAGCGCGCACAGCAGTAGCGCACCCGAGCGCCCGCGTCGCTGTGGGTTGACGTTTTTCATAGCGCCTCGTAAAAAATGACTCTGTGTCACGTGCTCAGTGAGCATACGTTTCTCCTGTTTGCTCAAACTTGTAATCCTGATTTGAGCGGTACAAATCTCACTTCTTCGAGTTCTTGCCTGTCCCAACTCGAAGCACCTGTTCTTGTTACCCGAACTAAACGTTGCGCCCCTGAACCTTCGGGAGCGATCAACACACCACCCACACTCAATTGCATAAATAAAGCCTGCGGAATGCGAATCCCAGCCGCCGCCACAACAATGGCATCAAACGGCGCAACCGAGGGTAAGCCCAGCATACCGTCACCATGCACTAAACGCACTTTTGTCAGTCGCAACGCACGTAAGCGCTCTTTAGCCATATCGTACAACGCGCGGATGCGTTCAATCGAGTGCACCTGCTGAAAGACTTGCGCCATAACAGCCGCCTGATAACCACATCCTGTGCCCACTTCAAGCACCCGAGTGGGCATGGTGGCCCCACAAACTGATGCGATCATACGTGCGACCACCCAAGGCTGCGAAATTGTCTGACCGTGACCAATCGGCAGTGAGGCATCATCGTAGGCGCGACTTGCCAAAGCCTCATCCACAAAGGCGTGGCGCGGAATCGTTTGCATGGCCGCCAGCACCAAATCATTGCTAATGCCTTGAGCCTGCAAGCGTTGCACCATCGCGGCCCGCGGGCGCTCGGAGTTCAGGCCTAAGTTGTCACTTGTAAGAGGCGCAGTCGCGGTTGCAGTTTGACTAGCTGAGCGGCTCGGAATTCGGGTTGCTGAAATACGCGTGTTGCTGTTTGACGCTGTGATGCCCTGCAACCCTCGCCCGGCTCCCGTGCGGGTGTCTTTGACTGCCATGCAGAGGGGTGGCAAGAGCACTATTCGCATAGCGGACGAACCCATTCAGTCATTTGACCGAGTTGCGCGTGTTGGGTCAGATCCAGTCGCAAAGGCGTCACCGATACAAACCCCTGAGTGATTGCATCAAAATCGGTGCCCTTAGACGCATCATTCGCGGCACCGGCCGGCCCAATCCAATAGACCGTTTCGCCATAGGGTGTTGCCGAGCGCACGACGGGTTGCGAAGGGTGACGTTTACCCAACCGAGTCGCCGATACACCCTTGACTTGCGTGAGAGGCAAATCTGGAAAATTCACGTTCAGCAGCACAGGCCCTGTGAGAGGCTGCGCAAGTTGATGCGCCACAAGACGGTGCGCTTGGGCCACGGCAGCGTCGAGGTTGGACCAACTTTTGGATACCAGCGAAAAAGCAATTGCAGGGATGCCGAACAGATACCCTTCAGAGGCGGCCGCTACTGTCCCTGAGTAAAGCGTATCATCGCCCATGTTCGCACCGTTATTGATCCCAGACACCACTAGGTCAGGACGGCGATCGAGCAAGCCAGTTAGAGCGACGTGCACGCAGTCAGACGGAGTGCCATTGACGTAGATAAAACCGTTAGCGGCATGGCGGACCGCAAGCGGTCGTGTCAGTGTTAACGAGTTTGAAGCGCCGCTATGGTTGATTTCAGGGGCAACTACGGTCACTTCGGCCAAGTTGCGCAAAGACGCGACCAATGCCTCGAGGCCAGGAGCGGTATACCCATCATCGTTTGAAACAAGAATATGCATGTGTCGAGGCTAAACAATACTTTTAATCTAACAGTTGATTGTACTCGCTGACAACGATTTTCAGCTCCTAAATCGGCACCCAAGGCACTCACCAGTTAGAATCAGTTGCATCTTTTTTCACGAATGGAAGCTACACATGGGCATGCCCGCCTTAGAGTTTGCAAATTTAGGTCTGATTGGCCTTGCCTATTTACTTGGCTCGATCTCGTTTGCTGTCGTGATGAGTCGGGCCTTCGGGCTCGACGATCCCCGCACCTATGGCTCGGGTAACCCCGGTGCCACCAACGTTTTGCGCTCGGGTAACAAGTGGGCCGCCGGCCTTACCCTTCTTGGCGATGCGGCCAAAGGCTGGCTTGCCGTTTGGGCAGCCGCCCAACTCAGCGCCCCAGTATCGGTACAGGCGCTGGTGGCGTTGGCCGTGTTTCTTGGGCACCTTTATCCCGTCTTTTTACGCTTTAAAGGTGGCAAAGGGGTTGCGACGGCTTTTGGCGTCATGCTAGCAATTCAGCCACTGTTAGCCTTGGTGGCCTGCCTGACATGGCTGTTTGTGGCCAAGGTGTTTAAGTATTCTTCGCTCGCTGCGCTGGTCAGTGCCGTGTGTGCACCTTTATTTTATGTACTAGGGGATCAGCGCGTGTGGGTCACCCAACCCCAGCTGGCTTGGGTATTAGCCGTGATTGCCTTGTTTTTACTGTATCGCCATCGGGCCAATATCGAACGCCTGCTCAAGGGCACTGAGCCACGTGTTGGCAAAAAGTAAGCAACGTACCCTCGCCTGATCAGCTCGCCGCTCGTTCAGCAGATCGCCACTTGCGCATCAAGGTGCAACGAGCTCAGCGAACTGCAGGCAGCGCGCCAACGTACAGCGAACTCAAGTACACCGAACTCATCAAAGCGCAGAAAGCTCCCAGCGTGGGTGAACGTCAAAGCCGTGCCCCTGCCCCGAAAGATCGGCCAACCCGCGCTGCACACGCTGAGCTGCGGCAAACGCAATCATGGCGCCGTTATCAGTGCACAGTTCAAGGGGCGGAAAAAACACTTCAGCTTTGCGTTTGCTCAACCGTTTGGCAAGAGTGTGTCGTAGCAGGCGATTTGCGCCTACGCCGCCTGCTACCACTAAACGCGTCAAGCCAGTCTGCTCAAGTGCAGTGGCAGCCTTCGCCACCAACACCTCAACAATCGCGAGTTCGGTTGCTGCAGCAAGATCGGCACGCATCTGAGCATCGGCCTGCCCTTGTCGCTCGGCCTCTTTCAAGCGTGTCAGCACCGCAGTCTTTAATCCGCTAAAACTAAAATCAAGAGTATGGCTATGCAGCATGGGCCGCGGCAAAACGATACGCGTGGCGTCCCCCTGCTCGGCCAGCTTGGCCAAGGCTGGGCCACCTGGATAGCCTAAGCCTAATAATTTAGCGGTTTTATCGAAGGCCTCGCCCGCCGCATCATCGAGCGTCTCGCCTAACAAGTTGTATTGGCCAACGTCATCGACGCGCAACAATTGTGTGTGCCCACCTGACACCAACAGCGCGACAAACGGAAACTCAGGACATGGCGTCGCGAGCCGCGGCGATAAAAGATGGCCTTCGAGGTGGTGAATCGGGATCGCCGGCAAATCCAGTGACCAGGCCATCGATTGCGCCACGCTTGCCCCCACAAGTAGCGCACCCGCCAAACCCGGACCAGCGGTGTACGCAATTGCGCCGACGTCTTGCAACGTTAACTCAGCACGTTCAAGCACTTGTCGCGTTAACGGCACCACCCGCCGCACATGGTCACGCGAGGCGAGCTCAGGCACAACGCCGCCATAAGCCGCATGCATGGCAACCTGCGAGTGCAGCGTATGTGAAAGTAATCCGCGCTCGGTACACACCAGTGCGACACCGGTTTCATCGCATGAGCTTTCAAAACCCAAGATAATCATGAGAGCACTTGGTACGCGTTAATCTTCGATGCCTCGCGAAGCCAGATACTCTTCGTAGGTGCCTCGATAATCGACCACAGCGCCGCCCGCTTGAATTTCCCAAACGCGGGTAGCAAGGGTCGAAACAAACTCACGATCGTGCGACACAAAAAATAACGTACCCGCAAACTTATCGAGCGCCAACTGCAAGGATTCGATGGACTCCATATCAAGGTGATTGGTAGGCTCGTCCATCAACAACACGTTATGTCGGCGCAGCATCAACCGACCAAACGACATGCGATTTTTTTCGCCGCCCGACAGTACATGAGGCTCTTTAGGTAAATCGTCGGCCGAGAACAATAGACGACCAAGAATCGAACGAATTTGTTGATCATCGTCGGTCGGTTGGCGATGGTACGTCATCCAGTCAAATAAATTGCTGTCTTTTTGCAAGAATTGATCCGACACGTCTTGAGACATGTAGCCAGCGTCGGTGTTTTCTGACCATTTCAAAGTGCCACGATCGGGGGCAAGGTCGTTGGCCAACATACGCAATAAGGTGGTCTTACCTGCACCGTTGGCACCAATGATTGCAATTTTTTCGCCCGCTTCGACCATGGCTGAAAACGACTTGATCACCAAAGAGTCAAACGACTTTTGCACGTGCTCAAGCGTCACCGCCTGGCGATGCATCACTTTTAAAATCTCAAAGCGGATGAACGGATTTTGACGCGACGAGGGCTTCACCTCAACTTGCGCCGCTTTAATCCGATCAATTTGCTTCAGACGCGAAGTTGCCTGACGCGCCTTAGATTTGTTGGCTGAAAAGCGTCGCACAAAGTCTTGCAGCTCAGAGACCCGCTCTTTCGCTTTAGCGTTGGCATTAGAGACGCGCTCGCGAGCCTGTGTCGAGGCAAGCATATAGTCATCATAATTACCAGGGTAGACGCGCAACTCACGAAAATCAAGATCGGCCATATGCGTGCACACTTGATTTAAAAAGTGGCGGTCATGGCTAATGATAATCATGGTGCTTTGATAACCATTGAGCACATTTTCAAGCCAACGAATCGTATTGATGTCGAGGTTGTTGGTCGGCTCATCTAGCAACAGCACGTCAGGGTTTGAAAACAGTGCTTGCGCCAGCAAGACGCGAAGCTTCCAGCCCGGAGCAATCTCACGCATCGGCAACTGATGCTGATCCACCGGAAACTCAAGGCCCAACAACAACTCGCCAGCGCGGGCCTCAGCGGTGTAACCGTCGTATTCAGCAAATTTCGCCTCAAGGTCAGCTGCACGCATGTAGTCGTCGTCGGTGGCGTCAGCGTTTGCATAAATCGCATCACGCTGACTCATGGCCTCCCACATCTCGGTGTGGCCCATCAGCACCACATCAAGCACGCGTAAATCTTCAAAGGCAAACTGGTCTTGCCGCAATTTACCCATGCGCAAGCCAGGCTCTAAAAAGACATTCCCTGCGGTTGACTCGAGGTCGCCGCCGATGATTTTCATGAGTGTGGATTTGCCCGAGCCGTTTGCGCCGATTAAGCCGTAGCGATTGCCTTCGCCAAATTTGACGTTAACGTTTTCGAAGAGTGGCTTGGGGCCGAACTGAATGGTGAGGTTTGATGCTGTTATCACGAGATGCCGATTGAGTAAATACGTTGGTTACAACTTGAAAAATAAGTATTGAGTGTAACAAGTCAGTGCTTTTTGATCTTTTTTGTCCTGCCTTCCCTATCATGCGCAACAGATGTCGAAGTACTTTCGGCATTCGTAGACAAATAAGGAGATTCGTTTGGAATCACTCACTATTTTATTTCATACCCTAGGGGGCTTTGTTTGGGGTCCTGTCATGCTGGTGTTGCTGGTTGGCACGGGCGTGTATCTCACCATCAGGCTGTTTGGTTTACAAATTTGGCTCTTACCCTATGCGTTGCGTATGGCGTTTTCGCGCAAACAACATCCCGATTATCCGGGGGATATTTCACAGTTTCAGGCGCTCATGACCGCCTTAGCCGCCACCATTGGTACCGGCAATATCGCCGGGGTCGCCACGGCGATTGTGCTGGGTGGACCAGGCGCACTCTTTTGGATGTGGCTCTGCGCCATTTTCGGCATGGCCACCAAATATGCTAATCAAAAAGCAATGAATTGTCTTTCAGAGGTAAATGAATAGACATTAGTTCTAGTTAACATCAGTAAATTACAGAAAATACTAATAAAGACATACAATAAGACATACACATGTGTATGTAAAAAATAGCGTGTGTATGTCACTTCTAACTGACGTTAAGAGCACACACAATATGCTGACTGAGACCGAAATTAAGCGCATGCCGTCGCCTGAAAAAACGACGCTTTTACTCGATGCACGGGGTCTTTACTTACGTACACAACCGTCGGGCACAAAGTCATGGGTCTATCGCTCTCAGCGCGGCGGTAAGTGGCGAGTGTTCAGCCTCGGCAGTTACCCGAGAGTTAGCCTCGCATCTGCGCGTGTCAAAGCAGAAG
>Ga0114967_10001118_pt1 | contig 22389 bp, 24 predicted proteins | sample M_130628_MF_Meta_FD_92639 | JGI IMG/M metagenome (GOLD analysis project Ga0114967, IMG submission 92639) | Freshwater microbial communities from Lake Montjoie, Canada to study carbon cycling - M_130628_MF_MetaG | ecosystem: Environmental > Aquatic > Freshwater > Lake | place: Lake Montjoie... | reverse complement strand
CGGTAAATTTAGGGTTCTCATCGCTCCTGACGCAAAAGAAGCAGCTTGGCCTAAACAAATTAGAATCGGGTCAGGTGCTCAAACACTTGCTTTATTAGACAATGTACCTGTGTGGTTTGAAATATGGCGAACTTTAAACGGATTTCCTCCAAATTATTACCAACCCAAAAGCAAATCGATAAAAGATAAAAAATAATGCGTACCCTATTGCTATTACTTCTCAGTACAACAACATTTTTTGGGCAAACAACGTTGCAAAAAGAATTTACTTTTGCCGAGTTTTTGGGATACGTCAAAAAATACCATCCCTTGGTAAAAAGTGCTAACTTAGAAATAAGCCAAGCTCAAGCAAATCTTTTAATGGCGCGAGGAGCATTTGACCCTAAAATTGAAATCGATTTTGACAAAAAACAATTTAAAGAAAAAGAGTATTATTCCATCTTGAACAGCAGTTTTAAAATTCCTACTTGGTACGGAATCGAACTAAAAGCAGGATTTGACAATAATGACGGCGTCTTTATAAATCCTGAGAATACCGTTCCAACGGCTGGATTAACGTCAATTGGAATCAATGTCCCTCTAGGACAAGGACTTTTTATCAATCAAAGAATGGCCGATCTCAGAAAGGCTAAATTGCAAATCCAATTAAGTCAATCCGAACGAAAATTACAAACCATAGCGGTATTATACGATGCGGCAGTAGCCTATTTCAATTGGAAAAAAAATTATAGTGAAGTCCTGCTCTACGAACAATATTTGTCCAACGCAAAAACGCGTAACATCGGAATTGCATCCTTGATAAAAAATGGTGACAAACCAGCCATTGACAGTATCGAAGCCGGCATTATCCTCAAGAACAGAAGTTTAAACCTCGAAGATGCGCGGCTTAAACTTACAAAATCCAAATTAGAGTTGTCGAACTATTTGTGGTTAGACAATAACGTACCTATTGAATTAAAGGACGACCTTATTCCAGAAGCAAATTTAAAGGAAACAATAAAAGAACTACTAAAAACCGATGTACTGTTAGAGACTAACAATTCAATTGCTACCCACCCTAAGATAAATGCACTGGAGAATAAAATAAACCTCTTGACCGTTGATAGAAAATTAAAAGCAAATCAATTGTTGCCAAAAATTGATTTCGGTTATACTTTGCTCTCAGAACCTACTGATTTTAATCAATCTAGTACCAAAAACTATAAAATAGGACTTAACTTTTATTTCCCTTTATTTTTGCGAAAAGAACGGGGAAGCTTGCAGTTAGCAAAATTCAAGATTCAAGACACTAATTTTGAATTAGCGATCGAGAAGATTCAACTTACCAACAAAATTAAAGCCCAACAAACTGAAATAACGTCGCTTGAAAAGCAAATGATGTTAAGTACAGCGTTAGTTAATGATTATAACGTGATGCTTACATCGGAAGAACGTTTATTTAGTTTTGGAGAGAGTTCTATCTTTTTATTAAATACCCGAGAGAACAACTTGGTCAGCGCGCAACTTACAAACATTTCACTCGAAAATCGGTATTACAATTCAAACGCTTTATTATTTAAAATTTTAGCAAATCCCGATTAAATCTAATGAAAAACAATAGATTTGTATTGTAAATTAATGCTATGATTAACCCTTCGGTTCCTGGTTGGATTGACAAATACTTTGCTGAACAGCAACCTTTAGTAAGCTATGGTTATAGTGATGCTTTGTCTTTCTATACCCAAACCAGAGCAACGGGTTTCATCTTTGGTCATATCATTAGTTTTGATTCAGAACATCCAATTGAAATAAAAGAACGCCTACCGGAAGAAATATCAAAAATTGGTATGCTCAACACCTTGTTTCAAATGTACCGGTTGACGAAGCAGAATAACGACTATAAACAATTCACAAACGATACCGTTGCCTTTTACAATCTTCTAAGTCCGAAAGGATTTAACCCATTGCAAAAAATGCTGCCCAGCAGTTCGACCGCTAGTAAATTGGAAAAGATTATACACGAAAGGGTTCAAACCAATGAAGATTTATTCAGTAAGAACTTTTCACATGTAATCACTAACGCGCTTTTATTCATTGACATTTTAGCGTACCAACAATACCTTGAGAAAGGATTTGTGCCTGAAAAATATTTCAACCGTATAGAGGGTCTTGTCATCAGTGTGGTTTCGATTTCTCTAACGACAAAAACGGGTATTTCTGCCCATGACGACCTTCTGCAGAAACTGTTTGAATCTTCGGTGCGGTTCAATAAATTTGCTACACCTACCGTCACGACTATTGAGAACATTGATCTTAGCTATTTAGAAAATGAATTAGAAAAATTCTACATCATTGACTTAGCCGGTATCAGTTTGTGGAGCGATGAAAAAGTAGAAAACGAGGAGCGATATTTTCTTTATAAGTTGGGCGAAAAACTCAATATTTCCGAAAATTTTGTACTTAATAGTATCAACTTTGTCAATGGTTTTATCACTACATACAAAGCTGAAATTCCGTATTTTAATAATTCCAATCCCGTTAAAAACTTTTACGATCATACCACCGACAGCGTTGTAGTCTTGATCAAAAGAAATAAAAATAGGTTCTTAAAAGAAATCACAGAAAGCAAAGAGCTCATGCAGCTATTGGCTAAATCTACGCACAAAGATTTAGACCAGGAAGAAAAGAAAAAAATAAAGAAACAACTCCTCGACATCTGTAAGACGGTACCTTCTTTAACGATATTCCTTTTACCAGGTGGCAGTTTATTATTACCTATTTTAATTAAGTTCATCCCGAAATTACTCCCCTCTGCTTTCAATGAAAATGAGGATTAAACAAAAAACGCATTAGAGCGATTTTCATCATTAAAATTGTAATTGGTAAACTTTATCTAGATCTTTTTCTGAGCTCAAGTTAACATTTAAGTCAGTTACATAACCCGAATTTAAACCATAAGCCCATCCATGAAGTGTTAACTCCTGTTGTCTTTTCCATGCTGCTTGAACAATTGATGTTTTTGCTAAATCAAATACTTGTTCTTTGACATTTAATTCAACGAAAGCGTTGAAGCGATCATTCTCATTTATAATAGAGTCAAGGTAATTATGATGCAATCTATAAACATCTTTAATATGTCGAATCCAATTGTCAATTAGACCTATTGAATCATTTCCCATCGCAGCCTTTATTCCCCCGCACCCATAATGACCACAAACAATGACATGCTTTACCTCTAATACATTTACCGCGTAATCTAACACGCTTAACATATTCATATCTGAGTGAATAACCATATTAGCTATATTTCGGTGCACAAATACTTCCCCGGGCTTTGCTCCAATAATTTCATTTGCTGGAACTCTACTGTCTGAGCAACCTATCCATAAAAGTGGCGGTGTTTGACCTTTCGCTAAATCTTGGAAATATTTTGGATCGTTTTTTATTTGAGTTTCAACCCAAACTTTATTATTGTCTAATATTTTTTTATAAAAATCTGTACTCATCTTTTTTTATTTATGTTCAACAAAAACGTGCTTTTCTTCTTCGCCAGTATTGACTAAGTCATAGGCTTTTTTGAAACCAACTAACTTTATTTTAATGTCGTATTCCTTCGCCCTAATCTTTTTAAATTCTTTGATCAAATCCAAAACATCATGAGCGATATATACGGTATCCGCCGCATTAATAATTACTTTTGAATTTTCAGGTATTGAGTTTAAGGTTGTTTTGATCGCTGCTTTATTCAAAAAAGAAACTTCTTGCGCCAAATCAATATGAATAACATCACCGTCTTGATATTCCTCTTTTCTAAACAAATAAGCACGTTGCATATTACCCTTCAAAACAAATACGATACTGATAATCATTCCCAAGGCAACACCTTTCAATAAATCAGTAAAAACTACCGCGGCAAAAGTGGCAATGAAAGGAATAAATTGGTATTTCCCTTTCTCCCAAAAGTGCTTGATAGTTTTCGGGTTGGCCAACTTATAACCAACCAACAATAATACTGCAGCTAGTGTGGCTAAGGGAATCTTATTTAATATAACTGGAATTGCAATGACACTTACAAGTAATAACAATCCATGAATGATTGCCGACATTTTTGACTTAGCTCCGGCCGTGTTATTGGCTGTTGTTCTTACTACTACAGAAGTCATAGGCAACCCTCCTAATAATGCACTAACAATGTTTCCGACACCTTGTGCTTTTAATTCTACATTGGTATTGGTATAACGTTTTTGTGCATCCATCCTATCGGCGGCCTCTATGCATAATAAAGTTTCTATAGAAGCTACAATGGCAATCGTCAATCCTACAATCCAAACCTTTTGATTCGTTATAGCAGTAAAGTTAGGTAATACTATTATTCCCTTAAATTCCTCTATTGAAGTAGGTACTGGTAACCGAACCAAATGGTCTTTTGCAATAGCCAAGCTACTCCCTGATTGTATAAAAAACTCATTTAATAGTACACTTACAATTACGGCGACCAAGGCTGCAGGGACTACCTTTAATTTCTTCAATAAATCTATCTTGTTCCAAATGATTAATATGAATAAAGAGATAATTGTAATGACGATGGAGCCCAATTGCACATGATTCAATACCGAAAACAATTCGCTGAATGTATTTTGTCCATCAGGTTGGAAAAACCCCATATCGCCTTCATAATCGGGATCATAGCCAAAGGCATGTGGAATTTGTTTGAGAAAGATTATTACCCCTATACCCGCCAACATTCCTTCGATAACATTGGTGGGAAAATAATTTGAAATAGAACCTGCTTTGATAAATCCTAAAGCCAATTGTATAATACCTGCCAATAATACCGCAAGAAGAAAACTATTAAAGGCTCCCAAATCTGATATTGCCGTCAAAACAATTGCTGTTAATCCTGCTGCCGGCCCTGAAACGCTCAAGTGTGACTGGCTTAAATAACCCACTAAAACACCCCCTACGATACCCGAAATTATGCCTGAAAATAAAGGTGCCCCGCTTGCCAATGCAATGCCAAGACAGAGTGGCAATGCCACAAGAAAAACCACTAAACCTGATGAGAAATCAGCTTTAAGGTTTGCCAAAAGATTGATTTTTTTTGTCATACCAATAAATTAATTTAATATCTAGTCATTTCGATCAAACGCAATCATTGCAGTAGCTATTAAAATAATTCAGGGGGTGGTGAAAAAATTGTAGCAAAAACGTTATCATATTTGGCTAAGTTCTCGAAAACAATTTTGGTTTTTGTTTTAGGATTCCAATCAAAAAAAACAAAGGAAAGTTCTTCTTTTATATTGGCTTTAATCTCCTTCAAATCTTTATGCGTTTCCTCTTCTGAAAAACTGTAAAAAACAGAAACATCAGTAGTCTTCTCTATCAAAGTCACAATAGTAGGCATTGAAAGAAAAGTTAGAAAAAAGAACAGTACTACGCCTGAAATGAATTTCATTTCACAAAAATAGCCATTCAATGTGGTACTGAACGGCTATTATAATAATTTTAACACTAATTATATTTCTTGCTCTAACCATGCTCGTAACATCCAAATCGTCTTTTCCTGTTCGGCTATAAAATCGCTCATCATCGAAGTAGTTCCTTCATCATGGATTTCACCCGATTGTGTTAAAATATCACGCTCTATTTTAAGCAACTGAGTAAGCGAACCCAAGACCAAAGAAATGGATGCTTCGTCATTATGAATGTTCTTACCAATACTCATTTTGTTATGTTTAATATAATCTTCAAACGTATGCAATGGAATGCCTCCCAAAGTTAAAACCCGCTCCGCAATCAAATCTATTTTAAGCTGACTGTCATTGTACAACTCTTCAAATTTTAAATGCAAATCAAAAAATCGCTTGCCACGAATATTCCAATGCAAGCCTCTTAAATTTTGATAATGAGTTTGGAAATTGGCCAACAATATATTGAGATCTGCTACTAGTACTTCTGTTTCTTTTTTGGGTAATCCAATACTATTTATTAGCATTTATTAAGGTTTTATAGAATTATTTATGACAAAATTAAAAATTATCAAAGGGAAAAACTATAAGTTAAATTGATAGTTATTATATTTACATAAAATTTTACTATACTATGACCATTACCCAACTCAAATATGTTTTGGCCGTTGCAGAACATAAAAACTTTACCCTTGCGGCCGAAAAATGTTTTGTAACCCAACCTACCTTAAGCATGCAGATCCAAAAGGTAGAAGAAGAATTGGACATCCAAATTTTTGATCGAACAAAAAAACCAATTCAACTGACCGAGATTGGTCAAAAGATTGTCAACCAATCCAAGAACATTGTCAATGAAGCCGATAGAATTCAAGACATCGTTGACCAACAAAAAGGATTTATTGGAGGCGAATTCCGCTTAGGCATAATTCCTACCATTATGCCCACCTTATTGCCTATGTTTCTCAATAATTTCATCAAGCGATACCCTAAAGTCAAATTAATTATTGAAGAACTAAATACCAACGATATTATTGAGAAATTAAAAAATGGTCATCTAGACGCCGCAATTGCTGCGACACCTTTAGAAGAAGAAAAAATAAAAGAGATTGTTTTGTATTTCGAACCCTTTGTAGCGTACATTCCCGAAAATCATCAAGTAGCCCTAAAGAAAGAAATAGAAGTAAGCGATCTTAATCTCGATGAAATATTATTGTTGCAAGACGGGCATTGCTTTAGGGATGGTATCTTGAATCTATGTAAAAATCAGTTCCAAAATGAAAAGAACCATTTCCAAATCGAAAGTGGCAGCTTTGAAACACTAATAAAATTGGCCGATGAAGGATTGGGAACTACCCTACTACCCTACCTGCACACCTTAAATCTTAGCGATAAGGACCAAGCAAAGCTGAAACACTTTGTGGAACCAAAACCAGCAAGGGAAGTCAGTTTGATTTTTCCAAAAAACGAGTTGAAAATTCATATTATCGACGCCTTGAGAACTACAATTTCCGGCGTAATTAAAGGTGCCATTGCGTTTCAAAATGTACAAATCATTAGTCCACTACAAAAAAAATAAGGAGCTGTCGCACCAACTCCTTATTTTTTCTGTTAACTAACTACAGATAAACATTGCTTCAATTCAGGATGTTCACTCGTGAAATACTGAAGCCATTTTTTTAATTGTTCAACCTCATAGGGCAGTAAGTTTCTTACTGCTTTTTTTAATTCTTTAGCAAAAAGAATCGGGTCGAAGCTCACTCTTTCGAGTACCGATTTTGTGTAATCATAGATCATTCTAGGCATAATGGTTAAGATTTGGGGTTATCTTACTGTAAGAACGTTTGGTAAATGTAAAATAAAAAAAACTAATTGACAAAATTTTTAATTAAAAAATATCGCCTAAACACTATTTATATCGATGAAATGCACTTTTTTGCAAATTTATTATGTTTTAACTTACTATAATTTATTTTCTTACTTTAGCATTTCCTTTTATTCCGCTTTGCCCTTAGTACCCTGTGTTTTTGGCTGGGTAAATTCAGAATAGCACCTTTCTAACACTAAAATCCCAATATTTGGAACAAAAAAAAAGGAACCCTAGAGTTCCTTATACTGTTGTTAATTTTTAATGTACACGATGCATTGTTGCAATTCTGGTTTTTCCTTGGTGAATTGTATTAGCCAATTCGTTAATTCTTCTACTTCATAAGGCAACAAGACCTTATAAGCTTTTTGTAGTTCTTTAGTAAATAGAGTAACATCAAAACTTACTCTTTTTAAAACAGACTTGGTATAATCTAACATCGATTTAGACATAGATACTTAAATTTAATTTATTTGGTTTGAAAAGGTAAGAACGCTAACTTCATTTCAAAAATAACGATTATATAAACGCAATAAATCAAATAAAAAGTTAAAAATTCCTTGCAGTTCTGTTAAATTTTCAAACGTTTTTAATCGCCCTTAACATTTCTCTTTTCCCAGGAGCCCCTGGCAATTTCTCTACCGAAAATCCTGCCTTCAGCATCGCGTTTTTTATGGAGGTTCTACAAGCATAAGTAACTAAAACACCTTGAGGTTTAAGAGCCATATACATGGCCTTAAAAATCGCTTCTGACCAAAGCTCGGGTTGCACTCTGAAACCAAAAGCATCAAAATAAATTAAATCATATATTCCCTCTTCCTTTATATCCTGAAAAAACATTTTGCGCTTTGTCAATAAAAAATTAGGATCAATCAGGACTTTTTGTTCCCAGGCACAGTCATGTAACTGTTTGAATACGCTTAGATAAGTTGGATTAATCTGCTCCGCATAATTCATTTGTACCACTTCTTGCAGTGGAATAGGGAAAGCTTCTATACCTACGTAATTTATTTTTTGAGGAGATTGTATAGCTTCTATATAACTAATAAATGCATTTAAACCCGTGCCAAACCCAATTTCTAAAATTGTAAGGGGCTCATCTGGGTTAGTGCTACTTTTGCGCGCATTTGTAATATAGGTTAGCCCATTTTTGATAAAGACATGGTAGGCCTCTTGAATCGCTCCATGTTTGGAGTGATAACTTTCATTCCAATCCGCTAAATAAATGGTTGTAGAACCATCCTTGGTTTGGACAATTTCTCGTTTCAAAAGTTATTTGATGTATAGTTTTTTAATTCTTGGTATGGGTCCACCACATTTTTGCTGATGGCACTGTATACAAGCATCCACGCCCGTATTGAAATGCTGCTTTGCATTCTTAGGGTCTTTGTAAATTAACTCCTGAGCCTTAATAAACTTGGCCGCTTGGGTTTTGAAAAAAGCATCGTTATCTGATGCATCGGTCATCACAGCCTTGTGAATGTTTAAAAAGTGTTGCGGGAATTTACCAACGGTATCTCCTTTTGTAATCCGTTCTTTCAATCGTTGGTTATCGACATACATTTGCTCCATTAATGCCGCCATTTCAGACATTTGGTACATCTCCAGCTTTTTACCACCTGATGCAGAACATGTAGTATCCTCTTTTTTTACGTTCTTTTTTTCCTTAACCGATTCTTTTTGCTGGCAAGCGCACAAGCTAAGAACCAAGAAAAGCAATAGTGCCTTCTTCATGCTTACTTATTTTTTGATATAAACCCCATCAGCCGTGAATGAATAGGTGATTTCTGGTTTAGTAATCTTTGCAATCTCAGCCGGCGACTTACCTCCGTCCTTAGCATAATGCTTCAATTCCTCTACCGATACAATATCAACAAATGCCTTTCCATTAGCAATAGCCGTGCTGTTGTCAGCATTCAACGGTACGAAGAATCCATAATCCTTGAATTTCACAAATGAATCATCATCTCCAGCTAATTCCATTTTCATCCAACAGCCTTTCTTTTTGCAAACTGCTTTAATATTCGATTCAAATTGAACCACTATAGTGTCTCCCTTTTTTAGATTTTTATATTTTTTAAGCATTTGATCTTTCGTCAAAATCTTAGTTACTTTAAATTTTTCGCCAAATAAGGCATAATCCTTAGAATTGAAAGCTTTAGCTTTAGATTGAGCAAAAGCAGTGACACTTACAAATAAGAAAAGAGCAATGAGAATAGGGTTAATTTTCTTCATAATGTTATCTATTTTAATGAAACACAAAGGTAAACAGTTTCCTAAATACTCATCGTAAATAGATAATTTATTTTACAGTACTCCCTAAAATCAGTTAAGCAAGTGGCTTAATTGCTAAATAGTTAAAAAAAGAACTTCATTATTTTGGGTGGGTGCAAATCACAATCATATTTTTATTAGTTTTACAAAAACAAACAATACAACGCTAATTTCAAGACAATGTTAACTAATTTTTTGATTTTCAAATTATTACATTTTCTTTTGACAAAACCTATTACTAGATGACCTTAGACAATACTTCCGAAATCGATATAGTTAAAGCGAATTCCTCAAAAATTAACGAAGTCGATTTTGAAAATTTATCCTTCGGAAATACGTTCACCGACCATATGCTCGTTTGCGATTACAAGGAAGGAAAATGGCAAAAACCAATTATTAAACCCTACGAACCCTTTTTGATTGATCCTTCTGCCAAAGTATTTCACTATGGTCAAGCAATCTTTGAAGGAATGAAGGCCTACAAAGATGACAACGACGACGTATGGCTTTTTAGACCTGACCAAAATTTAGAACGATTCAATAAATCAGCCGTGCGAATGGCGATGCCCGAAGTACCTGAAAAGATCTTCATTGGCGGCCTAAAATGTATTTTAGACCTTGACCGAAACTGGGTTAAAAAAGGATTAGGAAACACTTTGTACATAAGACCCTTCATGATTGCCGTGGGTTCTGGCGTTATTGCACAGCCTTCTACCCAATACCGTTTCATGATCATCCTATCACCTGCTCGCTCCTACTATTCAGGGGAAGTAAAAGTGATTATTGCTGAACATTACAGTCGCGCAGCCAACGGAGGAATTGGTGCTGCTAAAGCTGCAGGAAACTATTCTGCGCAATTCTACCCTCAAAAACTGGCTCAGGAACAAGGATTTCAACAAATCATTTGGACGGATGATGCGACGCATACCAAATTAGAAGAAGCTGGTACCATGAATGTCTTCTTCCGCATCAATGATACCATTTACACTGCACCCACAAGTGAACGAATTCTTGACGGGGTAACACGCAAAAGTTTAATTGCTATAGCCAAAAGAGATGGCATACCGGTAGAAGAAAAATCGATACTAGTAGAAGAACTAGTCAATGCCGCTAAAAATGGTAGCTTAAAAGAAATTTTCGGTGCAGGAACCGCTGCAGTAGTGAGTCCTATTGTAGGTTTCCAATACCAAGAGGATTACTTTGAATTGCCCAAAATAGAAAACTCGATTGCGCTCCAACTAAAAGATAAACTCACCAAGATTCAATACAAACTGGCAGAAGACACTTTTAACTGGACCACAAAAATATAAACGATTACACTAAAATCCTCCTCTCGGAGGATTTTTGCTATATATGACAATTGTCATTTTAATTTCGGTAATGGCAAACTACTTTTGATATTACAAATCATAAGATATGTCAATTTCTTTAGTACAAAAATATAATGTTCCAGGACCGAGATATACCAGCTATCCCACGGTGCCCTATTGGGATGAATCCACTTTTTCAGCTTTGAACTGGACCGCTACAGTACTAAGAAGTTTTAAGGAAACTAATGCGAGCGAAGGAATCAGTCTCTACATTCACCTTCCCTTTTGTGAAAGCCTCTGCACCTTTTGTGGTTGCCACAAGAAAATCACTAAACGTCACGAAGTTGAACATCCCTATATCACAGCCGTACTAAAGGAATGGCAACTCTATTGCGATTTATTCCCTGAAAAACCCATCATTAAAGAAATTCATTTAGGAGGAGGAACTCCCACGTTTTTTTCTCCCGAAAATCTTGAACGATTGCTTAATGGGATTCTTGCCAAAGCACAAAAAGCAGCGAGGTACGATTTCAGTTTCGAAGGGCATCCAAACAATACGACGCGAGCACATTTACAAAAACTCTACGATTTAGGATTTAGAAGAGTGAGTTTTGGCGTCCAGGACTATGCCGAAAAAGTACAAACTGCGATTCACAGAATTCAACCGTTTCATAATGTAGCCAAAGCAACTTTTTGGGCCAAAGAAATTGGTTACACTTCCATTTCGCATGATTTAGTTTTCGGATTGCCTTTTCAAACCTTGGAAAATGAAATTGATACCATTGAAAAAACCAAATCGCTATCGCCTGACCGACTAGCCTTCTACAGTTATGCTCATGTGCCTTGGATTAAAGGGAATGGACAACGCGGATTTAAAGACGAAGATGTCCCTAAAGACGACGCAAAGAGACAATTGTATGAAGTTGGCAAATCGCTCCTGGCAGAAAAAGGATATTACGAAATAGGAATGGATCATTTCGCACAAAAGGAAGACGCCATGTACAGCGCGTTCAAAGACGGGAAACTCCATCGTAATTTCATGGGATATACAGCCTCGAAGACGCAGTTAATGATCGGTTTAGGAATCTCTTCCATTAGCGATAGTTGGTACGCTTTTGCGCAAAACGAAAAAGAATTAGAAACCTATTACAATCGTTTAGACCAAAACGAATTGCCTGTATTTAAAGGACATGTCTTGACGGAAGAAGACCTAACCATTAGAAAACATATATTAAACTTGATGTGTCAATTCCAAACGAATTGGGAAAACGATTCTTTTTATTTTACGACACTATTACCGGAAATTTTATACAATTTAGATGAATTTAAGAATGATGGACTAATTGAACTATCCCACAAAAACCTCATTGTAACTGAGAAAGGGAAACCCTTCTTACGCAATATTTGTATGGCATTTGATCTCCGTCTAAAACGCAACGCGCCTACCACCCAATTATTCTCTATGACCGTTTAAATTTTTAACACAATACATATCAAAAAAGCCACAGTAATTACTGTGGCTTTTTTGATTGAGCAGGTGCTACCGCTTATTTATTCAAATAAGCATACAAACCATCTTTCAAAAACAACAACTTCGCTTTCAATTCGTGCAAAAAGTTGTCGGTGGCTAATTCTGCACCTACATTGATGCGGTGAATCTGATGCTCCAATTCGTGATACTCATCAAATAATTTTCTAAAATAGACATCGGATATTTTTAGTTCGTGTATTTTTTCCTGTAATTCAGGAAACTCGTGCAATAAATCATGCTTTTCCATACGTTATGTTTTTAATTGATTAAACTAGTTACTAATGACAGTTGGCCACCGCCTGAACAAAAAGATGAACGGACCCGGGCGATAAATAAGGTATATTTAATCCCATGCCTCTTAGCACAAAAAGAAACCCAATTACGACTGTAATGGTAGGTACCAATTTTTGCAGCTTACTTCGGAACGGAAAACTTAAGAAATGTGCAATATAAACCACTGCGCTCATTAGTGGAATGGTACCCAAACCGTAAAGCACCATATATAAGGTGCCAAGACCAATATTTTGCATTGCAATGGCGCCAAACAAGGCGGCATAAACTAATCCACAAGGCAGCAGCCCATTGAACAAACCAATGATAAACAAGGCATCAGGCGATTTTCGTTTGAATTGTGATCCTATTCCCGACTTAACTTTTGAAATTATCATAAAAATAGGTCTTGAAAAATTGTATTTAGCAAATTGTTTTTCAGGGACTATTGCCATCATGATCATAAGAATCCCCACCGCAATTGAAATATTTTGCTGTATACCCGCTACGTATAAGCCTCGCCCTAATAAGCCAAATAGAAAACCAAGAAAGGCATAAGAAGTAATACGTCCAGTATGATATAAAAGGATTTGCAATACCTTCTTTGATGGATTAGTTCTCGATACCGGCAACATCATTGCTATCGGTCCGCACATACCAATGCAGTGCAAACTCGAGATTAATCCGAAAATAATTGCTGTGTAAAGCATGACCCTAATTTTGAATTAGTGTTGAAAATACAATTCCTCCTTATTCAAATACGATTGCCCGTTATAGGTCCATTCTACAGTAATATCCCATAGACCGCCCACCAGATTCTTTTTAGGTATGAGCAAATCGGAATTAGAAAGTACAATTGGGATCGTAAAATCTAACTTTTTGTTGGACGGTCGGTAAAGGGATATTGTTCCTTTAATATTTTTAAAATCCAAATCTTTTGGAAATTGAATTGTAATTCCTTCAGCAACAATAGCAATGCTTAACTTCTGATTCAAAGCATTAGCATTCTTTTCGCTGTTAATGTCATTCTGAACCAAAGCCTCTTTTTTGTAATACTCTTCAGTTACTAGTTCATTGTCGTATTTGCTATCTGATTGCACTTTGAAAACAAAAAACAATATAAAACTCATAAACAATGCAAACGCTATCACGATTGCAGTTCCCCAATTAATTTTTATGCTCATACCTCTTTATTTGTGTTAATCGAAACTTCGTGGACCAAGGAAATTGGTAGTCTCGGTATCAATCAACTTGTTATCATTATATACCTGTAATACTAGTTTTGTTCGGTCACTTTCTAAAAGAGCTTCCTTGATTTCAATAAACAAAGTTCCTTCTGTAATACCTTCTTTTGGTACTTTGAAATAACGCGGGCCAACCATTTTTACCTCGCCCTTCTGATTCACCACTTCAATATGAACTTTTTGAAAGTTGATCGAAGTCTTATTCACAATTTTAAAGGTGTAGATATTACTAATCTTGTCACCTTTGTGCTGGAACAATTGCCCTGGCAACCGCAATATAGTAGCCTCCACTTCATTTCTTAAAAACAACATTCCTACAAAAACTCCCGTCAAGATGGCTAAAATAGCTACATAACCCTTCATACGATTCGTAAACTTGAAAGGCTCTTTTTTAGTGATTTCATCCTCACTGGCATAACGAATCAATCCTTTTGGCAGACCTACCTTTTCCATAATGTTGTCACACTCATCAATACAGGCGGTGCAATTGGTACATTCTAATTGGGTTCCATGGCGAATGTCAATGCCGGTCGGACAAACATGCACACACAAACCACAATCAATGCAATCCCCCTTTCCCGTGGTAGCTCTATCTTCATTTTTGTTGAATTTAGCTCTTCCCATTTCTTTTTCTCCTCTCACATAATCATAAGCCACATTAATGGATTTATTGTCCAAAAGGACGCCTTGCATGCGACCATAAGGACAAGCAATAATACATACTTGCTCTCTAAACCAGGCGTAGATAAAATAGAATACGGCAGTGAAAATTAGTAAGGCGATGAGCGTAGAGGTATTATTGGCAGGTCCTTCTTTAACTAATAAGATTAATTTGTCGCTACTGATTAAGTACGCTAAAAACACATTGGCAATCCAAAATGAGATTACAAAAAAGATAAACCATTTGGTCAATCGCTTTCTGATTTTTTCTCCGTTCCACTCTTGTTTTGCTAACCGAATCTGGGCTCCACGATCTCCGTCAATCCAAAATTCAATGCGGCGAAACAACAGCTCCATAAATATGGTCTGCGGACAAAACCAACCACAAAAGATACGACCAAACGCTACCGTAAATAGCGTAAGTCCCACCACACCGATAATCATGATGATTACAAAAATGTGGAAATCTTGTGGCCAAAAAGGAAATCCAAAAAGATTAAACCGACGTTCCAAAACATTGAACATCATAAACTGATGATGGTTAATCTTTACAAAGGGCGCTGAAAACAGAAACAGTAACAAGAAATAACTCAACCATTTTCTGCGCTCATATAATTTTCCTTTAGGTATTTTCGGAAATATCCAAGCTCTTTTCCCTGTGGCATCAATAGTACTTATACTATCTCTAAAACTATCATCTTCGTGCTCGTCCGACATCATCTATTGTTTTTTTAAAACGTTTATTCAATTATTTGGCAACTACTTTTGCATTAGTGCTGTCTACAACAGTTTTCACAGCAGCAGCGGCTTCGTCTTTCCATTCTTTAGCCTCTTGTTCTACTGGTTTCGCATTCTTAGGATTTGAATCTTGTAACGACAACACATAACTAGCTACTTTTTGAATGTCAGATGGTTTAATGGTAGTTTTCCAAGAAACCATTCCTTTTCCGTCACGCCCCCCTTCCATAATGGTATTGAATACATTTTTAATGCCTCCTCCGTTAATCCAAAAATGATCGGTTAAGTTTGGTCCAATTTGGCCCCCTGCATCAGCGCGGTGACAAGGAATGCAATTCTTAGTAAAAATATCTTTTCCTGCCGCTAGGCTTGGCGCATCTGTTAACAAAGTAACTTTGTCTTTGTTCATAAGATCCGGAGCCGTTTTCAGGTAGGCATCCACCGAAGCTTTCGCTTCACGCATTTCGGTTTGAAATTCTTGATCCTGATTGTAATCTCCCATGATATGAAAACGTACTAAATATATAGCCGCAAATATTATGGTACCATAAAACAGATACACCCACCAAGGCGGTAATACATTATCCAACTCTCGAATGCCATCGTAGTTGTGATCCAACATAACATCGGCCTCTTGCTCAATGGCTTTAGAACGGGTAAGTTTTTTCAAAATGTTCTGGTAGAACACACTCTCCGTAAAAGGAACCGATTGTGCCTCTTCCAATTGTTTTTTCTGCTCTTCACTCAATAAGTGATAGGTAACATTGTCTACTGCACTTACCACTACTTCAATAGCGACAAGTAAAAACAGAAACACTACTAAAAATAAGGCTACCATTGGATATTTGATGAAAGCCGGGCGGTCGCCTGAGTCGATGAAGTATTCCATTGCTGCAAAAACACTGGCAAAAATCAACGGTACTCTGACATATACTGGAATTAATTTTTTCATGATTATAACTTTTGGTTTATTATTCTTTGATTGGGAGTTCACTCATTTCCTGAATCTTATCTTTTTTATAGGTAAACACCCAAAAGAACAGACCTACAAAAAAGGTGAAGCAAATCAACAGTGAAATGATAGGATATATCGCAACACCTGCTATGGATTCTAAATTATGTTGTACAAACTTTAGCATGGCCTTACTATTTAGTGTTTTTAACTTTTATATCGGTTCCTAATCGTTGTAAATAAGCAATCAAGGCTACGATCTCTCTATCTTTCATTGGAACAAAAGTTTCTCCTTTTGCGGCCGCTTTTGCTTTACTAGCTTTATACGATTTTACAAAGTCTGGATCGTTATAAAGGTTTTTCTCAATGGTCGAGGATTGTTGCTCAATACTCGCTTTAGCATTAGCAATATCAGCATCTGTATAAGGAACTCCCAAGGTTTGCATCGCTTTCATCTTAGCTTCCGTAGAAGAATAATCCATCGCTTTATTGTCAAATAACCATTTATAAGCTGGCATGATGGATCTAGGCGAGATGCTTTGCGGATTCCATAGGTGATTAAAATGCCAGTTGTCATTATACTTGCCGCCTTCTCGATGTAAATCCGGACCGGTACGTTTCGAGCCCCATAAGAATGGATGGTCATAAACATATTCACCCGATTTAGAATAATCCCCATAACGCACCACCTCGGAACGGAACGGACGAATCATTTGAGAGTGACAACCCACACAACCTTCACGGATGTATAAATCACGTCCTTGTAATTCAAGTGGTGTATACGGTTTAACCGCAGCAATCGTTGGGATATTAGATTTAACCATGATTGTTGGAATAATTTGGATAATCCCTCCAATCAAAATAGCGATGGTAGCTAATAAGGTCAATTGAATAGGTCTTCTTTCTAACCAAGGGTGGAATTTCTCCCCTTTCAATCGTCCTGCTGTAATTTTTGTCAATTCAGGGGCTTCAGCCAATTCGTCTTCCACCGCACTTCCTTGTTTCACTGTTTTTATTATGTTGTAGATTAAAACTACCATACCCACTAAGTATAACGTGCCTCCAATAGCTCTCATCCAATACATCGGTATGATTTGCGTAACGGTCTCTAAAAAGTTTCCATACTGCAACGTTCCGTCTGGTTTGAATTGTTTCCACATCGAAGCTTGTGTAAACCCAGCAACATACATCGGCAAGGTATACAACACAATTCCTAAGGTCCCTATCCAAAAGTGGAAATTGGCTAATTTTTGAGAATATAAGGTGGTTTTAGTTAGGCGTGGAATCAACCAGTAAATCATACCAAAAATCATAAACCCATTCCAAGCTAAGGCGCCAACGTGCACGTGGGCAATAATCCAATCGGTAAAATGCGCAATAGCATTAACATTTTTAAGCGATAACATCGGTCCTTCAAAAGTTGCCATACCATAGCCGGTAATGGCCACTACAAAAAATTTCAATACGGCTTCGGTACGTACTTTATCCCATACCCCTCTCAAAGTCAATAATCCGTTAATCATACCTCCCCAAGACGGTGCAATCAACATTATTGAAAACACTACTCCAAGATTTTGTGCCCAATCTGGTAAAGTAGAATATAATAAATGGTGTGGTCCAGCCCAGATATAGATGAAAATCAACGACCAGAAGTGAATAATAGATAGTCTATAAGAATAAACCGGTCGGTTAGCCGCTTTAGGTACAAAATAGTACATCATTCCAAGGAACGGTGTCGTTAAGAAAAACGCTACCGCATTATGTCCGTACCACCACTGCACCAAAGCATCTTGAACTCCCGCGTACACTGAGTAACTTTTTAAGGCTGATACAGGTAGCTCTAAACTGTTAAAAATATGCAACACGGCCACCGTAATAAAGGTTGCGATGTAAAACCAAATGGCTACGTATAAATGACGCTCTCTTCTTTTCAAAATCGTACCAATCATGTTGATACCAAAGGCCACCCAAATTAATGCAATCGCAATATCAATGGGCCATTCTAATTCGGCATACTCTTTTGAGGTCGTATACCCTATCTGAAGCAATGTGGCTGCCGCATCGATCATCAATTGCCATCCCCAAAAGTGAAGATTACTCAACAAGTTAATGAACATTCTAGCTTTAAGCAAACGTTGCAATGAGTAATAGACCCCAGCAAACATCGCGTTACCTACAAAAGCAAAAATGACAGCATTCGTGTGTAAAGGTCTTAATCTACCGAAACTTAAAAACGATACTCCGTCTGTCAAGTTGGGGAAAAGAAAGAAAACGGCCAATAATAGCCCTACTAGCATTCCCACTAAGCCAAAAATAATACTGGCATAGAGAAACTTCTTTACAATTTTGTTGTCGTAATAAAATTGTTGCATTTCCATTGTTTAAATTGTTTTGGTTTTTATTTTAGTTTTGATTTTCTGTGGTTCGGAATTTAGCTTCGCTCTGTTTACTGGTGGCTCGGATAAAAGTTCCTTTTTGGAATTTGGACTTTCCATTTTTGTAATATTCTTTACTAACTCATCGTCAAAAAGCATTCGGACTGATGGGGTATAATCATCGTCATACTGACCTGTTTTTACGGCTCGTAAAAAAGCGTATAAAAAAAAGACCGCTACGATGATACTGATGGATATTAATAAATAGATGACACTCATACCTCTAATTTGTGTAAACAAAGTTACTATTGGGGTTACGCTTAAAATATGATAAATATCATACCTGAATTTTTATTTTCTTGCGAAATAATTGCTCATAATGGTGACAAAACTCACTATGGTAATAGTGCTAAGCGGCATAATAATCGCCGCAACAATGGGCAATAAGTTACCCGTAACGGCAAAACTCAGTCCGACTACATTATACAATAAAGACAATCCAAAACTCATGTAAATGGTTCGCATCGCATTTTTAGAATACCCTAAGAAAAAGCCAATCTTTTTAAACTGTACTGCATCCAATATCCCATCACACGCTGGGGAAAAAACATTAACGTTTTCCGATATGGAAATCCCCACATTACTCTGTGCTAATGCTCCTGCATCGTTCAAACCATCCCCAACCATCATCACATTCTTGCCTTCTTTTTGCAGACTTTCGATGAAATCCAACTTCTGTTCGGGCTTCTGATTGAAAACCAAAACGGTTCGCTCAGGCAACATCTTCTCTAAGATCTTGCGATCTCCATCGTTATCTCCCGATAAGACATATAAATGATAGCGTTTATCTAACTGCTCAAACAACTGCTCTAAACCAGTTCTGTATTGATTGTTGAAAATATAACTGCCTTTATACATCCCATCTATTTCAACATGTACTTTCGTTTTCTTATGAGTGTTCTCACTCATATGGGCTAAAAATTGGGAGGAACCCAACTTGATGGAATGCCCCTCTAGCGCCGCGTATATCCCCTTGCCAATTACTTCTTCAAATTGGTTTGGTTCCATCTTGGGTTGGTGCGGAATGTAATCGTATAACCTTCTACTCAAAGGATGGTTAGAGCCTCTTAGGGTGTTTTTCAATAAGGTTAATTCTAAAGCATTGAGTGGTTCTCCCTCGTAAGTAATAGCAGTTTTCTCATTCGTGGTAATGGTACCTGTTTTATCAAAAACTAAGGTGTCCACTTTGGCCAATTGCTCAATCACCAAGGCATTCTTCAAATAAAACTTTCGCTTGCCTAAAATACGCAAGACGTTCCCCAAAGTAAAAGGCGCCGTCAAGGCTAAGGCGCACGGACAAGCTACAATCAAGATAGCCGTAAATACATTAAACGCAGTGGACACATCGATGAATACCCAATATGTAAAGGATACTAGAGCCAAAAGCAACAAAGCTGGCGTAAAATAGCGACTAATCTTATCTGTAATCGATTTGTGTTTCTGATCCACTCGTTTTTGAAATACATCATTGCTCCACAACTGAGTCAAATAGCTTTGGGACACCGAAAATAGCACCTCCATCTCAATCACTTTACCCAATTGCTTTCCTCCAGCGTAGAGCTTGTCGCCCGATTTCTTTTTAATTGCCACAGCCTCACCCGTAACAAAACTGTAATCGATGGAAGCCGTTTCCGAAATTAAAATGCCGTCCACTGGGAGTAACTCCTGATTCCGAATCAGCAATCGATCCCCTTTTTCAATATCATAGACCTGCACCGATTCTTCGCTTCCATCCGGCAAGAGCTTCGTAATTGCGATAGGAAAGTAGGATTTATAATCACGCTCAAAGGACAAAAAATCATTAGTCTTTTGTTGGAATAATTTCCCCAACAGCATAAAGAAGATCAAGCCACACATGCTGTCAAAAAAACCTTGACCATAATTAAAGATAATGTCAACGGTACTCCGAACAAACATCACTACGATTCCCAAAGCAATCGGTATCTCGATGTTCAACAAACCTTGCTTAATACTCTTCCAAGCCGCTACATAATAATCAGAAGCCGCATATAAAAACGATGGAAGTGATAAGGCAAATACTAACCAACGGAGAAAGCCGCGGTATTGATCAATCCAAAATTCATTCACTTCAAAATACTCCGGAAATGACAACAACATGATGTTCCCGAAACAAAAAAATGCAACACCAATCTTATAAATAAGGGAACGGTCCACGTTCTTTTTGCCTTCGTCAAAATTCTCTAAACTGATGTACGGCTCGTACCCAATAGAACACAGCAACTCCACAATTTCTTGCAATGTGGTTTGTTCAGGACTGTAAGTGATGCGAACTTTCTTCTCGGGGAAATTAACTTGGGAAGTGTTTATCCCTTGTTGAAGCTTTTGTAGATTCTCCAAAATCCAAATACACGAACTACAGTGTATGTGAGGAATGTAAAGTGAAACAATATGCGTACTATCTTCTTGGAATTCCAATAGTTTGTCAACAATACTCTCATTGGCTAAAAAATCATATTTACCTTTACTGTCATTTGGGGTGGATCCCGGTGCTGCCTGAAAATCGTAATAACAACCTAAGTCGTTGTCACTAAATATCTCATAAACGGTTTTACAACCGTTGCAACAAAAAAACTTGTCATCAAAAAAAACCTCGTCTTTCTTAATGATTTCGTTACCACAATGGAAACACTGTGATGTATTCATAATTTGCTCATTTTACCTGACACAAAGGTTGAACAAACCTTAAAATTAAAATATGACAATTATCATACAATTGAATATCTTTGTCGTGTCCAAAAAGTAGATGTATTATGAGTAAGTGTGAACAATGTATCGTAAGACAATTTAGCTCCCTGAAAGCTTTAGGGAAAGAAGAACTTTTAAGAATGGCCGAATGCAAAACCTCCTATACCATCAAAAAAGGAGAACCCATTTTCGAAGAAGGTGAAATGACTAATGGGATCTACTGTGTAAAAGACGGTGTTTGCAAACTTTCAAAATTAAGCTCCAACGGCAAAGACCAAATCGTCAAATTGGTAAAACCGGGGGAATTGCTCGGACAGCGCTCTGTAATCAGTGAAGAGCCAGCCAACCTAAGTGCTGTAGCATTAGAAGACATGGAAGTGTGCTTCATACCCAAATCAGAAATTATGCAGTTCTTCAATCAAAACAATAATTTTTCCCTGAATGTCATGAAAAGTATTTGCGGTGATTTAAAAGAGGCCGACGTACACATGGTGGATATGGCCCAAAAAAGCGTAAAAGAACGCTTAGCCGGCACCCTGATTTACCTAGAGGAAAACTTCGGAGTAGACGCTGATGGCACCCTTCGCCTCCAACTATCACGTGAAGAATTAGCTGGAATGATCGGGACCGCAACCGAAAGCTGTATTCGATTACTTTCGGAACTCAACAAAAGCAACCTAATCGAATTAGTCGGTAAACGCATTAAACTCGTAGACAAAACTAAATTGCGCCGCTTATCAGCCGACTAACGCTTAGACGTTTAGTAAAGTCTTGTACTGCGCTGAACATTTATTTGGAGAAGCCTCACGCGATTCATTACTTTGCATTCAACCACTTATAAGCAAGAACACTTGCTTTCATCCCTAATAGAAGCAAAATTGACCACGGTCATTTTTATATTTGACCGCGGTCGTTTATAATAATGACCGCGGTCGTTTGTTCATTTGACCGCGGTCAT